>Ga0302317_10000144_pt1 | contig 66811 bp, 53 predicted proteins | sample III_Palsa_N3_3_FD_200450 | JGI IMG/M metagenome (GOLD analysis project Ga0302317, IMG submission 200450) | Peat permafrost microbial communities from Stordalen Mire near Abisko, Sweden - III_Palsa_N3_3 | ecosystem: Environmental > Terrestrial > Soil > Palsa > Peat permafrost | place: Sweden...
GCATGCGCAGGCTGGTCGTCTTGCCGGCGCCGTTGGGGCCCAGCAGGCCGGTGATGGCGCCGTCCTGCGCATGCAGCGTCATGCCGTCGACGGCGACGACGGTGCGCGCCTGGCGGCCGCGGCCGGTGGTGAACTGCTTGCGCAGGTCGTCCATCGCGATCATCGCGAATCCTTCATGGCGGGAGGCGGCGTGTCGGACGAGTGCGGGGCCGCGTCGTCGAACCGGTTCGGGTCGTTGTCGGCGGCCCGCGCTCGCGCCGGCAACGGCGGCTCGAAGGCGAGCGGACGCGGTACCTTGGCGGCGCAGCCCAGGTCGACGGCCTTCGCCTCGCCGTCGGTGGCGGCGTTGATGAAGTGGAAGACGGCGTCGCGCATGCAGGCGAGCGCCGTGACGTTGTGGCCGTTGTTGGCGACGACCACCGAGCGCGCGTTGGGCCCGAGCGCCTTGGCGACGCGCTCGGCGTGGCGCGGCGGCGTCACCGGATCGAGCCCGCCGGACAGCAGCAGCACCGGCGCCGCACTGCGCGGGATCGTGTAGAACGCGGCAGCCACCGCGCCGCGCGGCCAGTTCGCGCACGCGGCGCGGTACATGGCTTGCGCGCCCTGGTCGCTGCCCGCGCCGCCAGCCGGTGCCATGCGCGGCGCGTCCTCGGCGCAGATGACGGAGAAGTGCTCGCCTTCGGCGATGTCGACATCGCCGGCCGACATCGCCATCAGCGCTTCGTAGCGGCCCGCCGCGGCCTGCTCGATCGCGTACGGCAGCAGCGCCCCCAGCGTCGGCGAATACAGGCCGGGTCGCACGAGGCTGCGCAGCGCATCTCGCGTCATCGTGACGTGCCTGGCCTCGCCGCTGACCGGGCCGACGAAGTCGACCGCCTTCGGCAGCGACGCGAGCAGCCTCTGCCAGGTCTGCGCCAGCGCCGGATGCGCCCGCGCGCAGGCCTTCTCGGCGGCGCAGTCGCGAAACAGCGCCGCCAACGCGGCATCGGCGTCGACATCGTCGCTTTCGGGCAGCACCATGTCCGGCGGCGCGACGCCGTCGATCACCGCGCGGCGCACGTGCGCCGGATACGCACGCAGGTATTCGAGCGCGGCCCGCGTGCCGTAGCTGACGCCGATCAGGTCGAGCTGGTCGGCGCCGAGCGCGGCGCGCACCGCGTCGGCGTCGGCCATCGCGATCGCCGTCGTGTAGAAGCGCAGGTCGCCCCAGGGCAGCTTCTGCAGCGAGACGCGGCAGGCGTCGAGCGCGGCGATCGCCCGGTTGCGATCGAGCGCACGCGCGAGGGACTCCTCGGCCGTCGGCACGTCGCACTGCAGCGGCGCGCTGTGGCCCGTGCCGCGCTGGTCGATCAGCACCAGGTCGCGCCGCGCGCCGAGGCGCGACGTCAGGTGCTCGATCGTGCCGGCGAGTCCCACGGCGCTCTGCCCGGGGCCGCCGGCGAAGAAGAAGATCGGGTCGGGCAGCTTCTGGCGCGCCAGCGCGGGGATCACGACGACGTGCAGGTCGATCTGCGTGCCCTCGGGTCGGGCCGGGTCGAGCGGGCGCTTGAGCACGCCACATTGCGCGTCGTGTTCGAGGCCCACCAGGCGGCAGGCGTGCAGCGGCAGCGTCGCGGCCTGCGAGCCGGTGCCGGCCAGCAGCGCGAGCGCGGCGACGAACGCGCGCCAGCTCACACGCGCGCGGACGCGGCGCCCGCCCCCTTCTTCAGCGTGGCCGGGTCGAGCTTGGCGAGGTTGTCGAAGCCGCCGATGAACTGGCCGTCGACGAAGATCATCGGGAACGTCGTCCAGCCCGTCCACAGCTTCAGCGGCAGGCGCTTGCGCCACTGGCTCGCATAGTTGCCGTATTCGATGTACTTGTACGGCACGCTGGCCGCATCCAGCCACTTGCGGGCCTTGGCGGGGAACGGATTCCACGCCATGCCGACGACGACGACGGCGTTCGCGGCCACCGCGGCCTCCACTTCGGCGATGACCGCGCGGCCTTCGTCGGCGATGCGGTCGCGGATGGCGGGATGCACGCGGGAGTCGTCGAGGATCTGTCTGGTCACGTTGGTGCCGCCGGTGGTTGAGCAGGCCGCCAGCGTAGCAGACCTTCATGCCGTGTCGGCGTGCTGCGGGCCGGCACCGATTTGGGCATCATGGACGCCTCGTCGCGCCGCTTGCCAGGCGCGCCTCCCACTCTCGAAAGCCCGTCATGAAGCTCTACTACAGCCCCGGTGCCTGCTCGCTGGCGTCCCACATCGCGCTGAGCGAAGCCGGCGTGAAGTTCGAACTCGTCAAGGCCGCGCTGCAGACGCACACGCTGGCCGACGGCAGCGACTACTACCAGATCACCACCAAGGGCCAGGTGCCGCTGCTCGAACTCGACGACGGCTCCCGGCTGTCCGAAGGCCCGGCGATCCTGCAGTACATCGCCGACCATGCACCGGGCACCGGCCTCGCGCCGGCGGCGGGCACGATGGAGCGCTATCGCCTGATGGAGTGGCTCAACTTCATCACCAGCGAGCTGCACAAGGGCTTCTCGCCGCTGTTCAACGGCAAGATGCCGCAGGAGGCCAAGGAGATCTTCGCAGCGCGACTGAAGGACAAGTTCGCCTATGTCGACCGCCAGCTCGAAGGCAAGGACTACCTCATGGGCAAGCAGTTCTGCGTGGCCGACGCCTACCTGTTCACGATGACGCTGTGGGCCGAGGGCCGCGGCATCGACCTGTCGGGCTTCGCGAATGTCGAGGCCTTCATCGCGCGCATGAAGGCGCGTCCCGCGGTGCAGGACGCGATGAAGTCCGAAGGCCTGACGAAGTGATGCTCAGCCCACGGCCTTGGGCGTGACCTTGCCCGCGGCCTCCTTGGCGAGCACGCGGGCGCGCTCGACATCGGCGTCGTGCGCGAGCGCCACGCCCATGCGGCGCTTGACGAAGCTCTCGGGCTTGCCGAACAGGCGCACCTCGGTCTGCGGCACGCGCATCGCGTCGGCCAGGCCGTCGAAGCGCAGCGCCTTCGCGTCGACGCCGCCGTAGATCACGGCGCTCGCGCCGGGGCTCTTCAGCGACACGTCCACCGGCAGCCCGAGGATCGCGCGGGCATGCAGCTCGAACTCGTTCTGCCACTGCGTGATCATCGTCACCATGCCGGTGTCGTGCGGGCGCGGGCTGACCTCGCTGAACCACACGTCCGCGCCCTTGACGAACAGCTCGACGCCGAACAGGCCCTGGCCGCCGAGGTCGTCGGTGACCGCCTTGGCGATGCGCTCCGCGCTCGCCAGTGCCGCCGGATCCATGCGCATCGGCTGCCAGCTCTCGACGTAGTCGCCCTTGACCTGCACGTGGCCGATCGGCGCGCAGAAGCTTGTCTGCACCGCGCCATTGGCGCCGAGCGAGCGCACCGTCAGCAGCGTGATCTCGTAGTCGAAGGCTATGAAGCCCTCGACGATCACGCGCCCGTGGCTCACGCGGCCGCCGGCCATCGCGTAGTCCCACGCCGCCTTGACGTCGGCCGGACCGTCGATCTTGCTCTGCCCCTTGCCCGAGCTGCTCATCACCGGCTTGACGATGCACGGGTAGCCGATCTTGCCGTCGATCGCGGCTTGCAGCTCTTCCAGCGAATCGCAGAACACGTACGGGCTGGTGGGCAGGCCCAGCGTCTCGGCGGCGAGACGGCGGATGCCTTCGCGATCCATCGTCAACCGTGCCGCGCGAGCGGTCGGGATCACGCGGACGACGCCTTCGGCCTCGAGCGCCTGCAGTTCGGCGGTGGCCAGCGCCTCGATTTCCGGCACGACCAGGTCGGGCTTCTCGCGCTCGATCAGCGCGCGCAGCGCCACCGGGTCGCTCATCGTGATCGTGTGCGCGTGGTGGGCGACCTGCTGGCCGGGCGCGTTCTCGTAGCGGTCGACGGCGATGGTCTCGACGCCCAGGCGCTGCAGCGCGATCAGCACTTCCTTGCCGAGCTCGCCGCTGCCCAGCAGCATGACGCGGGTGGCGGCGGGGCTCAGCGGCGTGCCGAGGGTCTTGTTGTAGGTGGTCATGGGATGGCTGCGGGTCAGGAAGAAAAGATCAGGCCTTGGTCGGCGCCTTGAACACGCCGTCGCAGTTGCTGCGCTGCACATCGCCGGCCGGCAGCTTCGCGCAGATGCCCTGCAGCTGCGCGCCGAGATGGTCGACGACGGCCTGGTGCTTGCCGTCGGCGTTCCACTTGACGAGCTTGGCGCCCAGGCGCTGCAGCGAGCGGCCGCTGCGCTGGTCGAACGCGTTCGACTGGCCGGCCGCCTCGTTGAACACGGCCTGCGCGGTGGCCTCGATGCGCTTCGAATCGTTCGGCGTGAGGTCGACCAGCGCGCTGAGGTACGCGGTGCCCCACTGCAGGCGGGTGGCCGGGCCTTCGCTCTTCTCGAAGGCCTGCTGGTACCACTGCAGTGCCTCGGCGTTGTGGCCCTGCTTGCGCGCGTTGGAGCCCAGCTCGCTCATCAGGTAGTACGGCGAATGGCTCTTGGCAAGGCTGGACTTCAGCAGCGTTGCCGACTCCGCCCACAAGCCGGTTTCCTCCAGCAGTTGCGCCGTGGTCGGGATGACGGCCTGGCGCTCGAAGGCGTTGGTCGCCTCGCGGTCGGTGGTGGCCGCGGTGTCGCGCACCTCCTTGACCAGCGCCGGCGGGAGCTTCGGATGCAGCGTCTCCTTGGGCTGGTCGAGGCGCGCCAGGTCGACGCGCGCGAACAGTGCGTCGAGGCGATCGCCGCGCGACAGCGTCGTGTCGGCCTGCAGGCGCACCAGCGCGGCGTCGAACGACGCGACGAGCTGCTGGCGTTCCGGCCCCGGCTTCGGTGCCAGCGCGGTGACGATGTCGGACGCGCTGTTCGTCAGCACGTCCATGTAGGTGCGGCTCAGCGCCGGGTCGGCCAGCACCTGCGCGACGCGGGCGCGCGTGGCCGCGTCGGGCGACGGTGCGTTCTTCTCGTCGCCGTCGCCGATCGATTTCAGCGCCAGGCGCGTGCACGCCGCGGATTCGCTGGCCGGGCAGCTCGCCGCCAGCTTGCGCAGCAGCGGGCCGCGTTCGGTCTTGTCCACGGCCTGCGCGCCCTCGTCGGTGTCCCACGAGTAGAACGCCAGCAGGCGCCACTCGCTGCCGGTCAGCGGCTTGCCGGCGCGCGCATCGGCCAGCACCGTCGAGATCGGGCGGCCGCTGGCCATGCCCAGCTGCAGCAGCTGCATCACCTGCGCGGCGTCGACCTCGCCCGGCAGCCGCGTCAGCTCCTTGCGGTCGGGGCTGAACAGGATCAGCGTCGGATAGCCGACCACCTTGAACTTCGTGCCCAGCTTCTGCGCGCCCGGCGCATCGCCGTCGAGATGCACGGCGATGAAGCTCTTCGACTGCTCGCCGAAGTCCTGGCGATTGAACAGCGTCGCCTTCAGCTGGTTGCACGGCGGGCACCACACGGCGCCCCAGTACAGCAGCACCGGCTTGTTCTGCGACTTCGCCGCGGCGAAGGCCTTGTCGATGTCGGCGTCGCTGGTGGCGTCCTGCCAGGCGACGTTGGTGGACGGCGGCCCGTCGACGGCGTGCGCGGCGGGGCCGAAACCGGCCAGGCCCGCGGCGAGCGCGAGGGCCAGGGCGGAAGCTTTCAGGGTGCGAGCGTGGCTCATCGACAAGGTCTCCAGGATGCGGACGCGCGGCGCTTCGAAGCGCCGCAAACGGCTATTGTCCGCGACCTTGCACGCCCGGGCACGCGCATGCTCATGCGCCGCGCGAGGGTTCAGGCACCCGGGTCGACCGGCGGCTCGCCGAGCGCCTGCTGCGTCGATTCCTCGACCGGCTCCGGCGTCGCGCGCGCCAGCGCCATCCACGTCGCGAACGGCAACCGCAGCGCGCGCCGCGGCGCCGGGCGCAGCACGTCCAGCACGCCGTCGCGCTCCATCATCACGCCGTAGTCCTCGGGCACGTCGCCGGCGTCGCCGATGCCCTCGGCGAGCACGTACCAGCACTCGCGGGCCATCTGCCGGTAGGCCTCGCCCTTGGCCGGCTTGCGCAGGTCGCCCAGCAGGTCGGCGCGGCGCACCTTGATCTCGTGCACGATGGGCTCGAGGTAGTCCTCGACCGTCGTGTTGCGCACCGAGAACAGGTCGGGCATCGCGACCGTCCACTGCCCGGTGCCGAGCGTGTCGTCGCCGGTGCGCACGCGCAGCGACAGCCCGCGCCAGGCGATGCGCCCGGCGCGCTGCATCGCGATCGCGACACGGCCGATCAGCGCCTCGTGGGCGTCGCGCGCGGCGCGGTTGCGCGCGAGCGTCGCGGCCAGCACCTGGATGCCGGCGTCGGTGACGCGCAGCGTCTCGCGGCCGTCGCCGTCGCGCAGCCGTTCCACCCAGCCGGCGGCGAGCAGTTCCACCTCGACCAGGTCCTGGCTCGGCCAGCCCGCCGAGCGCCAGATCGCGCGCAGGCGGCGGCGATGCAGTTCGGTCAGGGACGGGGCGGCGGACGAGGTCATGGCGAGCATCAGAAAAGTATCCTTTTACTACCCGCTCATGGCGTGAGCCTGGGAAGCTTTCCTCCTGGCTTCACCCAACCGGAGACACGACCATGGCCAAGAAGATTCTGATGATCTGCGGCGATTTCGGCGAGGACTACGAGACGATGGTGCCGTTCCAGGCGCTGCTGGCGGTCGGCCACGTGGTGCACGCGGTCGCGCCCGACAAGAAGGCGGGCGAGTACGTGACGATGGCGATCCACGACTTCGACGGCGCCCAGACCTACAGCGAGAAGCCCGGCCACCGCTTCACGCTCAACGCCAGCTTCGCCGACATCCGCGCCGAGAGCTACGACGCGCTGGTCGTGCCCGGCGGCCGCGCGCCCGAATACCTGCGCATGAATTCGCAGGTGGTGGCGATGACCAAGCACTTCCTGTCCGCCAACAAGCCGGTCGCCGCGATCTGCCACGGTGCGCAGCTGCTGGCGGCCACCGGCCTGATCAAGGGCCGCAAGGTGTCCGCCTACCCGGCGTGCCAGGTCGAGGTCGAGCTGGCCGGTGCCGAGTACATGGGCATCCCGGTCGACCAGGCCGTGACGGACGGCAACCTGGTGACCGCGCCCGCGTGGCCGGCGCATCCGGCGTGGATCTCGCAGTTCCTGGCGGTCCTCGGCACGCGAATCAGCTTGTAAACCGTCAGTTTCGCGGCTGGCGGGAGCGCGCCGTCGGGCGTACATTGGTCGGAGGCGGCGTGTCCTGCGCCGCCTTCCGGAGAGCCGTGCGCTTCGCGACACGGCCAGGGCCCAAGGAGACTTGCATGTGTGAAATCTTCATCAGCGCCGATCCCGCGAGCTACGAAAGCCGCACGCGCTCCGTTCGCCTGCACGGCGTCGTCACGAGCATCCGGCTGGAGCATCTCTACTGGGAGGTGCTCGAGGAGATCGCGCGCCGCGACGCCATGACGGTCGTGCACCTCATCGAGAAGCTGTACGACGAGCTGGTCGCCGCGCGCGGCGGCGTCGGCAACTTCACGTCGTTCCTGCGCGTGAGCGCGCTGCGCTACGAGGCGCTGGTGGCGCAGGGCCGCATTCCGGCGGACGTCGGCGTGCCGATCCGCTCGCTCGACGCCAAGGCGGTGTTGCACGAGCTGCCCAAGGGCTGGAGCGTTCCGTCGACGCCGCCCGCCAGCGGCGACGCGCCCGCCGCGGGTCGCGCCCTGCAGCGCGCCCTGACGCGGCTGCCGCACTGACGCCTGCCGCCGCGTCTCTCAGCCGACGCGGAATCGGCCCGGCGACGCGTTGGTCGCCAGCGCCGCGGCGTCCACCGCCTCCTCGCACGTGCGCATCGTCTTGGCGAGCATGTCGATGAACGCACGCGTCTTCGCGGGCATCAGTCGGCGGCCGGGAAACACGGCCCAGCAATCGGCGTCGGGCAGGCACCAGTCGGGCAGGATGCGTTGCAGCTCGCCGCGGGCGAGGTAGGGCTCGGCGAAGAAGTCGGCGACCGTCACCACGCCGGCGCCGCTGCGCGCGAGGCGGATCAGCACGTCCGGCGAATTGGCGCGCACGTGTTGCTGCGGCACGATGGTGTGCGTGACGGCGTCGGGCTGCGCGCGCCTTGTCTTCGCCGCGGCCGGCCGCGGCGGGCCGACAGTCGCCGCTTCGCGCATCGACAGCTGCCAGGGCACCGGATCGCCTGCGCGCGACAGCAGCATCAAGCCCGGCATCGTGCGCAGCGCCTCCGGTGCCAGCGGCTCGCCGTGTTCGCGCAGCAGCGATGGCGCGGCGTACAGGCCCGTCGAGAACACGGCCAGGCGGCGCGCGGCGAGCTGGGCGTCGTCGGGCAAGGCGCCCATGCGGATCGCCAGATCGAAGTTCTCGCCGATCAGGTCGACGCGGCGTGGCGACAGGTCGAGCTCGAGCGCGACGTCCGGATAGTCGCGGATGAAGTCGGCGAGCGGCTTCTCCAGCGCGGTGCTCGCGAAGTCGCCCGGCATGGTCACGCGCAGCCGCCCGCTCGGTCGAGCCTGGCGCGACAGCGCGAAGGCGAGCGCGGCATCGACCTCCTCCGACATCGCCCGCGCGTGATCGAGCACGCCCTGGCCGAATTCGGTGATGACCAGCTTGCGCGTGGTGCGCTGCAGCAGCCGCTCGCCGAGCCGCTTCTCGAGCGCGGCGATGCGTCGCGAGACGGTGGATTTGGGCAGCTGCACGCGGTCCGCGGCGCGGCTGAAGCTGCCGCTTTCGGCCACGCGCGCGAACAGCAGCAGGTCGTCGGCATCGGGCGTCATGGGTCAACCTCGGTCGTGCGCATCGCGGCGCGGGTGAGGTCCAAATTGTGCCACTCACGGAACAATGATGTGCAAATCAATGGCTTCCGGTGCGTGAGTGATGTCAATACAGTCTCATCAAACGGGAAATCCGTTTCGCCCCAGACACCGCAACCAAGGAACCCATCATGAACATCCTTCAAATCAACTCCAGCGCACGCTCGTGGGCCAATGGCCAGGGCTCGCAATCCACCCGCCTCGCCAACGAGCTCGTCGAGCAACTGCGTGCCGCCAACCCCGACGCCACGCTGACGCTGCGCGACCTCACCGCAAAGCCGCACCCGGCGCTCGACGAGTCGGCGCTCGGCGCGCTGTTCACGCCCGCCGAGGCGCGTTCGGCCGAACAGCATGCCCGCGTCGCGCTCGATCATGCGCTGATCGACGAGGTGAAGGCGGCCGACGTCATCGTCATCGGCGTGCCGATGGTCAACTTCGGCATCACCAGCCAGCTGAAGAACTGGATCGACGCGATCGCCAAGGTCGGTGTCACGTTCAAGTACACCGCCACCGGGCCGGTGGGACTGATCGAGGGCAAGAAGGTCTATGCCGTGCTGACGCGCGGCGGCGTCTACCGCGACCAGCCGCACGACACCCAGGTGCCCTACCTGCGCCAGACGCTCGGCTTCCTGGGCATCACCAACCTCGAGTTCATCTACGCCGAAGGCCTGGCGATGGGCCCGGACGCGGAAGCCAAGGCGCTGGCCTCGGCGCGCGCCGAAATCGCGCGCATCGCGGATGGTGCGGCGCTCACCGCCTGACGATCTTCAACGCGGTCCCGCGCGGGCCGCACAACGGAAACTCTCCATGACCACGACCCTGATCGACAACGTCTCCGCCCTGACTCCGGACGCCGCTGTGCGCAACCCGCGCTCGGTGGAGCGCCTGGTCACGGGACAGGCCACCAGCGACGGCGACGGCGTCAAGCTGACGCGCGTGCTGACGCAGCCGCTGCAACGCCGGCTCGACCCGTTCCTGATGCTCGACGCGTTCGGCTCTGACGATGCCGGCGACTACATCGGCGGCTTTCCCGACCACCCGCACCGCGGCTTCGAGACCGTGACCTACATGATCGCCGGCCGCATGCGCCATCGCGATTCGGGTGGCAACCAGGGGCTGCTGGAAAACGGCGGCGTGCAGTGGATGACGGCCGGCCGCGGCCTGATCCACAGCGAGCTGCCGGAGCAGGAAGAAGGCCGCATGGAGGGCTTCCAGCTGTGGCTGAACCTGCCGGCGGCCGACAAGATGGGCACGCCCGGCTACCGCGACATCCCCACCGGCGAGATCCCCGAGCTGCGCCTTCCCGGCGCGACCGTGCGCGTGATCGCGGGCGCGAGCCATGGCGTGGCCGGCGCGGTGCAGAAGGCGCACACCGAGCCGCTGTACCTCGACCTGCACCTGGAGGCCGGCGCAAGTTTCGAGCAGGCGCTGCCGTACGGTCACAACGCCTTCGTCTACGTGTACCGCGGCGAGCTCGACATCGACGGCGGCGCCGCGCGCACGCGCGTCCCGCGCGAGCGCATGGCCGTGCTCGCGAACGCGCCCGATCGCGACGGCGTGCGCCTGCAGGCCGGCGCGGACGGCGCGCGGGCGCTGCTGATCGCCGGCCGGCCGCTCAACGAGCCGATCGCGCAGTACGGCCCGTTCGTGATGAACAACAACGCCGAGATCTTCCAGGCCGTGGAGGACTTCCGCGCCGGCAAGTTCGGCACGCCGCCCGGACGTTGATGGCTCGCGCCCGGCAATGAAAAATGGCGCCCGCGGGCGCCATTCTGTCGTGGGCTCGAAAGCCGCTCAGGTACCGGAGGCCGACTGGAAGAAGTCGAGCACCGGGCCGGACGTCGGCACGCTCACGACGATGTCGGTGAAGATGTTGTCCAGAGCCATCACCTGCGTGTGGGTGACCAGCACCTGCGGGCCGTCGACGACTTCGGCGACCGAGTTGGTGGCCTGGGGCACGTTGGGCACTTCGGTGTAGGTGGACGCGGTGGCGTACGGGATGTTCTGCGCGACGCTGATCCCGTTGACCTTCATCGACAACTGCAGGCCCTGGTTGTCGGACGCCAGGTTGATCAGGCGGAACTTCACGCCCTGCGCCGTCGTCGGAGCCGTGTTGTCGTCCTCGATCAGCTTGGCCGTCGGATTGTTCGAGCTGTCCAGGTAGACCAGGATCGTGTAGTCGCCACCGGCGCTGAGCGTCGCGGCGATCTGCGCCGGCGGGGTCGTCGTCGAGGTCGGATCGTCCATCAGGACCGGAACGTTCGCGCCGTTGACCGTGACCGTGCCTGCCGGCAGGGTGCCGGTCGAGACCACGAAGTAGTTCGAAAGCTTCTGCGTCGCGTTGCTGGGCAGCACGGTCACCGCCACATCGGTCGACGTCGTGCCGACGACCGTCGTGGCGAGGCCGGGAACGGCCGTGACGGCCCGCATGCGCGCCGTCGTGTTCATGTAGCTGACGGCCGCGCCTTGCGTGCCCTGCGTCAGGAGGATCGCGTTGGCCAGCACGCCGCTGACGCCCGGCGTCAGGATGATCGTGAGCACCTGCAGTGCGGTCAGCGTGATGGCGACCGGGGTCTGGAAGCGCACATCGCTGATGCCCTCCGCGATGCTGCCGGCACCGACGACGGTGATGTAGTAGCTGCCCGGCTGGATGTCGGTGGCGAACGGGCTCTGGGCCGGGGCGCCGAGGCTGGCGGTGACGCTCGAGGCAATCTGCGTGGAGACAGCCAGGCTCGTGGTCGTCGACAGGTAGACGTCCACGGCGCCGATGTCGACGGACGTGTTCAGCACGTTGACGTTGGCGGTGCCGGCGTCCGGCGTGGTGTTGCTCTCGGCCACCAGCGCCAGGCGCAGTTCGTCCAGGACGCCATAGGCGACCAGCGAGTAGCGCTGATCCCTGTTGACGGTGCGCAGCTGCGCCGCCGTCGCGCTCGTCTCCGAGCCGCCGATGGTGGTGGTCAGCGTCAGGTGGACCGAGCCGGCCTCGATGTTGAAGTAGGGACTGGAGTTGCCGTACGTGACGCCCGTGGTGATCTGCGTCGATTCGTCCATGAATCCCATGGCGCCCGGATAGCCGACGCTGGCGTTGACCAAGCGGGTGGGCGCGCTGCCAGCGCCTTTGCCGCCGCAGCCGGCCAACATCAAGGGCACGGCGCCGCCCATTGCCAGGAACTCACGTTTTTTCATCAAGACACTCCACTTTCCAGGCTGAACGCCTGTCATCTGAATCCAACATTATGGGGCATGCCGTGTTGCCGGTCTGTTGCCTGCAACGCGGCAGTCGGTTAAGTGCGCCGGAACATGGAGTGACTTCCTGCCGAAAAGTTCGGCCGCGTGCTCATCCGATTAGTGCGCCGCCTCGATTCTCGCAGGCCGCCGGCCCGTACCATCTCGGGCTCCCGCCAGCCTTCCAGCCTGCCCTGAGAACACGATGACATCGCCCTATCCGAAGCTGCTCGCCCCGCTCGATCTCGGTTTCACGACGCTGCGCAATCGCGCGATCATGGGCAGCATGCACACCGGCCTGGAGGACGCGGCGCGCGATTTCCCGCGCATGGCGGCGTTCTATGCGGAGCGGGCCCGGCACGGCGTCGGGCTGATCGTCACCGGCGGCTTCGCGCCCAACTTCGAGGGCTGGGTCAAGCCCTTCGCCGGCACGCTCTGGACGCGATCCGGCGCGCGCCGCCACCGCCAGGTGACCGCCGCGGTGCATGCCGAGGGCGGCAAGATCGCGCTGCAGATCCTGCACGCCGGGCGCTACGGCTACTCCCCGCTGTGCGTCGCGCCGAGCCGCATCCAGAGCCCGATCTCGCCTTTCACGCCGCGGGCGCTCACGGCACGCGGGGTCGAGCGCCAGATCAAGGCCTTCGTGCGCTGCGCGGTGCTCGCGCGCGAGGCCGGCTACGACGGCGTGGAGGTGATGGGCAGCGAGGGCTACTTCATCAACGAGTTCCTGGTGCGCCACACCAACCAGCGCACCGACCAGTGGGGCGGCCCCTACGAGAACCGGATGCGGCTGGCCGTCGAGATCGTGCGCCGCATCCGCGAAGCCGTGGGGCCGGACTTCATCCTGATCTACCGCATCTCGATGATCGACCTGATCCCGGACGGCAGCACCTGGGACGAGGTCGTGCAACTGGCCAAGGCGGTCTCGGCCGCCGGCGCGACGATCCTCAACACCGGCATCGGCTGGCACGAGGCACGCATCCCGACGATCGTCACCAGCGTGCCGCGTGCGGCGTTCGGCTGGGTCACCGGCAAGATGCGCGCGGAGCTGCGCGCCGCCGGCGTGACGATTCCGCTGGTCACCAGCAACCGCATCAACACGCCCGAGGTGGCCGAAGGCCTGCTGGCGGTCGGCGTCGACGAGTTCGGCCAGGCCGACCTGGTGTCGCTGGCGCGCCCGTTCCTGTCCGATGCGGCCTTCATGGAAAAGGCCGCGCAGGGCCGGGCCGACGAGATCAACACCTGCATCGCCTGCAACCAGGCCTGCCTCGACCACACCTTCAGCAACAAGCAGGCGACCTGCCTGGTCAACCCGCGCGCCGGCTTCGAGACCGAGCTGAAGATCGAGCCGGCCACGGCGCCCAAGCGCGTCGCAGTGGTGGGTGCCGGGCCCGCGGGCCTGGCCGCGGCGACCACGCTCGCCGAGCGCGGCCACCGCGTGACGCTGTTCGACAGCGCCGAGCGCATCGGCGGCCAGTTCAACATGGCCAAGCGCGTGCCGGGCAAGGAGGAGTTCGTCGAGACGCTGCGCTACTTCGGCCGCCGCATCGAACTGCTGCCCTCGCTCGAGCTGAAGCTGCGCACGCGCGTCGATGCCGCGGCGCTGGTGGCCGGCAAATTCGACGAAGTGATCCTGGCCACCGGCGTGGTGCCGCGCGATCCGCGCATCCCGGGCCAGGACAACGCCAAGGTGCTGAGCTACATCGACGTGCTGCTGCACGGCAAGCCGGTGGGCCAGCGCGTGGCCATCGTCGGGGCCGGCGGCATCGGCTTCGACGTCGCCGAATTCCTCGTGACCGGGGCCGACCGCGGCGAGCCGTCGCCGACGCTGCACCTGGACGAATGGAAGCGCGAGTGGGGCGTCGGCGATCCGGCGCGGACGGCCGGCGGCCTCGATCGTCCGCAGCCGACGCCGCCGTCGCGCCAGGTGACGCTGCTGCAGCGCAAGGCCGGCAAGCACGGCGCCGGGCTGGGCAAGACGTCGGGCTGGGTGCACCGCGCGACGCTGAAGATGAAGAACGTGGAGATGCTGGCCGGCGTGAACTACGAGCGCGTGACCGACGACGGCCTGTTCGTCACGTTCGGTCCCGAGCGCAAGGACGGCACGCTGATCGAGGTCGACACCATCGTGCTGTGCTCGGGCCAGGAGCCGCTGCGCGAGCTCTCGGAGCCGCTGGCCGCCGCGGGCGTCAAGGTGCACCTGATCGGCGGCGCCGACGAGGCCTCGGAACTCGACGCCAAGCGCGCCATCAACCAGGGCACGCGCCTGGCGGCGACGATCTGATCGAGCTCAGGCGCGGCCGACGATCTGGGCGGCCTGTGCGATCAGCGCGTTGGCCGCGCCCAGGCGGGTCTCGACCTTCGCGAAGTCGTCGATGCCGCCCAGCATGCCCACCGTCATCAGGGCGGCGAGGGCGAAGGACGCGATCCGGGTGGCGAGGCTCTTGGACATGACGGACTCCTTGCGGTGGGTGGACTGCGCTGCGTTGCGTCGTCCGTGATTCGATGGTTGGACTGTAGGCAGCGCGGCCCGCGCCTTCCACGCGCTTGCGACGGCTGGCGCGCCGCGCGGCGCAGGCCGCAGGAACGCGCGACGGACCGTCAGCCCCCGCTCACGCACGCCGCGCGCGCGCCGGCTAGGATGGCCGTCTTTTCAACCGTTCGACACGACAGGGGCGCATGACGGGAGGCAACGAGATCCATTCGCTGTTCTGGCTGGCAGTGACACGGCTGGGCGAGGCCCAGATCCTGCTGCCCGCCTTCTGCGCGGGCGCGCTGTGGCTGGCGTTCGCGCGTCCCGCGGGCGCGCGCGGGCGTCTCGCGCAAGGCAACGCGCAGGCGCACGACCATCCGGCGCGCCGGTCGGCGGGGCGCTGGGTGGCCGGCATCGTCGTGGTCGGCGGCATCACGACGATCAGCAAGGTGGCCTTCCTCGGGTTCGGCTACGGCATCGCGGCGCTCGACTTCACGGGCTTCTCGGGCCACTCGATGTTCGCGTGGTCCATCCTGCCGGTGATCGCGGCCATCGTCGCCGGACGCTTCGGCGTGGCGGTCGGCGTGCTGTTGGCCGTGCTGATCACCTATTCGCGCGTCGACCTCGGTGCCCATTCGTGGAGCGAGGCGATCGCCGGCATGGTGCTCGGCGCCGCCGCCGCGGGCTGGACGCTGGCCGACTACCTGGCCCATCCCGGCGCCGTGCGCGCGCCCTGGTGGCTGCCGCTGCTGCTGGTCGTGTGGCTGACGCTGCTGCCGATGCACGCGCCGCCGTCGCGCACGCACAGCCTCGTGGTGGCGGTCTCGCTGAAGCTGTCCGGCCGCACGCGGCCCTACACGCGCTTCGAACTGCTGGCCGGGCTGATCCATCCCAGCTGGCAGAAGACGGAGTCGAGGGCGCCCTGATCAGTGCCCGATGCCGTGGAAGCCCGGGAACGGCGCGACGCCGATCAACGGCTGGTGCAGGTGCAGCGCGAACAGCATCCACGCGAGCACGCCCACGACGACCGCGATGGCGCTGCGGCCGCGCTTCGTCGGCGCGATCGCTGGCTCGCCGCCGGCGCGTCGGCGCTGCCGGGCGGCGCGGAAATCGAGCACGGCCCAGACCAGGAAGCTGCCGAACAGCACGACGTCGGCCAGCGTGCCGTTGGCGAACAGGTGGCCCGCGGCCCAGCACTTCACGCCCAGGATCATCGGATCCTTCACGCGCGCCTTGATGCCGTTGCCGGGCACGTAGGCCGCGGTGATCAGGACGAACGCGACGAGCGTCAGCAACGCGGCGACATCGTGCGTCCAGCGCGGCGGCGACCACAGCACGACCGCCTGCTGGCGCGCGTGGCCGAAGCCGATGCAGATCAGCACGAAGCCGGCGATCGAGATCAGCGAATAGACGCCCTTCCACGCGTTGAGGCCGCGCCTGGCGATGAAGCCGGATCGCAAGCGGTCGGCGACGATGCGCACCGAGTGGATGCCGAGGAACAGGACGAGGCCGAGGATGAGCATGATCATGGCCGCGATCATGACGCCGCCAAGCCGGCGGCGCTATCCTCGTTGGCACTCCCTTTGACGAAGACCACCCGATGGACACGACGACCCCGCCCGCGAAACGCTACTACTGGGAAGACTTCCCCGTCGGCCGCGTGATGGCCCTCGGCAGCGCGACCGTCGCCCGCGAGGCCACGCTGGCCTTCGCGCAGCAGTTCGACCCGCAGCCGTTCCATCTCGACGATGCGGCCGCCGAGGCTTCGCTGTTCAAGAAGCTGTCGGCCAGCGGCTGGCATACCTGCGCGATGACCATGCGCCTGATGTGCGATGGCTACCTGAACGACTCGGCCAGCCTCGGCTCGCCCGGCATCGATGAACTGCGCTGGCTGAAACCGGTCTATCCGGGAGACACGATCTCGGCCGAGATGACCGTGCTGGAGGCCCGCGTGATGAACAGCAAGCCGCACATCGGGCTGGTGCTGTCGCGCTGGCGCGTCTTCAACCAGGACGGCGTCGACGTGATGACGATGCAGGGCTGGGGCATGTTCGGCCTGCGGCATCCGGCGCCGCGCGCCGGTGCGTAGCCGCTGCTGCGCCGGCGGGATGCGCACCAGTGCTCAGCGGGCGGATGTAATTGGTATTACGACTGGTTCATTCACGAAGATGACAATTTTGTCAGCAACGTACGGGTTTTCTCCTAGATTCCACGAGTGAAATACGCCGCTGGGCCGGGCAAATCGTACGGCCGAGCTTTCGTTGACAGCGGTCTCTCATGGTACTATAGTGGTATCACATTTATGAGCCACACCTGCTATCACCCCGCCTTTGAACAGGCCGACATCCGTTACGCCCTGGGCGTGGACGGCGGCGGGACGGGCACCCGTGTCCGCCTCTGGACGAGCAGCGGCTCGCTGATCGGCCACGGCGAAGCCGGCCCCTCGGCGCTGGCCCAGGGCATCGACCAGGCCTGGAAGCACATCGTGCAGGCGGTCGAGCGCGCGTTCGCGTCGGCCGGGCTCGCGATGCCGGTGCCCAACCATTGCGTGCTGGGCCTGGGCCTGGCGGGCGCCGTCGCGCCGCACCTGGCCGCCGCCTTCTTCCGCGCGGCGCCCGAGTACGCGCTGATCGTGCTGGAGACCGATTCGCGCACCGCGCTGATGGGCGCGCATGCCGGCCGGCCGGGCGCGATCGTTGCGGTGGGCACCGGCGCGGTCGGCGAGGCGCTGCATGCGGACGGGCGCCGCGTGGCGGTCAGCGGCTGGGGCTTCCCGGTCGGCGACGAAGGCTCCGGCGCCTGGCTGGGCCTGAAGGCGATGCAGATCGCCCACCGGGCCCTCGACGGCCGCGCCCCCGCCGGCACGCTGGCCCAGGCGGTGTGGCGCCAGGTCAGCGATCGCCGCGACACGCTGCTGGAGTGGTGCTCCAGCGCCCGCCAGCACGAATACGCCCAACTCGCGCCCCTCGTCTTCGAGTGCGCGGACACCGACGCAGCGGCCCAGACGCTGGTGCAGGACATCGGACAGGAAATCGAAGACATGGCGCTTGCGCTCGACCCGGGGCTGCAATTGCCCATCGTGCTTCTGGGCAGCATCGGACTTCGCATGGCGGAGCGACTGCCGCCGGCGTTGCGCGCGCGGCTCGTCGAGCCCGCCGGCGACGCCGTCGACGGCGCGCACCGCCTGGTGCGCCAGCAGATGAAGGAAGCGGTGGCATGAGCGGTTCCCTGCAAGAGATCAGCGGGAACGTCCTGACGCCGCAGGGCTTCATCCGCGGCAAGTTGACGATCGTCGACGGCCGCATCGCGGGCATCGAGGGCCAGCCGATCAGCGAGGGCCAGGCGCGCGTGTCGGCCGAGCCGCTGATCCTGCCGGGCTTCATCGACCTGCACGTGCACGGCGGCGGCGGCTTCGACACGATGGAAGGCGGCAACGCCGTCGCCGAGATCGCGCGCGTGCATGCGCGCCACGGCACCACGTCGATGCTCGCCACGACGATGACGGCGCCGATGGGCGACATCTCCAAGGCGATGGCCGCGCTGGCCGGCGCCGTGCGCACGCACCGCCGCGGCGGCGCGCACGTGATGGGCGTGCATCTCGAAGGCCCGTACATCAATCCCGGCGCGCTCGGCGCACAGCCGGACTTCGCGCGGCCCGCGTCGGTGGCCGAGGTCAAGGCGCTGCACGAGATCGCGCCGATCCGCCTGATCACGATGGCGCCCGAGCTGCCCGGCAACCTCGACCTGATCGCGCCGCTGCGTGCGGCCGGCTTCCACGTGCAGATCGGCCACACCGCCGGCACCTACGAGGACGGCGTCGCCGCCCTGCAGCGCGGCGCCACGGGCTTCACGCACCTGTTCAACGCGATGAGCAAGTTCCACCACCGCGAGCCCGGCATCGCCGGCGCGGCGCTGGCGCATGCCGAGTTCGCGGAGATCATCCCCGACCTGCTGCACGTGCATCCGGGCGCGATCCGCGCCGCGCTGCGCGCGATCCCCTGCCTGTACTGCGTCACCGATTCGACGGCCGCGGCGGGCATGCCCGACGGCGACTACAACCTCGGCAGCCATCGCGTCACCAAGTGCCTGGGCGGCGTGCGCCTGGCCGACGGCACGCTGGCCGGCAGCACGCTGACGATGGACCAGGCGCTGCGCAACCTCGTCGGCATGGGCCTGAGCCTGGACGACGCGTCGCGCCGCGTGGCCACCAATGCCGCCGACTTCCTCGGCCTGGCCGATCGCGGCCGCCTGTTCGTGGGTGCGCGCGCCGACGTGTGCGTGCTCGACGCCGGCCTGAACCTGACCCAAGTGATCGTAGAAGGAGATTCCATTGACCTCACGGATGTTTGACGAAGCCCGCGAAGCCCCTGCGGCCGTGGCTCGTCTGATGGCGGCCGACCTGGCCGCCTACACCTCGCTCGGCGAGCAACTCCGTGCCGATCCCCCGCGGTCCGCCCTGACCGTCGCGCGCGGCAGCTCCGATCACGCCGCGCACTACATGGCCTATCTCGTGATGGCGCGCCTGGGCCGCCTGGTGACGTCGCTGCCGATGTCGCTGATCACGCTGTACCAGTCGCAGCTCGATTGCAACGGCCTCGTGTCCTGGGGCTTTTCGCAATCGGGCCAGAGCCCCGACCTGATCGCGCCGACGCGTTTCTTCCGCGAAGGCGGCGCGCGCACCGTGGCCGTCGTCAACGACGCCGGTTCGCCGCTGGCCGAGGCCGCGCAATGGGTGCTGCCGCTGCATGCCGGCGCCGAGACCAGCGTGGCCGCGACCAAGAGCTACATCACGCAGCTCGTGGCCGGCGCGCGCATCGTCGCGCACTGGCAGAACGACGCCCCGCTGCTGGCCGCACTCGAGACGCTGCCCGAGGTGCTGGAGCGTGCCGCGTACACCGACTGGTCGCCGCTGGTCGACGCGCTGGTCGATGCCGACAAGCTGTTCGTGATCGGCCGGGGCACCAGTCTCGCGATCGCGATGGAAGCGGCGCTGAAGTTCAAGGAAGTCTGCGGCATCCAGGCCGAGGCGTTCTCCGGCGCCGAGGTCAAGCACGGCCCGATGGCGCTGATCGAGGAAGGCTACCCCCTCCTCGTATTCGCGCCGCGCGGCCCCGCGCAGGCCGGCCTGCTCGCGCTGGCCGAGGAGATGCGCCGCCGCGGCGCGCGCGTGCTCGTCGCCGCGCCCGTGGGCACGCCCGGCGCCGAGCTGCCGCTGGTGGCCGCCGCCCACGAGGATCTCGACCCGATCTCGGCGATCCAGAGCTACTACCTGGCCGTCGAAGCCCTCGCGCGCGCGAAGGGTCTCGATCCGGACAAGCCGCGCCACTTGAACAAGGTCACGCTGACCCACTAACGATGGCCGCACCCTTTCATCCTGGCCATCTCGTGATGGTCGACATCCCGGGCACGTCGCTCGATGCCGCGACCGCGGAGTTCCTGCGCCGCCACCACGTGCGCGCGATCTGCCTGTTCCGCCGCAACCTCGGCACCGAGGCCGAAGTGCGCAAGCTGACGGCCGACCTGCGCGAGGTCATGGGCCCGAGCTGCCTGATCGGCATCGACCAGGAAGGCGGCTCGGTGGTGCGCGCGACCTTCCTGCCGCAGGCGCCGGCCGCGATGGCGCTGGGCGCCGTCGACGACGAGGCCTTGTGCGAAGAGGTCGGCGCGGCCGTCGCGCGCGGGCTGCGCAGCCTGGGCATCAACTGGAACTTCGCGCCCGTCCTCGACGTCAACAACAACCCCGGCAATCCGGTGATCGCCGAGCGCAGCTTCAGCGAGGATCCCGACGCCGTCGCGCGCCTGGCCGGCGCGTGGATGCGCGGCTCGCTGCGCGAAGGCGTGGCCTGCTGCGTCAAGCACTTCCCCGGCCATGGCGACACCAACGTCGATTCGCACCACGCGCTGCCGACGGTCGACAAGTCGATCGCCGAGCTCGAGGCGCTCGAACTGCGACCGTTCCGCGCGCTGGCGCAGGCGCACGGCGACACGCCCGCCGCGCCGGCCGTGATGACGGCGCACATCGTCTATCCGCAGATCGACCCCGACCATCCGGCGACGCTGTCGCGCGCGGTGCTGACGGGCCTGCTGCGCGAGAACATCGGCTACGACGGGGTCGTCATCACCGATGCCCTCTTCATGAAGGCGATCTACGAAAAGTACGGCCACGCGGTCGGCGCCGTGATGGCGCTGCAGGCCGGCGCCGACATGCCGCTCGCGCAGGGCAGCCTCGACGAGCAGGCCGCCGCGGTCAAGGCGATCGAGGCCGCGCTGCACGACGGCGACCTGTTGCCGGCCGACGTCAAGCGCTCCGAGGCGCGGCTGGTCGACCTCGCCGCGCGCTACCCTGTGTCGCCGCGCGACTACGGCGCCGCGCTGCGCGAGGCCGACGACGCGCTGATGCGCGACGCGTGGGCGCGCGGCCTGACCGCGTTCGACGGCGCCGGCAGGAAGGCGACACCGCCCGCGCTCGATGCGGCGATCCGCGTCGTGACGCAGGACTCGGTGGACTGCGACGGCGTCTCCGAGGCCGGCCTGCCGGCCGATCGCGTCGCCGATCTCTTCTCCGCCTTCGCCGACGTGCAGTTCGTGCGCGTGGCCGACCTGCGCGAGATAGCCGCCGCCACGTTCCCGCAGGACGGCCGCGTCAACGTCCTCGTCTCCAACCATCGCACGCGCTTCGGTGCGGGCGCCGCGGCGGCCCGGCCCGACCTGCACCTCGCGCTGTGGAACCCGTTCCAGCTGTTCGACATCGCGGCCCCGTCCGTCGTCACCTGGGGCTATGCCGACGGCGCGCTCGAAGCCGTCAAGGCGTGGCTCGAAGGGCGCGCGCAAGCCACGGGTCGTTCTCCGGTGAACCTCTCTCCTCGCGCCTTGTGAAACGCGGGCAGACTGCCTTGTCCTACCGAGCCCCTTCACCGCCAGGAAAGAGACCGCAAGTGCAGAGCGAATCCGTTTTGAACGCCGGCATGGCGCCGCTTCCGGCAACGCAGACATCGGCGCTGAAGCGCTCGCCGATCACGTGGGTGCCGACGCTCTATTTCGCGCAGGGCGTGCCGTTCTTCGTCGTGATGGCGATCGCGGCGTTGCTGTTCAAGGATCTCGGCATCGAGAACAGCATCATCACGAAATGGACGAACGCGCTGGGCCTGGCGTGGGCCGTCAAGCCGCTGTGGAGCCCGTTCCTCGAAGCGGTGCCCAGCAAGAAGCTGCTGGTCATCGCGTTCCAGCTGATCGGCGCGATCACGCTGGGGCTCATCGCGCTGGCGCTCAACGTGCCGCACAGCGTGTCGCTGGTGCTGGGCATCCTCGCGTTCACCGCCTTCGCCTCGGCCACGCACGACATCTCGTCGGACGGCCTCTACATCGCGAGCCTGACCGACAAGCTGCAGGCCGAATACGCCGGCTGGCAGGGCGCGTTCTTCAATGCGGCGCGGCTGTTCGCGCGCGGCGGCGTGCTGGTGCTGGTGGGCTATCTCGAGAAGTCGATGGAGACGGCGCACGCCTGGAGCGCCGTCTTCGTGCTGCTCGCCGCCGTGATGGCCACGCTCGCCGCGTACCACGTCTGGGCGTTGCCCGACACGCGCAGCGCCGCCGAGTCGGCGCGCAAGGTGGCCGACATCGCGAAGACGACGGCCGAGGTCGTCGTCGAGTTCTTCCGCAAGCCGGGCATCTGGTTCGCGATCCTGTTCATCATCCTGTTCCGTGCGGGCGAGGGGCAGATCCAGTCGGTGGGCCCGCTGTTCCTGCGCGACGCCCGCGCCGTCGGCGGCCTGGGCCTGTCGACCGACCAGATCGGCGTCGTCTACGGTACCTGGGCGACGGTCGCCTTCGTCGGCGGCAGCATCGTCGGCGGCTACTTCACGTCGTGGCTGGGGCTGCGGCGCTCGATGGTGTGGCTGGTCATCGCGATGAACCTGCCCAACCTCGTCTACTGGTGGCTCAGCACCGCTCGCCCGACCGACATGAGCCTGATCGCCGCCGGCCTGTCGATCGAGATGTTCGGCTACGGCTTCGGCTTCGTCGGCATCATCCTGTTCATCATGCAGGTGGTCGCCAAGGGACGCTTCACGACGGCCCACTACGCGCTCGGCACCGGCGTGATGCAGCTCGGCTTCATCCTCTCGGGCACGTGGAGCGGCGAGATCCAGACCTGGCTCGGCTACCAGCACTTCTTCCTGTGGGTGCTGGCCTGCGCGGTGCCCGTGCTGGTGCTGTCGTTCTTCCTGCCGCATCACGAGGAACCAGCCCCTGTCGCCGCCTGACATGAGCTCTCCGGGGACTTCGCTGCGCGCCCTCGTGCGCGCGATCGCCGTGTTCTCGTTCGTCGCCGCCGCGGCTGGTTGCGTCGTCGTCAACGCCGGCGCCGCGGCCACGTCGCCCAACCTGTTCTTCGACGACTTCTCGTACGCGCAGCCCGGCGAGCTCGCCGCCGCCGGCTGGCAGCTGCGCGACGGCGTCGGCCATCCCGGCCTGCCCGGCGGACGTTTCAGCGCCGAGGCCATCGCGCTGCTGGACGACCCGCTGCAGCCCGGCAACCGCGTGCTGCGCATGACCGCGAGCACCGATGGCACCGGCCCCGGCACCGTGCAGGCGCAGCTGTGCCACCAGCGCAAGTACCTGCAGGGCACGTACGCCGCGCGCATCCGCTTCAGCGATGCGCCGCGCTCGGGCATAGCTGGCGATCCCGTCGTCGAGTCGTTCTACGCGGTGGCGCCGCTCGCGCACGCGTTCGATCCCGAATTCAGCGAACTCGATTGGGAGTACCTCCCGAACGGCGGCTGGGGCAGCGAGAAGACGCGGCTGTACGGCGTGTCGTGGCAGACGGTGCAGATCGATCCGTGGGAGGCGCACAACTCCGCGCACGAGGAGTTCGGCTCGTTCGACGGCTGGCACACGCTGCTGATGCAGGTCACGAAGCACGAAGTGCGCGAGTTCGTCGACGGTCGCCAGGTGGCGGTGCACGATGGCCGCAACGTGCCGGTCTCGCCGATGACGATCTCGTTCAACCTGTGGTTCGCGGTCGGCGGCTCGTTGCCGACCGGCGGCGTGCCGCGCGTCTACGACGAGGACATCGACTGGGTGTTCCAGGCGAAGGACCAGGTACTGAGCCCGGCCGACGTCGATGCCCAGGTGCGCGCGCTGCGCGCCGATCACGTGACGCGGACCGACACCGTTCCCGCGCCCAACCCACCGCTGCAGCAACGCTGCGACATCTAGCCCAGGACATCCATGGCCAGCCTCACGCTCAAGCAGATCCGCAAGACCTACGACGGCGGCGCCGAGGTGATCAAGGGCGTCGACCTCGAGGTGCGCGACGGCGAGTTCATGGTGTTCGTCGGGCCGTCCGGCTGCGGCAAGTCGACGCTGCTGCGCATGATCGCCGGGCTCGAGGAGATCAGCGACGGTGACCTGTTCATCGGCGACGACTGCGTCAACGACGTGTCGCCGTCCGACCGCGGCGTGGCGATGGTGTTCCAGAGCTACGCGCTGTACCCGCACATGAGCGTGGCCGAGAACATGGGCTTTGCGTTGAGGCTCGCCAAGCGCTCGAAGGCCGAGGTGGCGGCCGCCGTCGGCCGCGCGGCCGAGATCCTGCAGATCAGCGCGCTGCTCGATCGCAAGCCCAAGGCCTTGTCGGGCGGCCAGCGCCAGCGCGTGGCGATCGGCCGCGCGATCGTGCGCCAACCCGAGGTGTTCCTGTTCGACGAGCCGCTGTCCAACCTCGACGCCGCACTCCGCGTGCAGATGCGCACGGAACTCGCGCGGCTGCATCGCGAACTCGGCACGACGATGATCTACGTCACGCACGACCAGGTCGAGGCGATGACGCTGGGCCAGCGCATCGCGGTCTTCAACGCCGGCCGCATCGCGCAGGTCGGCGAGCCGATGGCTCTGTACGACCGGCCGGCCAACCTGTTCGTGGCAGGCTTCCTCGGCTCGCCGAAGATGAACCTGCTGCCGGTGACCGTCAGCGCCAACGATGGCGACGGCCTGCGCGTGCGCGCGGGCGCCGGCGAGTTCGCGCTCGGCGCGCACGCGTCACGCGACGCGCCCGCGATCGGCACCGCGGCGACGCTGGGATTCCGTCCCGACCAGGTGGAACTCGCCGCGGCGGACGGGGCGACGCCGGCGCTCGAAGGCCACGTCGACCTCGTCGAGCGGCTGGGCGACGCCACGTTGGTGCACGTGCAGTGCGCCGGCCAGGCGGCGCCGGTGATCGTGCGCCTGCCCGGACACGCCGATCCGCTGGCCGCCGGCAGCCGTGTCGCGCTGCGTCCCGATCTCGCACGCAGCAGGCTGTTCGACAGCGCCGGCGACGCGTTCCAGCAGAGCGCCTGACACTGCTGCGGCGCCATGAAAAAGGCCCCGATCGCCAGCGCGATCGGGGCCTCGTTCGTTGCAGCTCGTCTTACTTCGACGCTGCGGCGGCCGGAGCCGGTGCGGCCGCGGCCGCCTGGCGCGACTGCAGGTACAGGATCCACACGTGCGCCAGCGCGGCGGTGCCGTTCGGGCCGGTGACGGACTGGAACGTCTTCATCGCGTCGGCGTCGCGGCCGGCGCGCACCTGCGCGTAGCCCAGGTGCAGCTTGGCCTCTTCCGGCTGGCGCAGGCCGCCGCGGGCGATGCCCTGCGCGATCAGGTCGGCGCCCTTGGCGGCGTTGTCCTGCGTGGTCTCGAGCAGGCCTTGCGCGACCAGCGCGTTGCCGTCCTTGGCGGCGAGGGCGCCCTTCTCGTTGACGGCGGCCTGCGCGACGTCGTTGGCCGCGGACTTGTTGATCTCGGGACGCAGCTTGGTGGCGTCGGACAGGTCGGTTCCGGTGAACGGCTTGTTCGCGAACGCGTCGTCCAGCACCTTCTTGGCTTCGCCCGGGTAGCCGGCGCGCGCGGCGAGCGCCGCATAGTTCACGCGCTCGCGATCGTCCACGTGGCCCAGCACCTGGCCCTTGAGGCGATAGACGTCCAGCGTCAGGCGGTCGGAGAAGTTGTCGACCTCGCGCGCGCGGCCGATCAGCTCGCGCCAATAGTCAGGCTTCGGATAGTGGATGGCCAGCAGCTCGAGGCCGGACACGTAGCCCGCGTCGTCCTTCGCGCCCAGATAGGCGCTGACCAGGAAGCGCAGCTGCTTGTCGGTCGGCACGTGACCGGCGGCGATGGTGGCGTCGATCTGCGCGCGAAAGCCCTTGGCCGCCGCGGTGAAGTCCTTGGCGGCGTACTGCGCCTGCGGCAGCAGGTCCTTCAGTTGCGGGTCGTTGCCCCCGGCGTCGAGGTAGCGCTGCAGCGCCACGACGGCCTTCGGGTACTGCTCGCTGGTGTAGAGGATCTCGGCGACGAACTTGAGCATCAGCGCGCGGTCGTCGGCCGGCAGCAGCGGGTTGGCGAGCAGGGCCTCGAAATCGGCGCCCGCCGCAGCGTTGTTACCAAGCGAATACTCGGCCGGCGCCTTCACGCGCAGCAGCAGGTACTTCTCGTACGGCGTCTGGTCGGGCAAGGCCTCGGCTTCCTTGAGCTTGGCCAGCGCGCCCGCGGCGTCGCCGCCCTTGAGCAGGTCCTGGGCGGCGTTGAACGGCGCGGCGAACGCGGCCGGCACGGCGTTGTCGGGTTGCGACGCGGCGGGTTCGGGCGCGCTGGCGGCGAACGCCGTCGGCATCGCGCCGTTGAGGCCGGCGGCAAGGGTCAGCGCCAGCACGGCGCGCGAGGTAGCTCTCATGTCAGTTCCAAGGGAAACGCTGCGCCGAACGAGGAAGGGGGAATTCACGGATGCACGCGGGCGGCGCCCCAAGCGCAAGGAAAAAGTCAGCCATTGTCCTAAAAACGCGGACAGCGCCGGCCACGCGGGTTGCGGGACGAAGGAATCGCCCTCGGAAACGCGGGTGCCAAGCCGGGCAGGCGTCATGCCCGGCCGTCCTTGAACCCGCGGCTCAGGACGCGTTGAGCTCCGCGACGAAATCGTAGGTGTCGCCGCGGTAGATCGACTGCGACAGCTCGATCGCGCGGCCATCGCGCAGGTAGCCCAGGCGCTCGACGAGCAGGCCGGCGTCGCCGACATCCGCATCGAGCAGGCGCGCCTGTTCTTCGTTGAGCAGCAGCGCGCGCAGCCGCTGCAGCGCGCGCACCGGACGGTTGCCGGCGCGCTCGAGCGCGTCGTACAGCGAGTTGTCGACCGACTCCAGCGACGGCAGCGCCGCCGCCGACAGCGTCGCGTACTCGAGCGCCATCGGCGCGTCGTCGGCGTAGCGCAGCCGATGGAAGCGGTAGACCAGCGAGCCCGGGCTCAGCGCGAGCTTCATCGCCTCTTCCGGCGTGACCGTTCCGCTGGAGCGCTTGATCCATTCGCTGCGCGGCGTGCGGCCGCGGGCGCGCATGTCCTCCGAGAACGACGTGAGCTTCGCGAAGTTCTTGTCGATGCGCGTCGAGACGAAGTTGCCCGAGCCCTGGCGCTGGTCGAGGAAGCCCTCGTCGGCCAGGCCCTGGATGGCCTTGCGCACCGTGATGCGCGAGACGCCGAGATCGGCCGCGAGCTGCCGCTCGGACGGCAGCGCGTCGTCAGGCCCGAGGACGCGTTTCTCGATGGCCTCGCGCAGCGCGCGCTGGAGCTGTTGGTAAAGCGGCTGACTGCCGTCGGGATCCAGCGTGTTGAGAAGTTGTGCCAGCGCGCTCATTGCGTGCCCTTATTCGTGTTGTCGGGGGCGTGACGGCGAGCCGACGCCTGACGGGGTTGGTCGGCGCGGCCACGGGTCACGGCACGAATAGCATACCACTCAGGCACCAAATAACAGTCAGCTGCACCAGCCGGGCGAACCACGGCACCGCGCCCGTTCGGACCATCAAAACGCGGGACTTCAGCTGGTAAACACCGTGTTGCCCAAACGCAATATGAGGGTAAACGCATAGAGCACTGGTCTAGACTGGTTGTACAGTGGTACTACCTTATCGCATACCAGGTTTCTAGCCCGAGGGTGCACCGTCTGAGCTCATGGAGAGACGGCACGACCCAACCCCAACCGGCCGCGTTCCCGAAGAAATGCTGCCATCCGAAAAGAGGAGCCCCATGAAGACGAAACTTACGCCCATTGCCGCCGCTGCCGCGGTCGCGATTGCCGGAGCGGTTGCCGCGCCGGCGTTTGCACAGACTGCCGCTGCGGCTGCGCCGGCCGCCTCGGCGGCTTCGGCGCCCAAGCTGAAGGACGAAGTGCAGACGGTTGAAGTCACCGGCATCCGGGCTTCGCTGCAGCAGTCGCTGAGCCAGAAGCGCAACGCAGAGTCGCACGTCGAAGTCATCACGGCCGAGGACGTGGGCAAGCTTCCGGACAAGAACGTCGCCGACTCCCTAGCGCGCATCCCCGGTGTGACGATCAGCTCGGCCGGCGCCACCGAAGGCGGCTTCGACGAAAGCGACCGCGTGTCGATGCGCGGCACGAACCCCAGCTACACGCTGACCACGATCAACGGCCACAACATCGCCTCCGGCGACTGGTTCGCGCTGGATCAGACCAGCACCGGCGCGGTCGGCCGCAGCGTCAGCTACACCCTGCTGCCGTCGGAAATCGTCGGCAGCGTCGTTGTCCACAAGTCTTCGGAAGCCAGCCTGGTCGAAGGCGGAGTCGTCGGCACCGTGGACATCATCACCCGCAAGCCGCTCGACTTCAAGAAGCCGTTCTCGCTGACCGCCTCGGTCGGCGCGGTCTACGCCGACCTGCCGTCCAAGACCGACCCGCAGGCCAACGTTCTGATGAACTTCAAGAACGACACCGGCACCTTCGGCGTGCTGGGCCAGGTCTTCTACGAGAAGCGCCATCTGCGCCGCGACGGCGTTGAGGAACTCGGCTACGAGCAGATCCAGCCCGGCAGCCCCGTGGCGGAGGCGCACCCGGACCTGGCCAACGTCTGGTATCCGGAATCGATCGGCGCCGCGTTGTTCACGCAGGAACGCACCCGCAAGGGCGGCTCGCTGGACTTCGAATGGAAGCCCAGCAGCGCCGTCACGCTCGACCTGAACGGCTTCTACTCGAAGCTGGAGGCGACCAACTTCAACCGCAACTACCTGTTGTGGATGACGCACTTCATCAACCAGGGCCAGGGCGTGTCGCCCAACCCGGGCTACACCGTCAGCACGCTGAACGGCGTCAGCACCCTGACCTCGGCCTCGTTCTCGCCACAGTACGTGGCTGGCACCACCACGCCGGTGCAGTACGGCATCTATGACCAGATCTCGCGTCCCGGCGAAGGTGCCACGACGCAGTACCTGGACCTCGACGGCGACTTCCATGTCACCGACGCCCTCAAGGTGACGTCGAAGATCGGCGTCTCGAAGGGGCTGGGCGTGACCCCGAACCAGGACGTGCTCGAAGCGGACGTGAAGGGCACGGTCCCGAACGGCGGTCAGTATCAGCTCAATGGCAGCAACAGCGCGCCGAGCTTCTCGTTCCCGGGCCTGAACGTCGCGGCGACGCCGACCTCCGCCAGCTACGGCCTCGACTGGATCTTCGGCGCCAACAACGTCAAGGTGAAGGACAGCGAAGCCTGGCAGCAGCTCGATGCCGAATACGCCGTGGACAAGGGCGTCTTCGCGTCGCTCAAGTTCGGCCTGCGCGGCAACCAGCACAAGCGTGACGCGCTTGGCGCGACGGACGCCGGCGCCCTGGGCGGCTGGGATCCGTCGCTGTGGCCGACGCCGATCTCGAACTACCCGAGCAGCTTCGGCCAGAATCTCGGTGGTTCGATCCCGTCCAACATCTGGTACTACACGCCGGCGCAGCTGGCCGCGTTCGACGCGCAATACCGCAACCTCGGCGACGGCTCGGTCAATTCGCCGACCAGCCGCAACTACCCGGGCTTCGACTACTCGGTGCACGAGCAGACGGACGCGGGCTACGTCCAGGCCAACCTGGAAGGCGAGAAGTGGTCGGGCAATGTCGGCCTGCGCCTCGTGCGCACCGCCGAGCATGTGCTGTTCTGGACGCAAGGCAGTGGCGATCCCACGTCTCCCAGCCCGCAACCCGGCGCGATCGACTCCGCCTGGGGCTGGTGGCTTCCGCAGGACGTGAACCACGCGTACACGGATCCGCTGCCCAGCGCCAACCTGCGCCTCGAGCTGTCGAAGGACCTGATCGGCCGCCTGGCCGCGTCGCGCACCATGACGCGTGCCGACTACACGGCCCTGGCGGGTTCCGCGAGCCTCACGCCTCCGGCCGTGGACACCGGCGTCGGCAGCGGGAGCGCCGGCAACCCGAACCTCAAGCCGATCACGTCGAACAACCTCGACGCGTCGCTCGAGTGGTACTTCGCCGATCGTGCACTGCTGTCGGCCAGCGTCTACTACATGGATCTGACGAACTACGTCAGCCTGGGTCAAACCTCGGCGACGTACATCACGCAGACCTCGCAGCACCCGCTGGGCATTCCCATCGACTACCTGCTGACCACCCCGGTCAACAGCAGCGCGAAGGTGCACGGTGCGGAATTCGCCTACACCCAGCCGATCTGGGGTGGCTTCGGCGTCGACACCAACCTGACGCTGCTGTCCTACAGCACGGCCGACGGCCACCCGCTGGTGGGTGCTTCGAAGACGACGTACAACCTGAGCGGCTTCTTCGAAAACGACTTGTTCAGCGCGCGTGTGGGCTGGACGCATCGTTCGGAGTTCTACAGCGGCCTGGATCGCGAAACCGCCTTCTCGCAAGCCGCGACCGGCGACCTCTCGGCCAGCCTGAACGTGAATATCTCGAAGTCGTTCTCGCTGCACCTGGACGGTCGCAACCTGAACAACCCGAAGCTGAAGTACTACGCGCTGAACGAAGAACAGCCGCGCGCCATCTATCAGAACGGCCGCCAGTACTACCTGACGGCGACGTACTCGTACTGATCGCCGGACGAGACGCCCGCCGCATGCGGGCCCTCGCGAAAAGGACGACCTTCGGGCCGTCCTTTTTTTTGCCCGAGGCTTTCCGGGCCCCGCTATGCTGGCCCTTGCGCACGCGTCACGCGCGCGCGAGGCCCCCCTCACGATCATGACTGCGACGCTTCCCTTCCTTCCCGAACGGCACGCCGTCACGCGCGCCGTCTTCGACGACGAGATCCTGCCCGCCAACGAGCCCGTGGTGCTGCGCGGCCTGGTCGGCGACTGGCCTGCCGTGGCGCGGGCGCGCGAGTCGTCCGTCGCGATCGCGCAGTACCTCGCGGACTTCGACACCGGCGCGCCGGCCACCGCGCTGATGACGCCGCCGGAAGAGGAAGGGCGCATCTTCTACGACGCGACCATGGGCGGCTTCAACTACCTGCGCAGCCGGCGCACGGTCACACAGGTGCTGGAGCAGGTGCTGCGCTACGCGCAGTTCGAGCGCTCTCCGGCGGTCGCGATGCAGACGGCCCGCATCCGCGAGTGCGCGCCGGGCTTCGAGGCCGACAACGCGATGCCGCTCGTCGACGCGCGCGTCCAGCCGCTGATGTGGTTCGGCACCGCGATCGTCACGCCGGCGCACTTCGACGAGTCGCACAACATCGCCTGCTGCGTGGCCGGACGCCGGCGCTTCACGCTGTTCCCGCCGGCGCAGGTCGCGAACCTGTACGTCGGCCCGCTCGATCACTCGCCTGCTGGCATGCCCATGTCGCTGGTGGACTTCGCCAAGCCGGACTTCGAGCGCTTCCCGCGCTTTCGCGAGGCGCTGGCGCACGCCCGCGCGGCCGAACTCGCTCCGGGCGACGCCATCTACATGCCGCCGCTGTGGTGGCACCACGTGCGCTCCCTCGAGCGCTTCAACATGCTGGTGAACTACTGGTGGCTGCTGCCGGCCCCGGGACACGCCACGCCGCCGTTCGCACTCGACGCGCTGCTGCACGTGGCGGCCGCGCTGCGTGGCCTGCCGCCCGCGCAGCGTGAATCGTGGCGCGCGCTGTTCGAGCACTACGTGTTCGACACCGAGCGCGACGTGACGAGCCACATCCCCGCCGACCGGCACGGCGTTCTCGGAACGATGTCCGCCCAGGAGCACGAACGGGCGCGCACTCGCCTGGCTCAGAAGCTGAGTCGCTGAAGGCTAGCGACCCAGCCGCTGCACGAGCAGCGCGCGCAACTGCGCATGCTGCTCGGTCGACAGGTCGCCCAGCACGCCGCGGCGTTCCGCCGGGATGTGACCGGCGACGTCGCGCTCCGTGTCGAACACGTAGTGCTCGAACAGCGCGCGCCAGGCCTGGCGCTGCGCAGGCGGCAGGCCGCGCAGCGTGGCCACCGCGTGCAGCAGGCCGTCGAGCGCCGAGGGCGGCGCCGCATGGCCGGGCGCGGCGCGCATCCACCAGTAGTTCACCAGCATGTTGAAGGCTTCGAGCGAGCGCACGTGGTGCCACCACAGCGGCGGCATGTAGATGGCGTCGCCCGGAGTGAGTTCGGCCACGCGGGCGTGCGCCAGCGCCTCGCGAAAGCGCGGGAAGCGCTCGAAGTCCGGCTTGGCGAAGTCCACCAGCGACATCGGCGTGCCGGTGGGCGCGTGATCGAGCGGGCCGACGTACAGGTTGTCGATCTGCTCGATGGGAAACAGCGTGAAGCGCCGGCGTCCGGCCACGCAGCAGGCGATGTTGTGCGACTCGTCGAAGTGCGCCGGCGTGACGATCGCGGTGCCGACCCACAGGCGCGGCTCGACGCCGGCGTCCAGCAGGGGCAGCACGTTGTCGGCCTTGAAGCCCGGCATGCAGCGGGCGATCAGCGCGCTCTGCACCGCCACCGCGGGCGCGCGCGGGAACTGCGCGTAGCGCAGGGCCTGCTCGAGGACGCGGCTCACCGGCTGCAGCGTGCGCAGGTAGTTGAAACCCGCCATCGAGGCGTCGTAGAAGATGCGGCCTTCTTCCTCGGGCGGCGTCATCAGCGCGTCGACGGGCGTGCCGTTGTCGAGGGCCGCCAGGTACTTCGCGATGGAGAGCGACGACTCGCGCGCGCGCGTGACGGCGGGCCAGCCGGCGACCAGTCCGCGCAGGATCGCGGGCTCGTTGCGCGGCAGGATCTCGTTGTCGAAGACGTCGCGGGTGACGTCACGCCATTCGGCGATTGCGGGAAGAGACGGGGTCATGAGGTCGTGGACGCAGCCCTGGCGCGCACGCGCGCGCCGCTGACTCAAGCATAGCGGCGCTGATCCATGTCGGGTCGCCCAACGCGGCGGCTGCGGGCCGCACGGGGCGCGATTTGTTCCGTCTGTCGCGGGTTGACGAGGCCGCGCCGACGAATCGTCGGTGGCGCGACGGCCCGAGTGCGCGAATCGCGTTGCTGCGTCTGTCTGCCCTGCGAAAGATCAGTGAAAACCAGCGAACCGTCCTGTAGCCGGATCCGTATCATTCATTAAATCAACTCATTTGATTTGAGAGCAAACACCGAATGAACCTCCAACGACACCCGATCGCCGCTGCCGCGGCCCTGGCCCTGCTTGGTGCATTCGCCCCGGCGCAGGTTTTCGCTCAGGCCGCGACGGCCGCAGCCGTGCCGGCGTCGGCGGCCTCCGCGCCCGAGCAGGACGTGCAGCGCGTCGAGGTGACGGGCCTGCGCGCGTCGCTGGAGGCCTCGCTCGCGAAGAAGCGCAACGCCGACTCGGTCGTCGAGGTGGTCACGGCCGACGACATCGGCAAGCTGCCGGACAAGAACGTCGCCGATGCGATCCAGCGCGTGCCGGGCGTCAACATCGCGTCGTCGGCCGGCGGCGAAGGCGGCTTCTCGGAGAACGACCGCGTCAGCATCCGCGGCACCAGCCCCAGCCTGACGCAGACGCTGATCAACGGCCACGCGGTCGCCTCCGGCGACTGGTTCATCCTCGACCAGCAAGGCGTCGTCGGCCGCAGCGTCAGCTACTCGCTGCTGCCGTCGGAGATCGTCCGCTCGGTCACCGTCGCCAAGAGCCAGACGGCCGACCTGCCCGAAGGCGGTGTCGCCGGCTCCGTCAACATCGAGACGCGCAAGCCGCTCGACTTCAAGAAGCCCCTGACGGTCGAGGCCTCGGCACAGGCGATCTACACCGACCTTGCCGCCAAGACGGATCCCCAGCTCAACGCGCTCGCCAACTGGAAGAACGAGGCCGGCACGATGGGCGTCCTGCTGCAGGCGTTTTCCGAGACGCGCCACGAGCGCCGCGACGGCCAGGAGATGTTCGGCTACTACCAGATCGCGCCGACCGACGCGGCCGCCGTCGCGCATCCCGACCTCACCGGCGTCGAGGTGCCCGACGGCATCAACTCGGCGCTGTTCGAGCAGACGCGCAAGCGCACCGGCGGCCTGGTGGACATCGAGATCAAGCCGACACAGGCGCTGACGCTGGACGCCAACGGCTTCTATTCGAAGCTCAACGCGAGCAACTACAACCGCAGCTTCTACAGCGCGCCGGGCAATCTGGTGCAAGTCACCGCGCCCGACACCTACACCGTCAAGAACAACACCCTGGTGGCCGCCAACTGGTCGCCGGCCACCGTCGCCGCGGGCATCGCGAACGCGGGCCCGGGCGGCCTGACGCTCGCGGTGCCGGCCGAGGTCGATTCGCTCTACCGGCCCAACGAAGGCGCCGAGACCTACTACGGCGACTTCACCGCGAAGCTGCGCGCCACCGACAACCTGACGCTGTCGTCCGACATCGGCTACACGCACGGCATCGGCAAGACGCCCAACGAATACGACTATTTCGCGGGCATCGGCCGGGACGGCACGGTGGGCATGAACTACGCGCTCCACGGCATGAGCGCGGCCGACCTGTCGTTCCCTGGCGCCGACGTTTCCAACTTCAACACGAGCGCCTTCACGGAAGGCGGGGCGCACGACCAGGTCTTCACCTACGACAGCGAAAAGTACGGCAGCCTGGACGCCGACCTCGCGCTCGACTCCGGCATCTGGGAGTCGGCCAAGTTCGGCATGCGCTACGTGCAGCACCAGCGGCACACGAGCTGGCCCGTCAACGACAGCTGCCAGCCGCCGAGCGGATTCTTGCCCGGCCCGTGCGACAACTCGGACAGCGCGCCGAAGCCGGCCTGGACGGCGGGCGACACCTATCCGGGCAACTTCGGCGCCGGCTTCGGCGCCGGCTCCGGCACGTTGACGAACGTCTGGCAATTGAGCGGTCCGGCCATCGAGGCCTGGGCCAATCAGTACGTCAACAACGGCGGCTTCGCGAGCACCGAGAACTGGCCCGCCGAGTTCAGCGTGAAGGAGCGGGACACGGCGGCCTACGGCATGGCCAACCTTGCCGGCACGCACTGGCGCGGCAACATCGGCCTGCGCATCGTCCAGACTCGCCAGAGCTCGCTGTCCAACTTCTCCAACAACGACCCGAGCGTCGTGCTGACGCCGGCCGACAACTCGCATGGCCTGTACACGCCGACGCTCATCGAGCACACGTTCACCGATTTCCTGCCGAGCGCGAACTTCAAGTTCGACCTCAACAAGGATCTCGTCGCGCGTGTGGCGGTGGCGCGCACGATGGCGCGTGCCGACTACAGCGCGCTCGCGACGGCCGTGTCGCTGGACGACACCCTGCACACCGGCAGCGGGGGCAACCCCGACCTGAAGCCCGTGCGTTCGACGAACTACGACGGCACGCTGGAGTGGTACTTCGCGCCGAAGTCGCTGTTGTCGATCGGCCTGTTCTACATGGACATCACGTCCTACGTCGACTACGGCACCGCGCCGGTCGAATTCTTCGACCAGACGCACCATGTGCTGGCGACCTACCAGATCACCTCGCCGGTCAACGTCGCCGCGCGCAACAAGGGCTTCGAGCTCGGCTACCAGCAGGCGCTTTGGGGCAATTTCGGCGCGCTGGCCAACTACACGTTCACCGACGGCAGGACCTCGACCGGCGCCCAGGTGGTCGGCAATTCCAAGAACACCTACAACCTCGAGGCTTACTACGACGACGACACGTTCAGCACGCGCATCGCCTACACGTACCGCTCCAGCTTCCTCGCGGGCCTGAACTCCAGCTTCGCGCAGCATGAGGACGGCGTCGGCAACCTCGCCCTGTCGGCCGAATACAAGATCAACCAGCAATTCACGTTGACCTTCGACGCGCTCAACCTCAACAACCCGACCCTGAAGTACTACGGAGAAAACCGCAATCAGCCCGAGGCGCTCTACTCGAACGGCCGCCAGTTCTACGCGGGATTCCGCTTCTCGCTCTGAACCTGTTCATTCGACGCTGTCCCGGGCGAAGGGCGCGGTGCCGCAAGGTGCCGCGCCCTTCGCGCATGGCGCGCCCGTTCGCGGGACTGCAGACCAATGCAAGCCCAGCATTCGCAGGTGTTTCCGGGTAAGCACTAGTAACCACCAAAGCCACTGGTAGTACATTGGTGTCATGTCGCGCGGAGAGCGGGTTGGAAGTCCTGAGGGCCCGCTCGCGACATCTGGAACGACGGTGGACGAGTGGGTCCGCCCGCCCGAAGTCGATAGCGGGCGCTGTTCCAGTCCGGTGGGTGGAGGTGAGCCGCGTCTCTCGGCTCACCTCTTTTTTTGCCTGCAGGCTGCGGTGTCAGGTCTTGCACTGCAACGTTTGCACTGCAAGACCTGACACCGTTGCACTGCAAGACCTGACACCGGCCATCAAAAAAAAAGCCGGTCGGCACCCCGAAGCGCCGACCGGTTCGCAATGCCCAATAAGAATTGGACTAGCCCGAAATCGTCAAGAAGAGAGCGTGAGTTCACCCATGCGCGTCCGCCTTCAGCAGTACGCCCAGGTTGGGATTGAGCTCGTCGAAGATCGGCAGCGCGGCCGCCCCGAGAGCGGCCGTGTCATGACCGGCCAGCCCCGCGATCACGCGCGGCGTCTGGCGGTTGCGGCGTGCCGCGACGGACGTGTGCAGTGGTTCGAGCCGCTCGATCAGCAAGGCCAGCACCGACGACGGCAGGAAACCGCCGATGACCACGGCCTCGGCATCGAGCATCGACTCGAGGATGTTGACGGCCTGGCGCAGCCGCTGCGCGGCCTCGTCGAGCCAGCCGTCCAGGCGCGCGCGCGCCGCGGGGCTCGGGTCGAGCAGCATCTGCGGCGTGGCGTGCGCGAGGTCGCCGATCTCGAGCGCCTCGTACGCGGCCTGCAGCGAGACGTAACGTTCGAGGCAGCCGCGGTTGCCGCAAGGGCACTGGCGGCCGTCGGGCACGACGATCATGTGGCCGATCTCGCCGGCGTTGTGGCCCGAGCCCTTGTACAGGTGGCCGTCGTGGAACATGCCGGCGCCCAGGCCGGTGCCGATGAACAGGTAGGTGAAGCTGCGGAACGTGCGCGCGACGCCGTGCAGGCGTTCGCCGATGGCGGCGGCGGTGGCGTCGTTCTCCATGATCACCGGCAGGCCGATGGCCGCGCCGACCTGCTGCGCGATCGACAGGTCCTGCCAGCCCGGCAACGCGGTCGGACCGACGGCGCTGAGCCCCTCGACGTCGAACGGCCCCGGCACCGCGAGACCGAGCCCCAGCACGCGGCTCCAGTCGGCGTCCGACGACTTGCGCAGCGTCTCGACGACGTCGCGCACCAGCGGCAGCGCCTGCGCGGGCGTCGGATGGTCGACGGCCAGCGTGCAACGGCCGCGGATCTTGCCGGAGAGGTCGACGACGACCGCCACCATCATGTTCTGGTCGATCTGCAGGCCGATCGAATACGCGCCGTCCGGATTGATCACGAACGGCGTGGCCGGCTGGCCGCGCGTGCCGCGCTCGGGCGTCAGCGCGTTCAGGAAGCCCAGCTTCTGCAGCTCGCTCGCGATGTTGGAGATGGTCTGCGGTGTCAGCGCGGTCAGGCGCGCGATGTCGGCCCGCGTCAGCCGCCCGTGCAGGCGGATGGCTTCCATCACGACGCGCCGGTTGTGCGACCGGGCGAATTCGAGATTGGTGCCGGACAGGCTGGCGACAGGAGGCTTGTTCACCGCAGACATGATGACCGATCGGGATTCGAGTGTATTAACATAATCAAATTGAAGTAATGATCGACAACCCGAATGCGGCAGAGCGCCGTCAATTTCGCGGTGGCGTGGCGATCGAGTCTTCGAGTCCGAACAACCTGCGGTCGTGGGCTCGGGCTTTGCGGAGTTCCGCATGAAAGCCTGCAGCGCGAGGCGCGTCCGGCGTCCATTTGCCCTGGGGTGCAGCCTGCATTCTGGCCTGATAACGACGCGCCGTGCAGCAGGATGAGTCGGGACGCGGCACCCTCCGCCGCAGGGTGTAAACCCTCAGCAGGACGTGCTTGACCCTCGCCGACGTCGACTCGATAATGCAAACAAATTGATTTAAACGACATCTTGCACTCGACTTCCACCGCAACCACCGACACGCCCTCGCGCCGCCCACGCCGGACGAGCCGCCTGCGCGCAGCCCTGGTCGGCGCATTGCTCGCGGCGGCGGCAGGTCGCACCACCGCGGTGGAGCTGACGATGTGGGTCATGCCGGTCACGACCAACGCGCAGCACGACGTCCCTGCCCTGCTCGCGCCCTGGCTCGCGCAGCACCCGGGCGTGACGGTGCGCGTGACGGTGCTTGACTGGGAATCGGGCTGGAACAAGATCACCGCGGCCGCGGCGTCGCGGCGCGGGCCCGACCTGCTGGAGCTCGGCACCACCTGGATGCCGGCAATCGCCGCCATGGGCGGCCTGGAGAAGCTGTCGGCGGCGCAGCTGGCCGAGGTCGGCAACGGCGCGCCGTACTACCCGGAGCTGTGGAAGACGACGCAGGTGTTCGGCCAGCCGGGCGTCTACGGCCTGCCCTGGTACGCCGACGTGCGCGCCGCGTTCTATCGCACCGACGTCTTCCGCCAGGCCGGTGTCGACCCCAAGCAGGCGTTCGCCGACTGGGACTCGTTCCACGCGGCGCTGAAGAAGATCAACGGCACGACCGTCGCGGGCAAGCGCATCGCGGCACTGGCCTACGCGGGCAAGAACGACTGGAACGTCGTCCACAACCTCGCGCCCTGGATCTGGAACGCCGGCGGCGACGTGCTCACCGCCGATGCGAAGCATTCGGCGCTGAGCTCGCCCCAGGCCCTGCGCGCGATCGACTTCTACTCGTCGCTGGCCGTCGAGGGCCTGGTGCCATCGAATGCGCTGGAAAAGGACTCGGACATCCTCGAGGGCGCCTGGGTCGGCGGCGACTACGGCGTGATCTTCTCGGGGCCCTGGCTGATGCGTCGCATCTTCGAGTCGCCGGCCGGCTCCGTCGTGCGCGCCAACTTCGACGTCGCGCCGTACCCGGCGGGCCCGCACGGCCACGCGACCTTCTTCGGCGGCTCCAACCTCGCGATCTTCAAGGGCTCGCGCCACAAGGCCGAAGCCTGGGACCTCGTCAAGTACCTCGGCGGCAAGGCGCCGCAGGTGCAACTGGCGCTGGTGTCGTCGATGATGCCGGCGCGCATCGACGCGGCCAACGATCCGGCGTGGACGTCGCGCCATCCGGTCTACGCCAAGCTCACCGCGATCGCCGCCGACGGCCGCGCCTACCCGCCGATTCCCGCATGGGGGCCGCTCGAGTCGGTCTACACGAAGCACCTGGGCCAGCTTGCGGAGCTGTCGTCGGGCATCGCCGACAAGTACAGCCTGCCGGCGGTGAAGGCGCTGATCGCCGACACGGTCGTCGAGGCCGACAAGGTGCTGGAGGAAGCGAATTGAGTTCGCTTGGCGTCACCGTCAGCACGGCCAGCGGCGAACGCACGAGGCGCCGCCGCAGGTTCGATGCGTTCCCCTACCTGCTGCTCGCGCCGGCCGCGCTGATGATGGTGATCGTCAACCTGGTGCCGATCGTGCAGGGCTTTCGCATGTCGATGCTCAAGCTCAACCAGTACACGCTGAGCCAGTTCATGGACGCGCCCTACGTCGGCCTGCGCAACTACCGCGGCGTGCTGTTCGACGCCAACAACCCCGTGCACTCGGGCATGCTGGGCGCGCTGCGCAACACGGCGCTGTACTCGCTGCTGGTGACGGTCTGCGCGGTGGCGATCGGCCTGGGCGTGGCGCTGCTGCTCAATCGCGACTTCCCCGGCAAGGCGCTGGCGCGCACGCTGCTGATGCTGCCATGGGTCGTGCCGACCTACGTCGTCGGTACCCTGTGGGGTTTCATGTGGCAGCGCGACGAAGGCATCGTCAACCACGTGCTGGTCGACGTGCTGCACCTGATGGACCACAAGCCGTTCTGGCTGATCGGCAGCAACACGTTCTTCGCCATCGTGATCCCGACCGTGTGGCGCGCGTGGCCCGTGCTGATGCTGATCTTCCTGGCGGCGCTGCAGGCCGTGCCCGAGGAACTCTATGAAGCCGCGCGGCTGGACGGCGCCAACGCGTGGCAGCGCTTCGTCAACATCACGCTGCCCGCGCTGAAGCCGGTGATCGTGATCCAGGTGATGTTCCAGATCATCGACAACGTCTACTCGTACAACATCGTCGCGATGATGTTCGGCAAGGGCGCGGGCTATCCCGGCGAGTGGGGCGACCTGCTGATGCCGCTGCTCACGCGACAGAGCTTCAGCTACTGGCGCTTCGGCGAGGGCGCGGCGGTGTCGTTCGTGATGATGGCCGTGATGCTGGCCTTCGTGGCCGTGTGGATGAAGACGTTTCGCCGGAGCATGACCGATGAAGCGTAGGTCCACCGAACGGCTGCTGAACCTGCTGGTGTGGGCGATCGTCGCGCTCACGCTATCTCCGGTCGCGTTCATGGTCTACGCGTCGCTGTCGGACTACAACGACGTCGTCAGCGGCAACCTCGTCAGCGCGAGCTTCACGCCGCACTGGTCCAACTATCGCGAGATGTGGGTCAACGTCGACTTCCTCGCGTTCCTGCGCAACAGCCTGATCATCTGCGGCTTCACGACGCTGTTCGCCACCACGCTCGCCGCACTCGCCGCGTACTCGCTGGCGCGCTTCAGGTTCCGCGGCAACCACCCGTTCAGCGTCGCGGTGAGCACGACGCAGGTGATCCCCGGCATGCTGTTCTTCCTGCCGCTGTACATGCTGTACATCCAGATCGACGACGCCGGCCTGCCGATGATGAACACCTTCCACGGCATGATCTTCCTGTACACGGCGATGTTCACGCCGGCCAGCATCTGGATCATGCGCGGCTTCTTCGTGACCATCCCGCGCGAGCTGGAAGAGGCCGCGATCATCGACGGCTGCTCGCGCCTGGGCGCCTTCGTGCGCATCGTGCTGCCGATCAGCGCGCCCGGCATCATCGCTACCGCCTCGTTCGTGTTCCTGCTCGCGTGGGACGAGGTCTTCTTCGCGTGGGTGCTGACGTCGTCGCCCGACGTCCAGACCGTCCCCGTCGGCCTGCGCCTGTACATGGGCCAGCACGCCACCCGCTACGACCTGATGATGGCCGCGGCCGTCGTCAGCGTGATCCCCGTGCTCGTGACGTTCTTCGCGTCGCAACGCTGGTTCATCAAGGGCCTGGCCGCCGGTGCGGTCAAAGGCTGATTCCGATCCGAGACATGACTCCTGAGACCATTCCCGCCGCCATCCCCCGCCTCGCCGCGTCCACCGGCCCGCGCGTGCTCGCGTTCGACGTCGGCGGCACCTGGGTCAAGTACGGCATCGTCGACGTCCACGGGCGGCTGCTGTTCTCCGACCAGCTCGCCACGCAGAGCGAGCCCGACGGCGAGGCCCTGCTGGCGCGCCTGCTGACGGTTGCCGCGCCGCTGGTCGCGCGCCACGATCCGGCCGGCATCGCGTTCTCGACGCTGGGCATCATCGACGCGACCGAGGGCCGGCTGGTCGGCGCGGTGGAGGCGATCGCCGGCTACTTCGGCCAGTCGCCCAAGGAGAGCTTCGAGCGCGCGTTCGGCGTGCCGGTGGTGGTGGAGAACGACGGCAATTGCGTCGCGCTCGCCGAAGGTTGGACCGGGTCCGCCGCCGGCGTGCGCCACTACCTCGCGCTGACCCTGGGCACCGGCATCGGCGGCGGCATCGTGATCGACGGCCGGCTCTATCGCGGCGCGAACGGCGCGGCCGGCGAATGGGGCTACATGCTGGTCGACGGCAAGGTGTGGGAGGACCACGCGTCGCCACGCGGGCTCGCCGCCGCCGCCGAGGCCCAGCGGCCCGGCTGCGGCTTCGATGCGGAGGCCGTGTTCGCCGCGCGCGACCGCGGCGACACCGAGATGGCCGCCGTCGTCACCGCCTGGTTCGGCCTGCTGGCGACGGGCCTGACCAACCTGCTGTTCGCGTTCAACCCGTCGCGCGTGATCATCGGCGGCGGCATCACCGCGCGCGGCCCGGCCTTCCTGCAGGAGCTGCAGGCCGAGATGCGGCGACGCCTGCGCCCCGAGTTCCACCGCATGTGCGACATCGCGCTCGCCTCCGCCGGCAACCAGGCCGGGCTGCTGGGCGCGGCGCGGCTGTGGCTCACCCGACACGCACCGGCCTCCCAGGACTGACCGCCATGCAAGTGCTGCTCAATCACGTCGGCTTCGCCCCTTCAGCCGCCAAGCGCGCCACGCTGCAGCACACGCAGCCGCTGGCACCGCAGGCGTTCTCGGTGGTCGATCTGCGCACGCGCGCGATCGTGCACGCGGGCATGACGCAGCCGACGGCGCCGGTGGCCGGATGGCGCGACCGTCACTTCGCGCACGCCGACTTCAGCGAAGTCATCGCCCCCGGCCGCTACGCCGTGATGCTCGATGGCACCTGGCCGCCGGTGCAGTCGCAGCCGTTCGAGATCGCGGACGGGCTGTTCGGCAGCCAGATGCTGTCGGACATCGTCCACTACTTCAAGTCGCAGCGCTGCACGGGCCTGTTCGACGACGCCGACCGCCGCGTGCCGCTGCTCGACACCCGCGAGCCGCGCGACGTGCACGGCGGCTGGTACGACGCGTCGGGCGACTGCTCGAAGTACCTGTCGCACCTGTCGTACGCCAACTTCATGAACCCGCAGCAGACGCCGCTGGTCACGTGGACGCTGCTGGCCGGCCGCGACCGCATCCCGCCGCAGTCGAAGTGGCTGGACGAGCGCATCGTCGACGAGGCGCTGCACGGCGCGGACTTCCTCGTGCGCATGCAGTCGCCCGAGGGATTCTTCTACACGACGGTGTTCGACAAGTGGAGCAAGGACGAACACCAGCGCGAGATCTGCTCGTACGCGACGCAGAAGGGCCTCAAGTCGGCCGACTACCGGGCCGGCCTCCGGCAGGGCGGTGGCATGGCGATCGCGGCGCTCGCGCGCGCCGCGGGTGCGCGTCGTGATGGCGAATTCACGCGCGAGCAATACCTCGCCGCGGCGATCCGCGGCTTCGAGTTGCTCGAGGCGCGCAACGCGGAGTTCCTCGACGACCACACCGACAATCTCATTGACGACTACTGCGCGCTGCTGGCCGCGAGCGAGCTGTTCGCGCGCACGGGCGACGCGCGCTGGCGTGACGCGGGCGCGGCGCGCGCCCGCGCGATCGTCGACCAGCAGGACGCGAGCGGCTTCTGGTGGTGCGACCGCGCGCGCACGCGCAGCTTCTTCCACGCGAGCGACGCCGGCCTGCCCTCTCTGGCGCTGATGGGCTTCCTCGATTGCGAGCCCGAGCCCGCGCTGGTCGTGCAGATCCGCGCGACGCTGCTGCGCGGCCTGCGCTTCGAGCTTGCGATCACGCAGTCGGCCGCCAACCCACTGGGGTATCCGCGCCAGTACGTCGTACTACCCGGCCGCGAGGGCGCGACGCAGTTCTTCGTGCCGCACGACAACGAGAGCGGCTACTGGTGGCAGGGCGAGAACGCCCGCCTCGGCTCGCTCGCGACCGCCGCGCGCGCCGCGCAGTGCCTGCATCTGGCCGACGACGCCTTCGACGCCGGACTCGCCGCATACGCGCAGCACGCGCTCGACTGGCTGTTCGGCGCCAACCCGTTCGACACCTGCATGCTGCAGGGCTGGGGCCACAACCCGCCGCGCTACGAGCCCGGGTTCTGGAACGCGCCCGGCGGCGTGTGCAACGGCATCACGTCCGGCCTCGCCGACGAATCAGACATCGATTTCCGCAAGCCCGAAGAGACCGAACCGGCGCATTCCTGGCGCTGGACCGAGCAGTGGATTCCGCACGCCGCGTGGCTGTTCTGCGCGCTGGCATACGGGAAACCGCCGCCGTCCAAATCATTCCACCCCATCGACGCGGACAGACGCTGACCCCGCAGTTTCTGTAGCCGCCTTTCGAGGCTGCCATGTCCTTTCGCTTGAACCCCTTCGCATCGGCGGCGCTGCTGATGTCCGGAGCGATCGCTCCCGCCTTCGCGCAACAGGCCGCGACTGCGCCCCAACCCGCGGCCTCGGCCGTGCCGCCCGCGGTCGAGGATGTCCAGACCGTCGAGGTCAAGGGCATCCGTGCGTCGTACGCGTCGTCGCTGTCCAACAAGAAAGGCGCCGACTCGGTCGTCGAGGTCGTCACCGCCGAGGACATCGGCAAGCTGCCGGCCAAGAACGTGGCCGACACCGTGCAGCGCCTGCCAGGCGTCAACATCAGCTCGAACTCGGGCGGCGACGGCGCCTACGCCGATGCCAACCGCGTGAGCATCCGCGGCACCTCGCCATCGCTGACGCAGACGCTGATCAACGGCCACAGCGTCGGCTCGGCCGACTGGTTCATCGCCAATCAGGGCGTCAACGGCGGCGCGTCCGGGCGCAGCGTCAGCTACGACCTGTTGCCGGCCGAGATCGTCGGCAAGGTGACGGTCTACAAGACCTCGCAGGCCGACCTGATCGAAGGCGGCGCCACGGGCTCGGTCGACATCGAGACGCGCTCGCCGCTGAGCCTGACCAAGCAGCTGACCCTCGACGGTTCGGCCACGGCCGCCTACAGCACGTCCACGCGCAAGACCGACCCGCAGATCAGCGGCCTGGTCGGCTGGAAGAACGACGCGAAGACCCTGGGCGTGATCCTGCAGGCGTTCTCCGAGAAGCGCCACGACCGGCGCGACGGCCAGGAGTTCCTCGGCTACAACACGGTGTCGATGCAGGACATCTTCGGCCTGGCGCCCGTGGCCAATCCCACCAACGACCCGACGATCGCGGCGCAGAACGCCGCCAACGCCGCCGCGCTCGCCGCGAAGCAGGCGCAATACCCCGGCCTCGACGGCGCGACGTTCGCCAACAACGTCAACGCGACGCTGCTGGAGATGACGATGCAGCGCAAGGGCGCGATGCTGGATCTCGAGCTCAAGCCGACCAATCGCCTGCGCCTGGATTTCAACGGCTTCTATTCGAAGCTCACCGAGACCAACCAGGACTCGAGCCTCGAGACCGAGCAGACGGCCCTGATCGGCATGGGCGTGCTGCCCGACACCTACCAGGTCAACTCCGGCGGCCTGCTGACCTCGGCGACGTGGAACCAGTCGTCGATGCCGGACTACGCGACGACCGGCGCCTACGTCGCCGACTACGACAAGTACTACCGCCCCGACGAGAACGCGCGCGTCTACTACGCCGACGTCGACCTCGACTTCGCCGCCTCCGACAAGCTGCGCATCACCGGCAAGCTCGGCAAGACGCAGGCCGTCGGCGCCACGCCCAACGAATACGCGTACGTGACCAATGTCGGCAACGCGGGCCTGAGCTACCAGATGAACGGGCTCTACACGCCGGCCGACGTCTCGTTCCCCGGCTACGCGAACACCGGCAACTACAACGACCCGCACCTGTTCCTCGCCTACGACGGCCTCAACAAGGTGAAGTCGACCGACCAGGAGACCTACTTCCAGTCCGATGCCGAGTACGCGACCGAGGCCGGCATCCTCGACGCGATCAAGTTCGGCGTGCGCCTGACCAACCACCAGCGCAGCGTCCTCGACTACTACAACGACGGCTGCGAGGCGCAGATCCCCGATGCGACCTACACGCAGTGCGTCGGCACCGCGCAATGGGCGGGCCAGGTCGAGAACCGATACGGCCAGGGGCTTCACGGCGGCCCGGGGTTCCTCACCAACATCTGGCAGCTGAGCCCCGCCGAGATCACGAACTACGTCAACGCGCCGGGCAACCTGCCGGCGTCGTCGCTGCCGTATTCCTGGCCCAGCAGCTTCGTCGTCGACGAGCGGACGGACGCGCTGTACGGCATGGCCAAGCTCGTGGGCGAGCAGTGGAAAGGCAACGCCGGCCTGCGCGTCGTGCGCACGCGGCAGGTGGCGCACTACAACGAGGGTGCGGATGCCGCCGCGCCGGGCGACACCGTCTATCCGGATCCGCACAACGGCGACTACATCCACGTGACGACCAGCAAGACCTACACCGACCTGCTGCCGAGCGCGAACTTCAGCTATGACTTCACGCGCAACCTGATCGGCCGCGCGGCCGCGTCGCGCACGATGACCCGCGCCGACTACACCGACCTGGCCGGCGCCGTCAGCCTCAACGGCCAGAACGGCACCGGCTCGGGCGGCAACCCGCAGCTGAAGCCGGTGCGCTCCACCAACTGGGATACCTCGCTGGAGTGGTACTTCGCGCCGCAGGCGCTGCTCGAGGTCGGGCTGTTCTACATGGACCTGACGTCCTACATCGGCTACGGCCAGACCACCGTGCTGGCGCCCAACCTGCAGCAGAACCCGATCGTCTCGACGCCCACCTATCCGTACACGGTGGCGCAGCCGGTCAACGACAAGGGCACGAACAAGGGCATCGAGATCGCCTGGCAGCAGCCGATCGCCTGGGGCTTCGGCGCCAACCTGAACTACACCTACGCGATGGGACGCGACTCGAACGGCGCGCCGCTGGCGGGCTCGTCGAAGCACACCTACAACGCCGAGGGCTGGTACGAGAACGACTTCCTCAGCGCGCGGCTGATCTACAGCTATCGCTCGGACTTCCTGACCGGCATCGTCAGCGCCTTGCCGCAGTACGTGGCCGGCGCGGGCGACCTCTCGGCGTCGGTCAACTACAAGCTGACGGACCAGCTCTCGCTGTCCTTCGACGCGAAGAACCTGGCCGGCGCGCTCGCGCGCCAGTACGTCGTGCAGAAGGACATGCCCGCCGCGATCTACAACAACGGCAAGCAGTTCTATCTCGGCCTGAAGTACTCGATGTGACTCTCATGAAAGCCCGCCCTTGATCGCCTCGCTCTCTCGCCAGCGCATCCTCTCGATCGATGCGTTCCGCGGCCTCACGATCCTCGTGATGGTCTTCGTCAACCAGCTTGCCGGCGTCAGCGGCGTGCCGCAGTGGGCGCGCCACATGAAGGCCGATGCCGACGCGATGAGCTTCGTCGACGTCGTGTTCCCGGCCTTCCTGTTCATCGTGGGCATGTCGATTCCGTTCGCGCTGAACCAGCGCCAGGCGCGCGGCGACGACGGCGCCGCGCTGCAGCGCCACGTGCTCGGGAGGTCGCTGGGCCTGATCGTGCTGGGCCTGTTCATGGTCAATGCCGAGGACGGCTTCAATCCCGCCGCGATGCCCTTCGACATCGGCTGGTGGTCGCTGGGCCTATACGTCTGCACGTATCTCATCTGGGGCGTCTACGGCGGCGCGGCGCCCGGCGGCCGCAACACGTGGCGCGCGGTCGGCGCACTCGGGCTGCTGGTGCTCGGCTGCGCCTATCGCGGCGGCCCGGACGGCAAGGCCTGGATGACGCACCAGTGGTGGGGCATCCTCGGCCTGATCGGCTGGTCGTACCTGATCTCGGCGTCGGCCTACCTCGCGGGACGCGCGCGCATCGCGGTGCTGCTGGGCGCCACCGCCGCGTGCGTCGCGTTCTACGCGCTGTGCCACGCGTTCCCGGCGACGGCGTATCCGAACTGGGCCGATCTCACCGACTGTGGCGGGCTCGTCTGCGAGACCTCGTTGACGCTGCTGGGCGTCGTCACCAGCCTCGTGTTCTTCGCGCGGCCGGACGACCGCGTGCCCGTGCACCGCTTCGGCCAGGCGGCGCTGCTGATCGTCGCGTGCATCGTCGCCGGCGCGCTGCTGCGACCGGCCTACACGATCTCCAAGATCTACGCCTCGCCGACGTGGTGCCTGTACTCGGCCGCCATCTGCATCGCGCTGTTCGCGGCGCTGTACGCCCTGGTCGACCTGCGCGGGCACGCGCGCTGGACGCGCTGGCTGGCGCCGGTGGCCGCGCAGCCGCTCGTCGCCTACCTGATCCCGTTCGTGGTGGTCGGCATCGAGGACGCGCTGCACGTCGGCTTTCCGGACGCGTTCAACCATGGCGCCGCGGGCGTCGCCTTCAGCGTCGCGTTCGCGCTGTTCGTGCTAGTCGCGACGGCGCTGGTCATCCGCAAGGTGAGACTGCAGCTCTAGCGTCCGGTATTGCCGTCGGTCGGCCTTCTTTGCATACTGCCCTCGACCGAACCAATATCGCCGGGCCCGTTGCCCGGCGCACCAGGAGACTGCATGTTCAATCGCCGGCCCCCGCCGCCGCCCGTCGCCATGCCGCCGCTGCAATCCGGCCCGGACTACTCGGGCGCGATCCGCGGCATCGCCGCGCAGGCCTCCGAGCTCGGGCGCGGCGCCGCCGAGCTCGATGGCGTGATCGAGGACGTCGTGGCTGCGAGCAGCCAGCAGGTGGCCGAGATCGGCCAGCTGGCCACCGACATGCAGGCGATGGTGCAGTCGAACCGCGCGATCGAGGCCAGCGGCAACGCGAGCCGCGTGGCGATGGGCCAGGCGCGCGACGCGGTCGCGCACGTCGGCGAGGGCGTGCTGGGCGTGGTCACCTCGCTGCGCGACGTCGCCGGCGCGGCCACCGACATCACGCAGATCGCGCTGCAGACGCGTCTCGTCGCGTTCAACGCCACGGTCGAGGCCAAGCGCGCGGGCGAGGCCGGCGCCGGCTTCGCCGTGGTGGCCGAGGCCGTGAAGGATCTCGCGGCCAAGGTCGAGCGATCGTCCAAGCTGATCATGTCGACCGTCACCCAGCTCGACGCGCGCATCGACAGCCTCGCGGCCAGCATCACCGACAACAAGGACGCCGCGCAGCACAGCGCGTTCCACCAGGCGCTGGCGCAGGTCGAGGCGAGCGTCAACGAGATCGTCGCGGCGACTCGGCGAAACCTCGAGACCTGCCAGGGCGTCACCGCGGAAGTGGGCACGGTGGCGACGTCGGTGGCCGCCAGCGCGGACACGCTCAAGCGCGTCAACGCCAACACGCGCAGCTTCCTGAAGGCGTCGGAATCGCTGGCCGAGATCACCAACGACTGCGGCGCGGTCACGCCCGACACGCCGTTCATCGAGGCCGTGCAGCGCGGCGCGGCGCGGCTGTCGGCGGCGCTCGAGGAGGCCGTCGCGCAGGGCCGCATCTCGATGGCCGACCTGTTCGACGACAAGTACCAGCCGGTGCCGGGCAGCAATCCGGCGCAGGTCACCTCGCGCTTCGTCGCGCTGACCGACGAGCTGTTCCCGCCGGTGCAGGAAGAGCTGCTCGCGTTCGATCGCAAGGTCGTGTTCTGCGCGGCCGTCGACCGCAACGGCTACCTGCCCACGCACAACCTGAAGTTCTCGCAGCCGCAAGGGCCCGATGCGGTGTGGAACGCGGCGCATGCGCGCAACCGGCGCCTCTTCAACGACCGCACCGGCCTGGCCGCCGGCCGCAACGAGCGCCGCTTCCTGCTGCAGACCTACCGCCGCGACATGGGTGGCGGCCAGCGCGTGCTCATGAAGGACCTGTCGGCGCCGATCACGGTGCAGGGCCGGCACTGGGGCGGGCTGCGGCTGGCATATTCGTTCTGACGCCGCCGTCATGGGTTCGGGCGCCGCCGGCCCGAAACTGACAAAACGGTCATTCTTCGGTCAGCGTGGCGTCCCGAGCCGGGGCTAGAGTGCAGCCTGTCCCGCTCACTCCGAAGTTTCGTCTTCGTTTTCCGGCCATGCCACTTCGCCTCTCCCTCGTTGCCCTGGCGGCCTCCGCGCTGCTGTCGGCCTGCGCCGTCGGACCCGACTACGTGCGCCCGACGCTGGCCGTGCCGGCCGCGTACAAGGAGTCGGGCGACTGGAAGCCCGCCGATCCGCGCCCGGCCGCCAGCGGCCTGGCCTGGTGGCAGGCCTACGGCGACCCGGTGCTCGACGGCCTCGAGACGGACGCGCAGGCCGCCAACCAGAACATCCGCCAGGCCGAGGCCACGTACCGCCAGGCCAAGGCCATCGTCGACGAGGATCGTGCCGGGCTGTTCCCGACGCTGGGCGCGACGCTCGGCGCCGAGCGCGCGCGCACCAACACGAACGGCGTCGTCCGCACGGGCAACGGCATCAGCCTGGGCCTGGCCGGCAGCTGGGAGCCCGACCTGTGGGGCAGCGTGCGCCGCCAGATCGAATCCGGCGTGGCGAGCGCGCAGGCGAGTGCCGACGACCTGGCCGCCGCACGCCTGAGCATCCAGACGACGCTGGCGCAGGACTACGTGCAGCTGCGCATCGCCGACCAGCAGCGCGACCTGTATGCCACCACCATAGCCGCCTATACGAAGGCGCTGAACCTCACGCGGGCGCAGCATAACGCCGGCGTGGCGCTGCAGTCGGACGTCTCGCTGGCCGAGGCTCAGCTCGCGCAGGCCCAGGCCGCCGCGGTCGACCTCGACGCGACGCGCGCGCAGCTCGAACACGCGATCGCCGTGCTCACCGGCCGCGCGCCGGCGCAGTTCACGCTGGCCGCGGTCCCCGCCAGCCAGCCACTGGCGCTGAAGATGCCCGCCACGCCGGCCGGCCTGCCGTCGGAGCTGCTGGAACATCGGCCCGACATCGCCGGCGCCGAACGCCGCGCCGCGGCCGCCAATGCCCTCATCGGCGTCGCGAAGGCCGCGTACTTCCCGCAACTGACGCTCAGCGCCAGCGGCAGCTTCAACGGGAGCGCGCTCAGCAACCTGTTCGACACCCCAGGCCGCGTCTGGTCGCTCGGCGCCGCGCTGGCGCAGACGATCTTCGACGGCGGCCTGCGCACCGCGCGCGTGAAGCAGGCCGAGGCCGGGTACGACATCACCGTCGCGCAGTACAAGGAAACGGTGCTCGGCGGATTCCAGCAGGTCGAGGACGAGCTCGCGCTGCTGCGCCTGCTGGACCAGGAGACCGCCTTCCAGGACCAGGCCGTCCGCTCGTCGCTGCAGGCGGAACAGTCGGCGATCGCGCAGTACCGTGCCGGCACCCTCAGCTACATCAACGTCGTGACGACGCAAGCGACGCTGCTCACCAACCAGCGCACCCTGGTGCAGCTGCGTGGCCGCCTGATGGCCGCCAGCATCACGCTCGTCTCCGCCACCGGCGGCGGCTGGAGCGCTTCCGACCCCCTCGCCGCCGCTCCCGCCGCCTCCGCCGCGCAGCCGCAATGAACCGAACAGACGCCATGAACACGACCTTCTCCAAGAACCGCACCACCTGGGCCCTCGTCGCCGTCGCCGCCGCCGTCCTCGGCTTCGGCCTGTGGTCCGTCGAACGCCCGGCCCACGCCGCCGATGCCAAGGACAAGAAGAAGCAGGGCCCCGCGGCGGTGACCGTCACGGTCGTCCCGGTGAAGATGCAGGACATGCCGATCTCTCGCGCCGGCATCGGCACGGTGACGCCGACGTTCTCGGTGACGGTCCATTCGCGCGTCGATGGGCAGCTCGATTCGGTCGGCTTCAACGAAGGCGACGACGTCAGGAAGGGCCAGGTCATCGCCCGGATCGACCCGCGCACCTACCAGGCCCAGCTGCTGCAGGCGCAGGCCACGCAGGCCAAGGATGAGGCCACGCTGGCCAACGCGCGCATCGACCTGACGCGCTACGAGACGCTGATCAAGCAGGACGCCGCCACGCAGCAGCAGGTCGACACGCAGAAGGCGCTGGTCAACCAGCTCGCCGCCACCGTGAAGGCCGACGAAGCCGCCGTCAAGTATGCGCAGGTGCAGCTCGACTACACGACGATCGTCGCGCCCATCAGCGGCCGCGTCGGCACGCGCCTGGTCGACCCGGGCAACATCGTGCACGCGGCCGACACGACGGGCCTGGTCGTCATCAACCAGATCGATCCGATCTCGGTGCTGTTCACGCTCCCGGACGACGCCGTGCAGGACACCAACCGCGCGATGGCGAAGTCGCACGAGCCGCTGTTCGTGAAGGCGCTCTCGCGCGACGGCAGCGAGCTGCTCGGCGCCGGCACGCTGACGGTCGTCAACAACCAGATCGACACGACCAGCGGCACCGTGCAGATGAAGGCCAGCTTCCTGAACCCGCAGCACAACCTGTGGCCGGGCCAGTACGTGAACGTGCGCCTGATCCTGGGCACCTACAAGAACGCGCTGACGATCCCGGCCGCCGCCGTGCAGCGCAGCCAGTCCGGCGTCTACGTGTTCGCTCTGAACCCGGACGGACAGTCGGTGCGCAACCAGACGATCTCGCTGGTGCAGATCGAGGACGGCGTCGCGATCGTCGCCGCCAACATGGGGCTGGCCTCCACCGACAAGGTCGTGACCGACGGCACGTACCAGCTGCAGCCGGGCTCGCGCGTCGTCCTGGCCAGGCCCGGCTCGGCCGCGAGCGGCGCCGCCGGCGCGTCGGCTGCTTCGGGAGAGAAGAAGTGAGCGTTTCTTCGGGCTTCATCAAGCGGCCGATCGGCACGACGCTGCTGGCGATCGCGATCTTCCTGATCGGGATCGCGGTCTATCCGCTGCTGCCGATCGCTCCGCTGCCGCAGGTCGATTTCCCGACCATCCAGGTGTCCGCCAGCCTGCCGGGCGCCAGTCCCGAGACCATGGCCTCCAATGTGGCGCAGCCGCTCGAGCGCCAGTTCTCGCTGATCGCCGGGCTGACGCAGATGACCTCCGTCAGCGGCATCGGGTCGACCCAGGTCACGCTGCAGTTCGACCTCAACCGCGCCATCGACGGCGCGGCGCTCGACGTGCAGGCCGCCATCAACGGCGCCACCGGCCAGCTGCCCACCACCCTGCCGGCGCCGCCGACCTTCCGCAAGGTCAATCCGGCCGACTCGCCCATCATGCTGCTGGCCGTGCACTCCGACACGCTGCCGCTGATCCAGGTCAACGACTACGCGGACAACATCCTCGCGCAGCAGATCTCGCAGATCAACGGCGTCGGCCTGGTCAACATCGGCGGCGTCAACAAGCCCGCCGTGCGCGTGCAGGTGGATCCGGCCAAGATCGCGGCGCTGGGCATCAGCCTGGAGGACATCCGGGGCGTCATCGCCAACGTGTCGGTGAACTCGCCCAAGGGCACGCTCGACGGGGTGAACCAGTCGTTCACCGTCTACGACAACGACCAGCTGCTCAACGCCGAGCCGTGGAACGACGCCATCATCGCGTACAAGAACGGCGCGCCGGTGCGCATCCGCGACATCGGCGTGGCCGTGGACGCGCCGGAGAACAACAAGGCGGCCGGCTGGGCCTACTCGGGCGCCGCCGCCCCCGACAGCGTCGGCAACGGACGAGGCATGGTGCTGGTGATCACCAAGCAGCCTGGCGCCAACGTGATCGAGACGGTCGACTCCATCAAGAAGGCGCTGCCGCGGCTGCAGGCCGCGATCCCGCCGACGGTCAAGGTCGACACCCTGATCGACCGCACGCAGACCATCCGCGCCGCGGTCAAGGACGTCGAGATGACGCTGGCGCTGACCATCGTGCTCGTCGTGCTGGTGATCTTCCTGTTCCTGCGCAACGTCGCGGCCACGCTGATCCCCAGCGTCACGGTGCCGCTCGCGCTGATGGGCACGGCGGGCGCGATGTACATGCTGAACTACAGCCTGGACAACCTCTCGCTGATGGCGCTGACCATCGCGGTCGGCTTCGTCGTCGACGACGCGATCGTGATGCTGGAGAACATCTACCGCTACGTCGAGGAAGGCATGAGTCCGATGGACGCGGCCTTCAAGGGCGCGGGCGAGATCGGCTTCACCATCATCTCGATCTCGGTGTCGCTGGTGGCGGTGTTCATCCCGCTGCTGCTGATGGGCGGCATCGTCGGCCGGCTGTTCCGCGAGTTCGCGGTGACGGTGACGCTGACCATCTTCGTGTCGGTGGTCATCTCGCTGACGCTGACGCCGATGCTGTGCTCGCGCTTCCTGAAGGACGAGCACAAGACCAGGCACGGCCGCATCTACAAGCTGTCCGAGGCCGGCTTCGACAAGATGCTCGCCGGCTACAAGCGCGGGCTCGACGTCGTCTTCAAGCACCAGTTCATCACGCTGATGGTGTTCTTCGCGACGCTGGCGGCCACCGTGGTGCTGTTCGTCATCATCCCCAAGGGCTTCTTCCCGCAGCAGGACACCGGCTTCATCTTCGGCAGCGCCCAGGCGTCCCAGGATTCGTCGTTCTCCTCGATGAACCGGCGCCAGGTCGAATTCGCCGACATCATCCGCCAGGACCCGGACGTCACCGGCGTGGCGATGTTCGGCAACTCGTCGCAGTTCAACCTCGGCAACTTCTTCATCGCGCTCAAGCCCAAGGACGAGGGCCGCAAGGTCAGCTCCGACGAGATCATCGCGCGCCTGCGTCCGAAGCTCGCGAAGGTCGAGGGCGCCTCGCTGCTGATGCAGTCCGGCCAGGACATCAACGTCGGCGGCCGGCTGGCGCGCACGCAGTACCAGTACACCATCACCGACGCCAACCTGGCGGAACTCGACGAATGGTCGCCCAAGCTGCTGGAGCGCTTCCAGCAGCTGCCGCAGCTCACCGACGTCGCCACCGACCTGCAGAGCGCCGCCCCCACCGCGTCGCTCACCATCGACCGCGACCGGGCGTCGAGCTTCGGCATCACGCCGGCGCTGATCGACGCCACGATCTACGACGCCATCGGCCAGCGCCAGGTGAACCAGTACTTCACGCAGATCAACAGCTACCACGTGGTGCTGGAGGTGACGCCGAAGCTGCAGGAGGACCCGTCGCTCTTCAGCAAGCTCTACCTGACCTCGCCCGTCACCGGCAAGCAGGTGCCGCTGTCGACCTTCGTGAAGGTCGACACCAGCAAGACCGGCTACCTCACCATCAGCCACCAGAGCCAGTTCCCCGCGGTGACGCTGTCGTTCAACCTCAAGCCCGGGTTCTCGCTCGGCGAGGCGGTCACCGCGATCAACAAGGCGCAGGCGCAGATGGGGCTGCCCGAGGCGCTGACCGGCTCGTTCCAGGGCACCGCGCAGGCCTTCGGCGACTCGCTCAAGAGCCAGCCCTACCTGATCGCCGCCGCGCTGGTGGCCGTCTACATCGTGCTGGGCCTGCTGTACGAGAGCTACATCCACCCGCTGACCATCCTGTCGACGCTGCCGTCGGCCGGCGTGGGCGCGCTGCTGATCCTGATGGCCGGCGGCTACGACCTCACCGTCATCGCGCTGATCGGCATCATCCTGCTGATCGGCATCGTCAAGAAGAACGGCATCATGATGGTGGACTTCGCGCTCACGGCCGAGCGCGACCAGGGCATGAAGCCGGAGGAGGCGATCTACCGCGCCTGCCTGCTGCGCTTCCGCCCGATCATGATGACGACGATGTGCGCGCTACTCAGCGGCCTGCCGCTGATGCTCGGCCACGGCCAGGGCTCGGAGCTGCGCCGGCCGCTGGGCTACGCGATGGTCGGCGGCCTGGTGCTGTCGCAGATGCTGACGTTGTTCACGACGCCGATCGTCTACCTCTACCTCGATCGCCTGCACTACTGGTACCAGCGCAAGTCCGACGCGCGCAAGAAGCGCAAGGCCGCCAAGTCGATCAACGCCGACGGCACCGACACCGACCGCAGCCTGCCGGTCGTCGTCGACGAGCGTCATTGATGTCATGAAGCTGCTGATCGTCGAGGATGAGCCCAAGACCGCCGAGTACCTGCAGAAGGGCCTGACGGAGCAGGGCTGCGCGGTCGACGTCGCGCACAACGGCGTCGACGGCCAGCACCTGGCGCTGGTGCACGACTACGACGTCATCGTGCTCGACGCGATGCTGCCCGGCATCGACGGCTTCACGCTGCTGCGCGCGCTGCGTGCCGTCAAGCAGACGCCGGTGATCATGCTGACCGCGCGCGACTCGATCGAGGACCGCGTGCGCGGCCTGCACGACGGCGCCGACGACTACCTCGTCAAGCCGTTCTCGTTCCTCGAGCTGCTCGCGCGCCTGCAGGCGCTGCAGCGGCGCGGGCGCGCGCAGGAGCCGACGCAGCTGAAGATCGCCAACCTGCAGATCGACCTGATCGCGCGCAAGGCCTGGCGCGGAGCTGAGCGCATCGACCTCAGCGCCAAGGAGTTCGCGCTGCTGGCCGTGCTGGCGCGCCGCCAGGGCGAGATCCTGTCCAAGACGGCGATCGCCGAGCTCGTGTGGGACATGAACTTCGACTCCAACACCAACGTCGTCGAGGTCGCGATCAAGCGCCTGCGCGCCAAGGTCGACAACGCCTTCACGCCCAAGCTGCTGCACACGATCCGCGGCATGGGCTACGTGATGGAGGCGCGCGACGAGGTGGGGCCGGACGCGGAGTCGGCGGCATGAGCGCGCCCGGCCGCTCCGAAGCGCTCATCCCGCAGCGCGAAGCGCGCAGGGGCTCCTGATGCGGCGCTCGATCACGATCCGCCTGGTGATGATGTTCTCGCTCACGGCGCTGGCGATGTTCACGCTCGTCGGCGCCACGTTGTACGGCGTGCTGGAGCGCGAGCTGACGCGCCACCAGAACGACGATCTCAACACCAACCTGCAGAACATGCGCTATTCGATCGAGCGCTTCGGCGACCTCGAGCACTGGGCGCGCCTGCAGACGAAGATGGACACGCTCACGCCGGCCGACGGCAGCGTGCGCTTCTGGGTGCTCAGCGACGATCCGCGCTTCCTGTACGGCAAGGGCCTCGACGAGATGGAACGCGTCAACCAGGGCGAGGCCGGCCACGGCACGCTGACGCTGCCGATCACCGGCCGCAGCTACCGCACGCTGTCGATGCGCATCGTCGCGTTCGCCGACCGCCCGCCGGTGCGGCTCATCGTGGGCGTCGACACCGCGCCGTTCGAGCACACGCTGCGCGCCTTCCTCGTGGCGCTGACGCTGCTCACGCTGGGCGTCGTCGCGCTGGTGATGGCGCTCGGCTGGTGGATCGCGCGCATCGGCCTGCGGCCGCTGCAGCGCCTGTCGGCGGAGGCGCGCGCGCTGCGTCCGAAGACCTTGTCGCAGCGCCTGCAGCTGGAGCAGCTGCCGGTGGAGCTGGAAGACCTCACCGTCGCCTTCAACGGCGCGCTCGGCCGGCTCGAGGAGGCCTACCAGCAGCTCGAGGGCTTCAACGCGGACGTCGCGCACGAGCTGCGCACCCCGCTGGCCAACCTGATCGGCGGCACGCAGGTGGCGTTGTCGCGCCCGCGCAGCGCGTCCGAATTCCAGGAGACGCTGCAGTCCAATCTCGAGGAGCTCGAGCGGCTGCGTTCCATCGTCAACGACATGCTGTTCCTGGCGCGCGCCGACCAGGGCGAGGCGGCCACCGGCCTGACGGCGGCCGACGTCGCGCACGAGGTCGAGATGACGATCGAGTTCTTCGAGCCGCTGCTCGACGAGACCGGCACCACCGTCGCGATCGAAGGCGAGCTGCGCGCGCAGGCCACGATGAACATCGCGCTGTTCCGGCGCGCGCTGTCCAACCTGCTGCAGAACGCCATCGAGCACTCGGCCCCCGGCGCGCGCCTGGCCGTGACGATCACGCAGCGCCCCGGCGCGATCTGGATCGCGGTCGCCAATCCCGGCAAGACGATCGCGGCGCAGCACCTGCCGCGGCTGTTCGACCGCTTCTACCGCGTCGATTCGTCGCGCCACGACACCGGCGAGATCCACGGCCACGGGCTGGGCCTGGCCATCGTCAAGGCGGTCGCGACGATGCACGGCGGCGCGACGCTGGCGACGAGCGACGACGGCGTCACCACCATCGCGTTCAGCCTCTCCGACGCCTGAGGGCCGCCGCTGTCAGTACCCGCGCGCGGCGCCGTTCGGGTCGCGCTGGTCGGCGTAGCCGTAGAAGCCGGTCGGCGTGATCTGGATCGTCTGCGTGACGCCCATCGCCTGGCGCTCCACGACCTTGTGGCCCATGCCGCGCAGCAGTGCGACGGTGTCGGGGCTCAGGTCGCGCTCGACGCGCAGCTCGTCGGGCAGCCACTGGTCGTGGAAGCGCACGGCGGAGCCGGCCTCGGCCGGATTCATGCCGAAGTCGATCATGTTGACGAGCACCTGCAGCGTCGTCGTGATGATGCGCGCGCCGCCCGGGCTGCCCGTGGCCAGCCAGGGCTTGCCGTCCTTCAACACGATGGTGGGCGACATCGAGCTCAGCGGCCGCTTCATCGGGCCGACGGAATTCGCGTCGCCGCCGACCAGACCGTAGGCGTTGGGCACGCCGGGCTTGGCGGAGAAATCGTCCATCTCGTTGTTCAGCAGGATGCCCGTGCCCGAGGCGACGATGCCGGAGCCGAAGTTCGTGTTGAGCGTGTAGGTGACGCTGACGACGCTGCCGCTGCCGTCGGCCACCACGAACTGCGTCGTCTGGTCGCTTTCATAGGGCTGCGGGCGGCCCGGCTTGATCTGCGACGACGGCGTCGCGTGCGCGATGTCGATCTGGCCGGCGAGCTCCTTGGCGTAGTCGGGCGAGGTCAGGCCCTTGACGGGCACCTTCACGAAGTCGGGGTCGCCCAGATATTCGGAGCGGTCCGCGTAGGCGCGCTTCTCGGCCTCGGCCATCACGTGGATCGCCTTCGCGCTGTTGTGGCCCCAGTCACGCAGCGGAAAGTTCGACAGGATGTTGAGGATCTGGACGACGTGCACGCCACCCGAACTCGGGGGCGGCATCGATACGATCTCGTAGCCGCGGTAGTTGCCGCGCACCGGGGCGCGTTCGACGACCTTGTAGTTCTTCAGATCGGCCACCGTGATCAGGCCGCCGTGCGCCTTGGCCTCGGCGGCGATCGCCGCGCCGATCGGGCCGTCGTAGAACGCCTTCTCGCCGTCGCGGCCGATCAGCTCGAGGCTCTTCGCCAGGTCGGGGTTGCGCAGCAGGTCGCCAGTCACCGGCAGCTTGCCGTCGTGGAAGAACACCTTGCGCGTGCCGTCCCACGCGCCCAGGTGTTCGCGCTCGGCCACGAACATGCCTGCCAGCGTCTCGCCGACCGGAAAGCCGTTCCTCGCGAGCCGCACGGCGGGCGCCACCAGGTCGGCGCGCTTCATGGTGCCGTAGTGCTCCAGCGCGTACGTGAGGCCGGCGACGGTGCCCGGCACGCCGATCGCGGCCTGCGTGAACAGCGACTTGCCCGGCACGACGTTGCCCTGCTCGTCGAGGTACATGTTGCGCGTGGCGGCGGCCGGGGCTGTCTCGCGGAAGTCGATCGCGGTGTCCTTGCCCGTCCTCCCGTCGTGCAGGATCATGAAGCCGCCGCCGCCGATGTTGCCCGAGTTGGGCATCGTCACCGCCAGCGCGAAGCCGACCGCCACCGCGGCGTCCACCGCGTTGCCGCCCTTGCGCAGCACCTCGACGCCGACGTCCGAGGCCAGCGCGCTCTCCGAGCTGACCATGCCGTGCATCGCATGCACCGGATGGATGATGACGTCGTCGAGATCGTACTTGACGGCGCCTGTTGCCTGCGCGCCGGCGGTCGACGGGGCTGCGGCGACAGCGGCCGCCAGGGCGATGGCGAGGCACGACGCGGGAAGCGCATGGCGGGCGGAGAAGCGAAGCGAGACCATGGGTTGGGGATTCCTCGTTGCGGGAGTGAAACGGTGCCAGCGATGGTAGTCCGGCGGCACCTTGCCGTCAGCCCGGGCTGCGACAAGCCGTGGTGCAATACGGCCATTCCAGCGCCTCTCTTCTTTCCGGAGCCACTTCAGCCATGCCGACCCGCCTGCCCCGTCTCCTTGCCGTCGCGGCCAGCCTCGCCGCCGTCCTGCTCGCGTCCGCCACCCGCGCCGCCGCGCCGGAGCCCAAGGTGCTCAACATCTACAACTGGTCGGACTACATCGCCGACGACACGTTGAAGAACTTCGAGAAGGAGACCGGCATCAAGGTCAACTACGACAACTACGACGCCAACGAGACGCTGCACAGCAAGCTGGTGGCGGGCAAGACCGGCTACGACATCGTCGTACCCAGCGCGCACTTCGCCAAGGTGCAGATCGAGGCCGGCCTGTTCCAGAAGCTCGACAGGAGCAAGCTCACCAATTGGGGGAACCTCGATCCGACGCTGCTGGGCCTGATGGCCAAGGTCGATCCGGGCAACCAGTACCTCGTCGACTGGCTGTGGGGCTTCGTCACGGTGGGCATCAACACCGGCAAGGTGAAGGCGGCGCTGGGCGGCACGCCCATTCCCGACAACCCGTGGGCGCTGATCTTCGATCCGAAGTACGCCGACAAGCTGAAGAGCTGCGGCATCAGCTTCCTCGACTCGCCGTCCGAGGTGCTGCCGGTCGCGCTCGGCTATGTCGGCAAGCCGGCCTACAGCCGCAACGCGGCCGACTACGCCCTGGCCGGCGCGATGCTCAAGAAGATCCGGCCGGACATCGGCCGCTTCTCGTCGTCGGGCTACATCAACGACATGGTCGCCGGCTCGGTGTGCGCGGTGCTCGGCTACTCGGGCGACATCAACATCGCCCGCGCCCGCGCCATCAAGGAAAAGAACGGCAACGACATCGTCGCGTTCGTCCCGAAGACCGGCTCCACGCTGTTCTTCGACTCGATGGCCATCCCGGCCGACGCGCCGCATCCGCAGAACGCGCTGCTGTTCATCAACTACATCCTGCGTCCCGAGGTGCACGCGTCGCTCACCAACAAGGTGTTCTATGCGAACCCGAACAAGGCCTCGCTGAAGTTCGTGCAGAAGGACGTGGCCGACAACCCCAGCGTGTTCCTCAAGCCCGACGACCTCGCCCGCATGACCGTTCCCGACGCGCTGCCGCAGGACATCAAGCGCGTGCAGACGCGCACGTTCACGTCGTTCAAGACCGGACAATGACCGCCCCGCCCGCGCGGACGCGCGGGTGAAACTGGCCGGCTTACGGCCGTTGATCGGGCTTTAGAAACGCGGTCGCCTGTCTACGATGGAGGTGCGGTGAATGCCTTCCGGCCGGCATCGCGCCAGACCCATCAGGAATCCGCCATGCGCATCCAGCCCCATTCCACCGCCGCGACGACCAAGTCCAGCCGCTCGCCGCACTCGCCCGCGATGAAGGCCGCGGCGCCCGCGGCCGCTCGGGCGCCTGCCAAGGCGGCCGCGCCGGCCGTTGCCGCTGCGCCGGCGCGCGCGACCAAGGTCGCCACCCAGGCCAAGGCCGCCGAGGCCGCCGCCAAGCCAGAGACCTACGGCGGCGCCGGCAGCCTGCTCGACGCCCACGCCTGAGCCCGCGCGCGTGACGCGCGCGACAGCAGAGAGGCGACCCCAGCCGACTCCGGCATGGGGTCTTTCGTCGTTGCCGTTGGCCGATCGCGGCCCCTTGCCTAAGCTTCGCGTTCCAACAAGAGGGAACGCATGTCCAAGAAGACTTCCGGCGCCAAGGCCGCCGCCAGCACCGCCATCGACATCGGCATCAGCGCGAAGGATCGCGCCGCGATCGCCGACGGCCTGAGCCACCTGCTCGCCGATACCTACACCCTGTATCTGACGACGCACAACTTCCACTGGAACGTCACCGGTCCGATGTTCAACACGCTGCACGTGATGTTCATGGGCCAGTACACGGAACTCTGGAACGCCGTCGACCCGATCGCCGAACGCATCCGCTCGCTGGGCCACCACGCGCTCGGTTCGTACGCCCAATTCGGCCGTCTCAGCTCGCTGCCCGACGTGCCCGAGACGCCGCCCAAGGCGCTGGAGATGGTGCGCGTGCTGGTGGCCGGCCACGAGGCCGTCGCGCGCACCGCGCGCAAGCTGTTCCCGGCCGCCGACAAGGCCGGCGACGAGCCCACCGCCGACCTGCTGACGCAGCGCCTCACCGTCCACGAGCAGACGGCGTGGATGCTGCGCTCGCTGCTGGAAGAGTAAGCCTCGCTCGGCTTCGAGCGTCTCGCAACCAAGGAACGCCATGCGCGTCGCGATCGTCACGTTCGACGGCTTCAACGAGCTCGACTCCTTCATCGCGCTGGGGCTGATCAACCGGCTGCGCGCGGCCGGCGTGCAGGCCGAGATCACGAGCCCGTCGACGCAGGTGACGTCGATGAACGGCGTCACCATCACCGCGCAGCAGCCGCTCGAGTTCGTGATGGACGCCGACGCCGTGCTGTTCGGCAGCGGCATCTACACGCGTGCCATCGCCGAGAACGCGGCGCTGATGGATCGCATCGTGCTCGACCCGACGCGCCAGCTGATCGGCGCGCAGTGCTCCGGCACGCTGCTGCTCGCGCGCCTGGGCATGCTGGGCGACGCGCCGGCCTGCACCGACCTCACGACCAAGCCGTGGGTGATCGAGGCCGGCGTGCGCGTGGCCGACCTGCCGTTCGTCTCTCGCGGCCCGATCGCCACGGCCGGCGGCTGCATGGCGTCGGCCTATCTCGCCACCTGGGTGATGTGGCGCGCCGCGGGCCGCGAGGCCACGCGCCAGGCCTTGCACTACGCCGCGCCGGTGGGCGAGAAGGACGCGTGGGTCGACCACGCGCTGAAGGTCGTGGGCGAATCGCTGGGCGAGTCCGCGACGTCCTGAGCGACAGCGCCAAGCAGAAGGAGGCGCAGGTCGCCCTGCTGCTGACCAACACCGAGGCCACCGGGCAGATTTCGCGGGTTGCCGAGGCGAATCCGGGCGCGGAAGTCCACGACCCGCGATAATCACGGGTTCCCCCGCACTCAACCAGCGTCCGCCCGGCTTCGGGCCGGCGCACGCCGCCATGTCCGCCGATCTCGCCACCCAGGTGCGCCGCCGCCGCACCTTCGCCATCATTTCCCACCCCGACGCGGGCAAGACCACGCTCACGGAAAAGCTGCTGCTGTTCTCGGGCGCGATCCAGATCGCCGGCTCGGTGAAGGCGCGCAAGGCGGCGCGGCATGCGACGTCGGACTGGATGGAGATCGAGAAGCAGCGCGGCATCTCGGTGGCGTCGTCGGTGATGCAGATGGAATACCGCGACTGCGTCATCAACCTGCTCGACACCCCGGGCCACCAGGATTTTTCCGAGGACACCTACCGCGTGCTGACCGCCGTCGACGCCGCGCTGATGGTGATCGACGCGGCCAACGGCGTCGAGCCGCAGACGCGCCGCCTGCTGCAGGTCTGTCGTGCGCGCAACACGCCCATCCTCACGTTCGTCAACAAGATGGACCGCGAAGTGCAGGAGCCGATGGCGCTGATGGACGAGATCGAGCGCGAGCTGGGCATGAGCGTGGTGCCGTTCACGTGGCCGGTGGGCATGGGCAAGCTGTTCGGCGGCGTCGTCGACCTGCGCAAGAAGCAGATGCGCGTGTTCTCGCCCGGCGAGGCGCGCGCCGGCGGCGACGAGGAGGTGCTGACCGATCTCGACAACCCCGACTACGCCGAGCGCTTCGGCATGGGCTGGGCCCAGTCGCAGGACGAGATCGAGCTGCTGGGCGCCGCGGCGCCCTCGTTCGACGAGGAGGCCTTCCTCGAAGGCCGCCAGACGCCGATGTTCTTCGGCTCGGCGATCAACAATTTCGGCGTGCAGGAAGTGCTGGACGCGCTGGTGAACCTGGCGCCCGCGCCGGGCCCGCGGCCGGCCATGCAGCGCGAGGTCAAGCCGGACGAGCCGAAGTTCACCGGCGTCGTCTTCAAGATCCAGGCCAACATGGACCCGTCGCACCGCGACCGCATCGCGTTCCTGCGCGTGGCCTCCGGCCACTTCGAGCGCGGCATGCGCCTGAAGGTGGTGCGCTCGGGCAAGGAGCTGCGTCCGAACACGGTCGTGTCGTTCCTGTCGCAGCGCCGCGAGCTGCTGGACGAGGCCTTCGCCGGCGACATCATCGGCATCCCCAACCACGGCGTGCTCCAGCTGGGCGACACGCTCACCGAAGGCGAGCAGCTGCAGTTCACCGGCCTGCCGTTCTTCGCGCCCGAACTTTTCCGCAGCGTCGAAGTGGCCGATCCGCTCAAGACCAAGCAGCTGCGCGCCGGACTGACGCAGCTGGGCGAGGAAGGCGCGATCCAGGTCTTCCGGCCGGTGCTGGGCACCGTGCTGCTGCTGGGCGCGGTCGGCCAGCTGCAGTTCGAAGTCGTGGCGCACCGCCTCGAGCACGAGTACGGTGTGCGCGCGCGCATCCAGCCCGCGCGTTACGCGCTCGCGCGCTGGGTCACCTGCGATCCGGACGACGGCGGCGACAAGGAGCTGCAGCGCTTCATCGACAACAACGCGCACCGCATCGCCTACGACGCTGTGAACGCGCCGGCCATCCTGGTCGAGTACGCGCCCGAGCTGCGCGCGGTCGAGGCCAACTGGCCCAAGATCAAGTTCCACGCGCTGCGCGAGCACGCGGGGCTGATCTTCCAGAAGCGGATGGACGACTGACGCGGGAGCGAGTCAGGCTCTGGGCGAGAATCGCCGCATGGCTTCGCGCGTCTCCCTTTATCTCGACCTGATCCGCTGGAACCGCCCCGCCGGCTGGCTGCTGCTGTTGTGGCCGACGCTGGCCGCGTTGTGGATCGCCTGCGACGGCTTCCCCGGCTGGCACCTGCTGGCGGTGTTCACGCTCGGCACGATCCTGATGCGCAGCGCCGGCTGCTGCATCAACGACGTCGCCGACCGCGAGTTCGACAAGCACGTCAAGCGCACCGCGCAGCGTCCGGTGACCAGCGGAGCGATCTCGGTGAAGGCGGCGCTGGCCTTCGGCGCCGTGCTGGCGCTACTCGCGTTCGGCCTCGTGCTGACGACCAATCCGCCGACGATCCTGATGTCGTTCCCGGCGCTGGCCGTGACCATCTTCTATCCGTACACCAAGCGCTTCTTCTCGATGCCGCAGGCCGTGCTGGGCGTCGCGTTCAGCTTCGGCATCCCGATGGCGTTCGCCGCGGCGACCGGCGGCCGCGACTGGTCGCCGTCGGCCATTCCCGCCGCGGTGCCCGCGCTCGCGTGGTGGCTGCTGGTGGGCAACCTGTTCTGGGTGCTGGCCTACGACACCGAATACGCGATGGTCGACCGCGACGACGACCTGAAGATCGGCATGCGCACCTCGGCGATCACGCTCGGGCGCTTCGACGTCGCCGGCGTGATGGCGTTCTACGCGATCTACCTGCTGTCGTGGCTGTACCTGGGCCTGAAGCTGGGCCTCGGGCCGGCGTACGCGGTGGGCATCGTCGTCGCCGCGCTGCAGGCGGGGTGGCACTTCACGCTGATCTGGGGCCGCACGCGCGAGGGCTGCTTCCGCGCGTTCCGCGCCAACCACTGGGTCGGCGCGGCGGTCTTCGTCGGCGTGGTGCTGTCGTTCGTCGTCGGCGGCCACGCGTTGCGATGAGCGCCGCCCGGCCGCCCGAAGGCGCTCGCACCGAAGGCCGCAAGCCGGAGGCTGCCTGATGTCTTTCGTCACGCTGCGCTCGGCCGATCGTGCGCAGTGGCCCACGATCGAGAACCTGCTGCAGTTCTACTACGACGAACTGAGCACCTGGTATCCAATCGCGTTCGGCGACGACGGCCGCTACGCGATCGCGTCCAAGGCCGGCTATCTCGCGCAGCCCGGCACGCAGGCGTGGCTGATCCTGGCGGACGGCGAACTGGCCGGCTTCGCGGTGGTCGACGACGAGCTCGTCGACCCGCGGCGCGACCTCAACCTCGGCTACTTCTTCGTCGCGCGGCGCTTTCGCGGCCGCGGCGTCGGCGCGGCCGCGTTCGGCGGCCTGCTGGCGCGCTATCCGGGCGCGTGGGAGCTGTACTACCTGGCGCGCAACGAGGCCGCCGCGGGTTTCTGGACCAAGGCCTTCGAGCGTGCGGGCGTGCGCGACGTGGTGGTCTCGCAGGAGACCCTGCACGGCGAGGCGAGCGTGATGCATCGCTTCGTCTCGCCGAACCTCGCGGGCTAACCGCCGAATTCGTCGCCCAGTTCCTTCGCGCGCGCCTGCGCCGCACGCAGGGCCTGCACGATCGCCGGCTTGACGCCCGCGGACTCCATCGCCGTGATCGCCGCGTAGGTGGTGCCGCCCTTGGACGTCACGCGCGAGCGCAGCGTCTCGGGCGACTCGTCGCTCGCGCGCGCGAGCGAGGTCGCGCCCTTGAACGTCGCCTGCGCCAGGCGCCGTCCCTGCTCCGGACTCAGGCCCATGTCGGCCGCGGCCTGCATCATGGCCTCGAGGAAGAAGAACACGTAGGCCGGGCCGGAGCCGGACAGTGCCGTGACGGCGTCGAGGTCGCTCTCCTGCGCCACCCACAGCGTCTCGCCGGTGGGCGCCAGCACGCGCTCGATCGCGGCACGGTCGTCGGCGGTGACCGCGGCGCGCGCGAACAGCCCGGCGATGCCCTCGCCGATCAGCGCCGGCGTGTTGGGCATCGCGCGCACCACGCGCTCGCTGCCCGCGGCGCGCGCAATGGCGTCGCTGCGGATGCCGGCCATCACCGACAGGTGCAGCGCGCCGCCGACGAAGGGCGCGCACGGCGCCGCGGCGGCTAGGAAGACCTGCGGCTTGACGGCCCAGACGACGATGTCGGCGCCGGCCAGCACGGCGCCGCCGGCGCCCTCCACGCGCACGCCAAATTTTTCACGAACGACGCCGGCTTGCGGCGCATGCGGTTCGACCACCACGACGCGGCTCGCCGGATGGCCCGCGGCGATCAATCCGCCGAGGATCGCGCATGCCATGTTGCCGCCGCCGACGAAGGCCAGCAGCGGTGCCGTCGAGGCGGGCGAAGTCCCCGAGGATGGCGCGGATTGGGGGGTCGAGTTCATCATGCGTCGAGTGTAGGACCGCCCTGCGCCGTAACCGGCATGAAACCGAAGCGCAGGGCTCATGCAAAAGTTGCATGAGCCTCGGTGACTAATTCGGCGCGGTCCGGCCTACAGTGCGGCCACTCCCGGCGCGGGCTCGTCTCCGATCGAGATCGCCGCGCCCAAGGATCTTGCGCAGTCGCCGCTCACGAGGCCCGAGCGACCCGCGAACCTCAATCAGACACAAGGAATTCGTCATGACCAATCTGTCGTACGTCACGCCGACCGGTGACAGCCCGTGGGGCACGTACCTGTCGCAGGTCGATCGCGTGGTGCCCTACCTGGGCAACCTGGCTCGCTGGGTCGAGACCCTCAAGCGCCCGAAGCGGGCGCTGATCGTCGACGTGCCCATCGAGCTCGACAACGGCACCGTGGCGCACTACGAAGGCTTTCGCGTGCAGCACAACCTGTCGCGCGGCCCCGGCAAGGGCGGCGTGCGCTACCACCCGGACGTCACGCTGGAAGAAGTGATGGCGCTGTCGGCCTGGATGACGGTCAAGACCGCTGCCGTGAACCTGCCGTTCGGCGGCGCCAAGGGCGGCATCCGCGTCGACCCCAAGCTGCTGTCGACCAAGGAACTCGAGCGCATGACGCGCCGCTACACCAGCGAGATCGGCCTGATCATCGGCCCG
>Ga0302317_10000146_pt1 | contig 66417 bp, 67 predicted proteins | sample III_Palsa_N3_3_FD_200450 | JGI IMG/M metagenome (GOLD analysis project Ga0302317, IMG submission 200450) | Peat permafrost microbial communities from Stordalen Mire near Abisko, Sweden - III_Palsa_N3_3 | ecosystem: Environmental > Terrestrial > Soil > Palsa > Peat permafrost | place: Sweden...
GTGCGCGAAATTCGGTATCCATGCCGCCCACTTTGGGGACACTTCCGGGCAATCACAATACCCGAACGGCGGACCCGCTTTATTTCGCCCGGATGGAATTGATCTCTATTTATATCCGGGTATAATTGTCTGATGAACCCGACCTACACCGCATTCGAGGGGACCCGCCGCCTCGCCGCCGGCGCCCTGCCCGATATCGCCCTGGCGGTGAAACGCGCGCAGGAAGGCGGCGCCGCCCGGCCGCTGCTGATTTTCGATGATGGCACCGGACGCTCGCGGGACGTGGATACGCGGGGGTCGGATGCGGAAGTGGTGGCACGACTGGTACCGCGCGGCCGTCCCCGGCTGGGCGTGGTCGCGCGCGAAGTGACGCTGTTACCGCGGCACTGGGAGTGGCTTGCGGTACAGCCCGGCGGCGCCTCCGTCGCGTTGCGCAAACTGGTCGAGGCGGCCCGGCGCGATCCGACCGGCACGGACGAACGGCGCCAGGCGCAGGAGCGCGCCTACCATTTCATGTCCGCCATGGCGGGTGATCTGCCGGGCTTCGAGGAAGCCACGCGGGCGCTCTTCGCCAACGAGGCGAGGCGCTTCGCCGAACTCATCGCAGCGTGGCCGCACGATGTGCGCGAGCACGCGGCGCACCTGGCAGCGTTTTAGCTAAGCCAGTTTCTTCTTCAGCAGCTCGTTCAGCTGCGCCGGATTGGCCTTGCCGCCGGTGGCCTTCATGACCTGGCCGACGAAGTACCCGAAGAGCTTGTCCTTGCCGGCGCGGTAGTCGGCCAGCTGGCCGGGGCTCTTCGCCATGACCGCATCGATCGCCTGCTCGATGGCGGCCGGATCCGAGATCTGCTTGAGACCCTTTTCGGCGATGACGGAATCGGCATCCGCTCCGCTCGCCCACATGGCCTCGAAGACCTCCTTGGCGATCTTGCCGGAGATGGTGCCATCGGCAATGCGCTTAAGCAGACCTGCCACGCGGCCGGCGCTGAGCTTGCTCTCACCGATGTCGATGCCGTCGCGGTTCAGCGCCGCCGCCAGCTCGCCCATTACCCAGTTGGCGGCGAGCTTCGGGTCCTGCGGCAGCTCCTGCGCCACGGCCTCGTAGTAGTTACCGAGTTCGCGGCTCACGGTGAGCACGCCGGCATCGTAAGCCGAGAGACCGAAGGCCGAAACGAACCGCGCGGCCTTCTCATCCGGCAGCTCCGGCAGCGTGGCGCGGACGCCGGCGATGAACGCTTCATCCACCGCCACCGGCAGCAGGTCCGGATCCGGGAAGTAGCGGTAGTCGTTGGCCTCTTCCTTCGAGCGCATCGAGCGCGTCTCACCCTTGTCGGGGTCGTACAGCCGCGTCTCCTGCAGCACCCTACCGCCGGACTCGATGATGTCGATCTGGCGCGCCACTTCGAAATGGATCGCCTTCTCCACGAAGCGGAAGGAATTGAGGTTCTTGATCTCCGCGCGCGTCCCGAACTTCTCCGTGCCCCGGCGCCGCACCGAGACATTGGCGTCGCAGCGGAACGAGCCCTCCTGCATGTTGCCGTCGCAGATCTCCAGGTAGCGCACCAGGGTGTGAATTTTCTTCAGGTATGCGACGGCCTCTTTCGCCGAGCGCATGTCCGGCTCCGAGACGATCTCGATCAGCGGCGTCCCGGCACGATTCAGGTCGATGCCGGAGTTCGCGCCCAGTCCCTCATGCATCGACTTGCCGGCATCCTCCTCCAGATGCGCGCGGGTGATGGCGATGCGCTTGATCGTCCCATCCTCCAGCAGGATGTCCATGTGGCCCTTGGCCACGATGGGCAGCTCGTACTGGCTGATCTGGTAACCCTTGGGCAGGTCGGGATAGAAGTAATTCTTGCGTGCGAACACCGACAGCGGCGTTATCTCGGCTGCAACGGCGAGGCCGAACTTGACCGCCATGCCGACCGCGGCCTGGTTGAGGACCGGCAGCACGCCCGGATAGCCCAGGTCCACGAGGTTTGCCTGCGCGTTCGGCGGCGCCCCGTAGGCGGTGGCCGAGGCGGAGAAGATTTTCGATTTCGTCGCCAGCTGGGCGTGGATTTCCAGCCCGATGACGGTTTCCCAGGTTTCGTTATTCATAGCCAGGAGGGACACGGGTGTGCCAGTCGGTTTCGCGCTGATAGGCGTGGGCGGTGCTGAGCAGGCGGTCTTCGGCAAAATGCCGACCGATGATCTGCAGGCCCACGGGCAGGTTCTGCACCAGGCCGCAGGGGATGGACATCGCGGGCAGGCCCGCGAGGTTGGCGCCGATGGTGTAGATGTCGTTCAGGTACATGGTGATGGGATCGGCGGTCTTCGCTCCGAGCTCGAAGGCGACAGTGGGCGTCGTGGGTCCCATGACCACGTCGACCTGGGCGAAGGCGCGCTCGAAGTCATTCGCGATCAGCCGTCGGACCTTCTGCGCCTTGATGTAGAACGCGTCGTAGTAGCCGGCCGAGAGCACATAGGTGCCGGTCATGATGCGCCGCTTCACCTCGGCCCCGAAGCCCTCGCCACGCGAACGCTTGTACAGATCCATCAGATCCTTCGGCTCCTTGGCGCGATGTCCGAAGCGCACGCCATCGAAGCGCGCGAGATTGGAGGAGCACTCGGCCGGGGCGACCACGTAGTATGCGGGCACTGACAGCGCGAGGTTCGGCAGGCTCACCTCGATCAGCTGCGCACCGAGCTTCTCGTACACCGCCAGCGCCGCGCGCACGCACCGCTCGTTCTCGGGGTCGAGGCCTTTCTCGAAGAACTCCTTGAGCAGGCCGATCTTAAGGCCCGCGAGCGGTTGCGTGAGGGCGGCCACATAGTCGGGTACCGGCCGCTCGACGCTGGTGGAATCGCGGGCATCAAACCCCGCCATGGCGCGCAGTACCAGCGCCGCATCCTCGGCCGTGGCAGTGAGCGTGCCGCCCTGGTCAAGGCTTGAGGCGAAGGCGATCATGCCGTAGCGCGACACGCGGCCGTAGGTAGGCTTGAAACCGGTAATACCGCACAGCGCGGCCGGCTGCCGGATGGAGCCGCCGGTATCGGTGGCGCTGGCAAAGGGCGCCAGCCGTGCCGCAACGACGGCGGCCGAGCCGCCCGAGGAGCCGCCCGGGACCAGCTTGTGATTCCAGGGGTTCTTCACCGGCCCGTAGTAGCTGGTCTCGTTGGAGGAGCCCATCGCGAATTCATCCATGTTGGCCTTACCCAACATGACCATGCCTTCGGCCTTGAGCTTCGCCACGACGGTCGCATCGTAGGGCGCGACGAAGTTGTCGAGCATCCGTGATCCGCAGGTCGTCCGGACCCCCTCGGTGCAGAAGATATCCTTGTGAACCAGTGGGATACCCGTGAGCGGGCCGCCGCCGCCGCGCGCCAGCACGCCATCGGCCGCGGCCGCCTCCTGCATGGCCGCCGTGGCCGTCACCGAGATCATTGCATTAAGCGCAGGCTGATGCGTTTCGATGCGCGCCAGCAGCGCCCGGGTGAGTTCGACACTGGAGAAGTCACGGGCCCGCAGCCCGGCCGCGAGCGCGGCAAGCGTTTTGGTATGCAGGTTCACTCGATGACCTTTGGCACCAGGTACAAGGATGCGGCAACCTGCGGGGCATTGGCCTGGTAGCGCTCATGCGCATCTGTTTCCGTGACGACGTCGGCCCGCAGACGCTGCACCAGCCCCGGCAACGGATGCGCCATGGGACTTACGTCACGGGTTTCAGCACGCTCCAAGTCGCCTACAAACGACAGAATGCTCGTCAGGCTCTCCTGGTAGCGCGGAATCTCGGCCTCGTCCATTGCCAGACGCGCCAGATGGGCAATTGAAGCGATCTCTTCCGGCTTCATTTTCTTAGCCTCGGTGCAAGCGTGATGCACTTATAAAAACTGCGGGAAAATGGGCGCCAAATGATACACATCGCCTTGCCCTATGTCGCATCGGTTGCTATGGTACGCGCCACTTTGGGAGGCTCCTCCCGCTTGCTTCAAACGCCGGTTTTTTCATGTTCAAACGTCTTCGCGGTTACTTTTCCAGTGATCTGTCGATCGACCTGGGTACAGCAAACACCCTGATCTACGTGCGCGACAAGGGCATCGTGCTCAACGAGCCCTCGGTCGTCGCCGTTCAGGATGAGCCCACGCGCGGCGGCAAGATCATTGTCGCCGTCGGCTCGGAGGCCAAGGGCATGCTCGGCCGCACGCCCGGCCACATCAATGCCGTGCGGCCCATGAAGGACGGCGTGATCGCCGACTTCACGTACACGGAGAAGATGCTCCAGTACTTCATCAACAAGGTCCACGGCAACCGCATGCTCAAGCCCTCCCCAAGGGTGCTGGTGTGCGTGCCGTTCGGCTCCACCCAGGTGGAGCGCCGCGCCATCCGCGAATCGGCCGAGGGCGCCGGCGCGCGCAACGTGGCCATCGTCAGCGAGCCCATGGCCGCGGCGGTCGGCGCCGGTCTGCCGGTACACGAGGCGCGCGGCTCGATGGTGCTGGACATCGGTGGCGGCACCTCCGAGGTGGCCGTGCTGTCCTTGAACGGCATCGTCTATGCCAACTCCGCCCGTATCGGCGGTGACCGCTTCGACGATGCCATCATGAACTACGTGCGCCGCAACTACGGCATCCTCATCGGCGAGGCGACCGCGGAGCGCATCAAGATCGAGATCGGCTCGGCCTACCCCGGGCAGCAGGTCCGCGAGCTGTCGGTGAAGGGCCGCAACCTGTCCGAAGGTGTGCCGCGCAGCTTCACCCTCAACAGCAACGAAATCCTCGAGGCGCTGCAGGAGCCGCTGCAGAGCATCGTCAGTGCCGTCAAACAGGCCCTGGAACAGACGCCGCCGGAGCTGGGCGCGGATGTGGCCGAGCGTGGCATCGTACTTACGGGAGGTGGCGCCCTGCTGCGGGACATCGACAAGCTGCTGACCGAGGAAACCGGCCTGCCCGTGGTGGTGGCAGATGATCCGCTGACCTGCGTCGCGCGTGGCGGCGGACGCATTCTCGAACTCATGGATGAGATGGGTCCGGGACACTTCGGTCTCGAGTAACCGCTTGCCTCCCGCACAATAACGAGTGTGGCCTACGGCGCAGGAAACTACCGGGCATCGCAGGGACGGGGACCGGCTGCTGGTTTCAGCTTCACGCTGTATGCGGTCCTCGCGATCGGCCTCATGGTGCTCGATCGCCGCGGCGGCTGGCTGAACCACGCCCGCTACTACCTGAGCGCTGCCGCCTATCCGCTGCAGCTGGCCGTCAGTTCTCCGGCCCAGGCCTGGCACTGGACGCAGGAGAGTTTCACCGCCCGTGAAACCCTGCAGGCGCAGAACGCGGCGCTGCGTCAGCGTGATCGCGACCTGTCACTGAAACTCATGCGCCTTACCGCCCTGGAGCGCGAGAACGCCGACCTGCGCGGCCTGCGCGCGGCCCTGCCCCCGGTCGCCGATCATTGGATGGCCGCCGAGGTCATCGCCACCGACGAGGATCCCACCAGCCAACGCCAGCGGTTGGTGATCAACCGCGGCTTGCGCAACGGCGTCTTCAAGGGTCAGACCGTCATGGACAACTACGGGGTACTGGGCCAGACGACCCGGGTCGGTCCGTGGAGTTCCGAGGTGATGCTGGTGACGGATCCGGAACATGCGATCCCGGTGGAGATCGAACGCACCGGGGGACACACCATTGCCCTGGGCACGGGTGATCCGGACTCCCTGTCACTGCGCTACCTGCCGGGAAATGCGGATATCAAGACCGGCGATGTGCTGCTCACCTCGGGCCTGGGCGGGGTGTTCCCGCAGGGCTACCCGGTGGCACGCGTCGCGGCAGTCCGCCACGATGCCGTGGAACCGCTCTCACAGTTTCACGCCACACCGCTGGCACACCTGTCATCACTGCGTGAGGTGATGCTGGTGTGGTTCCAGGATAAGCATCCGGCGGCGCCCAGCCAGATGAAGGATGGCCAGTCAACCGCCGAGTCAGCCAGCGGCAATCCGGCCATGCAGCGCCAACCGGCGCCGCCGCTGGAGCTGTTGCCCGTGCCCAATGAGCCCAAACTGGTGCCGCTGCTGCCCCCGAGCTCCGCACCGCTGCCGAAAACCGCCAAAGCCGCCCCAGCCCGTGCCGCGGCGAAGTCAGCGCACGCGCCATGATCGACCGGGCGAAGGACTCCTTCGGTTTGATGCTGCTGACGGTGCTGGTGTCACTGATCCTGTCCGTGCTGCCGCTGCCGGTCTGGCTGGCCGCCGTGCGGCCCGCGTTCCTGGTGCTCACGGTGCTGTACTGGTCGATCTCCGTGCCACGGCTGGGCGGCATCGGGCTCGGTTTCTTCAGCGGCCTGGCACTGGATGTGTTCCGGGGCGCAGTGCTCGGCCAGAACGCCCTTGCCCTGTCGGCCATCACCTATGTGGCCGTGCGCGAGCACCAGAAGATTCGCCTGAAGCCCTCGTTCCAGCAGGCGCTGATCATCCTGGGCGCGCTGGTCGCGTATGAGTTCATCCTGTTCGCGATCGATGGCTGGACCGGCCACCCCGTCACGACCCCGCTGCGCTGGATTCATACCCTGACCGGCGCCATCATCTGGCCCCTGGTGACCGCAGTGCTTGATCGCACGCGCGGCACCCGCTGACATCAAGGGCCTGTCGCCATGCGCGGCGTACGCATCAAGGACCATTGGAAGGAGCAGCGGCTGTTCGAGCAGCGGGCGCTGGTCGCCAGTGCGGTCGGCACCCTCCTGCTGCTGCTGCTCGCCGCGCGGCTGGTGCTGCTGCAGGTGGTGCGCTACGAGTACTACTCGCAGCAGTCGCAGTTCAACCGGGTGCGCATCGAACCGATTCCGGCCGCCCGCGGCCTGCTGCTCGACCGTAACGGGGAAACCCTCGCCGGCGGCCAACCTGGCTACCAGCTGGAGCTGGTGCGCGAGGAAGTTCCCGATCTCGATGGGACGCTCAAGGGCCTGGTGGGTATCGGCCTGCTGACCCCCGAGGAACTGCCGGACATCCGCCGTACGGTGCTTTCGCGTCGCAGCTTCGACAGCGTGCCCGTGCGCCTACGCATGACCGATGAGGATGTCGGGCGCTTCGCCGTGCACCGCTTCGACTTTCCCGGGGTCGACATCAAGTCGCGCCAGCTGCGCTCGTATCCCAACGGCGCGCTCGCCGTGCACGCGCTCGGCTACGTGAGCGCGCTCAGCGAGACCGACCTGCAGCATGTGGATACCGCCGCCTATGCCGGCACCTCGGTGATCGGCAAGCTCGGCGTGGAGGCTGCCTACGAGAAACGGCTGCACGGCACCAACGGCTACCGCGAGATCCTGGTCAACGCGCAGGGTCGCTCGGTGGAGAAGATCGGCAGCGTGACCCCCCAGCTGCGCACCCAGTCCCCGATTTCCGGCGACAACCTGGTCCTGGGACTGGACCTGGCGGTACAGCGCGTCGCCGAGGACGCTCTCGGCGATCACCGCGGCGCGGTGGTCGCGATCGATCCCAGCAACGGCGATGTGATCGCGCTGGTGAGCAAGCCGGGTTTCGATCCGACCGAATTTGCTCGCGGGATCACGCGCGCGGAATATGCGGCGCTGTCGAACGACGATAACAAGCCCCTGCTGAACCGCGCCTTGCGTGGCACCTATCCGTCAGGTTCGACCATCAAGCCCGCCATTGGCCTGGTGGCCCTGACCGATCATGTCATCACGGCCGACCGCAAAGTGCTGTGCGGCGCCACCTTCCAGCTGCCGCACAGTGCGCACGTCTATCGCGCAGACAAGACCGACCCCAAGGGGATGCTCGATCTGCCCGAGGCCATTGCGCGCTCTTCGGACATATACTTCTACAAACTCGCCTCGGAGATGGGCATCGACAAGCTTGCGGCGGGCCTCGCGCCGTTCGGCTACGGACAGCTCACCGGCATCGACATCAGCGGTGAGAAGCCGGGGATCCTGCCATCGCCGGCGTGGAAGCGCACGGCCTTCAAACATCCCGCCGACCAGGTATGGTTCCCCGGCGAGACGGTGAACATGGGCATCGGCCAAGGCTACCTGCTGGTGACGCCGTTGCAGGTCGCGCACATTGTCGGCGTCATTGCCGAGCGTGGTAGAAGTTTCCGGCCGCGGCTGGTCACCGGCGTTCGCAGCTCCGACGGTCGCGTGACCACGTTTCCGCCCATCGAGGAGAAGCCGGTGGAAGGCATCTCGCAGGAAGACTGGACCACGGTCATCAACGCCATGATCGGCACCACCACCTGCGCGCGCTACTGCGGTACCGGCAGTACCGCGTTTGCAAAAAGCGCCTACACCGCTGCCGGCAAGACGGGCACGGCGCAAGTCTACACCGTGGCACAGAACGCCAAGTACAACGCCAAGACCGTGGCCGAGAACCTGCGCGATCACGCCTGGTTCGTCGCGTTCGCGCCCGCCGAGGCACCGCGCATTGCCGTTGCCGTGCTGGCCGAGAATGCGGGCTTCGGCGCCGGCACCGCGGCGCCCATCGCCCGCAAAGTGCTGGATGCCTACCTGCTGGGACCGGACGGCAAGCTCAAGACCTTCGCGGTGCCGACGCCGGAGTCCAGGGCAGCCCTTGAAGTGGCACCACCGCCCGCGTCCGCGCCCGCAGCGGCGCCGGAGCCTGAAATTTCCGGCGAACCACCGGCGGAACCGCAATGATCCGCGAAGAGATCAACGCCGGACCGAGCGCCCGGCGCGCGGTCACGGGTGCGACCCGGATGCTCCTGGCACTGAAGCTCGATGGCCCATTGCTGGTCGGCCTGGGACTGATTGCGGCCTACGGCCTGGTCGTACTCTACAGCGCCTCCGGACAGAGCCTGGGCACTGTCGTGCGCCAGGTCGGTCACCTCGGCATGGGCACCGCGGCGATGCTGCTGCTGGCCCAGGTGAACCCGAACTTCCTGCGGCGCCTGTCGCCGTGGCTGTACCTGGTCGGTGTGTTCCTGCTGTTCGTCGTCGCGGCCATGGGTGTCATCGGCAAGGGTGCGCAGCGCTGGCTGGATCTGGGAATCCTGCGCTTCCAGCCCTCGGAGATCATGAAACTCGCCGTGCCGATGATGTGCGCGTGGTATCTGCACGAGCGGCCGCTGCCCCCCTCGACGCTGTCGCTGGTACTGCTGACGGTCCTCATCATGGTTCCGGCCGGACTCGTCGTCATGCAGCCGGATCTGGGTACGGGTGCGCTGATTGCGATCGGCGGCGCCCTGGTGGTGGTCATGGCGGGCCTGCAGTCCACCATCATCCTGGGACTGATCGCCCTCGCCGGCCTCGGTGGCTGGGTCGGGTGGCACTTCCTGCATGACTACCAGCGGCAACGCATCTTCACGTTCATGGATCCGCAGACCGATCCCCTGGGCGCGGGCTATCACATCATCCAGTCGCAGATCGCCATCGGCTCCGGCGGCGTGTTCGGCAAGGGCTGGATGAACGGCAGCCAGGCGCAGCTCGACTACCTGCCGGAGAGTTCCACCGACTTCATTTTCGCGGTCATCGGCGAGGAGTTCGGGATGCTCGGCCTCTTCATCCTGCTGCTGCTGTACGCCTTCGTCGTCGGCCGTGCGGTTTACCTGTCGACCCAGACCCAGGACACCTACGCGCGACTGCTGGCCGGCAGTCTCGCACTGACGTTCTTCGTGTACGTGTTCATCAACGCCGGCATGGTCAGCGGCCTGCTGCCGGTGGTCGGCGTGCCCTTGCCGCTGATCAGTTATGGCGGCACCTCGATGGTGACCCTGCTGGCAGGCTTCGGTATCCTCATGGCGATGTACTCACACCGGAAGCTCGTCGGTTCATAGTGAACCGCGCGCACCTGCAAGTGTGGCTCAGATGCACAGTGATCCTGTGCGGCGGGCTGCTGTCGGCCACACCGGCCGGTGCGAGCCACGGCTTCGATCTGTCGCGGCCGGAAATCCAAAGCTTCATCAGCAGCGCCAGCCAGCAACCGCCGCTGACCCGCGCCGGCGTCACCCGCATCCTGCGCCATGCGCGCCCGCAGCCGGGCGTCATCGACAAGATCACGCGCCCGGCCGAGACGGTGCTGCCGTGGTGGCAGTACCGTGCCAACTTCCTCACCGACCAGCGCATCAATGATGGCGTGCGCTTCTGGCAGGCGCACCGGCGGGATCTGGAAAGCGTGGCGCGCGATGCGGGCGTGGCGCCGCAATACCTGGTCGCGATCCTCGGCTGCGAGACCTCCTACGGGCGCATCACGGGCAAGGACCGCGTGCTCGACTCGCTGGCGACGCTGGCGTTCGACTATCCGCCGCGCAGTGACTTCTTCCGCGGTGAACTGCTGCAGTTCCTGCTGCTCGCGCACGAAGCGCACCTGAACCCCGTCAAGGTCAAGGGCTCCTACACCGGCGCCATGGGCGCGCCACAGTTCATGCCCTCGAGCTACCGCCGCTACGGCGTGGATGCCGACGCGGATCATCACATCGACCTGTGGAGCAACTGGCGCGACATCTTTGCCAGCGTCGCGAACCTGCTCAGGCAAAACGGCTGGCAGAGCGGCGGCGCCGTGCTGGCCGAAGCGCAGCTGGCGCCGGGGATGGCGCCGCCGGTGGTGCCGCGGCTGCTCGATCTGACGCAGACGCTCGATGGCCTCAAGGCCCTAGGCATCACCACCAGCAGCTCTCTGGAGGGCAGTACGCCGGCGGTGCTGATTGCGGCGGATCAGGCCAACGGCCCCGCGTATCGCGTCGGCTTCAACAACTTCTATGTGATCAGCCGCTACAACCGCAGCGCCCGCTATGCGATGGCCGTGGACGATCTTGCAACCATGCTCGCGCAGACCGTGGCGCACGACGTGGCCGCGAGTCGATGACCCGCCCGGCGCAGTGGCTGCTGCCGCGGCTGCTCGCCGGCTGCGTCCCCCTGCTGCTCACCGGGTGTGCGCTGGTGGGCACCCGTGCTCCGAGCGGCGCCACGCAGCCGCACCCGCCTTTGGCCCCACCGCGTGCGGCCCCGGTGCCCGCACCCGGCGCGCCGACACCGGCCGAGATCGCGGCCATCCCCGATGCCGTGCCACGCATCGAGCCGCGCGGCCGCAACGGCAACCCGCCGTTCTACGATGTGCTGGGGCGTCACTACACGCTGCTCGCGACGCCGGACGGTTACCTGGAACGCGGCGTCGCATCCTGGTACGGGCCCGGCTTCCATGGCGTCAGCACCTCGCTCGGCGAGCCCTACGACATGTATGCCATGACCGCCGCCCACAAGACCCTGCCGATCCCCTGCTATGCGCGCGTCACCAATCTTGCCAACGGGCGCTCGGTGGTCGTGCGCATCAATGACCGCGGCCCCTTCGTCGCCAACCGGCTCATCGACCTGTCCTACACCGCCGCGGCGAAGCTCGACATGCTGCGGCTGGGCACGGCCATGGTGGAAGTGCGCGTCATCACACCCGGCGACCCGCAGAGCGAAGCCCTCAACCGAGCCACCGAAACCCCTGCGCCCACGCTGTATGTGCAGGCCGGTGCCTTTGCCGTGGCCGCCAATGCGCAAGGTTTGCTGCAACGGCTGCAGCGGGCCGGACTCAGCACCGCCTTCGTGCTGCCGCCGCAACCCGGCAGTCACCTGTATCGCGTGCGGGTGGGCCCCGTGGCCAGTGTCCCGGACTTCGATGCGCTGGCGGCACGCCTGGCAACGCTGGGAGTTCCCGACGCGCGGCTGGCTCCCGACTGATAAGCTCGCGACCCTCGACTCCAAGGTTTCATTGAGATCACAGCGGATGATTCGTAGCTTCCTTGCCACTGCCGTGTTCGCCCTCTCCGGCCTCGCCGCCATGGCCAGCGCCGGAGCCGCCGCCCCCATTCCGACACCGCCGACGGTACCCGCCCGGGCCTACCTGCTGGAGGAGTACCAGACCGGCCGCGTACTCGCCTCGGACCATGCCGACGATCGCATGGAACCCGCGAGCCTCACCAAGCTGATGACCGCGTACATCATTTTCACGGCGCTCCACGATGGGCGCCTGAAACTCACCGATCAGGTCACCATCAGTGAGCACGCCTGGCGCTCGGAAGGCTCGCGCACCTTCGTGCAGGTGGGCACGCAGATCCCGGTGGACATCCTCATCAAGGGCATGATCGTGCAGTCGGGCAACGATGCCACCGTGGCCCTCGCCGAACGGCTCGCCGGCACGGAAGACGCGTTCGTGCAGGTGATGAACGAGTACGCCAGGCGCTTAGGGATGCTGCACACCCACTTCGTCAATGCCGACGGTTTGCCCAATCCCGATCACTACACCACCGCGCGGGATCTGGCCCTGCTCGCCCATCACCTCATCCAGGATTTTCCGGACTTCTATCCGCTGTTCAGCCTGCACGAGTTCTCCTGGAACAACATCAAGCAGCAGAACCGCAACGGCCTGCTGGGCGCCGACCCGACCGTCGATGGCCTGAAGACGGGGCACACCGACAGCGCCGGGTTCTGCCTCGTCACCTCCTCGCTGCGCAATGGCATGCGCCTGATCTCGGTGGTGCTGGGCTCCGGCTCCATCAAGGAGCGCGAGCAGGCCAGCGCGACGTTGCTGGGCTACGGGTTCTCGTTCTACCAGACCGTGAAGGTCAAGGGCCGTGGCGAGGTGCTGGCGCAGCCGCGCGTGTTCCTGTCCGCCTCGAACACCGCACCGGTGGGACTCAACCAGGATCTGTATGTCACCGTCGGCCGCGACGTGGCCGGCCAGCTGAAGGCGACGAGCACTCTCGAGAATCGTCTGCTCGCGCCCCTGGCCGCCGGCACCAAGGTCGGTGACTTCACGATCGCGACGCCCGATGGGACGGTCGTGGCCAAGGCGCCCATCGTCACGCTGCAGGCGGTGCCCGCCGGGGGCCTGTGGACCCGCATGACGGATCACATCTCGCTGTGGTTCAAGTAACCTGATCGCCCATGGCGACGCCGCTGCCCCTGTGCTACCTCAATGGCGAGTACCTGCCGCTCGCCCAGGCGCGGGTGTCGCCGCTGGATCGCGCGTTCCTGTTCGGCGATGCGGTGTATGAGGTCATGCCGGTGTACGGCCGGCGGCCGTTCCGCTTCGCCGCGCACTGCGAGCGCCTGGGCCGCAGCCTGCGGGAACTGGGTATGGACGACCCGCACAGCCGCGAGCAGTGGCACGGGATCATTGCCACACTGATCGAGCGCAACGCCACGGACGATACCTACGTGTACTGGCAGGTGACGCGCGGGGCTGAATACGGTCGCAATCACGCGCCGCTGCCCACCCTGGAACGAACGGTATTTGCGTTCTGCGCGCCCCTGACACTGCCGGATCAGGCCACGTTGGAACGGGGCGTGAGCTGCGTGACGGCCGTGGACAATCGCTGGGGTCGCTGCGACATCAAGTCCACCGCACTGCTCGCCAACATCCTGCTGCGCGAGCAGGCCGCGCAGGCGGGCGCCTCGGAAACCATTCTGCTGCGCGACGGACTGCTGACCGAAGGGTCCGCCTCGGCGGTCCACGTGGTGCGCGAGGGTGAACTGATCACCCCGGCACTCTCGCCACAGGTGCTGCCCAGCCTGACCCGGGGCGCGGTGGAGAAGATGGCGCAGCGGGCGGGGATCATCGTGCGTGCCGCGCAGGTGACGCAAGCCGAGCTGCGCTCGGCGGCCGAAGTCATGCTCTCGGCGGCGACCCGCGAGGTGATTGCGGTCACCCGGATCGACGGCGCCGCGGTCGGCAGCGGCCAACCCGGGCCGGTCTGGCGTGCTATCCACACCCACCTGCAGCAGTACAAGGGTGAACTTGCCGCGAGGCCATGGTGAGCGAGCCGCCGCCCTCGCTACTGCAGTTTCCGACCGACTATCCGATCAAGGTGGTCGGGCGCACCAGCGATACCCTGCGGGCGCGGATCGATGCGATCTTCAGTGCGCATGTGCCGGACCTGGATCCCACGCGCACCACCGAGCGGTTGAGCGGCAACGGCAACTTCCAGTCCATTTCCTACCTCATCCGCGCGGTCAGCGCGGCCCAGGTCACCGCCCTGGCCACGGACCTCAAGGCCTGTCCGGACGTGATGATCGTCATCTGACCCTGCCGCCGGCAACGGCTGGTCTGTAACCGCTTTATAACCGGTTCGTACCTGACGGTTAGACCCGCCCCAGCCTAAGATCGGCTGTTTAGCCCCCGGCGCCTGCATTCCCTCCAGCTTCATGTCGATTACGCTCGATCAGATCACCAAGCGCTATCAGGGCGCCCCCGTCGTCAACGATGTCTCCCTCGATATTGGCGATGGGGAGTTCTTCGTCCTCCTCGGTCCCAGCGGCAGTGGCAAGAGCACGCTGCTGCGCGCCATTGCCGGTCTCACGGGCGTCGACCACGGCCGCATCTCCCTGCACGGCCGCGATGTCACCCACGTCGCCGCACGCCGGCGCGGTGTCGGCCTGGTGTTCCAGAACTACGCGCTGTTCCGCCACATGACGGTGGCCGACAACATCGAGTTCGCGCTGCGGGTACGGCGCATGAAGGCCTCACTGCGCCGGGAGCGCCGCAAGGAACTGCTGCGGCTGGTGGCCCTCGAAGGCATGGATGCCCGGTTGCCCTCGCAGCTGTCGGGCGGCCAGCAGCAGCGGGTCGCCGTGGCCCGCGCCCTCGCCCACAAGCCCGAAGTGCTGCTGCTGGATGAGCCCTTCGGCGCGCTCGATGCCAAGATCCGCGAAGAACTGCGCCGCACCATCCGCGAGGTCCAGCGCGAACTGGGGATCACCACCGTCCTGGTGACGCATGACCAGGAAGAGGCGTTTGCACTGGCCGATCGCATCGGCATCATGAATCTCGGCCGGCTGCTGGAGTTGGGTCGTCCCGAGGACCTGTACGCGCGTCCGGCGACCCGCTTCGTCGCGACCTTCCTGGGAGCGGCGAACCTGGTGCTGGCACGCCACACCGCCCGCGGCATCTGCGTCGGCGGTGATCCCGTGACGGCCTTGGGCAGCACCTCGACACCTGCCGCCCGCGACCACGAAGTGGTGGCGGTGCTGCGGCCCGAAGACATCGAGATTGCGCCCAGCCGCGAGGAGCTGCGCTCGAATTTCCTGGGGCTGGGGACCGTGGAGCAACTGCTGTTCGTCGGTGCCAATGAACGCCTGCGGGTGCGGCTGATCAATGCCGCGGATGCGGACCAGGTGGTGACCTCGGCGGACAGCAATACCGCCGAGGCACTGCTGGAAGTCACGCGCACCCAGCACGATCGACGCAATTACCCGGTGACCGTCGGACAGGCTGTGACCCTCGGCGTGCGCCGCCTGCACGTGCTGGCGACGCCGCTGTCGAGCTTCACGGCCTGCGCCGCGAGTGAAGCCCAGGCGCTGGCCTTGAGCGAGGAGCCGCTGCTGGTGCAGCTTGCCGGGCGCATGAAGACCCGTGTGAGCACGCGCGTCGAGCCGGCGCTGGCGCAGGCCGTCGAGGCGGATCCCGCCCCGTTCGCCGGCGTGGCCGTCATCAGCACCGACCCGCAGGCCGTCAATACCGTGCAGTGGCTGCTGCTGCGCGGCGCCGAGGCGGTGCTGCTGCTGCCGCCGCAGGCACCCTCGCCGGCGCGCGTGCTGATCCACTGGCTCGATGAGAGCGCGCGGCGCGCGACGCTCGCCGTGTCGGCAAGTCTGCTGCGGCATGTTTCCGCGGAAGCCGTCTACGTGGGCATCCTGGCGGACGACGGCGAGGCCAGCCGCCCGGAGGGCATGCGGGCGCTCCTGGATGCGCGCTCCGAAGCGCAGGCCGTGCACGGCCTGGAAATCCGCACCGAACTGGGCTTCGGCGATGTGGCACAGGAGCTGACGCGCCGGCTGACGGAGGCGCCCAACCAGCTGCTGATTCTGGGTGTCTCGGACATCAGCGTGCTGACCGAGCGCTTCGCGGCGCTGCTGTCGCGCACCGAGAGCCCGCTGCTGATTGTGTGGCAGCCCGGCGATCGGCCGCAGCAGGCCTAGGACAACCCCATGGCAGCACGCGCCGCAGCCGGCAAGGTACCGTTGGTGGAGCCGAGCATTCTGCCGGGCTTCGGCCTGACGTTCGGCTTCACGACTTTTTTCCTGAGTGCGATCGTGCTGATTCCGCTGGCGGCACTGGTCAGCATGGCAGCCTCCTCGCACTGGGATGATTTCGTTCATACCGTGTTCAGCGAGCGCGCCCTGGCCTCCTACCGGCTCTCCTTTGGTGCCTCGCTGGTGGCCGCCAGCATCAACCTCGTGTTTGGCTTCATCCTCGCCTGGACCCTGGTCCGTTACGACTTCCCCGGTCGCAAGCTGATCGATGCGCTCATCGACCTGCCCTTCGCACTGCCGACGGCGGTCTCGGGCATCGCCCTGACCACGGTGTTCGCGCAGAACGGCTGGTTGGGACACTACCTCGCCCTCGGCGGCATCAAGGTGGCCTACACCTGGATCGGCGTCACCATCGCACTGACGCTGATCGGCATGCCGTTCATGGTGCGCACGGTGCAACCGGCCCTGGCGGAGGTCCAGAGCGATCTGGAGGATGCCGCTGAGATTCTCGGCGCCAGCCGCTTCTACGTCTTCCGGCGCATCATCCTGCCGATCGTGGTGCCGGCCATGCTCACCGGCTTCGCGCTGGCATTTGCGCGCGCCGTCGGTGAATACGGCTCGGTGATCTTCATCGCCGGCAACCTGCCCTTCAAGACCGAAATCACGCCGGTGCTGATCGTCATCCACCTGGAGGAGTACGACTATCACGGCGCGGCGGCACTGGGCTGCGTGATGCTGAGCATCTCGTTCCTGGGTCTGTGGGCGATCAATCATCTGCAGAGCTGGCGGCGCAGCCGTTTCGCCGGGGCGGGGCGCTAGATGGCCGGCGGACCCTCCCAGGCCATGCTGGCGGAGCTGAGCTCGCGGCCCGGGCGCGACACCTGGCTGAGCAGTCTGCTGCGCTGGCTGCTGATCGGCATCTCCCTGCTGTTCCTGGCCGCGCTGCTGATCGCGCCGCTGATCACGGTGTTCGCAACGGCACTGTCCAAGGGCATCACGGCCTATCTTGCGGCGTTCCATGATCCGGACACGCTCTCGGCGATCCGGCTCACGCTCACCACCGCCGCCATCGTGGTGCCGGCGAACACCGTGTTCGGGCTGGCGGCCGCGTGGTGCATCGCGAAGTTCGAGTTTCGCGGCAAGGCGTTCTTCACCACGCTGATCGATCTGCCGATGGCCGTGTCGCCGGTGATCGCGGGACTGATCTACGTGCTGGTATTCGGGCTGCAGGGCTGGTTCGGCGGCTGGCTGCAGGATCACAACATCGCCATCATCTTCGCGCTGCCCGGCATCATCATCGCCACCATGTTCGTGACGTTCCCCTATGTCGCCCGCGAACTGATTCCGCTGATGCAGCAGCTGGGCAATGACGAGGAGGAAGCCGCCATCACGCTCGGCGCGGGCGGTTGGCTGACCTTCTTCCGTGTCACCCTGCCAAAGGTGCGATGGGGACTGATCTACGGCATCATTCTGTGCAATGCCCGCGCCATGGGCGAGTTCGGCGCGGTTTCGGTGGTATCCGGACACATCCGCGGCCTCACCAATACGCTGCCTTTGCATGTCGAGATCCTCTACCGCGAGTACAACACCGTCGGCGCCTTCGCCGTGGCCTCCCTGCTGACCCTGCTGGCCGTGATCACGCTGGTGATCAAGACCCTGGTCGAGCGGCGCGGCTACAAGGGTCACTGACACCTCATGCTTCCCCGTCTGCGACAACTGCTCGAGCGGCTGCGGATCGATCCGGCAACGACCCGGCTGCGCTGGTGGCTCGCGGGCAGCGAAGTTGCGATCGTGCTGATGGTGGCCGGGGGCCTGTCGCTGTATGCGGGCGACCGCCTGCGGCAGGTGGCCGACAGCCAGGGCACCGCACGGGTGCAGCTCGGCGGTGCCATGGCGCGCGAGACCCTGCGGCGGATGCAGGAGGACACACTCAGCTCCGCGCGCTCCATCGGTGATGACCCGGAGCTGCAGAAGGCACTGCAGGTGGCGACCCGCACGGAACCGGCCCGCCCGCAACAGGCGGACACGGTGTTGCGTCGCCTGTGTCCTGCCGACATGGCCGATGCCTGCGCGATATTCGATGGCGCGCGGCTGCTCGCGAGCGCCGGCGTCACGGTGCCCTGGAATGAGATCCTCCTCAGCATCGGCAGGCAGGGCCGCATCTTCCTGGCGGCGCCCGTGGCGAGCGCGACGGCGGTATTCGGCGCCACGGCGCCGGTGAGCGGCAGCACCGGCTTAAGCGTCATGGTGGTGCGACATCTCGATGCACAGCTGGCGACCAATCTGAGCCAGGCCGCGGGGCTGTCGATCCGCCTGATCGACTACCGCAGTTTCGCCGCCGCTGCGGTGGACCAGCTGACCAGCGTGCATACCTCGGGCCTGGCTGACGGCCACTACGCCGTGGCGCATATCCAGCCGCTGGATGAGTTCGTGGCGAGCTTTCCGCTGTTCACCAACAGCGGTGAGGCCATCGCGCTGATCGAGGCACGCCTGCCCGCCGCGCAGATCGACAGCGAGATCCGCTCCCTCATCCATCGCCTGCTGCTCACCGCGCTGGTGCTGGCGCTGCTGGCGGTGGTCGCCGGCGCCGTGCTGGGCCAGTTCGTCGCAGGTCCCGTGCAGGAACTCACCGAGGCGGCCCTGCGGCTGGGCCAGGGTGACTTCTCGACCTCCATTCCGATGGGGGGCACCGCCGAAGTCGGCGCGCTGGCGCGCACCATGGAGGACATGCGCCGCAATCTGGTGAATCTCACGGGTACCCTGCGGCGGCGCGAGGCCGAAGCACAGGGCGTGCTCGCCGGAATCGTCGAAGGTGTGTTCGCGGTGGACCGCGACCGCAATATCCGGTATCTGAACCCCCAGGCGGCGAAGCTGCTGGGCGTGGAGCCGCACGCGGCCGTCGGCCGCTTCTGCGGTGATCTGCTCAAGCCGCTGAATGTGAACGGCGTGCGACCCTGCGAATCGGACTGCCCCATCCTGCGGGCCCGCACGACCGGTACGGCGCAGTCGCTGGAACGCCTGGCCGTGAACGACGCCGCGCCCCGCACCACCATCATCACCAGCTCCGGCATGGTCGAGGGGTTGCAGGTACAGGTGATCCGCGATGAGACCGAACTCGAAGCCGTACGCCGGGCGCGCGACAGTGTGCTCGCCAACATTTCCCACGAGTTCCGGACCCCGCTTGCGGCACAGCAGGCCTCGATCGAGCTGCTGCGCGATGGCCTGCTCACGATGCAGCCGGAGGCGCGCGAGAAGCTCGTCATCTCGCTGGAGCGCGGGTCGCTGCGCCTGACGCGCCTCATCGACAATCTCCTCGAGAGCGTGCGCATCGAGTCCGGGCAACTGAGCATCCGCCAGCAGAGCGTGGCGCTGGGCGAGGTGATCCTGGATGCCCAGGCGCTGATCGAGTCACTGCTGGTGCAGCGCCAGCAGACACTGGATGTGGAGCTGCCCGATGAGCTGCCGCTGGTGCGCGGCGACAAGACCCGACTGACGCAGGTGTTCGTGAACCTCATCGCCAACGCCAACAAGTTCTCACCCGATGGCTCGGTGCTGCGGGTCGGCGCCACCTTCGATGCGACCCAGGTTGAAGCCTGGGTCGAGGATGAAGGTCCGGGCGTTCCCGACGGGGATGCCACCAGCGTCTTTGAACGGTTTCGGCGCGGCGCGGATATCGAGCCGGAACCCGGTGGCCTGGGCCTCGGCCTGTGGATCGTCAAGTCCGTGATCGAACGCCACGGTGGCACCATCGTGGTTCGGCGCACGCCGCAGCATCGCACCCGCTTCAGCTTTACACTGCCCGTTCAGCCCGAAAGTCCCTAGAACGGAACTGGAACCTCGATATGAAAGTCCTGATTGCCGATGATGACCGAGACCTGCTGGAACTGATTGCGTTCACGCTGTCGCAGGCGGGCTACCTGCCGGTCAAGGCCCCCGATGGCACGGCGGCGCTTGCGCTCTTCGAAAGCGAAGGCCCTGATCTGCTGGTGCTCGACATCAACATGCCGGGCCTGAGCGGCTTCAAGGTCTGCGAGACCATCCGCACGCAGTCGGCGGTGCCCATCATGATGCTTACCGCGCGCAATGAAGAGGAGGACCTGGTGCGCTCGCTGGAACTGGGCGCCGATGACTACCTCACCAAGCCCTTCAGCCCGCGCACCCTGCTGGCGCGCATCAAGGCGCTGATGCGTCGGGCGGGCATGGAGAATTCCGGCCCCCTCGCCTCGGGCCGCCTGCAGCTCAACGTCGAGGACCATACCGTGCAGATCGGCGCCGAGCCGGCCGTGCGTCTCACCAAGCTGGAACTGCGGCTGCTGCAGATGCTGCTGGTGAACGCCGGGCGCACCGTGGGCTCGGACCGCCTGCTGGTGCATATCTGGGGACACCGCAATTCCGGGGACCGCCAGCTGCTCAAGCAGCTGGTGCACCGCCTGCGGCAGAAGATCGAGAAGGATCCGTCGCTGCCGCAGATCCTGCAGACCGCGACCGGCGCCGGCTACAAGCTCTTCGTCGACTAAGCCTGTGGCCTACCGCAGCCGCCACAACAAAAAGGCGTAGGTGTCGGCGGCCTCGCGGTCACCCTGGGCGCGAGTGGAGCCGATGCCATGGCCGGCATCGAAATCCACGCGCAGCAGAATGGGCCTGCCGGAGGAGCTCGCCGCCTGCAGCCGCGCGGTCATCTTGCCCACATGGAACGGCGCCACCCGCGGATCGGTGATGCCGGTGGTGAGCAGCACTGCCGGATAGGGCGTGCCATCCTTCACCGCCTGGTAGCTGTCGATGAGCTTCAACGAGCGGTAGCCGGCGCGGTCGGCAATCGCGCCCCATTCCGGCTCCTCCGCGTAGCTGTCCTGTTCGGCCACGTAGCGCAGCGGATTCGACCAGCCGACGCCATCGATCACGGCGGCGAACAGCTCCGGACGCTCCGTGAGGGCACGGCCCACCGTGATGCCACCGGCCGAGCGCCCGCCGATGGCGAGGTGCGCAGCCGTGGTGTGCTTCCTGGCGATGACCTCCTCGCACACCGCGATCAGATCGCGCCAGGTGTTGGCTTTGTGCTGCAGCTGACCGGCGCGATGCCATTCGCGGCCGTACTCCCCGCCGCCCCGGACATTGGCGTAGCCAACGATGGCCCCGGCATCCAGCAGCGCAAGGATCCGCGGCGCGAAGCGCGGCGTATAGGAGATTCCGTACGAGCCGTACCCTGAAATCCAGGTGGGCGTGGCGCCATTGGGTTTGAGGTCCTTGCGCTTGAGCAGGGTGTACGGAATTTTCACGCCGTCCTTCGCCGTCGCGAACTGCCGCTGCGTCTCATAGACGCTCGTGTCGATATGGACGCCGGGGGTAATGCCGGTGTCGGCGACGGTGCCCGCCGCGCTCACCTGGTAGATGGCTGAAGGGTGCAGCCAGCCGACCAATGACAGCAGCGCGCCGGGTTCATCCGGCCGTGCGAACACTCCATCGAGGGCGCCCTCGAAGGGCAGCACGACTTCGCTCAAGGTCGCATCGCGAGCCACCCGTCGCAGGTGGCTGATGCCGCCATCCATGATGCTCAGGTAGAGGCCATCGCGCGCCAGCGCGATGTGCTCGATCACATCCTTGCCCTGGGGGACGACGGGCGCAGCGGTCCTGAGATCGGGTGCGGCCGCGGCAGTCTTCACCAGCCGGCCCCGGGGCGAGCCGTGGTTCACGAGCAGATACAGATCCTCACCATCCAGACTCAGGTCCGTGACTTCATCTTCGAAGCCGCAGATGCGGGTCCACTTCGCCGTGCCGTTCACTGCGTCCTGCACCGGCGCCAGATACGCCCGGAATTCAGGGCGCACGTCCGCCAACTGCAGCAGCGCGTATCGTGACCCGATCGTGGCGGAGATCGACGGCGACTGGATCCGGTCGTAGTCGATGCCGGCCACGAGGCCGCGCTTCATCAGCACCGGATCCTGGGCCGGATCAGTCCCGATGCGGTGCCAGCGTGCCTGGCTGTCCAGATAACGTTCCGGCGAGCCCACCGGGGCGGTGAGCAGGTTGTAGAAGAACCCGCTCTCATCATCGAGCCAGGAGGGATTTGCGGATTCAGTATTGGCGATGCGTTCGGGCAGATCCTTACCGTCGGACACCCGCAGCACGTGCAGGAGTGAATCTTCACTGCCGTTTTTCGACAAGCCGTAGACCACGTAGCGGCCGTGGGGCGAGGCACGCCACCAGTCCAGCGAGACGTGGCTGCCCGCCGTATCGTGCAGCGTGGGGTCGATCAGCACGCGGTCCACGCCGGCCGCGGAGCGTGCGAAGAGCTTGTTGTTGTTCGCACCGACCGGCCGCTGCTCAAAGAACGTCACTCCGCCGGCACGCTGCACGGCGACGGTGCTGGCGCTGTCGCCGGAGAGTGATGTGATGCGTTTGAGGAGCGCAGCGCGCTGCGGCAGCGCATCCAGGACGGCGCGCGCATGCCGGTTCTCGGCCCCAAGGTAGGGCAGCCAGCGCGGGTCCTTGGGATTTTCCATCCAGCGATAGGGATCGCTCACGGTCTCGCCGAAATAGCTGTCGTGCACGATCTCGACAGGCGCCACGGGCGCAGGAGGCGCCGGGGCTGGCGAACCTGCTGCCGCACGCAGCGCGGCGGGCAGCAGCGGTGTTGCGATCAGCGCCGCGCCGCGGCCGATGAAATCCCGCCGATACATCTACTTCGACCCGTAGACCTGGTCGAAGGTGCCCCCATCCTCGAAGTGATCCTTGGCTGCCTTGGTCCAGCCGCCGAAGTCCGCAATGGTCACCAGCTGCAGCGTCGGGAACTGGGCGGCGTACTTCTTCGCCACCTCCGCATCGCGCGGACGATAGTAATTGCGCGCGATGATCTCCTGGGCTTCCTTGCTGTACAGGTGCTGCAGGTATTCGGTGGCCACCGCAGTGGTGCCGTGCTTGATGGCGACCTGGTCCACCACCGAAACCGAGGGTTCCGCCAGGATGCTCAACGAGGGCACCACGATCTGGACCTGATCATTGCCGACCTCCTTTTGCGCCAGGAAGGCCTCGTTCTCCCAGGCCAGGAGCACATCGCCGATGCCGCGCTGGACGAAGGTGGTCGTGGCATCGCGGGCTCCCGTGTCGAGCACCGGAACGTTGGCATAGAGCTTGCGCACGAACTCCTTGGCCGTGGCGTCCGAGCCGCCGGGCTGGTGGCGGGCCCAGGCCCAGGCCGCCAGGTAATTCCAGCGTGCGCCACCGGAGGTCTTCGGGTTCGGGGTGATGACCCCGATGCCGGGCTTGATGAGATCGCCCCAGTCCTTGATGCCCTTGGGATTGCCCTTGCGCACGAGGAACACGATGGTGGAGGTGTAGGGCGCGCTGTTTTGTGGCAGGCGACTTTGCCAGTTCAGTGGCAGCAGCTTGCCCCGTGCGGCGATCTGATCGATGTCCCCGGCAAGTGCCAATGTCACGACATCGGCCGGCAGGCCCTCGATCACGGCACGGGCCTGCTTGCCCGAGCCGCCATGGGACTGGTTGATGCGCACGTCGTTCCCCGTCTTCGCCTTCCAGTAGCGCGCGAACTCGGCGTTGTACTGGACGTAAAGTTCGCGTGTCGGGTCATAGGAAACATTCAGCAGCGCCACACTGGCGGCGTTCGCCAACGGCGCGCCCAGTACGATCGCACCCAGTGACATCCACGCAGCGCGCACCAGCCAGCGTCGCAACTTCATCTTGATTCCCCGCAGTAAGGTTTGTGACAGGATCACTATCGTAGGCACGCCTCGTCACGAAGTCAGTCTATAGGCGGTTATAAAGCGGTTACAGGCGCAGTGCCGCCCGCAGCAGAGGCAGCAATCCGGCAGCGGCAACCTCCACGTCGGGCACCGCGGCGACATCGGCCAGCTGCATCATGGCAAGCCCGGTGTAGCCGCAGGGATTGATGCGCTGGAAAGGCTCCAGATCCATGTTCACGTTCAGCGCCAGGCCATGATAGCTGCAGCCGCGGCGGATGCGGATGCCGACACTGGCGAGCTTGCGCTCCCCGACATACACACCCGGCGCCTCGCGCCGCGCGATGGCCGTCACCCCGAGCGTCGCCACATACTGAATGACGGACTGTTCCAGCGCCGTCACCAGATCGCGCACCCCGAGTCCCGCCCGGCGCAGATCCAGCAGCGCGTAAACCACCAGCTGCCCGGGACCATGGTAGGTGACCTGGCCGCCCCGGTCCGTCGTCACCACGGGGATGGCACCCGGTGCCAGCAGATGCTCACGGCGACCTGCCATTCCCAAGGTGAACACCGGCGGGTGCTCGAGGAACCACAGTTCATCGGCGGTCTGCGCCGTGCGCTGCGCCGTGAACTGCTGCATGCGCTCCCAGGTGGCCTGGTAGTCAACCAGGCCGAGATGCCGGACGTTCACGTCCCGGCAGCCACCAACGTCGCATTGTCGAGACCGGCGTTGTTGCGGTTCAGCGCCTGTTCGGCCCGATAGCTTGAGCGCACGAACGGTCCCGCGACGCATTCCACGAACCCGCGCTGGAGCGCCTCCCCGCGCAGCTGATCAAATTCAGCCGGGCTCACGAAGCGCTGTACGGGCAGGTGATTCGCGGTGGGTCGCAGATACTGACCAAGGGTCAAGAGGTCCACGCCGATCGCCCGCAGGTCATCCAGGGTCTCGAGGACTTCCGCGAACGTCTCACCCAGGCCCAGCATCAGGCTGGTCTTGGTCAGCACCGTTGGCCGGTGGCGCTTGGCGTGAGCGAGAACGGCGAGCGTCTGGTCGTAGCCGGCACGCGGATCGCGCACCGGATGGGTCAGCCGGCGCACGGTTTCGATGTTCTGCGCGAACACCTGCAGGCCCGAATCCACCACCGTTTCGACATCCCGCAGCACGCCCTGGAAATCAGGGGTCAGCGCCTCGACGGCCGTTTCGGGATTGCGTTCGCGGATGGCGCGCACGCAGGCGGCATAGTGCGCGGCACCGCCATCGGGCAGATCATCACGATTCACGGAAGTGAGCACGATGTATTTGAGCTTCATGAGCGCAACCGTGCGGGCCGCATTGGCAGGCTCCTCGGCGTCCAGCCAGCCGCGCGGATTGCCGGTGTCCACCGAACAGAAGCGGCAGGCGCGCGTGCACACGGCGCCCATGAGCATGATCGTGGCCGTGCCGGCATTCCAGCACTCGCCGATGTTCGGACACTTGGCCTCCTCGCACACCGTCGCCAGCCGATGCTCGCGAACGATGTCCCTGACGGTATTGAAACCCGCGCCGGTGGGCGCCTTCGCGCGCAGCCACGGCGGTTTGGGCTGCAGGCCCCGGGCAGCGCCGGCAGCGGTACTGCCGTGCGACTTGACGCCATCGCGGATGGCCGTGAAGCCCTGGGGCGTCAGGTATTTCTCGCCGCTGCGCGCCCGGCCGGGCTCCTGGATGACGGGAATGCTTTTGAGATCGGACATGTCGCCATTGTACTCCAGGGCGTCAAGCGCCCCGCCGGGGTGCGTTTTCAGCCCTGATGCTGAGCCTGGGCGAGTTTGCGGTTCAGCGCGTTCAGGCGCTCGGGCGTGCCGATATCCAGCCACTGCCCGGTATGGAGTTGGCCCTGCAGCCTGCCGGCCGCAATGGCGCGTTTGAAGAGCGGCAGCAGCGGAAACTGGCCAGCCGTGCAGCCTGCAAACAGCGCCGGACTGAAAATGCCGATGCCGCTGTAGGTCAGGGTGGGTCCGTCCCCGTCCTTGAGCAGTTCCCCGTCCAGGACGAAATCCCCCTGCGGATGCTGCGGCGGGTTGGGCACCATCACCAGGCGCGCATCCGCGCCGGCGGACAGCTGCAGCGAAGTCAGATCGATATCGGTAAAGGTATCGCCATTGACCACCAGGAAAGGCGCCGCTCCGAGCAGCGGCAGCGCCTTGAAAATACCGCCACCGGTCTCCAGTGGCGGACTGCCTTCCTCGCTGTAGCGGATCGCGAGTCCGAAATCGCCCCCGTCGCCGAGCGCCTCACGGATCTGATCGCCCAGCCACGACAGGTTGATGATCACTTCGCGTATCCCGGCCTGTGCCAGCGCGGTGAGATGCCAGCAGATGAGCGGCTTGCCGCCCACGCGCAGCAGCGGCTTGGGCGTGTGATCGGTGAGGGGTCGCATGCGTTCGCCGCGACCGGCAGCGAGCAGCATCGCCTTCATGCGGCCTTGAGCTCGCGCGCGTTCGCCAATGGCAGGCCGCTTTGCGCGTGCTCGATGAGGAACTCGCGCAGGCCCTGCAGCGCCGGAAATCTCGCGCAGGCATCCACCACGTAGCGCAGTGTCAGCGGCAGATCGTTCAGGTAGCCGGACTTGCCGTCGCGGTACCACAAGCGCGCGAAGATGCCGAGCACCTTCAGGTGCCGCTGGATGCCGATGACATCGAACCAGTGCAGCATCTGCGCATCGTTCGCGCCGGCATTGCGCGAGGCGCGCTCGTGCACCATCAGCCGGTACTCACGCACCCAGCCCTCCACGCGTGCCCGCGGCCAGCTGATGTAGCAGTCCTTCAGCAGCGAGACCAGGTCGTAGCCGACCGGCCCGCGCAGTGCGTCCTGGAAGTCGATGACACCCGGACTGCGTTCCTTCGTGATCAGCAGATTGCGTGAGTGGTAGTCACGGTGCACGAACACCTGCGGTTGTGCGAGGGCCTCGGCCACCAGGAACTCGAAGGCGGCGGTGAGCATTTCGCCCTGCGCCCGCGTCAGCGCCAATTGCAGGTGCCGGGCACAGAACCACTCCGGCATCAGGGCCATCTCACGCACCAGCACCTCACGATCGTAGGGGGGTAGCTCGAAGGCCGACTCCCGCCCCCGCACCTGAATGTCGGCGAGCGCCTCCAGGGCATCCCGGTACAGCAGGTCGGCATCGCCATCGGTTTTCAGGGCCGGCAGGTACGGCCGGGTACCGAGGTCCTCCAGCAGGATCAGGCCCCGCGCGACATCCCATTCGAACACCCGCGGCACGTGTACGCCGGCGGTTTCGAGCATGACGGTCACATTGAGATAGGGCCGCACGTCCTCGCGGCCGGGCGGGGCATCCATCACGATATGGGTGCCCGCAGTGGAAAACACCCGAAAATACCTGCGAAAGCTGGCATCGCTGGAGGCCGGCTCGATACGCTGCGGCGACAGCCGTAGCTCCCGGGTGACCCAGTCGGTGACCAGATCGAAACGCTCGTCGGCGTGAGACATAGTCTTCATTATAATGCGCGACCCCATGCCGTACCCCGACCAATTCCCAACTTGCAGATTTCCCCGGCAGCGGCACGCGGGTTGGGCACTGGGTTGCGTCCTGGTTTGCTGTGTGGTGGCACCGCGGGCCCATGCCGACACGCCCTTTTCCTGCCCGGCCCCCCGGTCCGTGACCCGGCAGAAAACCGCGCCCATCCACGAACCGAGTCTGGTGGCGGGCGGCAAGATTGACCTGTTCGGTGACACGATCGTCGGGGGAACGGACAGCAACCGCATCAGCGTAAACGGTCACGTCACGGTGCATCAGGGCGATCGGCTCATGAAGTCCGACGACGCCGAGTATGAAAGCGCCGACAATCACGTGCGGGTGAAGGGGCACGTGGATTACGAGGATCCGCTGATCCATGTCACGGGCAACAACGGTCGCTACTCCACCACCGGTGGCGCCAGCTTCAATGATGCGCAGTTTGAACTGCTGCAGCGTGACGCACACGGGACCGCACAACTGGTGGACCTCACTCCCGGCGGCATCCTGCGGCTGCAGGATGTGACCTTCAGCACCTGCCCGACCACCGAGGAGACCTGGCAGATCCGCGCCGACACCCTCACCCTCGACAACGGCCAGCACACCGGCGTCGCCCGCGACGCCAGCGTGGCCTTCGACGGTGTGCCCATCTTCTACCTGCCCTGGTTGTCCTTCCCGCTGGATGATGAGCGCAAGACGGGGTTTCTGTTCCCGAGCATCGGCACCAACAGCCGCAGCGGCTTCGAGCTCTCGACGCCGTGGTACTGGAACATCGCGCCCAACGAGGACCTGGTGCTCACGCCGACCTATTTCACCCGCCGCGGCATCGACCTCGGGGGCGACGCGCGCTACATGACCGAAGACCAGCACGGCGAGCTGATCTGGCAATACGTGCCGTATGACGCGCAGGCCGCAAGTGAGGGCCTGGACCATCACGACCGCTCCTTCGTGCACCTGACGCAGACCACCGAGCTGCCGGATGATTTCCGGCTGACCATCGATGCGGCCAATGTCGGTGATCCGCTGTATTTCCAGGACTTCAGCACGGGCCCGGAAGGCACCAGCGTGGCCTACCTGCAGCGCTCGGCCGAGCTCTCGTATCGCGATGAGAACTGGCGCCTCTCGGGCCAGTTCGACGAATACCAGACCCTGGATGCCATCGAGCAGTTGCTGGATCCGACCCAGCGCCCCTACGCCCGCGTACCGCAGATCATCGCCGACAGCGACTTCATGGTCGGGCCGGCCGGCATCCTGCATTACGGCTTTGACTCCGAGGTGACGAACTTCAACCGCGACATCGGGGTGACCGGCTGGCGCATGGACCTGCGCCCGGATGCCACCTTGCATTTCGAGGGGCCGGGGTATTTCGTCCGACCCGGCGTCGCGTATGAATTCACCCAGTACGAGCTGGACAACACCGCGACCGGGCAACCCCACGATCCGAGCCGGGCGCTGCCGACGGCGAGCCTGGATACCGGGTTGGTCTTCGATCGCCCCGCCGGCACGGACGGGCGCCGGACGCTCACACTGGAACCGCGGCTGTTGTACGTCTATACCCCCTATCGCAACCAGGACCAGCTGCCGCTGTTCGATTCCGGATCACCGGACCTCAACACCGTGGAGCTGTTCCGCACCAACCGGTTCGTGGGGCTCGACCGGATCGGAGACGCAAACCAGGTGAGTACGGCCGTGACCAGCCGCCTGCTGCAAACCAGCACCGGCCAGCAGTTCCTCTCGGCGACCCTGGGGCAAACCTATTACTTCCAGCCGCCGAAGGTACAGATCCCGCTGGGGCCGACCATTGGGCTGCGCTCGGACATAGTCGCCGAAGTGGCACTGACGGCCTATAAGAACTGGAGCGTGAATCTCGGTGAGGAGTGGAACCCGGATACCAGCAAGAGTGATCGGACCATTGTCGAGTTGCAGTTCAAACCCGCCGCGGACGCGGTGGTGAACCTGGCCTACCGCTTCCAGCCGGACAATCCGGCTGAGTTGCAGGCGCAGGCCGAAGCGGTCGCGGCCCTGTACAGCCAAACCTATGCGTCGGAGATCGCTCAGGGACTCACCCCCACCCAGGCGAAGCTGCAGGCCTCCGCCCTGGCCCAGGCCTATGACACCCCCAACAGCCTCGACCAGATCGAGGCCTCGACCGCCTGGCCGATCCTGCGCAACTGGAACGCCTACGGCCGGGTGGTCTACGCCCTGGACCAGCACCAGATGCTGGAGCGCTTTGCCGGCTTCGAGTACCACGGCTGCTGCTGGGGCCTGCGGATCCTGGCGCGGCGGGCGCTGAGCAACAGCACCGGACGCCAGGACACGGGTATATTCGTGCAGCTGGAACTCAACGGCCTGGCGAGTGTCGGATCCGAAGCCGGTACTTTCCTTGGCAACGCCATTCGGGGATACTCCCCAACCTCTGTAAGCCCCTGAAGACCATGAATTATTTTAAACGCGCCACGACGCTGTCGGTTTCCCTCGCCCTGCTGACCGCCCTGGCGGTGTCACTGCAGGCCTCCGCCCAGACCCGCGAGATCGAGGGCAACGGTCAATTGCTCGATCGCGTCGCCGCCGTCGTCAATGACGGGGTGGTCCTCGAATCCGAAGTCGATGACCAGCTGAACGCCGTCAAGGATCGCCTGCGGACCCAGGGACAGCAGATGCCCCCCGACAGCGTGCTGCGCCAGCAGATCGTCGAGCACCTGATCGTGCAGGAGGTCGAGATGCAGCATGCGGACCATGCTGGACTGAAGATCTCCGATGAGGTCCTCAACAACGCCATGACCGAGGTCGCGCAGCGCAACGGCATTTCGCTGCAGCAGCTGCCGCAGGCGCTCCAGGGGCAGGGGATCGATTACGCGAGCTACCGCGACTCCATGCGCCGCGAGCTCACCCTGCGGCTGCTCCAGCAGCGCGATGTCGTCCAGCGCATCTCCATCACCCCGCGCGAGATCGACACCTACCTCGATCGCCAGACCCGGCACCCGTCGGCCAACGCCGAATACAACGTCTCGCACATTCTGATCGCCGTGCCCCAGGAAGCCACCACGGCGCAGCTGGAAGCGGCGCAGAAAAAGGCCGCTGACATCTACACGCGGGCCAAGAACGGCGAGGATTTCGCCAAGCTCGCCATTGCCAACTCCAATGCGCAAACGGCGCTGGACGGCGGGGAGTTGGGCTGGCGCAAGGGCACCGAGCTGCCGACCGTGCTGGCCGATACCGTGCTGGGACTGAAGGCGGGTGAAGTTGCCGCGCCGATCCGCGCGCCCACCGGTTTTCACATCGTGCGGCTCAATGAAATGCGCACGACGCAGAAAAATGACGTGGTCGAGCAGGTTCACGTGCGCCATATCCTGATGCGCACCAACGAGCTGCAGGACGACGCCACCGTCAAACAGAAGCTTGAGAACATCCGCAAGCGCATCCTCGGCGGCGAAGATTTCGCGGGCCTCGCGCAGACCAGCTCCCAGGATGTGGGCTCGGCCGCCGACGGCGGCGATCTGGGTTGGAGCACCACTGATCAGTTCGTACCGGATTTCGCCAAGGTCGTCGATGAGGCGAAGGTGGATGAGATCTCCGAACCGTTCCACACGCAGTACGGCTGGCACATCGTCCAGGTGCTCGGGCGCAGGAAGTACGACGATACCAAGGAACTGCAGCGCAAGGAGGCGGCCGATCAGATCCGCGCCAGCAAGGTCGATGAGGAGACCGAGCTGTGGCTGCGGCGCCTGCGTGACGACGCGTACGTCGACCTGAAGTCTTAAGCGTGGCGCCGCAGGCGCGGATCGCGGTCACTTCCGGAGAACCCGCGGGCATTGGACCGGACCTGTGTCTGCAGCTCGCGCGCGGGCCGCTGCCCTGCGAACTCATCTGCCTGGGTGATCACGAACTGCTCGCCACCCGCGCCCGGCAGCTGAGCCTGAAACTCAATCTGTGGGACTACGAGCCCGGGCAGCCGGCGCGCCCGCATACCCCCGGCACGCTTGCAGTGCTGCACACACCCCTGGCCTGCCCCGCCGAGGCGGGGAAACTCGACACCCGCAACGCCGCCGCGGTGCTCGCCATGCTGGACCGGGCCGCCCAGGGGTGTCTCGCCGGTGAGTTCGCCGCCATGGTCACCGCGCCGGTGCAGAAGAGCACCATCATCGAAGCCGGCTTCGCCTTCACCGGCCACACCGAATACCTGGCACAGCGCAGCGGCGCCCCGCTGCCGGTGATGATGCTGGCCTCCGGCAGCATGCGCGTGGCGCTGGCGACCACCCACCTGCCGCTGGCGAGTGTCGCGCAGGCGATCACCGCGAAGCTGCTCCATGACGTGCTGCGCATCCTCGATACCGATCTGAAACGCTGGTGGGGCCTCACCGCACCGCGCATTGCCGTGTGCGGTCTGAATCCACACGCCGGCGAAAGCGGCCACCTGGGGCGCGAGGAGCTCAACGTGATCACCCCGGCGGTCAACCACATGCGCGAGTGCGGAGTGGACGTGAGTGGCCCGTTTCCGGCCGACACGATCTTCGTGCCGCGGCTGATGGCCGGTTACGATGCGGTGCTGGCGATGTATCACGACCAGGGACTGCCGGTGATCAAGCATGCGCACTTTGATCAGGCCGTGAATATCACCCTGGGGTTGCCGCTCATTCGCACCTCGGTGGATCACGGCACCGCGCTGAAGCTCGCGGGGACCGGTCACGCTGATGTCGCGAGCCTCGCTGCCGCCGTGCGCATGGCGACCACGATGGCGGCGCACGCGGCGTGACCCGGGCCCGCAAGCGCTTCGGCCAGCATTTCCTGCACGATCCGGGCGTGATCAGCCGCATTGCGCGGGCCATCAATCCGGGACCCGCGGATCATCTGCTGGAGATCGGCCCGGGCCGCGGCGCGCTCACGCACCTGCTGCTCGCGGAACAGTACTCAAGCTTTGATGCGGTGGAAATCGATCGGGATCTGGCTTACAGCCTGCGACCGATCATGGCCCTGGGCCGTGCCGCGACGCTGCACGAGTGCGATGCGCTGAGTTTCGACTTCGGCCGGCTCGCCAGGGAGCGCGGCGGCCGGCTGCGGGTCATCGGCAACCTGCCCTACAACATCTCAACACCGCTGCTGTTCAGGCTGATTGCGGCCGCGCCGGCGATCATCGATCTGCATGTGATGCTGCAGCGGGAAGTGGTTGCGCGCATGGCCGCCGCACCCGGAACCGCCGACTACGGCCGGCTGACCGTGATGCTCGCGCCGTGGGTCAGCGTCGAGCAGCTGTTCGACATCGGCCCCGGCGCCTTCAAGCCACCCCCGCGGGTGTGGTCCGCCATGGCCCGCCTGACCATCAGAGAGCAGCCGGCCTTCGCAGTGGCGCCGCAGTTTGCGCAGGTCGTGACGGCCGCGTTCTCCCAGCGGCGCAAGACCCTGCGCAATGCCCTGCGCAGCCTGCTCGAGGCAACGGACATCGAGGCCTGTGGCGTGGATCCCGCGGCGCGCGCGGAAACCATAGCCCCGGAAGCCTTCAACCGCCTGGCGCTGCGGTTTGCAGCGCGATCGGTTACCCTTCCGCTGGTGGATCAGGAGGTGCCGTGATGGCCATTTACAGCAGAATCCTGCTTGCAGTTGATCTGAACTCAGACAGCATCACCATCGGCAGACGCGCGCGCGACCTGGCCGCCGTGCTGGGCGCTGAGCTTACGGTGCTGCATGTGGTGGAATACGTGCCGGTGGAGCCGGTCGGCGAGACCATGGCCGCGCCGATGCAGATGCTTGATGAACTGGCCGCCGCCGCGCGCCAGCGCCTGGTTGCGCTGTGCGCCGATATCGGCGTTGACGCCGGCCATCAGCGGGTGGAAGTCGGCAGCGTCAAATCGGAGATCGTGCGCGTGGCGCGGGAGATGAATTCCGATCTGATCCTGCTGGGCGCCCGCGAGCGTCATGGCCTGTCCATTTTCGTGAACCTCACCGAAGACACCGTGTTGCATGCGGCCCCGTGCGATGTGCTCGCCGTCCGCGTGCTCGGTGACCAGGTGGTGTGATGATCTCGGTAGATGTCCAGACCAGCTATCTGGCCGAACAGTCCGACCCGGATGAGCCCCGCTTCGTTTTCTCGTACACCATCACCATCCGCAATGATGGCGACTTTGCCGCCCGCCTGATGCGGCGGCACTGGCTCATCACCGATGCGAACGGCAAGGTTCAGGAGGTGCGCGGCGACGGTGTCGTTGGCGAACAGCCGCACCTGAAACCCGGACAGGGTTTCCGCTATTCAAGCGCGGCCATCATCGAAACCCCGGTCGGCGTGATGCAGGGCAGCTACCAGATGATCGCGGATAACGGCCAGGCGTTCGATACGCCCATCGCGCCATTCCGGTTGGCGATGCCCGGCGTGTTGCAGTAACGGCCGCAAGCCATGGCGCGCTTTGCCATCGGGGATGTCCAGGGCTGTGCCACGGAGCTGCGCGCACTGCTCGCGCAACTGAAGTTTTCGGCGGACCGGGACCAGCTGTGGTTCGTGGGCGACCTGGTGAATCGGGGCCCGGCATCCCTGGAGTGCCTGCGGCTGATCCGCTCCTTGAACGCCAACGCCGTCGTGGTGCTGGGCAATCACGACCTGCACCTGCTCGCCAGGGCCTTCGGCGCGGAGCTGCGGGACAAGCCCGGCGACACGCTGACCGAGATCCTGCGCGCGCCCGACCGCGAAGTACTCCTGCAGTGGTTGCTGGAGCGGCCACTCGCCTACCAGGATCCGACACACGATGAGCTGCTGGTGCACGCGGGTCTGGTGCCGCAGTGGACCGCGCCGCAGACCCTGGCGCTGTCGCAGGAAGTGCAGCGCGCACTCCTGGCGGCCCCCGAGGACTTCTTCGCGCACATGTACGGCGACAAGCCTGATCTGTGGACTGAGGAGCTGCGCGGCGCCGAGCGCCTGCGGTTCATCGTGAATGCATTGACCAGGCTGCGGGTGTGCACCCCCGAGGGTCGGGTCGCGCTCAAGGCGAAGGGGCCGCCGCGGGCGGGTACGGGGCTGCTGCCCTGGTTTGAAATTGCCGGTCGCGCCAGTCGCGACACGCGCATCGTCTTTGGCCACTGGTCCACGCTCGGCTTTGTGAATGCCCACGGCGTCATCGGTCTGGACACCGGCTGTGTCTGGGGCGGCTCGCTGACGGCGGTGAACCTGGACCAGCCGATCAGGCCGATCAGTGTTGGCTGCGCGGGTTATCAGGAACCCGGCGAGCCCTGATTCGGTGCATTCCATTGCGTGGTCGCAAGGGTGCGTGCTAAGTCTGGGCGTATGGCCATTGAAAGCCGCTCTATCGATTTCGTACCGGAAGCCGAACGCCACGGCCGCGTCGCGGACCAGGGGCCGTTTTGGTTTCTGAGCAATTTTCATTTTTTCGCCATTGCCATAGGCTTCGTGGGGCCGAGCCTGGGTCTGTCGCTGGCCGCCACGGCAGTGGCAGGAATCCTCGGCATCGTGATCGGCACGGCACTGCAGGCGTTCCACGCCTCGCAGGGCGCAGAGATGGGTCTGCCGCAGATGATCCAGTCCCGGGCGCAGTTTGGTTACCGCGGCGTCATCGTGCCGCTAATCGCGACGCTGATCAGCCTCCTGGGGTACAACGTCGTGTCCACGGTGCTGGTGTCCGACGGTGCCGCGGCGCTGTGGGGCGCCAATCGCGAGTTCGTCGCCGTCGGGTTGTCAGTGCTGGCCGCGGCCCTGGCAATCTGGGGCTATGACTGGCTGCACCGCGCATTCAAGATCATGTTCTGGATCAGCCTGCCACTGTTTACGCTGCTGACCCTGGCGATTTTTGCGGGCGCGGCCGGCGGCACCACCCCGACCCATTCGATGTTCACGTGGGCAGCCTTTTTCACGCAGATGGCTTCGGCAGCCAGTTTCAATGTCACCGCAGCCCCGTATGTATCAGACTACTCGCGCTATCTGCCAAGCCGCACGCCGCGCGCCAAAATCATCGCCAACGTGTTCGCCGGATCGGCGCTGTCGGCGATCTGGCTGATCATCGTCGGTGCGTGGCTTGCGACCCGGCTTGGCGCCACCGACGGGTTGCTGGCATTGCACCAGACCGGTGATGTGGTGTGGCCGCATCTCGGCACCCTGCTGGCGGCGGTCTCGATCGCGGCCCTGTTCACGACCTGCGGTATGAATGCCTACAGCGCCATGCTCACCTTCGTGACGATCTGCGACTCACTGCATCCGGTACACCCCACGCGGGGACTTCGGGTCAAGGTCATCGTGGGCATGACGGTGCTGTGGATCGCCGTGGCGATAGGCTTCGGCGGCAACGCCGTCACCTACGTCAATACCATGCTGGTGCTGATGCTGTACTTCCTGATTCCATGGAGTGCGGTCAACCTGATCGACTACTTTTACCTGCGCAAGGGCAGGTATTCGATTCCGGACCTGTTCGAGCCCAACGGCATCTACGGTTCGTGGAGTGCGCGCGGCCTGCTGGCGTACGCGGTGGGCTTCACCGTGAGCATCCCATTCTTCGTCGTCCCCAATGTCTACACCGGACCGCTGGCCCGACTGATGGGAGGCGTGGATATGGGCTGGCTGATCAGCGCCCTGGCCTCATCGGTGACTTACCTGCTCGCCCGATTCCCGACCGGCGTCCCGGCGACGGCACCTCTCAGGTCCCTGCAAACACCGCCCTGAGGTCGGTGACCTGCTCCTCGCGCTCGTACAGGATCAGATCGCTTTCGAGCTGCTCCAGATGAAGCAGCATCGCCTTGGCCAGGCCGTCGCCATCCTTGCGTTCGATGAGCTTGATCAAGCTGGCGTGGGATACATGTGAGCAGCCACTGGTATCGGGACGCTCATAGATGGCGGTAATCAAGGACGAGCGCGCCATGAGATCACGCAACACCTCGACGATGACGCTGTTGCCGACGATGTCGGCCAGCAAAGTGTGGAACTCGTGGGAGGCGCGCAGCTCGAAGGCCCGATCACCGCTGTGTTCACCCTCGCGTTCCTTGCGGATGTGATCGCGCAGCCGTCGCAGTGCATCCTCGTCGGCCGCCTTGACCACCTCGTGCGCCAGGGCCACTTCAATGATCCTCCGGGCCGCGAACACCTCGCGGGCCTCTTTCACGGACGGGTACGCCACGATCGCGCCGCGGTTGCGCTGCAGCGTAACCACCTTGTCGCGGGCCAACGCATGCAGCACGGAACGGATCCGCATCCGGCTGACGCCAAAGACCTCGCCAAGCTGGTCTTCGACGAGCCGCGCGCCGGGCAGTAGGCGTCGCTCGGCAATCGCCACGTGGATCCGGCGGTAGATGTCACCCTCGGGTGGATGCGAACGGGTAGTGCGAGTCTGTGACTTGCGCGCACGGGAAGTCTTCGTGCGATTGGCTGTTGAACCCACGGTTTCTTGTAGATCCTGAAGTTACGGGCCGCCAGGTGCAGCAGGTTTCAGGGAACCATAGTAGCCGGCCGGCGGCAGATGATCGACCCCGTGTCGGGAAACCCGTATAGATTTTGTAAACAATTTTTCTATGTATTGTCCACAATTCTGTTTTATTTGTTCACAAACTGTGCGTGATAGCGTCTTATTGCACCAACTTAAGGCTCCGTACGGCGCCGTCCCGCCCGAGCCTATGGCCGGGGTATGCGGATATCTGCCGTGAGCCAGGCGCCTCTGACGAGGCACTCCAATGGCCGTAACCGTTCACCAGCGGCTTTGTTTTTGTTCACAATAGCGTAGCTGGGGGCCCCGCCTGCTCTTCGCCCCCTGCCCGATTGCCCCGTTTGGCACTGCGCGCCGGGGAGGCGTCGGCCCTTTGGCATGGAAGCTGCTTTGCCAAGTACCAGCCACCGCGCACGCACGGCCGGCGATACCGCAAAACAGAACCAGGAGCAGCGCCCATGTCCCACCAATTCAATTCCAGGATGGTCGTCCGCGGACTGCTGGGTTTAGGCGGCGCGCTGGCCGCCCTGGCGCTCGCCGGCCCGATCAGCGCAGCCGAGCTGACGGACACGACCACCGATACTGCGACCGCCGCCGCCGGCACTCCGGATGGGCAGCTGCAGGAAGTGGTCGTAACGGCGACCAAACGCGCCGAGGACACCAAGGACATTCCGCTAAGCGTGGGGGTCGTCAGCGGTTCCGACCTCACCGACCTGCACGTCGACAGCGTCGAGGACATCACGCGTCTGGTACCGGGCATCTCCTTCGCCGCCCACAATAACGGGCCCAATGGTCCCGGCCAGGACAACATCACCATCCGCGGCGTCAGTTCCACGGTGGGCAACCCGACAGTCGGCATTTATATCGATGAGGTTCCCCTCATCAGCATCACCGGATATGAGGGCGACGCCGAGCCGCGACTGGTCGATATCGACCGCGTGGAAGTACTGCGAGGTCCTCAGGGCACCTTGTACGGCGCGTCCTCCGAAGGAGGTACGGTGCGCTACATCACACCCACGCCTGACTCCCAGAACTACAGCGGTTGGGCGCGCCAAGAGTTCTCCGACACCAAGGATGGCGGCTTCAACTACGATACCAAGGGCGTACTGAACGTCCCGGTCATCTCTGATGTATTCGCGTTGCGGGTGTCGGCCGAATACGGCAAGGACAGCGGCTATATCGACCGATACGCGCTGGAGGGATCGCTCGCCGAAGGCACTTCCGGGCCAGGACCTCTGCTGCGTACCGATTCCAACGGCGCGGGCAACCAGTCGGTCAGCATCAAGGGCCTGTATACGCCTGGTGGCGACCTCTCGATCACACCGGCCGTGCTGTACCAACGCTACTCCACCTCGGACACCTCCACGTTCATCCCCGCCGCGGGCCTGTACAACACCTACGCCCCGGTGCCTGGCGCTGACACCGACTCGATGCTGCTTCCCAGCCTGACCGTAAAGAAGGGTCTGGGATTCGCGGATTTCACCAGCATCACGAGCTATTTGGACCGCACGGTCCAGCGTCAGTCCGACGGCACATTCTTTAATTCCGCGGCCATCGCCGAGTTCGTGCTCGATACGGTCGGCACGCCGCCGTACACGACCAACCAGCATGCCAACGACTACGTCCTGGGCAACATCGCCTCGCCGGTCGAGTTCACCGACAGCTTCAATACCTGGACCCAGGAATTCCGGTTGCAGTCCCCGGATGACAAGGCACGCGTTCGCTGGGTTGCCGGCGCCTTCGTCGCGGACCAGGAATGGCAGCACCTGGACTATGAAACCGCCCCGGGCTTTGGCGCGGCATTTCAGAGCATCTACGGGTACAACATCAATACCGATCCGGTTCTGAATCCTTCCATAGGCACACCGCAGTACAATCCGGACTTCTGGGCCAATGACCTCGTATGGACGGTGCACGACCACAATGACGTGAAGCAGTACGCCATCTTCGGGCAGGTCGATGCCGACATCCTGTCAAATCTGCACGTTGGAGTCGGCGAGCGCTATGTGTGGGCCGAGGAGAAGTTCTCCGAGACCGGTGGCGGCTTCTTCGACTTCGGCGGCGGTGGCACACAAGGCACGCCTTATACATCTTCCGCCCGATTCTCGACCTCAACGCCGAAGGGCACGATAACCTATGACGTGACCGATGACTCGAGCCTCTATGCCTCCGCAGGCAAGGGCTTTCGCCTGGGCGGCGCGACGACACCGAATACGAATGCTCCGTGCGTGGAGGGTCTGGCGACCATCGGCATCTACAGTCCTCCCACCTCCTACGGGCCTGATCAGCTGTGGAGCTACGAATTCGGCACCAAGAACATCCTCTTTGAGAAGACCCTGTCGGTGAACGCCGATGTCTACTACATTACCTGGAAGAACATCCAGCAGACGATCACCATCCCGATCTGTGGCGGGGCTCTGAACGCCAATGTCGGCGATGCCGAAGCAATCGGTGGCGAACTGGAAGTGCGTTACAAGCCGCAGTTCGTACGGGGTTTGACGCTGTCGGCCAATGCGGGTGGCGAACACGCGTACATCACCAGCAGCGCCAATACGGTCACTGCCCAGGTCGGTCAGGATGTACTCTATACACCGGACATAACGGCGAATGTGACAGCCAACTACACTTGGGTGCTGACCGCTTCGACCTCGGCCTTCGTGCTCGCGGACTATGAGTACACCGGCAAGTCCTATGGCAGTTTCCAGGTCTCGACTCCGGATGCGCCCAATCCCGCCTATATCGATCCTGCGTACAGCGTCGTGAACCTCAATCTCGGCATGAACCTGGGTGCTCTTGAAGTCTCACTGTTCGCGAAGAACTTGCTGAACAACACCACCATTCTGCAGTCTCCGACCATCAACGGCGTCACCGAAGGCTACACACTGCGACCCCGGACCGTGGGAGTGGCGTTGCAGGCCAAATTCTAAGAAAACCAAGCCATGCATATCCGGATCATCAATCCCAACACCACCGTGTCGTTCACGAAGCGGTGTGTCGCGGCCGCGCAGGAAGTCGCCGCAGCAGGCACCCGGATCAGCGGTGGCACTTCGACATTCGGCGTGGAATCCGTCGAATGTCACACCGATGAGGCCCTGGCAACGGCCGGTGTCATCGATCAGATCCGCCGAGGCGAGGCGGACGGCGTTAAGGGCTATGTCATTGCCTGTTTCGGCGACACGGGTCTGGATGCAGCTCGAGAACTGGCGAGCGGCCCGGTGGTCGGCATGTCGGAGGCGGCGTTGTATGCCGCAGCGTTGATCGCCCCCGTGTTCACCATCATCACCCTGCCCTCACGGACCCGTGCTTTTGCCGAGCGCGTACTGTGGCACGCAGGTCTTGAGCGCCGCAGCCCGCGGGTGCGGACCATAGATGTCCCGGTGCTGGATTGCGAGGATTCAACTGACACGCTGCTCGAGCCGTTTCTGGCGGAAAGCCGGCTTGCCATTGCGGAAGATCATGCCGAGGCCATCATCCTGGGCTGTGCAGGGCTGCAACCGCTCGTGGCACCGGTCAGCGCCGCGTTGGGTGTACCGGTCATCGAAGGAGTGGCGGCAGCGGTCAAACAGGTGGAGGGCCTGCTGTCCATGGGACTCACGACCAGCAAACACGGCCGCTGGGCTGTGCCGCCGCGGCCTACGCCAAGACCTTAACCGGGAGCCGGAAACTGAAAACGGTGTTCCGTAACGCGCGTGTCCTGGTCATGGACGCTGCGGACACTGAACTGCCATCCGCCACGGTGGTGGTCGAGGGCGATCGCATAACCCGAGTGGTACCAGGCAGGAACGCCGAGTCGCTCACGCCCGGTGACCGTGAGATCGATGCCCGTGGTCGGCTGCTCATGCCGGGCCTCATCAACGCGCACTTCCACTCTTCGGTCAACGATCTCAAGGGCTCACTCGACAGCCTGCCGCTGGAGATCTTCATGCTGTTTGAATCGCCCGCGAGCCGCGCCGCGGTCGAGCCGCGTACCGCCTACATCCGGACCCTACTCGGCGCACTCGAAATGCTCCGTGGGGGGGTGACCTGCGTACTCGATGATGCCTTCTTCGTGCCCAGCCCCGCGCCAGCCGTGATTGATGCCGTCATGCAGGCCTACGCGGATTGCGGCATCCGCGCAACGCTGGCGCTGGATCAGCCAAACGTACCTGAGATCAGCAAGCTCCCGTTCCTTCGTGACCTGCTGCCGCCGCATCTGCTGGCCCGGGCCAGCGAACCTGCCCCCATGGACACCGCAGGGCTGCTCGCCTGCTACCGCCATCTGATCGATCGGTGGCATGGCCAGGCGGGAGGCCGGCTGCGGGCCGCAGTGTCCTGCTCCGCGCCGCAGCGGGTGACGCGTGATTACTTTGCCGCGCTGGATGACCTGAGCCGCCGCGACAACCTGCCCTTCTATATCCACATCCTGGAGACCCGCCTGCAGCGGGTGCTGGGACATGAGAATTACGGCGGACGCTCGTTGATTCAGTATGTGCATGACCTGGGGATGCTCAGCGAGCGGCTGAACATCATCCACGGCATCTGGATCGACGAGACCGACATGGATCAGATCGCCGCCGCGGGCAGCGTCGTCGCGCACAACCCCATCAGCAATCTGCGGTTGGGAAGCGGGATCATGCCGTTTCGCCAATTGCGCAAGCGCGGCATCCCGATCTGCCTCGGCACCGACGAGGCCATCGCAGATGATTCCACCAGCATGTGGGGGGTTGCGAAGACGGCAGGACTCATCCACAACCTGTCGCACCCGGATTACGAGCAGTGGCCCACTGCGGCAGAGGTGCTGGACTGCCTGTTCCGCGGCGGCGCCCGGGCCGCACGCTGCCCGCAGCCACTGGGCCAGGTGACCAGGGGTCACCAGGCCGACCTCGTCCTGCTGGACCTGGATACACTCCCATTCACCCCACTGAACGACCTGCGTCGCCAGCTGGTGTACTGCGAAAACGGCAGCTCCGTGAAGCTGACGATGGTCGCCGGGAGGATCGTATTCGAGAACAACCACGTGCAGGGCATTGATGAAGCTGCTGTGCGGGCCGAGGCCCGCGACATCGCCGCCCGGGTGGCTGCGCAGGTCACCGCCTCGGATGCCCCCGAATGGTTGCCCTATTATCGACAGATGTACCTGCAGGCCGCCGCCCGCGATGTCGGCATGAATCGCTGGGCGAGCACCGAGCGCGAGCAAAGGACAGTGAATGACTGAGACGCCAAGACAGGCCGGCGCGCCGCTGCGGAGCCATGGCCGCTATCCCTATTCCGCCTTCGCCCGCCGCCAGCCGTATCGCTGGCCCAATGGCGCCCGGGTCGCCGTCTACTTCGCCCTGGGGCTGGAGGAGTACAGCATGGGCGAAGGCCTGACTGAAAACCTGGTGGCCGGCGCCTCACAGCCGGATGTACTGAACAGCTCCTGGCGCGACTACGGCAACCGCGTGGGAGCCTGGCGCGTGCTCGAGGCCTTCCGCACACAAGGATGGCCCCTGGCCATCCTGCTCAATTCGGCAGTCTGCGAGACTGCACCGGAACTGATCCGCGCCTGCCAGACACAGGACAGCGAGTTCATCGCCCACGGTTACTCGAACTCGGACACCCTGGTGGGCCTGGACGAGGCGCGGGAAGCGGAATACGTAGGTCGCGTCGCGCAGCAGATCCGCGCCGCCACCGGCGCCGGTCCGACCGGTTGGGCCAGCCCCTGGATAGCGGAAACACCCCAGACTCCGGATGTGCTGCAGGAAGGCGGTTATGGCTATCTGCTTGACTGGTGCATGGACGATCAACCGGTGTGGCTGACGACGCGGCGCGGACGCATCCTGTCTGTGCCGTACTCCCAGGAGATCAATGACAGCTCCGCGATCATCGGTCGCCAGGTCAGCGCATCCGGGTTCTGCGACATGATCGTGGATCAATTCGATGAACTGTGTGCCGCGCAGGACGGGCAGCCTGTGGTCATGAGCGTGATCCTGCATTCCTTCATCAGCGGCCAGCCCTTCCGGCTGCGGGCGCTGCGGCGTGCGCTCGCGCACATCCAGGCGAGCCGCGAACCGCTGTGGATCACGCAACCCGGGGCCATCGCTTCGGCTTTCAGGAGCCTTGCACCGCGATGAGCCGCAGACCGTTGACACCCTTTCGCAACGGCGTGGCAGTTTTCGCCGGCGTCAGCGCGCTGCTGCTGGTGGGCTGCGGCCAGAAGGCGACGCAGCCCATTGTGGTCGCCTCGGTCAGTGATGTCTCCAGTCTCGATCCGCACCTGCTAGATGTGAATCACCCGACGGGCAGTGTGATCTGGTCACTGTTCGACAGCCTGGTGCGTCGCGGACCGGATGGGGCAGATCTGCCGCGACTCGCCAGTTCCTGGGAGCGCGTTGACGATCTGACCTGGCGCTTCCACCTGCGCGCGGATGTGAAGTTCCAGGACGGCTCGCCCTTCACCGCCGATGACGTGAAGTTCAGCTTCGACCGGATGAACATCTCGCCCTTCAATAGCGAACAACAGCTGTGGCAGCAGACGACCCTGAAGCAAGTCACGATCATCGATCCCCACACGGTGGAACTGAAGACCGACAAGCCTGCCACGACCATGCTGTACTGGCTCGAAGAGGCGTTCGTTGCGCCGAAGGCCTACTACAGCACACACGATGAAGCGTGGCTGAACACCCACCCGATGGGCTCGGGACCTTACAAGCTCGTGGAATGGGTGCCCGGGGATCACCTCACCCTGAGCGCAAACCCGACCTACTTCGGCGGCGAGCCGCCGCTACACGATGTTGAATTCAAGGTGGTGCCCGATCTCAACGCGCGCCTCAACGGGCTCGCCACCGGCGACATTGACCTTGCGTTGAACCTGACGCCCGACACCGTCACGCAGGCCAATACGGCGCATTCGCGCGGCAGTACCGTTCTGGGATTGAGGAAGCTGCACTTCGGAATTGCCCAGCATTCCACGCAGGCAGCGCTGCGCGACCCGCGGGTGCGGCGTGCACTGAACTATGCGGTCGATGTCCCAACCATGATCCGCACCCTGCTGCACGGGGCGACGGTGCCCCTGCCGAGCGTCGTGAATCCGCCCAACAACAACCCTGCCCTCAAGCCCTACGGCTACCATCCGGACCTGGCGCGGCAGTTGCTGGCGCAGGCGGGCTACAGCCAGGGATTTGACCTGGACGTGGACTTCACGCCGATGTGGGGTCAGGACAAGGACATCGCCGAGACGGTCGCCGGCTACCTGAACGCGGTGGGCATACGCACCCACCTGCACGCCGATGAATGGAGCGACTTCAAGAATCATCTCGCAAATCAGTCGTTCAACGGAATCTTCTATGCCGGCTGGGCGGCGCTCATCAACCCGGCCGTGGAGCTGGTGATCTTCACCTGTAACCAGGAAGACAACGCCAGCGGCTACTGCGATGCGAAGTACGACGACCTGGTGCACGCGGCCAATACCAACTTCGATCCCGTAAGCCGCAAGGCACAGATCGAGGGGGCGGAGGCGATGGTTTGGAATGACGCCTACTGGATCTTCCTCTGGCGCGACCCTGAGTACGCCGGAATATCCAATCGCATCTCGTACACGCTGCGTGGCGATGACTACGTCGAGATCTACACCGCGACGCCGCGGCAACCCTAGCCGCTCATAAGACGCCATGAATGCCGCCGCCATCAGCAGGCTTTCTCGGGCACTCCTGGTACTGCTGGCGGTCTCGTTTCTGACTTTCATCATCGGTCATGAGAGCGGCGATCCGGTGATGCTGCTGGCACGCGGTGACGCCACGGCCGTGCAGAAGCAGGACCTTCGCCACTCGCTGGGCCTGGACCGTCCTGTGATGGCCCAGTACGGCACATACCTGCGCAATGCGCTGCATGGCGACCTCGGCGAATCGTATCGGCAGCACCTGCCCGTGACGCGGCTGATCGCGCTGCGTCTGCCTGCTTCCTTAGGTCTGGCGACGACGGCTTTTGTGCTGGCCATGTCACTGGCATTGCTGTCCGGATTGCTATGCGTCATTTACAGGCACAGCATGCTGGACAAGGCGGTAGCCGGCCTCGCCGTGCTGTCGCAGGTCGTACCGGGGTTCTGGCTGGGATTGATACTGGTCCTCATCTTTGCGGTGCATCTGGGACTGCTTCCGGTCTCAGGCGCCGGGGACTTCGAGCATCTGATTCTGCCGGCCATCACTCTGGCGCTGCCGACCTTCGGTCGTATGAGCCGGATGATTCGCGCCGGTATCCTCGATGCACTCAACTCCGATTACATCCGGACCGCGCGCGCCAAGGGCCTGCCCGAGCGCGATGTCCTGCTGCACCACGCCCTGAAGAACGCGCTGCTACCCCTCATCACTCAGGCGGGGCTCGAACTGGGCGACATGGTGGGCAATGCCTTCATCATCGAGATCGTGTTTGCATGGCCGGGCATCGGCCGCATGACCGTCGAGTCCATCCAGCAGCGCGACTTCCTGGTCGCGCAGGGTTGCGTGCTGATCATCGGTACGGGCTTCGTGCTCATCAATCTCGCGGTCGACCTGGTATATGCCGCGATCGATCCTCGCGTGCGGGCGCGCCGATGAAAAACCTGTGGATACGGCTGCTGCATACGGATTCCGCGCGTCGGGGTCTGATCATGCTGCTGATCATGATTTGCGTAGCGCTCGCAGCGCCGTTGATCGCGCCTGCCCCGCCCGATCATGTCGATCCGGCCGCCCGCCTGCTGCCGCCGCTGTCGCGTTCGGAGCCGGATACCGGCCACCCGCGCGGGGCACTGCATGTGCTCGGCACGGATTCGGTGGGTCGGGACACTTTGAGCCGGCTGATCTTCGGCAGCCGTCTGTCACTCATGGTGGGGTTCGCTGCGGTAGTACTGGGAGCGTTCATTGGCACACTGGTCGGTGTTCTCAGCGGCTTCTTCGGCGGGGCGGTCGAAGCGGCCGCCGGCTGGTTGATCGACGTGCAGCTGTCGTTTCCGTTTCTGCTGCTGGCGATGTTCCTGCTCGGCGCCGCGGGGGGCGGTGAACTGGCCCTCGTGTGCGTGCTGGCCCTGGCCACCTGGGTCAACTATGCGCGCATCGTGCGCAGCCAGGTGTTGTCGATTCGCAACCAGGGGTACGTGGAGGCTGCCCGCGCCATCGGCGCCGGCGTACCGCGCCTCATCTTTGTGCACATTCTGCCCAACACCCTCACCCCGCTCTTCGTAGTCGCCAGTTTCTCGATGGCCCAGGCAATTCTCACCGAAGCCAGTCTGAGTTTCATCGGCCTGGGCCTGGATCCTTCGATGCCTTCCTGGGGCACCATGCTCAATGATGGCCGCGATTACCTGCTCCGCGCCTGGTGGATATCCACCATGCCGGGTCTTGCGATCGGGTTCACGGTAATGGGCGTCCTGATGCTCGGCGAAGGCATGCGCGAAGTGCTGGATCCGAGGAGTTCGGGATGAACGAGCCCCTGCTCAGCGTCGAGAATCTGTCCGTGGTATTCACTACGCGCGAGGGCCCGCATACCCCCGTGTCGGACGTGAGCTTTTCATTGAGTGCCGGTGAGACACTGGGTGTCGTCGGCGAATCCGGTTCGGGCAAAAGCCTGACCATGCTCTCCCTGCTGCAGCTGCTGCCCAACGGCGCGCGTGCCCAGGCGGCCCGGGCACAGCTTGGCGATCGCGACCTGCTCGCCCTGTCGCGATCAGACCTGGACCGGATCCGCGGTCGGGAAATTGCGATTGTGTTCCAGGATCCGCTGACGGCCCTGAACCCGGTCGTGAGCGTCGGCCGCCAGATTACCGAGGTCCTGCGCCATCATTTCAAAGTGGACAAGACACAAGCCCGGATACGGGCGATTGAGCTGCTGTCCAGGGTCGGGATTTCAGATCCGGTACTGCGTCTGCGGCAATATCCGCACGAGTTCTCCGGCGGCATGCGCCAGCGTGTCACGATCGCGATGGCGCTCGCCGGCGAACCCCGGATCCTCATCGCCGACGAACCCACGACGGCCCTCGATGTGACGGTACAGGCGCAGATAGTGTCGCTGATCGCGGATCTGCTGGCGCAGACCGGCATGGGCGTAGTCTGGGTCACCCACGATCTGGCCCTGCTGGCACGGATCGCCGATCGGGTGATGGTGATGTTCGCCGGGCGCATCATGGAGTCGGCCAGCTGCGAGGAGCTCTTCGCCAGGCCCCAGCATCCCTACACCCGCGCCCTGCTGGCCAATCTTCGCGAGTCGACGGCTCCTCCACCGGGCGCCACGGCAGATCCCGCGCCCCGGGGTTGTCCCTTCGCAACCCGGTGTGCATGGGCGATGGACATCTGCCGCTCAAGCATGCCGCCGCCCACCCGCGCCGCGCACGGTGGCCAGGTTGCGTGCTGGGCTTTGCATCCATGAGCGTCAACCTGATGTTTGAGGGGCGGCAGCTAACGGTGTCGTTCGAACGGCCCTCGCTCCTGAATCGGCTGAGCGGTCGCGCGCCGGTTCTGGGTCTGCGCGCCGTGGATGTGACCGTCCGCACCGGGGAGACCCTCGGCTTGGTGGGTGAGAGTGGATCTGGCAAGAGTACGCTTGCCCGCGCGCTGCTGCGAATCAACCGTCTGAGTTCGGGCGCACTGCTGTTTCAGGGAAAGGAAATCACAACCCTCGAGGGTGCGCCACTGCGCGCGTTGCGTCGCCGCCTGCAAATGATTTTCCAGGATCCGTTCGGCGCGCTGAATCCGCGGATCAGCGTCGGCCGTGCCATTGCCGAGCCGCTGGTCGTGCACGATCTCGCGCGCGGCCGCGAGATCGTCGAGCGGGTCGCCGCAAGTCTCGAAATGGTGGGACTACCGGCGCGGTTCGCGGCACGCATGCCACATGAGTTCTCCGGCGGTCAGCGCCAGCGCATCTGCATCGCCCGCGCACTGTGCTGCCGTCCCGAGTTCATCGCCTGCGATGAAGTGCTGTCAGCCCTGGATATCTCGTTGCAGGGCCAGATGCTGGAGCTTTTGGCGCAGCTGAAGACCCAGCTGGGTCTCACCTACCTGTTCATCTCGCATGACCTGCGGGTCGTCAAGCGCATTTCGGATCGGGTCGCCGTCATGTACCTGGGACGTATCGTGGAACTGGCGCCGACACCGGAGCTCTATGCACACCCGGCGCATCCGTATACCTCGGCTCTGCTGGCGGCGATTCCGACACCCGACCCCGTCGCGGAACGTGCCCGACGCTTCGCCGCCTTGCCCGGCGAGCTGCCAAGTCCCGCGCATCCTCCCCCTGGCTGCGCATTTCATGAGCGTTGCGCCAGGGCGTCGGCGCGCTGCCGCAGCGAACAACCGCCCCTCACAGACATCGCACCCGGTCACCAGGTCGCCTGTTTTCACCCGAACTGAGAAAGACATCCCATGCATCCATTTCCCCCCGGACAGACTTTCGCGGCCGACGTAGCCAAGGCGGTCGCCGATTCCGTAGACCTGCCGAACCTGCGTCGCGTCGTCAGCGAGCATGTCGCCCAGGCCGTCGCCGATCCGCGAGTGTTTGACGCACGCAGGATTGTGCTGAGCGGCTCCGGCGACAGCCTGTTCGCGGCGATCGCACTCGCGCACGTCTTCCGACGTTGGACCGGGCTGCCGTCCGAGGGACGTACCGCCCTGGAACAGGCACGTTATCATTCGACGCTGTTGAATCACGAGGATCTCGTGGTCAGCATCTCCAATTCCGGCAGTTCCTCGCGGGCCCGCGAGGTGGTGCTGCTCGCCAAGGATCGCGGCGCCATGACCGTAGGGGTCACCGGCAGCATGACCGGTGAGCTGGCCCGCAATGCCGCCCGTGTGATCCACCGGCCGGTGCGCGAAGAGATCGGATTGCCGGGTTACTACGGCCGTTGCCTATGCAACTTCGCGGAATTCATGGCCGTGCTGTACGCGCTGTATTCCTTAGGCCTGGCACTGGGGGTCAAACGCGGACACATCACGAGCGAATTCCAGCACGAGCAACTGACCCTTATCGAAGCCGCCATAGAGGCGCAGGGTGCTATCGCCGCACGCGTCGAGCCGGCAATGATGCGACTGGCTGAGGAACTCGGCGGCATCGACACGCTGTGGACCATCGGCTCCGGACCCAGCCAGGGAACTGCGCGTTACTGTGCCGCCAAGTACCACGAACAAATGCCGATCAATGGCGTTTACTGCGACCTCGAGGAGTGGGCGCATCTGGAATATTTTTTGACCCTGAGTTGGGGTGCGCGCAGCGTCGTCATGGTCATCGCGCCTACCGGCAACAGCCTGGACCGGGCCCAGGAGATGGTACAGGGCATTGGCACGGCCGGTGGTCGCGCCATCGTCGTGCATTCGAATCCGGATGTCGTCTTCGAGCACGCCCATCTCAGCGTGGATCTGGGGCATGAAATCGATGAGTGGCTCTCGCCGCTCACGTTCCACCTGCCCGCACAGCTGCTGGTGCTGCATATGGCGGTGCGGGCGGGTGTGCCGCATATACCGCTGCGGCGGGTCGATGGCACGTGGCTGATCTGCAAGGGTATCGTGAGGGATAGCGTTGGAGGACTGGCTTGAGCGGTACGATAGCAGGCGCCACCCTCAGCAGCGGCACAACGGGCCGCGGTCCTGACCTCATCATTCTCGGCCAGATCACGATCGACGACGTGGTGCCGGCATCCCCGGGCGTCTGGCGCCGGCAAATCGGTGGCAGCAGCCTTTATTGTCTGGCCGGGGCACGCCTGTGGCTGAACCCCGAGCGCATCGGACTTGTGGCCCGATTGGGTCGCGACTACCCATTCGATATCGCAGCGGTGCTCCACGGCGCCCAGGTACACCACTATTCCCTGGCGCGGGTCGACGCCGAGCATCTGATTGAATGGCTGATCTATGAGCCGGACGGCAGCCGACGTTCCGTGCCCCGCAATCGCGGCCTGCTGGATGTCGCTGCGGAAGGTGCAGTGGACATGCAGCCTTACCTGCAGAAACTGCTGGAGATCGCCCCGACGGCCAGTGAAATTCCCACGCGCTGGCTGCCCGGACGGTCCCTGCATCTGTGCCCCCAGGTCGGGCACCGGCACAGTGACAATCTGCGCTGGCTGCGCAACCAGGTTGGCTGGATTTCCGTGGACCCTTCGCCGCATTACAGCCGAAACCAGCCGGTGGCGGAACTGGCGAGATTCGTCGCAGGTGCCAGCGCCCTGCTGCCCAGTACGCTGGAGCTGCGCAGCCAGCTGCGGGACCTGACTGCTGAGGCGTTGGTCATGCAGCTGCACCAGGCGGGCATACCCGAAGTGATTCTGAAGCGAGCCGATCAACCCGTCGTGCTGGCCTACGACAACAACGTCGAGGCCGTGCCGGTGCAGCCACGTCCCATGCTTGATCCCACCGGCGCGGGTGACAGCTTCTGTGGCGCCTATGCGGCCTGCCGGCTGCTCGGGATTTCTCCGCCACAGGCTGCCCGACGGGCAGCAGCCAGCGCGGCACTCGTGGTGGGTTGCAGTGGCGTGGAAGCGGCGCTGGCGCTCGAAAGACCGCCGGGCTTTCCCGACTAACTGCGCCCGGTTCTTGGCCCGAGGAAGAACCACAGAATGAAGCCGAGCACCGGCAGCAGGATCACGATTACCGTCCATACGACTTTCCGGGTGGTATCCGCCGCGCTTTGAAAGATGTTCACGATCGCCCAGACATCCGCGATCAGAACCAGGATGCCCCATAAACTGTCGTGGTACATCACGCGGACTCCTTGGCAACGTTCAGCAGCTCGTGCACCAGTTGCGATGCGCCGATGCGAAATACCCCAGGCCCGGCACTGCCGGCACCGAAGCGGCGCTCGTACAATGCCAGGTAGGCGGTGGCCTCCGCCATGGTGCGAACACCGCCGGAGGCCTTGAATCCGACCCGGACACCGCGCGTCTGGGCGTGCGCGATGGCATCCAGCATCACCTCGGCCGCCAGCAGTGTCGCACCGGGCTGGGTCTTGCCGGTGGAGGTTTTGAGGAACTGCGCGCCGCCGGCAATGGCGATATCGGCAGCCTCGCGGATGCGCGCCGGCGTGGCGAGCTGGCCGGTTTCCAGGATCACCTTGAGATGCGCCCCGTTACCGCAGGCCTCGCGACAGGCGCGGACCAGCTGCAGCGGCGTGGCCGGGTCACCGGCCAGATAGGTGCGCCAGGGAAACACCACGTCAACCTCGGCAGCTCCCGCCGCCACCGCCTGCGCGGTCTGCGCCGCCGCCCCCTGCACATCCGGCTCCCCGGTCGGGAAGTTGGCCACGGCCGCGACCGGCACTCCCGTACCCTTGAGGGTCGCGAGGGCATCGGCAATCAGGCGCGACCAGGTGCACAGCGCCGCAACATGGCCAACCGCCGTCGCCGCATTGACGGCGAGCGTGCGGATGGCCTGGGCATCATCGGTTTCGTTGAGCGTCGTGAGGTCGAGCATGCTCAGCAGCCGGCGGGCCAGGTCCGCATCCTTGTGCGGATCGCTCATCACGGCGCCGGGACCGCAGCCGCGGGACCCCAGCTCACCGTGATCTGGTGGGTCGCGGCCTGGTAGACACCCGGCGGCAACTCCAGATCCACGGTCGCGGCGCCGGTGGCGGGAACCGGTACCACCCAGCGTTGCGCGCCGCGCACGTCAAGGGCGCCGATGGCACCGGGAGTGACGCGCAAAGCCACGCGCACCGGCCATGCGAGACCGGCGCGTGGGGCGACCACGGCCGAACCGGTGGCGGCGACGCCGGAGAGGTCCAGGACCACATCATTGCGCTGCCAGAACTGCGGCCAGGCGAGGGCGGTACCCTCGGGCGTCGCGACGGTCAGCGCCGTGGACACCTCCGGCGGCGGCGGCGGCTTGTGCCTCCAGGGCAGATGCGCGGAGACGGAGGCGCAGCCGGCAAGCCCGAGAATCCCGGCGCCCAGGAGGCTGACCGTCAGTGCGGCAAGGACTTTTCTGACTTTCATGGACGCAAGCCTACCTGCAGTCACGACTGAATGCTTCCAGCTTACAATGGGGTCGAGGAGTCGAATACCTATGTCAGTCCCCAGTCCTTTGAATCTGCAGCGCTGGATCGAGGAAAACCGGCATCTGCTCAAGCCCCCGGTGGGCAATCGGCGCATTTTCCGCGACAGCCAGTTCATTGTCATGGCCGTCGGCGGTCCCAATTCGCGCAAGGACTACCACGTGGACCCGGGCGAGGAATTCTTCTACCAGGTGGAGGGGGAGCTGCTGCTGAAGACCGTTCAGGACGGCAGGGTCGTGGATATCCCGATGCGCGCGGGTGAGCTGTTCCTGCTGCCGGCCGGGGTCCCCCACTCCCCGCGCCGCGGCGCCGATACCGTAGGACTGGTCATCGAGCGCGATCGGCGCCCGGGCGAACAGGACGGACTGCAGTGGTACTGCGAGAACTGCGGGACGAAGCTGTACGAGGAGTTCTTCGAGCTCACCGATATCGAGACGCAGTTCCCGCCGGTGTTCGACCGATTCTTCGGCAACCCGCATCTGTACACCTGCCGCAACTGCGGCACGGTGCAGACCCGCGCCTGATGCTCGAGCCACGCCCATGAGCTTTGAACGTACGCTGGCCTACGCCAGAGCCCGCGATGCCGCCGACTCTCTGGCCCACTTCCGCTCGCAGTTCGCCCATCCGCACGGTGCGGACGGCAAGCCACTGGTGTATCTGTGCGGCCACTCACTGGGTTTGCAACCGCTGGCGGCCCGCCAGCGCATCAACGAGGAACTGGATGACTGGGCCGCAATGGGCGTTCGCGGTCATGAGTCGGCGCGGCGACCCTGGATTCCCTACCACGAGCTCCTGACGCAGGGCCTGGCCAGTCTCACCGGCGCCCGGCCCGGTGAAGTCGTGGCGATGAACTCCCTGACGGTCAACCTGCATCTGATGCTGGCGAGCTTCTATCGCCCGCAAGGCACCCGCACTCGGATCCTGATCGAGGCGAATGCCTTTCCTTCGGACCGTCACGCGCTCGCCTCGCAGATCAGCTGGCAGGGTCTGGATCCGGGTGTGGAGCTGCTGGAGTTGGCGCCGGTGAGCGGCAGCTCGCAGATCACGACCGAACAGATCGAGTTCTTCCTGCAGCGGCGGGGCTCGGAAATCGCACTGGTGCTGTGGCCGGGCACGCAGTATCTGAGCGGCCAGGTGTTCGACCTGCCGCGCATCGCGGCGGCGGCGCAAAAGGCCGGCTGCGCCGTGGGTTTTGACCTGGCTCATTCCATCGGCAACGTCGGCCTGCACCTGCACGACAGCGGCGCCGACTTCGCCGTCTGGTGCAGCTACAAATACCTGAACGCCGGACCGGGTGCCATCGGGGGCTGCTTCGTGCACGAGCGGCACGCCCGTTCGACGTTGCCGCGCCTCTGCGGCTGGTGGGGCCACGATCCGGCCACCCGGTTTGCGATGGGCCCTGCGTTTGAGCCCGCCGACGGCGCCGCGGGCTGGCAGATCAGCAATCCTTCGATCCTGTCCGCGGCGCCACTGCTGGCTTCGCTGGACCTGTTCATGCTGGCCGGATTCGCGCACCTGCGGGCAAAGTCCGTTGCGTTGAGCGGCTACCTGTCCTTTCTGCTCGCGGGGCTGCCCGTCGAGATCCTCACGCCCATGGAACCCCAGTCGCGGGGCAGCCAGCTGTCCTTGCGGATGGGACGGGATGCCACCCACGGCCGCGCCGTCTTCGAGCTTCTGCAGCAGGCCGGCATGGTGTGCGACTGGCGCGAGCCCGATGTCATCCGCGCCGCGCCCGTGCCCCTGTACAACAGTTTCGAAGACGTGTTCCGGTTCGCAACGGCGCTGCAGACGGCGCTGAAGGCCGTCGGCTAGATGCAGCCGCCAACGCTCAACATTGCCGGCGGCGGCCTTGCCGGTGGCTTGCTCGCAGTCCTCCTCGCCCGCCGCGGCATCGCCGTGCGCCTGTTCGAACGCCGTCCGGATCCGCGAGGTCATGCCGTCGATTCGGGACGCTCCATCAATCTCGCGCTGGCGGCCCGCGGCATCCGGGCATTGGAACACGCCGGGCTCATGGAACGGATCCGTCCGGTGATGCTGCCGATGCGCGGTCGCATGATCCACGAACCGCAGGCCACGACCCCGCCGCGCCTGCTGCCCTACGGCCAGCGCGACAGCGAAGTCATCTACTCGGTGGGTCGCGCAGCGCTGAATCGGGTGCTGATCGAGGCGGCAGCTCAATACCCGCAGGTGGAGCTGCGGTTCGCTGCAACCTGCACCGAAGCGGACCCGACGCGTGGCAGCCTGACCGTCCAGGACAATCGCACCGGGGTGCAGAGCGTGTTGCACGACGCGGCCACCATCGGCACTGACGGTGCAGGCTCGACCCTTCGCGCCAGCCTCGCCCGGGCCGGTGAGCTTCTCGTCACCGAACTGCCGCTCGAACATGACTATAAAGAGCTGCACATCCCGCCGCGAAACGCCGCCTACGCACTGGACCCGGACGCGCTGCATGTGTGGCCACGCCATGGCTTCATGCTGATTGCCCTGCCCAACCCGGACCGCAGCTTCACGGCCACGTTGTTCCTGCCGCGCTTCGGCATTCCCGGATTCAACACACTTAACAGCGACGCTGCGGTGCGGGAGTTCTTCCGGCGCGAATTCGCGAGCGCAGCCGTGCTCATTCCCGATCTCACCGCACAGTTTCGCGCGCACCCGCAGGGGCACTTGGGCACGATCCGCACCGAGCCGTGGGCGCGAGGCTCGGTGCTGCTGCTGGGTGACGCCGCTCATGCCATCGTGCCCTTCCACGGCCAGGGCATGAACGCGGCGTTCGAGGACTGCGGCGTCCTGGACTCGATGCTGGGGGCCACCAATACCAGCCATGACTGGCCCCGGATCTTCGCGGATTTTTACGCGGCCCGGCGTCGCGACGCCGACGCCATTGCACAGATGGCGCTGGAGAATTATGCCGAGATGCGCTCCGCAGTGCTGAATGAACGGTTCCTGCGGCAGAAGGCCTGGGCACTGCAGCTGGAACGCCTGTATCCCGAGCGCTTCATCCCCCGTTACGCCATGGTGATGTTCCATCCCGAAATTTCATATTCGCAGGCGCTCCGGCGCGGCACCGTGCAGCAGCAGATCCTCGATGCCCTCGAAGAGGAGGCCATAGCTTCGCCGCAATTGAGCCCAACGCAGCTCGTGCACGCAGAACAGCTGATCACTGCCCGTCTGTAATGTATCCCGCGCTCAAGGTCCGACCCCGCTCGTAGCGAACCGTGGCGGCTTGCTCGCCCGGCCCCACGCGGACAAACCCACAACGCAGCAGCACACCCGCGGAGCTGGTGTTGGCTTCGATCGTATGGGCGACCACGGTGCGTACGGGGTGAAACTTCAAGGCCCGCGCGGCCAGGAATTCCACCAGCTCGGTGGCATAGCCGCGCCGCCGTGCTGCCGGGATGACCGAATAGCCGATCTCCACCGAGCCGTCATCCGCCGGTGGGCCCAAATAGCCCGCGCCGGCGACGAGTGATTGGCGGCGGCCGCCGGCATCGAGGGCAATGGCATACCAGTTGTACCACCCGACCGCCAACTCCCCCGCGGCCTGCAGCTGCGTCTTGAAGAACATCAGGGCATTGCGATCGTAATCGCCAGCTGGCCAGCCCTCGGCAACGGCGACGCCCAGCATGCGACAGAGCGCCTCCGGTCCGGACAGTTCTGCCTCAAGATGCCGGACAGTGGCAGCCACCAGTTCCAGATGCGCGGTCCGGGCGGTCAGGGTAATGCTCATGGCGAACGCCAATGCAGGGCCTTCGCCTCGTGCTCCTTGATGAAATCGTCCTTGCCATCCATGTAGGCATTCGGATCCGTCGCAAACTCCCTCGCGAGCCGCGCCTTGAGCATCCCGTATGCCATCGCCACAGATGTCCGAACACCGCCGGCATTGTCCAGTCGGAAATAGCGCCGGCCTGGAATTCCGAATTCGCCTTTGGCCTCATAACCGAGCGCCGCGAGCGCCGCCACTCGCGCGTCCAGCTGTTGAAGATCGGGTACCTCCATCAGGATATCGATGACCGCTTTATGCTCATGGAGCTGCAACGCCATCTGCTTTCAGCAGGAACGCCTGAACAGCAAATTCTTTGCCCGAGGACAGGCGCACACGGCGCGACGACAGGCGTGAGAACCCGATTTCCGTTGCGTCCGCCGCCAAGGAGGTGGGCGACACCAGGTGCATCGCCGAGGCCAGACCTTTGAGGCTGATGAACGGCGACTCAGAAACCGTTCCACCCTGATCTGAGGGCAGCTGCAGAACCGTTACCAGAGCAGCACCCGGACGACACAGGGACTTGAGATTCTGCAGTACCGGCTGCGGCGCAACGTACTCGAACACCAGCGCGGCATAGATGAAATCGACGGGAGGAATCTGCTCGACGGGCTGCTGAATGTCGTGCACATACAGTTCGAGCCCCGGTATCCGGTCCCCGTAGCGTTCCGCCAGCCCCTGGATGTAGTGCGGATTGATATCGATGCCGACGACCCGCCGGGTGACCTCGGCGTGGAGCCGGTCAAAGCCGTTGCCGCCGGCGCAGCCAATGACCGCGACGGACTCGGGCGACCATGCTCCCAGGAACTCGGCAAATTGCGTAGCGAGCATCTCGGCCTGGCCGACGCCGGGCGCGGCCATGTGGCCTTCATAGTCCGCGAGCGGAATGTCGAGCCAGGCAGAGCGCATGGTGCTTCAGCCGTCGGTGCCGCTGGTCAGTCTCTTGAACATCACGTGGGCGTCGACGAAGCCGAGCCGCCGGTGACGGAAGGCTTTGGGGAGCGTGCCGACGATCTGGAACCCGTGCTTCTTCCAAAGATGCACGGCCGCCAGATTGGTCACGACGACCATGTTGAACTGCATGGCGCGGAAGCCCAGGCGCACGGCCTCCGCCTGGGAATGCTCGCACATCATCGAGGCGATGCCCCTGCCCCGGGCCGCAGGCGAGACCACATAACTGCAGTTGCAGACGTGCGATCCCAATCCGGGTTGATTGGATTGCAGCTTGTAGGTCCCGACGATGTGCCCATCACCGAAGCAGGCGACGTAGGTCGCCAGTGGCGTTTCAATCCAGGTTTTCCGCGCCTCTTCCTCCGAAATATCCGGCGCAAAGGTGTAGGTGTCCCCGGCGGCAAAAGTGGCGCGCAGGATCTGCCAGACGCTGGGCCAATCCCCGGTCTGGAATTTGCGGACGGAGTAATACATGGCAGTTACGACAGGACGCCCAGGTACGCCCTCACGGCAGCCCCCAGACCCATTTCAAGAGAACGGGAAATCAGCGCATGGCCAATGGACACTTCGAGCAACTGCGGCACAGCGGCGCAGAAGCCGCCGAGGTTCTCGAGGCTGAGGTCATGTCCGGCATTGACGCCGAGCCCCACCTGCTGTGCATAGTGTGCGGCCCGGGCGAAGCGCTGCAGTTGCGGGGCTTCGGCGCTGGTACCGCAGGCGCGGGCATAGGGTTCGGTGTAGAGCTCGATGCGATCGGCGCCGATGGCTCTTGCCCGTTCGATCTGCGTGGTATCCGTCTCCATGAACAGGCTGACCCGGATCCCCAATGCCTGTAGCTCGCTGATCAGCGGCCGCAGCCGCTCACCGTCCGCAGTGAGATCCCAGCCGTGATCGGAAGTCAGCACATCCTGCGCGTCAGGCACCAGTGTGCATTGCGTCGGGCGGGTTTGGCGCACCAGGTCGAGAAATTCGGGAAACGGATTGCCTTCCACGTTCAATTCGGCGCCCGGCGAACTGCGGATCAAGGCGGCCAGTTCGCGCACATCGTGCGCTCGCGCATGCCGCTGATCGGGCCGCGGATGCAAAGTAACCCCGCCCGCGCCCGCCGCAAGACAGATCCCGGCGGCCTCCGCAACGCTCGGCGCACTCCCAGCCCGCGCGTTGCGCAGCAGGGCCACCTTGTTCAGATTGACGCTGAGCATTGTCATCCAAAGACGCTACATTTTGCCGCAGTTCTTGTAAAGCACGTAGGCGGCAAGGCGCTTGAGCTCGGCTCACGGGATGTAACGAACGGTCAATTGAATCTATGACAGGCAGTAATTGGAGTTGCAATCTCAACCGTTGAACGGTGGCGTGCGGGTGATCCTAACGATGCGCCCGGAGCATTTGCATCAATGCGACCGGATTGCGGTTCACCTGGGCCTCGAGGGCCCTGATGAGATCGGCCCGGGTTATCGGACCGCTGAAGGGACCGAAGTCCAGGTTGATCAGGAGTGCGGCAAGCAGCGATCCGAAGGAGACCGACCGTATCGCGTCGTGATGAGCGCTGAAAATCAATGAGACGGCAAAGGCGCCCACGGCGATCACCAGTGTGCAGACGGTAAGCCAACGCACCGCACGAAGCTGCCTCCTGGCCTTCAGGATGAAATCAACATCACTGGAATCCATGTCCCTCTCCCGCGCGGCGGCATCCCGCCTTCGATCACACTGCTCGAGCGCCGGCGATATCGTATGTCATAAATCGCCGCTCCTGTAGACCACAGGCTCGGGCCGCGGCGCGCCAGGGCTCGATGTGCGGTGCAGCGAGATGCCTGCGAAGGCTCTCATGATCGGGCCAGAGCTCGGAAAACCGGATCAGCCCCGGATCGAAGGGATCTTCTGCCACATCGTAGGCGATGCACCCATCGTTCCTGTACGTCGTTTCAACCAGCACCTTCAGGTGCGGCAGTACTTCTGCCACCCGTTCCGGGGGAAAGCGCAGGAATCCGAAGACCGCGACGGTGGGGTGCATGCCTGCCTCCATGAGTTGATGAATCAGTCGACGACGTGTTCGTTGGCCAGCGCCTGCAGCTTCAGCACCGTTGCCCAATTCCTCGAGGTTGCGATCCCGCCTGCCCTGCCCAGCAAAGCCGCTGCGGCCTTGCTCTCCAGGATACCCCGGGCACAAAGCAGGTACGCCGCCTGTTTGCCCATTGCGAACTGCTCCGGCGCAATCACCAAAGATCCGATCGGCGCCAGATTCGACAGCAGCTTCGCGTCCTGAACGAAGGCGACCAGGAGACGCGGGTGCAACGAATCTTCCGCCAGTATCGGATTGGCGTCGATGATGGCGTCCAGCTGCCTGGCCGACTTCACCACGACCGGCACCCGTACCTTCAGGCGACCTGTGATTGCGGCGGCAATGGCTGACGCGTGAATTGCCGGCGTCCCTCGTTGAGCGTGGAAGGCCAGGTTGCCACTGTTGAGCAGGCTCGCGACACGCGTGTACCCCATGTCGCCAATCAAGGCGCGCAGATCAGCCATGGGCACTCGCCTGGCCTTGCCAACATTCACGCCGCGCAGCAGTGCTACGAACATGGGCATGTGCGGCGCCTGCCGGTCCGGCCTACTTCGCACCGAGTTGCTTCAGCAGATCCTGTCCGACATGAGTGATCTGGGCGCCCTTGGTCGCAAGGCTATTACCGCAGCGTATCGCCTCGGCCGTGAAGTCCGCCGCGGTCATCTTCGAGAGCTGCTCGGAAAGCATCACTTCGAGATCCAGTTTCGGATCGCGCCCGTCCAGTCGGCCGATGAAATACAGCGCCATCAGCAATCCCGTGGACTTCTGGCGTGAATCCGGCAGTTCCGCGGAGCGTATGCCCACCGCGACACAGCGAACATCCGCAACGGTGTCAGCATCCTGTGCCATCGCCTGGAAGGGAATGAAGGTCAGTGCGGCCACGAGCAGTGGCGGCCAGAGTTTTCTCGACATGGTTTCCTCCCACAGAAGCGTGCTCATCTGCATAAGCGATCCAATATCACCTGGCTCACCCTGGCATCCGAGGGCAGCAGCATGTGCGCCACCGGCAGCGGCACCACGTCGGTCAGCCAGGGCGCCCCGGTTTCCGCTACGGTGACAATGCCGTCATGGGGTTCCCGTGGCAACAGTGCGGCCACGAGCGACCACCCCTTCACGCCCACGATGGCCGTGACGGGCACGGCCGGGGAACCGATGGCGCCCATGCGCTCGGCTGAACCGAGCATCCGCCCGCAGTCCCCCGTGAACAGCCGATACAGCGGATTGCGTCCCAGCCGTGCGGCAACGCTGGAAACCTGGACCGGTGATCCCAACAGGAACAGCCGTTGCGGGGCCCGAATCGCGGGAGACGCGGTGCGCAGCGCTTCGCGCAACAGGACCCCGCCCAGTGAGTGACCCACCAGCACGTACTCTCCGTCCCTGCCGATCTGTTCGAGGCGCTGGCCGAGTCGGCCGGCAATGGTCACGAAACTGTGGCGGCTCACCCAATGGCCGAAGGTGTGGGTGCGATAGCCCGCCCGTCGCAACCGCCGCAGCAGCGGCCAGCCGGACAGTGGTGTGCGTCCCATACCGTGAACGAACAGCACCTGCATGCTACGCCGACCGCCTCTCCAGCGTGATGAAGCTCATTGCAAATTCATGTCGGGCATCAGCCGGATGCGGCTCACGGGAGATTTCGCGCCAGGAAGACAGGTCGAGGTCCGGCAGGCGTGTGTCGCCCTCGATCGCCGCGTGAATCCGCGTCAGGTAGATCCGCGAGGCCCGCGGCAGTGCGAGGGCATACACCTGCGCGCCCCCGGCTACCACCAACTCGGCGGCCGCACCGGCCGCACGCAGCGCCGCATCCAGATCCCGCACTGCCGTCGTCCCAGGCATCGCCCAGCCGGCGGCGCGGGTCAGTACCAGGTTGGTTCGGCCCGGCAACGGCCGGCCGATGGAATCGAAGGTCCTGCGGCCCATGAGCACCGGCTTGCCCAGCGTCAGCGCCTTGAAGTGCTTGAGGTCATCGGGCAGATGCCAGGGCATGCCATTGTCACGCCCGATTACTCCGTTCTCAGTGGCCGCTACCAGCAGCGATACCAAAGTCTGGGTGCCGGCGGCCATCAGATCTCAACGGAGGTATTCAGAATGATGGTGTCGCGCACCGGCATGCGGAAAAACTCCGTGGCCTGGCCACTGCGCCGCTGCAGCCGCGCGAACAAGCGGCGCTTTAGACCCTGCCACCCCGGCCGCGGCCGGGCAACGACCACGTGCTGTCCGATGAAGAACGAGCAGTCTTCCAGGTAGACACGCAGCCCGCGGGACCGGCACGCACGCAGAGCCTCGCGCACATCCGGAGTCTCCATGAACCCGAAGCGCGCGGTGATCGCAAAGACGCCCGGCCCGAGCTCCTGCACCCGCGCCCGGTCGGTCTGACTCTGGCGCGGTGTATCCACGATCTGGAAGTTCAGGACCAGGATGCGCTCGTGGATGACCTTGTTGTGCTCGAAATTGCGGATCAATGCGGAAGGCACGTACGCCGGGTGGCTCGCCAGGAATACGCCGGTCCCGGGCACGCGGTAGGCATCCTGCAGCAGTTTCGGCAGCGAGGTCAGCGGCTGGGCCAGTGCCGCGAGGGCACGACGCAGGTCGACGCGACCCGCACGCCAGGTGGAGAACACACCGTACACGCACATCGCGAGCGTCAGCGGTACCCAGCCGCCGGCCGGTATCTTGGTCATGTTGCCCGCGACGAAGATCCCATCCATGCAGAACAGCCCACTGAACAACGCGCCAACCGCGAGCGGCGGCCAGCCCCACTGGGTCACGGCGACAAAGGCGCCCAGGATGGTGGTGATGAACATGGTGCCGACGACGGCGGCACCGTAGGCACCAGCCAGGGCATCGGAAGACCCGAACCCGAGCACGAACAGGCACACGCACACCAGCAGCAGCAGATTCACGATCGGCACATAGATCTGGCCCTGCTCGTGCGCCGAGGTCTGCAGGACGCGCATCCGCGGCAGCAGATCAAGCTGGATCGCCTGTCGGGAGACGGAGAAGGCACCGGATATGACGGCCTGTGAGGCGATCACCGAGGCTGCGGTAGCCAGCACGACCATGAGCGGCAGCAACGCCTGCGGCACCAGGGCGTACAGCGCATGATCGCCGCCGCCGCCGTGCAGGTGCAGCGCGCCCTGCCCCATGTAGTTGAGCAGCAGGGCCGGCCAGACCAGCGAAAACCAGGCCACGCGCACCGGCCGCTTGCCGAAATGGCCCATGTCCGCGTACAGCGCCTCCCCGCCAGTCACGCACAGGAACACCGCGCCGATGAGCGCCAGGGCCGTGCCGGGGCTGTGGATCAGCACTTTCACCGCGTAAACAGGGTTGACGGCCTTCAGCACCACCGGTTCCGTGATGATGGCGGCGACGCCCGACACGGCGATGGCGACGAACCATACGACCATGATCGGGCCGAACGCGCGGCCGACCTTTTCAGTGCCGCTGCGCTGGAACCAGAACAGCGCCACGATCACACCCAGGGTCACCGGAATCACGGCGCGGCTGAAGGTCGGGTCCAGCAGTTCCAGGCCCTCGACGGCACTGAGCACGGAGATGGCGGGGGTGATCAGGGCATCACAGAAGAACAGCGCCGTACCGATGAGCGCCAGATTGATGGCGATCCGCGGCCACAGTCCGATCTGGTTGAGCCGGCGTTGCGCCAGGGCGAGCAACGCGAGGATGCCGCCCTCACCTTCGTTGTCGGCGCGCATCATCACAATCACGTACTTGAGTGTGACGGAGATGGCCAGGCACCAGAAGATCAGGGACAGCACTCCGAGTATCGCCTCCGGCGTCGAGGCCCCGACCACCTTCAGTGACTCATCGAAGGCGTACAACGGGCTGGTGCCGATGTCGCCGTAGACGATCCCCAAGGCGCCAATGACGGCGCCCAGGGCCGGTCTGCGATCAGACTCGGAACGGCTTTGGCTCACGAACTGCGCCGCGCGCCGGTCTTTTTCTTCTTCTTTTTCGTGCGCGCCAGCGGCCGCTTGGGGGGCCACAGCATGGTGCCGCGGCAGCTCTGCGCGCCACAACGACAGGCGTAGATCACATCGACATTCGGCGGATCGTCGCGCTCCCGGCCGATCTGGTAGTCGTAGTTCAGCTCCTCGCCCGGCTCAATGGTCCTGATGGCGTCCACGAATACCCGCCGAGTCTCGATGTTCGACTCGCAGTTCGGGTCACAGCTGTGATTGATGAAGCGCGAATCGTTGCCGCCCACCGTCGCATCGATGACCACATTGCGATCCACGGCGAACAGGAACGTGTGGTTGTCGTTCTCATCATGATCGTCGTAGCGGCGGTTGGCGCGCGCATGGGAGATGCGGTCCCCCACGTACTCGATGATGCGCGTGCCCTTGCGGATGCGTTGCAGCGCGAACACGCCCTGGCCATGCACCTTGGACCTGCGGACCTTGATGAGCAGTGCCGCTTTTGCCGCAAGCTTCGCGGCGCCCCTCTCGACCGCCTTTGCGCTCTTGCTCTTGGTCTTGCTTTTACTCTTGCTCTTGCTCTTGGTGCGGGTAGCCACGGTTACACCGCCACCGGGGCTTTGATCGCCGCGTGATGTTGATAGTTCACGAATTCGAAATCCTCATAGTCATAGCGGAAAAGGTCGGGCGGATGGCGTCTGATCCGAAGCTGCGGCAGCGGCAGCGGCGCGCGTGCGAGCTGCTCATCCGCCTGGGCCAGATGATTCAGGTACAGATGGCAGTCGCCACCGGTCCACACCAGTTCACCCACTGCAAGCTCGGTCTGCTGCGCGATCATGTGCGTCAGCAGCGCGTAGGAGGCGATGTTGAACGGCACGCCCAGGAAAAAGTCGGCGCTGCGCTGGTACAGATGGCAGGACAGGCGTCCTTTGGCCACGTAGAACTGGAACATCGCATGACAGGGTTGCAGCTTCATGCGATCGAGTTCACCCACGTTCCAGGCGCTGACGATCATGCGCCGTGAGTCCGGCGACGTGCGCAGCTGCTGCAGCAGGATGCTGATCTGGTCGATGGTGCGACCGTCCGGGGCGGGCCATGCGCGCCACTGCCGGCCGTACACGGGACCTAATTCGCCGTCCGGCCCCGCCCACTCGTCCCAGATACTGACGCCGTGGTCGTGCAGCCATGCGACGTTGGTGTCACCGCGCAAAAACCAGAGCAGCTCGTACACCACCGAGCGCAGGTGCACCTTCTTGGTCGTCACCAGCGGGAATCCCGCAGCCAGATCAAAACGCATCTGGTGCCCGAAGAGCGACAACGTACCGGTCCCGGTACGATCCTCCTTGGGCGTACCGTGCTCGCGGATCTGACGCATGAGTTCGAGGTACTGGCGCACGGCAGGTTGAACCTATGCGGTGACGAGAAAGTTTCCGGATGGCACGCGGCGGCGGTACGCCACGACCAGCAGGATGAGGCCACCTAGAATCATCGGCAGTGACAGGATCTGCCCCATGGTCACCCAGCCGGCGGCGAGGTAGCCCAGGTTCGCATCCGGCACGCGCACGAACTCAATGCAGAAGCGCGCCGTGCCATACAGCACCAGGAACAGCCCCGACGGCGCCAGCTGCGGCCGCGGCTTGCGCGTGAAGAGCCAAAGGATGACGAAAGCGACCAGACCTTCAAGGAGGGCCTCGTAGAGTTGGGAGGCGTGCACGTGCAGGATGCAGGGGTTCAGGTTGAAGCGGCGGCAGTACGTGAGAGCAACGTCCGCCTGGGAAGGATAAAGCTTCGCAGGATCGACGGTGAATCCCCACGGAGCGCTGGTGGGCTTGCCCCACAGCTCGCCGTTGATGAAGTTGCCGAGGCGGCCGAAGAAGAGCCCAAGCTCGGGCAGCGGCGCCGAAAAATCAAAAACGTCGGCGATCCGCCGTTTACGGCGCCAGGCGTAGATTGCCATGGCAACCAGCGTCCCCAGCAGCGCCCCGTGGAAGGACATGCCACCTTCCCAGACCTTCAGCGGATACCAGAGATCCTGCTTCCAGTACTCCATGCCATAGAACAGCACATACCCGGCGCGGCCCCCGAAGATGACGCCCATCATGCCGAAGAACACCAGGTCATCCACATCGAGCGGTTTCCAGCTCGAGCGGGGATTGCGTGCCCGCAGGCGCCCCAGCCACCAGGCTGCCGCAAAGCCGATCAGGTACATGATTCCGTACCAGTGGACCTTGATCGGCCCAAGCTCTACGGCGACGGGATTGAACCCTGGATATTGCAGCATGAGGAAATTGTATCGGTTTCGCCTGTCACTCGCGCGAGACGCGACAGAACAGGGCCTTGAGATAGCGGGTTTCGGGGACGGCCGGATGGACCGGGTGATCGGGCGACTGGCCGCCAAAGGCAAGAACCTGAGCGAAGCGCGCCGTATGCCGGGCCGCAGTCTGGACCGCGCTGGCCAGCTGCGCCTCCTCGAGGTGGTAGGAGCAGGAGCAGGACACGAGCAGGCCGTCAGCCCCGATCAGGTTCATCGCCAGCTGATTGAGCTTGCGATACGCGGCCTGGCCGTGGGGAATGTCCTTGCGCCGTTTGATGAAAGCCGGCGGATCCAGGATCACCGCATCGAAGCGCTCGCCGGTTTCGTGCAGGTTCTTCAGCACATCGAAGGCATCACCGCGGATCGTGGCCAGCGGGTACCCCGCGGCCGCGGCGTTGGCTTTCGCAAAGTCCAGCGCTGCCGCGGAGGCATCCACGCAGGTGGCCTCACCGGCGCCGTGTTTCAAGGCCGTGACGGCCCAGGCCCCCACGTAGCTGCACACATCCAGCACCCGGGCACCGGCCGGCAGGAAGCGGCCCAGCAGTGCGCGATTGGCCGCCTGATCGTAGAACCACCCGGTCTTCTGCCCCTGCGCCAGCGGCGCCACGAAATCGATCCCGGCTTCACGCACCCGCAGCTGCGCGCCGGCTTCCCCGAACGCCGCGCCGGAGAATGACGGCAGCTGTTCGAGCTCGCGGGCGCCGGAGTCATTCTTCCAGTACAGCACGCGCGGTTGCAGTACCTCGCGCACCGCAGCCTCGACCGCCGGCCGCAGTGCCTCCATGCCGGCCGTGGCGATCTGTCCCACGATGACATCATCGAACCGGTCCAGGACGAGGCCCGGAAGCTGGTCGGACTCGCCGAATACCAGTCGGCCGAAAGGTTCCGGAGAAAGACGCTGGCGCAGTGCCAGTGCCACCTGCAACCGGTGGGCGAGCAGCGATGCGTCGATGGGCACGTCCGGATCGCGGCTCATGATGCGCGCACAGATCAGCGAATGCGGATTGACGTACGCGTAACCGAGGAAGCGATCGCGATCCGAGACCAGTCGCACCTGCGCGCCAGGCGTCAGCGCAGTAAGCGGCGTGCGTGCAATGTCCACTTCATTGCTGAACACCCAGGGGTGCCCCGCGTTGATGCGCCGGTCCTCCCCATGCTTCAGGCGCAGCTCGGACACGGCGGTGGTTCGGGGTTCCGGGGGTGGGGAAGTCATCATCAGCCGTCAATTATAGCGGATGCCCCGGTGTATCCTTCGCCGATGAGCCAAACCCGGCATTTGAACTCCGATGGCACGCCGCGTTACACCAACCGGCTTGCGCGCGAGACCAGCCCGTACCTGCGCCAGCATGCCCACAACCCGGTGGACTGGTACGCCTGGGGCCCCGAAGCGTTCGCGGCAGCCCGCAGCAGCGGGCGCCCCATACACCTGTCCGTGGGCTACTCGGCCTGCCACTGGTGTCACGTCATGGCCGAGGAGAGCTTCGAGGATGAAGCCACCGCACAACTCCTGAACGAGCATTTCATCAACATCAAGGTGGACCGGGAGGAGCGGCCCGACGTGGACCGCATCTACCAGATCGCGCAGCAGCTGCTCACCCAGCGCAACGGCGGCTGGCCCCTCACCATGTTCCTGAGCCATGACGATCAGCGGCCCTTCTTCGGCGGCACCTATTTCCCGCGCGAGCAGCGCTACGGCATGCCGCCCTTCGCCCAGGTGCTGATGCGCGTGCTCGAATATTACCGCGACCATCCCGATGAACTGCGTGCCCAGGGCAACTCGCTGGTACGGGTGCTCGATGACATGGTGCCCCCGCCCGCCGCCGCGGACGAGGCACTCACGGCCGCACCGATCGCGGCCTCACGGCGCGACCTCGCCGA
>Ga0302317_10000163_pt1 | contig 63836 bp, 62 predicted proteins | sample III_Palsa_N3_3_FD_200450 | JGI IMG/M metagenome (GOLD analysis project Ga0302317, IMG submission 200450) | Peat permafrost microbial communities from Stordalen Mire near Abisko, Sweden - III_Palsa_N3_3 | ecosystem: Environmental > Terrestrial > Soil > Palsa > Peat permafrost | place: Sweden...
TCAAGCACAATTCCGATGGCCGCTCGGCTCGCCGATCCCGCGCTCAACCTTGAATGCAGGTGAGTTGACGATGGTCGATGCGCGTTTTGAGGATGAGGATCGTCATTTCACCTCGGACGAGACCGGCGCTCGCTTGTTCGAGGCGTCGTTTCTCCGGGAGATGCTGAACGATCTAACCCTGGCGCTCGACCTTGGCCGCCCGGTATTCCTGCTGGGCGATGCCGGCAGCGGCAAGAGCGCGCTCGGCGCCCAGGTGGCTCTGCTGCTGGGCGCGCGCTACGGCGTCGCCCGGCTCGTCGGGCGGCGCAATCTGGCGCTCGACGATGTCGTCGAGGCCTGCCGCCGGGGTTTTGCGCCGGAGGCCTGGGCCGATCTGTCGGTTCCGCGCGCCACCGAGCTGGGCCTGCCCGGCGGTAACGTCATGATCGTCGACCAGGCGGACGCGATCCCGCCGCGTTTCGTCGAGCAGATCATCGCCATGTCGAACGGCTCGCCCGACCTGCTGCCCAGTCACCGCGTGCTGCTGATCGGGCGCGCGGCGCTGGTCGACGTCATCGAAACCGCGCGCGTGCGCAACAATTGGGGCGCGCCGCTGGTCGCGACCATGCCGCCCTGGCCGGACGAGGCGGCAGCACCGTTCCTGCGTCATCGATTGCGTTCCGCCGGCATGGGGGATCCTGACCTGCTGTCCGACGCGGCGATCGAGCGCATCGCGGCGGAGGCCCAGGGTAATCCCGGCCGCATGCTGGATCTGGCGCAGCGCATCCTATGGCCGGATGGGGCGCCCGATTGGATCGAGCCGCCGGCGGAGCCGGTGCCTGTGGAAGGGGCGGCCTCGACCATCATCGATCTGGAGCCGGTCGGGGCGCTGGCCGAGGAACCGGCGACGGTGCTGTTCGCCGAACCGCCGCCCGTGCTGGCGCCGGCGCCGCCCGCCGCCGGCATGCTGACGCGCCTGCCGCCAGGCCCGCGCCGCCTGCTGCAACTGGCCCTGCCGGTCGGGGTGGTCGTTGCTGCGGGCCTGCTGATCTGGGTGTTCGACCAGCCGCCGGCGCCGAAGCCGCAGCAGATGGTGGCCCTGGCACCACCGCCCGAGCCCGTCGTGCCACCACCGGTGCCGGTCACGGTCGAAACGCCGCCACCCGCATCACCGACAGCGACCCTGGTGCCGCCGCCGCCGCCGCCCGAGCCGACCATTCCGGCCGAAACGCTGATCGCGCGTGGCGACACGCTGCTGGCCGGGGGCGATTTCGCGGCGGCCCGGCTGTTCTATCTGCAGGCGGTCCGCGCCGGCAGCGCCAAGGCCGCGACCTCGGTCGCGCGGACCTACGATCCTCTGGCGCTCGACCGGATGGGTGTGGTCGGCGATCGGGGCGAACCGGCCAAGGCCGCGGAATGGTATCGCAAGGCGGTCTCCCTGGGCGATCCGGCCGCGGCCGAACCGCTGCGCCGCCTGGCTCCACCATAAAATCGCAGCGGTACGGGGATGCGCGGAAAACTGTCCGCGTATCATCCTTATCCGCCAGCAAGGTCATGGATCCCCTCCAGAACGCTGCGTGACGGTGCTTCGCCCCGCGGTCTCTCCCCCCGACCGCGGGGCGTTTTTTCTAGAGCTGCAGCGTCGCCAGCAACCAGGCCTGGAAGGTCTGCATCGCGGCCGTGACGCGCCGGGATTTGAGCGCGGTCAGCCAATAGCTGCCGACGACGATTTCGAAGGCGAACGGCCGGACCAGGCGGCCTTGGGCCAGATCGCGCTCGAACATCGCGACCGGCACCAGCGCCACGCCCAACCCTTGGGCCGCGGCATCGGCCATGGCGATCGAGCTGTCGAAGATCGTGCCGCGCGGCGCCGGCAGGTCCAATCCTGCGACCGCGAACCAGCGCGTCCATTCGTCGGCACGATAGGAGCGCAGCAGCTGTTCCGGCGCCAGATCGCCGGGTGCCCGCAGCCGGGCCGCGACCTCGGGCGCCGCGACCGGCGAGAGGGGTGCCGTCAGCAGCGGCGTCGCCTCGGTGCCATGCCAGAAGCCGTCGCCGAAGCGGATGGCATAGTCCAAGCCTTCGCCGGCCAGATCGACCCGGTTGTTGTTGGTCAGCAGGCGCAGGTCGATATAGGGATGCGCCGCGCGGAATGCCGGCAGCCGGGGCAGCAGCCAGCCGAGCGCGAAGGTGCCGACGGCGCCGATGGTGACGACCTCGCGGAAATGGCCGTTCTCGAACCGGTCGAGCGTCGCCTGAATGCGGTCGAAGGATTCCTCCAGCACCGGGATCAGCGCCTGGCCTTCGTCGGTCAGGGCTAGGCCGCGCGGCAGCCGGCGAAACAGGCTGACACCCAAGATTTCTTCAAGGCTCTTGATCTGGTGGCTGACCGCCGCCTGGGTCACATGCAGCTCCAAACCGGCCTTGGTGAAGCTCAAGTGCCGGGCGGAGACCTCGAACGCGCGCAGCGCGTTGAGCGGGACTTGCGAACGCAACATGGCGCACCCCAAAATTTTCTAATGGGTCGACCGATTTATGATCATTTGTCAAGCCGCCGGTCCCCAGGCGAGTTTGGCGCCGCGAACGGATTGGGGAGCGAGCGATGATCACGAGACGGCGGATGGTGCAGGGCGGCGCGCTTGCGGGCCTGGCATTGATGACAGGCCAAGCCCGGGCCGCTGCCGGCGTCGGCACGCTTGGGGCCAAATTGGCGGCGATCGAGGCCGACAGCGGCGGCCGGCTGGGCGTTGCCGTGCTCGATATGGCGAACGGCGCGCGGTGCGGCCACCGAGCCGACGAGCGGTTTCCGATGTGCAGCACGTTCAAGCTATTGGCTGCCGGCGCGATCCTGACGCGCGTCGATGAAGGCCGCGACCGTCTCGACCGGCATATCCGGTTCAAAGCATCCGATCTGGTCGCCTATTCGCCGATCACGAAGCCGCATGTCGGTGGCGCCGGCATGAGCTTGGGCGAGCTGTGCGCGGCGGCGATCGCCTACAGCGACAATACCGCGGCCAACCTGCTGCTGGCGACGCTGGGCGGGCCGACCGCCATCACCGCCTTCGCTCGCACGCTGGGCGACCGTGCGACCCGGCTCGACCGGAACGAGCCGACGCTGAACGAATCCGTTCCGGGCGATCCGCGCGACACGACGACGCCGGCGGCGATGCTGGGCGATCTGCGCCGGCTGAGCCTGGGCGATGCGCTGACGCCGGGATCGCGCGACCAACTGATCCGCTGGCTGCAGGCCAATACCACCGGCAACGATCGGGTCCGCGGCGGCCTGCCACCTGGCTGGCGCGTCGGCGACAAGACCGGGACGGGCTCCCACGGCTCGACCAACGACGTCTGCCTGATCTGGCCGCCCGACCGCGCACCGCTGCTGGTCTCGGTCTATCTGACCCAGACCGAGGCACCGGCCGAACATCGCGACGCGACGCTCGCCGCGGTCGGACGGGCGGTTGCCGAGGTGGTCTGAGGCTACTGGGTCACGGTCGGAGGATTGTATTTCTCGACGAAATCGACCGCGGCTTTGAACATCTGAGTGCGCGATGCCGGGCGCGACAGCCAATGGTCCTCGTCTTTCAGTTCGATGAGTTCGACCTGCTTGCCGGCAGCACTCAGCGCTTTCGCCATGGTCTGGCTTTGACGGGGTGGGACAACCGTATCGTCCGCCCCATAGACCAGCAGGACCGGCGCGTCCGCGCCGGCCGCAAGTGCGATCGGGGAATAGGCCTGCAGGCTGGAGTCGGTATTAGATTTCGCGCCCATGTAGCGGCGCCAATATTGGGTCCCGACGCTTTCTTTACCGGAGCGGCTGCTTGACCATTCGAGTATGTCGAGCAGGTCTGAAACGCCGCCATAGGAGACGGCGCAGCGATAGAGACCATGCTGGACGGTGACGCCGGCCAGGGCCGCATAGCCACCGTAGCTGAGCCCGACGATCGCGACCCGCCGTGGGTCGATCATGCTCTGGCGGGCGAGATCGGTGACGCCGTCGGAAATGTCGGTCTGCATCTTGCGGCCCCATTCACCGAAGCCGGCATCGCGGAACGCCGTGTTGAAGCCGCCCGATCCGCGAAAATTCGGCTGGAATACCGCATAGCCTCGGGCGGCAAATACCTGTGCCATCCAATCGAAGCCCAAATGGTCGCGGGCTTCCGGCCCGCCATGGGGCAGCACGACCAGGGGCAAATTCTTAGCCGGCGCCCCGGGTGGCAGGGTCAGGATGCCTTCGAGTGCCATACCGTCCGCCGCCCGATAATGCACCACGCGGGCCTCGCCGATCGTGCCGTCTTGCAGATCAGGATAGATGGCGCCGATTTTCTCGACGTTCTGACTGGTCAGATCGACCAGGTAGTAGGTGCCGGCGTCGGTCGTGCTGCTGGACCTGACGATGAGGCGCTTGCCGGTCGCATTGAACGAAACCGGATCGACGCGGGCCGGCGCAAAGGCTTGCTTCACGGCTTCGAATGTTGCCTTGAAGGTTGGGTTGAACAGCTCGGGCACCGGCGCGTCGCCCTCCAGTTCCGCACCGATAAGATGGTCGTCGCTATCGTGCAGCAGCGACCGGAACGAGGCATGTGTGAGATTGACCGGGGCCTGGCCGAGGGTCATCGATCGCTCCCAGAGACCGACTTCCGGTCCGGACGGGCGCTCGATCAAATAGGTGCCGGCGGTGCGACCCAGGCCCATGAGACGGGGGAGGTCCGTTGCGGCGTCCTCCTGCTCGATCAGATCGCGTTCGAATCGTCCGGCATAAAGCTGCCATTGGTTGACGCCCTTATCGCGCTGGATGACGGCATGGACCAACGGGATGCCGTCGCCGCCGACCACCCAGTTTTTGTTGCCCTCGCCAGCCAGGCTGTAGACGCCCGTATCGAGATCGACCTGATAGAGACTGACAGGCCCGAACGTGCCGCGCGTCGAAGTGAAATCGGTGTCGGGCATCGTCGCGCCGCTGAAATAGCCGTACCAATGGCCGTCGATCTCGCGATAGCCCGCCGAGGAAAGCACGATGGGGAACAGCGTCCTAGAGTGATAGAAGACGAGGAACGCCGTCTTGGTCTTCACGTTCAGCACGGAAGCCTCGAACACCTCGCCGGCGTACCACTCGCCGGGCACATAGAGGCCCCGGGGCGTGGTGATGCTCGTTTCCACGACGAGATGATCATTGCCGGCCCACTGCAGATTGCGCACCTTGGCGTCACCAACCGCAGTCGCCTGCAACACCTTGCCATCGGTGGTGCGGATCACGACCCGGCGCTTGTCGCCGGCGCCGGTCACCAGTGCGATGCGCTCACCCGATGGCGACAGCGTCACAAACTCCGTCGCAGGCAGCTGCGTATAGGCTTCGATCGGGGGCGCGGCGGCTGCGGCGGCGGTGGACCAGAGGCACAGACAGGCGAAGGCCGACACCAGATGCTTCATGCTGCTCTCAACCGATGATTGGGCTTTTGGCCCAAGGGTTGAGTGAAGCTTATGGCGCCAACCTCCGCGCTTGTCGAGGGGACGCGGCTACAGCTTCCGTCCGGCGACCAGGCCGGCGATGAGGGCGGCGAGCGCGACCGTGACGGTGCTGGGGGCTTCGATGCCGGCGCCCAGCTTTCGCCCGGCCTCGGTGGCAAGAGCGCTGAGGTCGCTGGCGACCGTCGAGGCAGCGGTGGCGACGGGCCGGCTGGCCGGGGTGGGTTTTCGGAACGTGACGGCGATCAGGATCGCGGCCAGCAGGATCATGGCGGCGCCGACGAGGGCGGCGGCACCGGCGGGGGTCAGGTAGGGCGTCAGCGCCAGCACGACCGCATAGAGCACGAACAGCAGTCCGGCCAAGCCTATGAACAGGGCGGCCAGAACGACGGATCCGATGCCGGCTGCCCGCCGGGCGCGATGACCGGCCTCGCGTTCGACGAGGGCTAATATCACGCGCGCCGCGACGAGCAGGCCGCCCATCAGTTGCGGCTCCGGCTCAGCATGCCGAGAACCAGGCCGATGCCGAGCGCGGTCAGCACCGAGGTCGTGGGATTGCGCTCGATCGTGTGGTTCAGTTCTTCGCTCAAGCCCTTGGCGCGGTCACCGACCTGGCCCAGCTTGTCGCGGCCTTCGTTATAAAGGTCGACGACCACGTCCTCGACCTTGCTGCGGGCCTGGCTGGCCTCGAGCTTGACCAGATCGGCGACCGCGGCGGTCAGGCGCGCGATGTCCGCTTTGAGGACGCTGATCTCGTCGGAAACCGAGGCTTCCTTCGCCTTTGTCGCTTCGCTCATCGACTTGTCCTTTCATCTCGTCAGAGGGATTGCACCGGAAAGGGCACAAGCCTCTAACGCGCAAGAGCTGAAACGGTTCGATAAGCACGGCCGAAACGCAAGCGATCGTTGCCATGGGCGCTGCAGTTTTGATCTGCCTCAACAGTTCAACCGAAACGGTAGCCCGAAACCGCTTTGCCGAAGACGTGATCGCTGAACGCCTGCACGCCGACATCGGCACCAGCGGCGCCGGCGGCGACCATCAGCGGCAGCAGATGCTCCTCGCGCGGATGGCTCGTGCGCGCGCCCGGCGCTTCAGCCCAGGCGGCGAGCGCCGCATCGCGCCGGGCCGGATCGGCATCGGTCACGGCGTGGGTCAGCCATCGGTCGAACGCCCCGGCGTCGGCGGTGATGCGCGGATCGTCGGTGAAGAAGCCGCGCAGATTATGGAAGCTCAGGCCGCTGCCGACGATCAGCACGCCCTCGTCGCGCAACGGCTCCAGCGCGCGGCCGATCGCGAGGTGCGCGGCCGGGTCGAGCGTCGCCGACAGCGACAGCTGCACGACCGGGATGTCGGCGTCCGGATAGATCAGCAGGAACGGGATGAAGACGCCATGATCGAAGCCGCGTCCCTCGTCGCCGGCGCTGGGAATGCCGGCATGGTCGAGCCGCAACCGGATCTCGGCCGCGAGCCTGGGTGCGCCCGGTGCCGGGTATTTCAGCTGATAGGTGTGGGGCGGGAAGCCGTAATAATCATAGATCAGTGATGGGGCGGCACCGGTCGTCACCGTCGGCTTCGTCTCTTCCCAATGGCCGGAGATCACCAGGATTGCGCGGGGGCGCCGGCCGATGTCGGCCGCGATGCCGCGCAGATAGTCGCCCATGGATTTCCACGGATCGGCCTGGCCCGGCGGCGGCGCCATGAAGAAGCAGGGACCGCCGCCATGGGGAATGAACAGGGTCGGCAGGCGCGGCTCGGTCATGGTTCAGCTCCCGGAATGGGTCGCGGTCAGATCGACGTCGACACCGACGTCGAGCCCGACCCATTCGGCGGTGGCCCAGACGCCCTGGCCGACGCCGAAGCCGGTGCGGACCAGCGAAAGGTGGCCCTTGGCGGTGGCCTTGTCACCGGTGACGGTGAGCGTGAACGGCAGGACCACATCCTTGGCGATGCCGCGGATGGTGAGCTTGCCCGGCGCCTCATAGGTGTCGCCACCCTTGGCGACGAAGCCGGTCGCCTCGAACGTCGCCTCAGGGAAGGCCTTCACGTCGAACCATTCGGCCTGGGGCAGGGCGCCGTCGCGCTGCACGTCGCCGGTCTTGGCGCTCGAAAGATCGATCGTCACCTTGGCGTGGCCGGCGTCCGGATGGGCCGGATCGAAGGCGATTTCGGCATTCCATTTGCCGAAGCTGCCTTGGAACGGCGCGCCGTTCTGCACGCCGGAGAACCCCAAGTGGCTGTGGGGCACATCGACGGCCCAGTCGGCCGCGAGCGCCGGGGTTGCCAGCAGCGACAGGGCTGCCAGCAGGGCTAAACGCTTCATGATTGCGGATCCTTGAGGGGCAGCATGCGGCGCAGAATGCCGTCGCGCAGGACGAAGTGGTGGCGCAGCGCCGCGCCGGCGTGCAGGGCGATGATCGCGGCGAGCGCCCAGGCGAGCTTGCCGTGGATGAAGCGCACCACCGCCTCGACCTGCGCCTTGTTGGCGAGGTCCGGAAACACCGGCAGATGCGGCCAGGGCACCAGGCCGTAGAGCACGGTCGGCAGGTTGAACGGCGAGACCGAAACCAGCGCCCAGCCGCTGAGCGGGATGATCAGCATCAGCAGATACAGCACGCCGTGCGTGCCCTCGGCCACGGCCTTTTCCAACGGTGGCATGGCGGGCAGCGGCGGCGGCCGATGGGTCAGCCGCCAGAACACGCGCAGGAGAACGGCCAGCAGCACGGTGATGCCGATCGACTTGTGCAGTTGATACAGCTGGAACTTCGCCATGGGGGCCAGACCCAGATGGGTCATGGCGAGCCCCAGGACGATCAGTGCCAGGATACCCAGCGCGATCACCCAATGCAGGATGATGGCGACCAGATGGTACCGCATGATGGCCGTCCCTTTCGCGCAGGCTTAGTTGTGCTCGAAGCCGGCGCTGACGATCAGGTCGACGTCGTCGCCGATCAGCGGCAGGTAGGTCTTCACGCCGAAGTCGCTGCGCTTGATCTTGCCGCTGACTTCGAAGCCGGCCGTGTATTTCTTGTCCAGCACGTTGATGCCGGCGCCGTTGAACTTGACCGTGAGCGTCACCGGCTTGGTCACGCCGTGGAACGTCAGGTTGCCGATCACCTTGGCCGCGTCTTTACCGGTCGGCACGACCTTGTCGGCCTTGAACACGATCTCCGGGAATTGGGTGGCGTCGAACCACTTGTCGCCCTTCAACTCGCCGTCGACCGTGGTGTTGCTGGTCGAGAGCGAGGCGACGGGAATGTGGATTTCGAGCGTGCTCTTGGCCGGCGCCTTCGGATCCAGGTTCAGGCTGCCCGAGACGTTGGAGAATTCGCCGTACCAGGTGGTGAAGCCCAGGTGCGAGACGCTGAACAGCACGCGGGTGTGATAGGGCTCGACGCTATAGGCGCCGGCCTGGGTCGCGGCCGGATCGTGGCTGACGGTCTGGGCTTGGGCGGCGGCGCCCACCAGCAGGGCGGCGGAGATGGCGATCGGAAACAGCTTGCGGAACATGGAAGGTCTTTCTCACGGGAAGCCCGGATGGGCCGAATGACATCCCAGATAAGCCTGTCTCTCCGCCATAAAAACCGATAAAGTTTTGATAATCTCCATCTGGAATTTAGATCATGTCACAGCCCGCCCCATCATTCGATCAGTTGCAGGTCATGCTGGCGGTGGTCGAGGCCGGCAGCTTTTCCGAGGCCGCGCGCCGGCTCAATCGGGCGCAGTCGGCGGTGACCTATGCGATCCAGCGGCTGGAGGAGCAATTGGGCGCGGCGCTGTTTGACCGCAGCGCCTACCGGCCGACCTTGACCGAGGCCGGGCGGACGCTATTGCCCCGCGCACGCCTGATCGCCGACGAGCTGCATGCGCTGATCGACCATGCCCAGGGTATCGCGGCCGGGCTGGAGCCGGAACTGACGCTGATCGTCGATGCGATGTTTCCGATGTGCGTGCTGGTGGACGCGCTCAGGACCTTCGGTCAGCGCTTTCCCTCGGTGCCGCCGCGCATCCATGTCGAAACCCTGGGCGGCGCCAGCGAGCTGGTGCTGAACGGCACCTGCGCGATCGGGTTTCTGATGAGTTTCGGCAGCGAGTTCGAGCCATTGCAGCGCCGGCACCTGCTCGACATCACCCTGATCCATGTCGCGGCGCCGACCCATCCCTTGAGCCGGATCGACGGGCCGCTGTCGCGCGATGAGCTGCGGCGGCACGTCCAGCTGGTGCTGTCCGACCGGTCCGGCCTGACCGGCAATCGCGATTATGGCGTGCTGTCACCCCAGACCTGGCGCCTGGCCGATCTCGGTGCCAAGCACGCGATGCTGACCGCCGGGCTCGGCTGGGGCAGCATGCCCGAGCATATGGTCGCCGACGATCTGGCGGCGGGACGGCTCCGCCGCCTCACCATCCAGGCCGACAAGGACGATGATCTGATCGTCGTTCTGCCGGTCTGTACGGCGTATCGTCGCGATCGCCCGCCCGGGCCGGCGGGACGCTGGCTGTTGGAGCATATGGCAAGCATGATGGCGACAGATCCGGATGCGGCCCGCTCGGTCGCTTGAACGTGAGGAGGACGGCCAATGAATTTTTCGACCGAAGCGGTGATCGAGACGATCCGGGAGATGTACGCCGCGGCGGCGATCGATGACGAGGCCCATCTCGCCAAGATCTTCACCGAGGATTTCTACGCCTTCGATGGCGGCAAGCGCTTCGACGGCATGGAACTGCCGAGGCTGATCAAGGCGGCCCACGCTGCGGGCAAACGTTTCGTCTGGACGGTCAACGAGCCCACAGTCTGGGTCGCCCAGAACTGGGCCTCGATCGCCTTCATCAACCGCGGCTCGGTCGGCGACGCGGACGGCACGACGCCGGTGACCTGGCAGGAATCCGCGGTGCTGAAGTTCGACGGCAAACGCTGGCGCGTTCAGTTCTTCCATTCGAACCGCGTGCCGGCGGAATAGGCCAAACGGCGGCAGAGGATTTAGCTCTTCACCTGATCCGCCGGAATCCGCACGTTCAGCGTCGAATAGCCCTTCACGAAGGTCGAGAAGATGCGTTGCGGCTCGTCGACGACCTCGATCCGGCCGAAGCGCTTCAGGATCTCCTCCCAGACGATGCGCAGCTGCAGGTCGGCCAGCCGTTCGCCCAGGCAGCGGTGCAGGCCGAAGCCGAAGGACAGGTGGCGGCGCGGCCGGTCGCGGTCGACGATCAGGCGCTCGGCGTCGGCGATCGCGTCCTCGTCGTAATTGCCTGACACGTACCACATCACGACCTTGTCGCCGGCGCGGATGGTCTGGCCCTCGAACACATGGTCGCGGGTCGCGGTCCGGCGCATGTGGGCGAGTGGCGTCTGCCAGCGGATGATCTCCGGCACCATGTTCGGCACCAGCCCAGGATCGGCCAGCAGCTTCGTATATTCGTCCGGATACTTGTTCAGCGCGTAGAGCCCGCCGGTCATCGAATTCCGGGTCGTGTCGTTGCCGCCGACGATCAGCAGCAGGATATTGCCGAGATATTCCATCGGGCCCTGGTGACGGGTCGAATCCGCATGGGCCATCATCGAGATCAGGTCGTCCTGCGGCGGCGCGTTCACCCGTTCGTTCCACAGCTGGGTGAAGTACTGCAGGCATTCGATGAGTTCCGCCCGCCGCTGCTCCTCGGTCTCGACGATGCCGAAGCCGGGCAGCGCCGTCGCCACGTCCGACCAGCGGGTCAGCTTGCGCCGATCGGCCCAGGGGAAATCGAACAGGGTCGCCAGCAGCTGGGTCGTGAGCTCGATCGAGACCCGCTCGACCCAGTTGAACGTCTCGCCGATCGGCAGCCCATCCAGCACGGACTGCGCGCGCTCGCGGACCAGCTGTTCCAGCCGGGCGAGGCTCGGCGGTCCGACGATCGGCTGCACCGCGGCGCGCTGCTCGTCATGCTTGGGCGCGTCCATGGCGATGAACATCGGCAGCACGAAGTCGAGCGCCTGATCGCGCAGCGTGATGCCGCCGTATTTCACGTCGGACGAAAACACCTCCGTGTTCGCCTCGATCTGCATGATGTGCCGGTATTTGGTGATCGACCAGAAGGGGCCGAACTCGCTCTGAGCGCAGTAATGCACCGGCGCCTCGCGGCGCAGGCGGGCGAAATAAGGCCACATCGCGTCCTGCTGGAACAAGAGCGGCTGGCCGACGTCGATCCGGTCGATCGGCAGCGTCTCGGCCGCCGCGATCAGCGCGTCGCGCGAGGGATTCATGGACAAGGGCGCCTCTCCTGTTCACAGCCGTCGGTGGAGAGACCCTCACCCGGCTCGCTAACGCTCACCACCCTCTCCCGCAGGTTGCGGGAGAGGGAAGGGGCCCGCCAACGGCGGGATGGGTGAGGGACGTGCCGACGCTCAGCCCGCCTTCGCGCGCGCCTCGTCGACCAGGGGTTTCTTCCATAGTTTGCCGACCGCCGTCTTGGGCAAACTGTCGCGCAGTTCGAGTGCCGTCGGCAGCTCGTGCTTGCCGACCTTGTCGGCGAGGAAGGCGCGCAGCTCTTCCAGCTCCAGGGTCGCAGCACCCTCGCGCAGCTTGACGAAGGCCTTGGCGCTTTCGCCGCGATAGCTGTCGGGGATGCCGATCACGATCACTTCCTCGACCGAGGGATGCTCGTAGATAGCCTCCTCGATCAGGCGGGGATAGACGTTGTAGCCGCCCGACAGGATCATGTCCTTCTTGCGGTCGACGATGAACAGGAAGCCGTCCTCGTCCAGATAGCCGATGTCGCCCGTGCGGAAATAGCCGTCGACGAAGGCGCCGGCCGTCTCCTCGGGCTGCTTGTAATAGCCCTTGGTGACGTTCTTGCCCTTGATGCAGATCTCGCCTTTTTCACCCGGTGGCAGCTTCTTTGTCGGCTCCTCCAGGTCGCGGATCTCCATCATCACGCCGGGCAGCGGCAATCCGGCCGAACCGAGCTTGCGGTTGGAGGGTGGCGTCACCGTGCCGGCGGGCGAGGTCTCGCTCATGCCCCAGCCTTCCAGCAGCAGCTTGTGGGCGACGCCCTCGAACTCGTCGCGCAGCTCCATCGGCAGCGGCGCGCCGCCGGTGTTGCAGAAATGGAAACAGCTGAAATCGACGTCCTTGGCGCGCGGATGGGATGCGATGGCGCGGAACATGGTCGGCACGCCCGAGAACATGCTGGGCCGCTCGCGCTGGATCGTGTCGAGGATGTCGTCCGTGTCCCAGCGCGCCTTCAGGATCAGACGATAGCCGTTGCGCAGGCCCCGGAGCAGCAGGGTGTTGAGCGCGTAGATATGGAACAGCGGCAGGACGACCAGCACGCTTTCCTCGCCGGCCTTCAGCCCGATGCTCTCGGTGCCGCCCCAGGCGTCGTAGCTCGAGACCGAGGCGGTCAGGTTGGCGTGGGTCAGCATCGCCGCCTTGGGCAGGCCGGTGGTGCCGCCGGTGAATTGCAGCACGGCCAGATCGTCGACATTCGCCTGGGGCCAGGGGCCGGGCGAGGGTCGGGTCGGGTCGAGCAGCACGCGGAACGGAATGCGCTCGGCCGGATCGGTCGGGATCGCGGGCGGCGGCACTGGCGCCATATCCTCGGGCGTCGCGACCATGATGCGAAGCTTCGGGCCGGCGGGCGGCAGTTTCTGGTCGAGCCCGACGAAGCTCACCACCAGGCTGACGTCGGCCAGCTCGATCTTATGGGCCAGCTCGCGTTCGGCATCGAGCGGCGACAGGTTGGCGACCACGCCGCCGGCGCGCTGCACGCCGTAGAAGGCGATCGGGTAGTGCGGGGTATTGGGCAGATGCAGCGCCACATGGACGCCCGGCTTGACGCCGAGCGCCGCAAAGCCGCGCGCGGCCCGCTCGACCAGCACGTCGAAGGTGCGGAAATCCAGCTTGATCGGTCCGAATTCCAGGAAGCTCTTGGTGCCCCAGCGCGCTACGGCCTCGGTCAGCTCGTCAGAGAGCGTCGCCGTCTTGATCTCGGCGTGCCAGTCGAAGCCGGGCGGATAGGATTTTTCCCAGAGTTCAGCCATTGCGGTCTCAATCCTCCCTCATTGCGGCGCTACCTCTCCGAGAGGGCAGTTCTGATGCCGTTACGGGCGAAACGGTCGCCTCCGCCGTCGCGAGTGTCAAGGCATCGACGGCGAAACCCGATGCGGCACAGCAACCTGACGATGGAACCGCCATCGGGTGAAAAATACCATCAGGTCTCCAGGTGCACGGCACCACCCAGCCAGCAGCCTTCGACTTGGCCGGCAGCATCCAGCCGGAACCGCAGCGTGATTTCGGACGGCCGGCCCATGGCGCGGCCCTGGCGCACGTGGATCGGCCAGTCGCCGGCCGCAACCAAGCCGGTATCGAGCAATCCGAACGCCAGCGCCGCTGCGGCGATGCCCGTCGCCGCATCCTCGGGATAGCCGGAGGATTTCGGGAATTGCCTTGCATCGAACACTTGGGCATCCGGATCCGAGGCGGCATAGGGATACAGCCCGGTCGAACCGATGCGTTCGCAGAGCTGCTGGATACGCGCGAAATCGGGCCGCAATCCGTCCAGCGCCGCGACGCTGTTCAGGGGAACCAGCGTCTTCACCCGGCTGGTGCAGGCGTTCTGGATCGGGGCAGCCGTGCGTTCGCCGGCACCGATGCCGAGCACGGACAGGATTTCGTCTTCGTCGGGCAGGGGTTCGATCCGGCCCGGCGGCTGAGTGATCTCGACTTGGGCGCCCGCCGTGCCTGGCCGCGTGACATGGGCCTCGACCCGTCCGCTGCGGGTCCAGATCCGGACGCGATCGCGGGGCAGCTTGCCCAGATGGTCCAAGAGCCAGACGGCACCGACCGTCGCATGGCCGCACATCTCCATCTCGTGGTTTGGCACCCAAAAGCGGAGTGCCAGGTCGCAGTCCGAGCCCACGGGCGCCGGCAGGACGAAGCCGCTTTCATGGCCATGGCGGCGGGCGACCTCCTGCATGTCCGCATCCGACATGCCGCTGGCATCGGCCACGGTCGGTGCCGGGTTGCCGCCACCGGGGCCGGCGGCGAAGACATTGACGAGATGGACTTCAGGGATCATGGCCTCGGTTCCAGGATGGGATGCGCCGGCTATCATGAGCCTGTGATCGGGCCGCGGCCAAGCGCGTTGGGGCTCGACCCCCGGGACCGATCGCGCTACAGACACCGGACGAGCGGCCTTGCCCGATGCCCGGTGGGGCGCGTCGGCAGGGCCGCCGGTCAAGGCGCAGCATCCATCCCATGAGCAGCCGCTTATTCCTGTCGATCGCCGGTTCGCTGCTGGCGGTCGCGATCTATGATCCCGCCACGGCCCAGACGCCGGCGCCCGACCAGGCACCGAGCCTGACCTCGGAACGGATCTACAATGCGGCCAAGCCGCGCCTGTTGCAGGTTCGCTCGGTGCTGGCCTCGGCCGACCGGCAATCCTCGATCGGCTCGGCCTTCATGGTCAGCGCCGACGGGCTGGCGATCACCAACTACCATGTCGTCTCGCAATTCGCGCTGGAGCCCGAGACCTACCGGCTGGAATATATCGCCGCCGATGGACGCAAGGGTGTGCTGCAACTGCTGGCGGTCGATGTCGCCGACGATCTGGCCGTGGTCAAGGTCGATCGGCCGGCGCCGGAATTCTTCCAGTTCGACCCGCAGGCGCTGGCTGGCGTGCTGACCAAGGGCCAGCGGCTCTATGCCATGGGCAATCCGCTCGACCTCGGCTTCACCATCGTCGATGGCACCAACAACGGGTTGGTCGAGCGCAGCTATCAGCAGCGCATCCATTTCACCGGCGCGATCAATCCGGGTATGAGCGGCGGCCCGGCCGTGACCGAGGACGGGCGCATCGTCGGCATCAATGTGGCGAAGGAACTCGGCAACGATCTGGTCAGCTTCCTGGTGCCGGGACAATTCGCCGCCGCCCTGCTGAAAAAGGCGGCGGACGGCCCGGTCCCGCCGCCGGAAAGCTTCCAGGCCGAGATCGGCCGCCAGCTCTATGCCTGGCAGGACGGCATGTATCACGCCATCGCCGAGGCCGGATTCCGCGAGGTCGACAGCGGCCCGTACCTGGCACCGGAATCGAATGCGCCCTGGTTCACCTGCTGGGCCGGGACCAACGAGAATGATGTGCCGAAGCCGCGGGCGGTCGACAGTCGGACCGGCTGCAACACCAGTACGGCGCTGTTCGTCGCGAACGATCTGACCACCGGACTGATGCTGGTGTCCCATGCGCATCTGAAGAGCGTCGATCTCAACCCGTTCCAGTTCGCCACCTTCGCCGCCACGACCCATCCGGCGGTCGGGATCGGCGCCTATCACCGCAAATGGCAGGCGGCGCAGGAATGCCATGAGGATTTCGTCCAGGCCGACCCGGCGGCGGCGCATCCCGCCGTCCGGGTCGTCTGGTGCGCCCGGCCCTATCGCAAGTTCGACGGGCTCTATGACGTGCTGGTCCAGGCCATGACCCAGGACCGCACGGGCGAGGCCCTGATCTCGCGTCTGAACCTGCAGGCAATTTCCTACGACAATGCGCTGGGCCTGACCCAACGCTTCCTCGACGGTATCCGGTGGAAGCCATGATCTGGGTCGAAATCCTGTCGCGTCAGCGCGATGTGCTGGCGCGCCATCCGATGGTCGGCGATGCGCTGTCGATCGGCCGGGGCTATAGCAATGACGTGGTGATCGATGATCCCCATGTGGCACCCGACCATCTGCGCATCCGGCGCGACGCGGACGGCGCTCTGGTGGCGGAGGATCTGGGTAGCGTCAACGGGCTGTATCTCGACGGCGGCGCCCAGCGTCTGGACCGGGTCCGGCTCGACGGCGACGCGCCGATCCGGATCGGGCAGACCCTGCTGCGCATCCGCGACTCGTCGTTTGCGGTGCCGGCGGAACGGCCGCTGGTGCGCCCGCGCTGGCCGCTGGCGGCGCTGCTGATCGTCATCATCCTGGGCATCGAGCTGATCGGCGCCTGGCGCGCCGATTTCCGCGAAATCAAGCCCGCGACCTATATCCAGCCGGTGCTGCAAGTCACGGTCATCGTCGGCCTCTGGGTCGCGTTCTGGACGCTGCTCTCGCGCGTCATCGCGCGCGCCGCGCGGTTCGAGACCCATCTGCTGATCGGTCTCGTGGCGATGCTGACCGTGTCGGTCGCCAACGAAATCACCGATCTCGGCGCCTTCGCCCTATCCTGGCCCGGGCTGGCCGAGGCCAGCTTCGCCGTCGGTTTCATCGTGATGGGCGCGGCCGCCTTCGCCCATATGCGCACGATCGGCCCGGCGCGGCTGCGCCTCAAACTGGGCGGCGCCGTGGCCATTCCGGTGCTCATGATCGGCTATCATTCGGTGACCGACGCCGACCAGCAGCGCTCGTTAGACCCGCCGGCCTATGTCCACCGGCTGTTTCCGCCGGCCTTCCGCCTGGCGCCGATCAAGAGCGAGAACCGGTTCCTGAAGGACCTGGGCGATATGAAGGAACGGATCGACAAGGCCAGAGCGAACGACGCTCCGTAAAGGCCGCCGGCAGCGGAAGCTCGACGACCCCGCTCACGGCGCCGGGTCGGAACAGCTCTCGCCATCGCAAAGGCAGAGGTAATCGGGCTCGGCCAGCGAATCGTGATCCTTCGTTCCATTTTTCGAGCCGTTATGGGGCTGGCACATCCATTGTAGATTATTCTGCAGGTGATACGCCCGGCGCACGGAGGTTTTTTGCTTTCCGAGGCTGTCGATGTCGCCCGCCGTCAGTTCCTCGGTGTGAAAATCAATGACATAGGCGTCCCAATGATACGTCCCGTCGCACACTGTGTGCTTCGTGCATTCCGACTGGATCTGATCAAAAAACGGACGCTTGTGGTCGATTTCGATGTCGTTGTTGTTATGTTGCGTCAGTTTCGTGCTCTGACAGACGATCGGTTTTTTGTTGGTCTTGTACCAGAGCAGAAATCCGTTGAGCCAGGATACCTCGCTCCGTTTACCGTAGCGAAGCAGCCGATTGCCGTATTGATCAAATTTCGGACACTTGGGCTTCGGGATTTTGAATTCGACCGTCGTTTCGAAATCCATGCCGATTTCGAAACTGCCATCTTCGAGCTTGAGCGAGTTGCGGCGCGACAGACGCTTGGTCTGGGGCGGCGGCGGCAGATTATACTGCTCGGTTTTTTCCTTCGTCGACTTGCGCAAATTCATCGGCTGGATGACGGATGCCGGCTTTGCCTGGGCAGCGGATTTCGCCATGCCGTGCAGCGGCGCAAAGGGCGGCGGCGGGAGGGCAGAACGCCCTGCGGCCGGGCGAACGGGATTCGGCGGCATGTCGCGCCGCGGCTTCGCCTGGACGGAAGCGGGACCGGGCCAGGAAACCGGAGGAGGCGCAATCCGGCGAGGCGGCATGGTAACGACCTTCTCAGCAGAGACTGTTCGGGTCTCCAGGGACGGCCGCTTGGACGATCGATCGACCTGGATGCAACCTGGAGTGAAATTACTACTTTCATTGCCGCAGCCGCAACCGTCCGGTCGCGGCGGGCCGCGCCTAAAGCTCGCTCCGGAACCGGTGCGGCGAGGTGCCGGCGATCTTGCGGAACGCGGTCGAGAAATGGCTCTGGCTGGAAAATCCGACCGCGACCGACAGGCTGGCGAGCGACAGGGATCGATCGGCCAGCAGTTCCTTGGCGCGCTCGATCCGGCGATACAGCTGGTATTGATGCGGCGTCATGCCGGTCGATTGCTTGAAACTGCGGCAGAAATGGAAGACTGACAGGCCGGCGGTCGCCGCCATGTCGCCCAGCGAGACATCCTCGGCCAGATGGGCCTCGATGAATTCCTTGACCCGCTTCAGCGCGAACGGCGTCAGGCCGCCCTTGCGCGCCCCGCTCGGCCGCCGGAGCGTCGAGTGCGCGCGCACCAGATGCACCGCCATCAGCAGCGCGAACCGCTCGGCATAGACCGCCGAGGCGAGCGCCGGGACCTGCAGCTCCTGCAGCAGCCCGCGCGCCATCTGCTCGGCCGGGAAATCGCGCACGGCGAGGCTGGCCGCGATCTCCAGCCGCTCGGCATCGATGTCGAGCGCCTCGGCCACGACCTGCTCGATGCGGGCCTGGGGCAGATAGACCTCGATCCGGCCGTAGAGACCCTCCCATTGCCATTCGGCGGCCTCGCCGGCCGGCGTCACGCTGACGCTGCCGGCGGCGGCGCGACGGCGCTGGGTGTCGCCGCCCAGACGGCGCGACAGCAGCAGCGCGCCCGATTGCTGGACGCTGATGACATGATGGTCGACCGGGGGATATTCGATCAGGCCGTCGCGGCCGGTGCGCTGGACGACGAACAGATCGGGCCAATTGCGGCCGACGCTGGAAATCGCGGCCGGGCAGATCGACAGCGTCTCTTCCGGCAGCATGGTCCGGTCCCAGTTCCGGTCCGATACCGGACGCTCGATCGATGCGCGATCGCCAACGCGTTTGTCTGCGGCCATGAACGGCCCCTCCCCCAGTCGTCTTTTTTTATGTGCTTGCGGGTAGCATAGCCACAGATACGGGGGGTGGCGCAATTCCTTGTAGAAAAGGCGCGCCGATCGCCGGCGCGCCTTTTCCCATCGGTCCGACCGGGTCGGACTGGCTTCAGTACTTCGAGGCGCTCGGCACGCCCGGCGAAGTGCGCAATTCCTTCGGCTTCGCCACCACGTTGTTGCCGAAGCCGACCTGGTGGCCGAGTTTCTCGGTGGCGCCGTCGCAGCCATCTGCCGGCAGCTTCGACAGATCGATCTTGCCTTGGGCAGCCGTCCGCTGCTCCTCGAACTTCGCCTGGATCGCGCTCAGGATCGGGCCGATCTTGTCCGAGATCGCTTTGCTGGCGTGATCCTGGTTCTGCGAGGTCTGCCAGCCGATCGCGGCGACCTGGGGCTGGAAGGTCTGCACAGCCGTCTGGCCGAACTGGGCGACCGTGTCGTCGTCCGCCGTCGCCTGGGCGCCGTACGACGTCGCGAAGGCCTTGAGCACGCAAGCATTGTCGTTGAGTTCGCTTGCGAGCCACAGCTTGCGATCGATCGAGATCTTGACGGTGAGCTTGGCGAGAGCCGCGCAGACCGTGCCGTCGGGCAATTTCGCGATCGAGGTGGCACGCTGCGCGCCGAACCCGACGCTGGCTTGATAATAGCCGGGCGCCAGGCGGTCCGGCGGGGCGCCCAGCTTCGCCGCCAGGTCCTTGGCCGAAGCACTGGTGTCCTGCGGCAGGGGGCTCGGCACCGCCTCGAACGCGATCTGTGCCGGCGGGGCCGCGGGGCAACTGGCCGCCTGGGCCGCGGCGCCAACGCCCATCAGCAGCATGCCGATCAGGCCGGCGACGATTTTCTTGGTCATGGGAACTCCCGGAAAACAACTTCGCATGCCGGGGAAGAGACAGAATCCTACGCGCGAGGTAAAGCGCGAAATGGCGCGACCCGGTTCACGGCGCCGCGATCAATCCGCGCGCCATTCCTCGACCCACTGGGTGGTATTGCCGAAATGGCCGCTGGGATCGACGCCCTTCAACCACATCGGCATGACGAAGACGGTCGATTCGAAATAGAGCGGCAGGGCCGGCAGGTCGCGGGTATAGGCCTCCTGGATCCTGGCCCAGATCGGCTTGCGCCTGTCCGGGTCGAGTTCCATCACCAGCGCGCCGATCAGGCGGTCGGTTTCCGGATCGGCATAGCGCGGGAAATTACCGCCGGAGAAATCATTGGCCGCGGTCGGAATGCTGGCCGAGAGCAGGGTGTAGTTCGGCGGATTCTCCGGGACGTTGGTCCAGGAATACAGCGCCAGATCATAGGCGCCATGGGGCAGCCGGTCGCCCAGCAGGATCGAGGCATTGTCGTTGGCGAGCGTCACCTGGATGCCGATCGAGCGCCATTTCGCCTGCAACTCCTGTTCGATCAGCTCGCGCGCCCGATTGCCGGTCGTGGTGGCCAGGGTGAAGGCGAGACGACGCCCCTTGGCATCGATCCGGATGCCGTCGGCGCCGGGCTTGAAACCGGCCTCGGCCAGCAGCTTGCCGGCCGCGACCGGGTCATAGGGATATTTCGGCAGGTCGGCATCGAAGCCCTGGTCGGTCGGGGCCACGAACCCGTCGGCCACCGGCAGCAGCCCGTCGAACAGCCGGCGCGTGATGGTCTGCCGGTCGATCGCCAGCAGCAAGGCATGCCGGATGCGCAGGTCGGCCAGCAGCGGGTTGTCCAGGTTGACGTCGACATGGGTATAGACGAGGCCGGCCTGGATCGCGAAATCGAAGCTGTAGGCGCGCCGCGCCTTCAGTTCCAGCCCCTGATCGACGGTCAGGCCCAGTTCGCCGGCGATATAATCGATCGTGCCGGTCATGAAATCGGCCTCGAGGGCGGCGGTATTCTCGATCATGCGCACGGTGATGCGCGGAATATGCGCAGGAGGACCCGGCCAATAGGGATTGCGGTCGTAGCGCGCGCTTTGCCCCGGATCGTAGCCGATCAGGCGATAGGGCCCCAGCCACAGGCCGGGGTTGGTCGGATCGGTCAGATAGGCCGACCGGTTGAAATAGTCGCCGCGATCGGCCAGCCCGGCCAGAATCAGTCCCTCGATATGTTCCGGCAGCACCCAGAACGTGACCTGGCGATTGTAGCCATAGTCGATCTGGTCGATGTGCAGGACGAAGGTCCGGGGATCGACGATGGTGACGTCGACGATATGGCGCAGCGTCTCGGCATTGGCGGCGCCGATCATCGGATCGCGCGCCAGATGCCAGCTGAACACGATGTCGCTGCTGGTGACCGGCACGCCATCGGCCCAGGACAGGCCGCGCTTCAGCGTGAAACTCACCTCCATGCCCTTGCGGCCGCCGTCCAGATCGACGATGCGCGCGCCGCCGTTCTCCAGCGTCGGCAGCGTCTCGCACAGATAGCAGGCGGGGCGGCCGAGCTTGTCCGGCCCGGCGAGCGCGCGCAGCGACATGGCGTTCAGATAGGTGCGGGATCCCGTGCTGCCCTGGAGCGGATTGAGCGAGGGGGGCGCCTGACGCAGGCCGATGACCAGTTCGTCGTGTCCGGATGCCGCGAGGGCTGCCGATGACCAGGCGAAGACGGCAATGAGGCAGATCAGGCCTGTCTGCCGCACCCAGCCCAGAAGATCAGCCGATCGCATGGTCGTCCGTTTCCCCAATGAGCTGCTCGAACCAATCCGTCGGCGGCAGATTCCACCAACCGGACGCGCTTGCCAAGTGTCACATGATACCGCGTCAGCGGACGCGCAATCGATCGCGCAGTCGGTCCGTCGCGCGCCTGACCGCGTCGGCCATCGCCGGCTCCAGATCGGAATGATTGCCCTCGACCACGACCTCCAGTTCGGAGCCGGGCCAGGCCCGATGCACCGCCCAGGACGTCGTGGGCGGCGTCACGACATCGTAGCGCCCGACCACCATCTGGGCCGGTAGATGCGCGATGCGGGGCAGGTCGCGCAGCACCTGGCCCTCTTCGATGAAGAAACCATGGGTGCAATAGTGGGTGAAGAAGCGCGACAGCGGCAGGGCCGTCGCCAGATCGAACGCGCCGTCGATCGCGTCCCGGTCGGGCCGGAACGTCGAGGTGCTGGCCGAAAAGCGCTTCAGCGCGCGGACGGCCGGCTCATGGACCTTCGGGTCCGGGCTGCCGGTGCGGGTATGGTAGGCGGCGAGCACCTCGCCCCGTTCGCCGGCCGGCAGCGCCGCCAGCAATTCCTCGTACGCCTCCGGAAACAGCACACCGATCGAGCGCCACCACCAGTCGATCTCGCTGGCCCTGCCGGTGAACATGCCGCGGAGCCGAAAGCCCAGGCAGCGGTCGGGGTGGGCCTCACCATAGAGCAGCGCCAGGCACGAGCCCCAGGAGCCGCCGGTGACGGCCCAGCGCTCGATGCCCAGATGGACGCGTAGCCGCTCGATATCGCCGACCAGGGCTTGGCTGTCATTGTCGAGCGTCTCGCCCAGCGGCAGCGAGCGGCCGCAGCCGCGCTGGTCGATGAGCACGATGCGGAAGAAATCCGGATCGTAGAATCGGCGATGGATTGCTTTAGCGCCGCCGCCCGGGCCGCCATGCAGGAAGATGACGGGAACACCGTTCGGGTTGCCGACCTGCTCGAAATAGATCCGATGCGGGTCCCCGACCGCGAGCAGGCCGTGGTCATAGGGTTCGATTTCGGGATAAAGCAGATCGTCGAGCGACATGAGACTTCCAGGGTCGGCGGAGGATGGCGCGGATGGTGCCTGCTTCGGGGCCGCACGGCAATCGTTCGAAGGGGATGAGGATGGCGGAGTTCACGATCGAGACGGCGCGGCTGCGGCCCTGGCGCGCGGAGGATCTGGCGCCCTTCGCGGCGCTCAATGCCGATCCGGCGGTCATGGAACATTTCCCGCGGCCGCTCGACCAGGCCGAAAGCGATGCGATGGCCGAGCGGATCGGCGTGCATTTCGATCGGCATGGCTTCGGCTTCTGGGCGGTCGAGTTGAAGGAGGACGGTCGGTTCATCGGTCTTGTCGGTTTGGCCGTGCCGCTCTGGACCGTGTCCGTCACGCCCTGTGTCGAAGTCGGCTGGCGTCTGGCCGCGGCCTATTGGGGCCAAGGCTATGCCAGCGAAGCCGCCGCGGCGGCACTCGATCACGGCTTCGGCGCCCAGGGCCTGGCCGAGATTCTCGCCTGCACCTTGCCAGACAACCGTCGCTCGCGCGCGGTCATGGAACGGCTCGGCATGCGCCGGTCGGCCGCCGATGATTTCGACCACCCATCGGTTCCGGTCGGACATCCGATGGTGCGCCATGTGCTCTATCGGATCGACGCGGCGACCTGGCGCCAGACGAGGGGCTAAGCCGTCGGCTGATCCCAGGCCGGTGCGAACGGTGGGTTGACCAGGCGACTGTCCTTGGGCAGCGCCGCGATGACGCGCCGGTCGTCGTCGTCGAGCGCCAGTTTCAGCGCATCCAGATTGGCCTGCTGGCTTTCCGGCCGTTGCGCCTTGGGGATGGCGGCGACGCCGTCCTGGTCCAGCAGCCATTTCAACGCGACCTGGGCCGGGCTGGCGCCGTGCTTGCGGCCGATCGCCGCCAATTCGGGCTGGTCGGCGAGCCCCCCCTGGGCCAGCGGGCAATAGGCCACGACCGGAATACTGTGGCCGGCCAGGTAGGTCCGCACCGGAGTCTGGTCGAGCAGCACGTGATATTCGATCTGATTGACCGCGATCGGCGCGCCGACCTGCTCGATCGCGGCGCGCAGCAGGGGCAGCGTGAAGTTGCACACGCCCATGGCGCGGATACGGCCCTCGGCTTTCAACTGCCCCAATGTCTCGAACATTGCCGGCAGATCCATCGCGCGTGCCGGCCAATGCACCATGAACAGATCGACGTAATCGAGCCGCAGCTTCGTCAGGCTGGCGTCGAGCGAACGCCGGATCGCCTCCGGCGCCAGATTGTCGTGCCAGACCTTGGTCGTGACATGGATATCCTGACGCTTGACGGTGGCGAGGGCGGCACCGACCGCGTCCTCGTTGCCGTACATCGCCGCCGTATCGACATGGCGGTATCCCAGCGACAAGGCACCTTCGACGGCGGCGCGGCAAACGTCGCCCTGCATGCGGAACGTACCGAGCCCCAGGCGCGGCAGGCGGATGCCCTGGGTGTGCAGGTCGTCCATGTCATTCTCCTGATCGGTGCCGGGCACAGCCGGCGACCCTCGGAAGATAGGGCGTCGGCAAGGACGTTTGAAACGCGCTCTCGTCAGTTTACCGGTGAGAATGCGTCAGGAATGACGGTGTCGGATCCGCCACATGCATCGGCCGAATTCACGCAAACGACGTTTGAAGAATATGTCTCTCGACTTTCCGAATCGAGCGAGTAAGACTCTGTTAACCTCGTTTTTGGTGAAACCCTCGATGGTCGAACCGATGCTCACTCATAATCGTTTTGCTGAACGGCTGCGTGCGGACGATGCGACGCTGGCCATCGTCGATGGTCAGGCCGGTCTGTTGCCGACCGAAGCCTTGCGAAACAATCTGCTGGGCCTGGCGCGGCTCGGCCACGCTTTCGGCGTGCCGACCGTGCTGGGCATTACTGGGGCGCCCAAGCGCGACCCGCTGCTGGACGAACTGCTGACGCTGTTCGGTGCGGAGACGGTGGTACGGCGCCCGGGCGGCGCATTCTGGGACGACGCCGCCTCGCGCCGGGCCGTGCTGGCGCCGGGACGCCATCATCTGATCGTCGCCGCACTGACCGCGGACTTCGGGCTGGCCCAGATCGCCCTCGGCGCACGACGGGACGGGCTCGAGGTCCATGCGGTGCTCGATGCCTCCGCCGGATCGGAGGAGGGGGTGGCCCGGGTCGGCCTCGCCCGCATGACGACGGCGGGCATCCATCTGACCAGCTGGGTCGCGGTTCTGGCTGAATTGGCCGCGACCGGCGTCGATACCACCGGCGGTAACGGCTGCGCCGCGGTGCGCGACAATCTCGATAATTATGCGATCAGGGACGCCGGCAGCCCGCCGGTCTGGGGCGATTCCCTGGCATTGCCTGCTGCCCGACGCTGAACGCGCTAGCGTGTCGCAGTGATTCGCCGCAATCGCATGATAGTACCGCAAACCTGCGAAAGCCGGCATGTGTGCGCCGCACCATAGTTATTTCATAGGCGCGCGCCCCATCGCGTGCCGGACCAGGCACTCCCGCCGATTGTCCCGAGCGGTCCCCTCCCTCGGGACAGCCTATCGGCGGTACAGGAACTGGACGTCGGGCCGGTAGCGTGCGACCCCATGCCCACGCCGCCGGCCCGACATCATCCGCGCAATTCCCGAACCTGCTCCTCGGTCAGAAACCGCGTGCGATGCCCATGCAGCAGCAGGTGCAAGCGCGCGGTCTCCTCCAGCTCCTCGATCGCGGCGGATGCCGCCGACAGGCTGGTGCCGGCGACGACCGGCCCGTGGTTGGCCAGCAGCACGGCATGATGGCTGCCGGCCAGCGTGCGGACCGCATCGGCCAAGCGGAGATCGCCCGGTTTGAAATAGGGGATCAGCGGCAGGGTGCCGACCCGCATGACGTAATAGGCGGTGATCGGCGGCAGCACGTTGGCCGGATCGACATCGGCCAGGCACGAGACGGCGACCGAATGGGTCGAATGCAGATGCACGACCGCCGCGGCCGAGCCGCGCTCCTCGTACATCGCGCGATGCAGAAAGCTCTCCTTGGTCGGCGCGTCGCCCGACAGCAGCGTGCCGTCGAGCGAGAGCTTGGAGAGCCGCGCCGGATCCAGTTCGCCGAGCGAGGCATTGGTCGGCGTCATCAGATAGACGTCGCCAAGGCGGACGCTGATGTTGCCGGAACTGCCGAAGGTCAGGCCGCGGGCGAAGATCGACTGCCCCAGGCGGCAGATCGCGTCGCGCGCCGCGGCTTCGGGGCTCATGCGAAGGCCCGCAGGAAAAAGTCCTCGCCACCGAAATTGCCGGATTTGAGCGCCAAGGCCAGATCCGCCCCGCCGCCGCCCGACGCGACGGTCCAAGGCACGCCCGGGTCGATCTGCGCGCCAATACGGAGCGCGGTAATGCCCAGCGCCTGGACGACCGCGCCCGAGCTTTCACCGCCGGCCACGACCAGGCGGCGCACGCCCCGCTCGACCAGCCCGCGCGCGATCCGGGCCAGCGCCCGCTCGACGAGCGCGCCGGCCCGCGCGCGGCCCAGCCGCTCCTGGGCGGCGCGGACCGCGTCGGGCGGCGCGCTGGCGCTGATCAGGATCGGTGCGGGGCCCAGCTGTCGCCCGGCCCAATCGAGCGCCGCCGCAATCTGGTCGTCGCCCTCGGCCAGGGCCTGCGGATCGAGCTGAAACCACGGTCGGCGTGCGCGCATATAGGCGTTCTGGGCCAGGGTGGCGACCGAACAGGAGCCGGAGATGACGGCGGCGGCACCCGCCAGATCGGACGGCACGGCCGCATTCTCGCCGCGTTCCGGCAGCGCCCCCTGGCGCCGGAAAATCGCCGGCAGCCCCAGCGCCAAGCCGGAGCCGCCGGTGATCAGCCTCAAGTCCGCGACGGCCTCGCCCAGGCGATGCAGGTCGTCGTCCGTGACCGCATCGACCACGGCATGGGCGGTGCCCGACCGCTCCAGGCGACCGAATTCGGACCGGATCGCCGCCGGGCCGGCCAGCACCGCCGACAGCGGCACCAATCCGACCGGCCGGGTCGTCTGCGCCGCCAGCACGCGCACCAGGTTGGCATCGCGCATCGGGGTCAGCGGGTGGTCGCGCATGCCGGATTCCGACAGCAGCCCGTCGCCGACGAACAGATAGCCCTTGAAGATCGTCCGGCCGTTCTCTGGGAAGGCCGGGCAATAGATCGTGAAATCGACGCCCATCGCCGCCATCAGCGCCTCGGCGACCGGACCGATATTGCCCGCGGGCGTCGAATCGAAGGTCGAGCAATATTTGAACAGCACCTGTCCGACGCCCGCCGCCTGCAGCCAGGCCAGCGCCGCCAGCGACTGGGCGACCGCGTCGGCGGCGGGGATGGTCCGGCTTTTCAGCGCGATGACGACGGCGTCGATATCGTCCAGTGCTGCCGGGGCGGGTCCGGTCGGCACATCGATCAACTGCACGGTCCGCATGCCCTGGCGCACCAGTGTGTTCGCCAGATCCGTGGCGCCGGTGAAATCGTCGGCGATCGCGCCGAGCAGGATCGCCATGGAGCTTCTCCGAGACAGGGTTGCCGAATGTTGGGGGCTGGCCGATCCTAGGCGGTGATGCACCCCGGCTTCAAGGACCACCCCATGCCGCGCTTCGCTGCAAACCTCTCGATGATGTTCACCGAACATGATTTTCTCGACCGCTTCGCGGCCGCCGCCGACGCGGGCTTCGCGGCGGTCGAATATCTGTTTCCCTACGATTATCCGGCCGATGAACTGGCGCGTCGGCTGGAACGGACCGGTCTAGAGCAGGTGCTGTTCAATTTGCCGCCGGGCGACTGGGCCAAGGCCGAGCGGGGCTTGGCGGCGTTGCCGGGGCGCGAAGCCGATTTCGCCCGGGCGGTCGATCAGGCCCTGGCCTATGCCAAGCCGCTACGCTGTCCCAGGCTCCATGCCATGGCCGGCATCCTGGCGCCCGATACCGACCGGGCGCTGGCGCGGCGGACCTATATCGCCAATCTGCGCCATGCCGCGGCGCGGGCGGCCGAGGCCGACATCACCCTGTTGATCGAACCCATCAATACCCGCGACATTCCGGGCTATTTCCTCAATCGGCCGAGCGAGGCACGCCAAATCATCGCCGAGGTGGGGGCGCCCAATCTGGCGCTGCAGTTCGACGCCTATCATTGTCAGATCATGGTCGGCGACCTGGCGACCCAGATCCGCACCCATGCCGACATCACCGGCCATATCCAGATCGCCGGCGTGCCTGATCGGCATGAGCCCGACGTGGGCGAGATCCATTATCCCTACCTGTTCGAGGTGATCGACCAGACGGGCTACGAGGGCTGGATCGGCTGCGAATATCGCCCGAAAGGCGAGACCGCGGACGGGCTCGGGTGGCTGAAGCCCTGGTTGTAAACGGACTCCCTTCGCCCCGCGGGCATGACGGAGGAGACCGAGTTTTCTAGTAAAGCTCCGGCACCCAATGCTGGTCGGATTTCTTTGGCCGGACATAGTCGGTGTCGGTCTGGCGCGGCGGCAAATCAACTTCGATCGGCTCCAGATCCTTGTACGGCACCTGGCGCAGCAGATGGGCGATGCAGTTGAGCCGCGCGCGCTTCTTGTTGTCGGCATCGACGATGTTCCACGGCACCAGCTTGGTATCGGTATATGCCAGCATGGTGTCCTTGGCCCGGGAGTAGTCGACCCACTTGCCGCGCGATTCCAGATCCATCGGCGACAGTTTCCAGCGCTTGATCGGGTTTTCCATCCGCTCGACGAAGCGGGCTTCCTGTTCCTCGTCGCTGACCGAGAACCAGTATTTGATCAGATGGACGCCTGAGCGGACCAGCATCTCCTCGAACAGCGGGCAGGCGCGCAGGAATTCGTCATATTCCGCGTTCGAGCAGAAGCCCATGACCCGTTCGACCCCGGCGCGGTTGTACCAGCTGCGGTCGAACAGCACCATTTCCCCCGCCGCCGGCAGTTGCGCCACATAGCGCTGGAAATACCATTGGGTCCGTTCGCGCTCGGTCGGCGTACCCAGCGCCACCACCCGGCAGGTGCGCGGGTTCAGGCTTTCGGTGATGCGCTTGATCACGCCGCCCTTGCCGGCCGCGTCGCGTCCCTCGAACAGCACGCAGACCTTCAGGCCCTCGATCTTGACCCATTCCTGCAGCTTGATCAGTTCGAACTGCAGGCGCGCCAGTTCTTCGACATATTTGTATTTCCGCTTTTTGGCGCGCGGCGGGCTGCCTTTGCCCACGACCTCCCAGCGATCTTCGATGATGGTGCGTTCATGGACGTTGCGCGCCACTTCGCCGCCAGGCTTCTTGTCGCGTTTGGTCGCCATCGATAGCCCCTTGCTGTTGTTAGCCCTGACGCCCCAGCCAATCGAGGGCGTCGCGGTAGCGGACGACCTCGCCGACCACGACGATCGCCGGCGGTTCGATCGCCGAAGCGGCGACCGCGTCGGCCGCCGTGGCGAGCGTTGCCACCAGAACCTGCTGTTCCGCCCGCGCCGCCTTGCTGACGATCGCGATCGGTTCATCGGGTGAACGCCCCTCGGCGATCAATCGTGCCGCGATGGCGCCCAATTGCCGAAAGGCCATGTAGAATACGATGACCGGCGCCGCCCGGGCCAGCGCCGCCCAGTCGATCCCTTCTGGCAGCAGCCCCTGGGCATCATGGCCGGTGACCATGGCGAAGACCTGGTTGGTGTCGCGGTGGGTGACCGGGATGCCGGCATAGGCTAGGCCGCCGATGCCGGCGGTGACGCCCGGCACGATGCGGAACGGCACGGCGGCATCGGCCAGCGCCAGCGCCTCCTCGCCGCCGCGGCCGAACACGAACGGATCGCCGCCCTTCAGCCGCACGACCCGATGGCCGGCGCGCGCCAGTTCGACCAGGCGCTTGGAGATGTCGGGCTGGGTCGGCGACGGCCGGCCGCCGCGCTTGCCGGCATATTCCAGCAGCGCATCGGCCCGGGTGAAATCGAGCAGGCGCGGATCGATCAGCGCGTCATAGACGATCGCGTCCGCCGCCTCGAGCGCGTGACGACCCAGCAGGGTCAGCAGACCGGGATCGCCCGGGCCGGCGCCGACCAGCCAGACGGAGCCTGGGGCGAAGTCGGGAAATGCGAAGGGCACGCGGTCCATGAAAAGATCCGATGTCGCGAAAGTGACCAGCTTCATGAGCCGGTGACGGATTGCAAGGGGTGGAATCTGCGGGGCTGCGGCACAAGATCTCAGCGGCCTGCCGCTGGTCAAGCGGCAGGTGTCCTCTTACTGTGCCGTCGCGTAGGCGCGCACGCCCGTTCCGGAGCCTTTTTTCATGTCGTTTCGTTCGCTGATCCGCTCGCTGCTGCTGGCGGCCGCCCTCTTCGGCGCCGCGCCCCACCCGGCCTGGGCGTTGGACGAGTACCTGAATGTGATCAAGGCGGTTAAGGCCGGCGATGTCGAGACCCTGCGGGCGCAGGTCGTGCGCGGCGACGACATGAACCATCAGGACGATGTCGATAAGACCGCGCTGATCTATGCCGCCACCAATGGCGATGAGACGATGATCAAACTGCTGCTGCAAGGCGGCGCCCGGCCGACCATCCGCGATCTGGACGGCCGCGTGGCCTTGCATTGGGCGGTGCAGAAGGACAATCCCGACGCGGTGACGGCCCTGCTCGACGGCGGCGCCGTCGTCGATGTGCTGGATCCGCACGGCACCACGCCGCTGATGATGGCGGCAGCGAACGGCAATCTCGCGGTGCTGCGCGTGCTGATCGCCCACCATGCCAGGCTCGACACCCGCGACTATACCGGCCGTTCCGCGCTCGATTTTGCCGAGGGGACGCGTCAGTCGCGCGCGGCCACCCTGCTGCGGCAGGCCGGCGGGTCCTAAATCAGTCGATCGCGGCGACCAGGCTCTTGACCGTCCCGTCGGCATAGAGGCTGGCCAGAGCGCGGTTGAAGGCCTCGATTTTCGCCTGGTAGCCGGGACGATTGAGCGGCAGGCCCAGATATTGGACCTGTTCTTCGATCGGCGGATCGACCCATTCCATCTCGCCGGCGAATTTGGCGAGGCTGCTGCCCAGCAGATAGGCCGCCACGCCCCGGTCGATCAGCACCATGTCGAGGCGATGGGCATCGAGCTTGCGCAGGTTCTCCCCGTCGTCGACCCCGCTCTCGGTCTGGAGACGCGCCGCCTCGAAGCGGGGCGGATTGACGTAGCCCCGGCCGACTCCGATCGTATAGGACGCGAGATCCGCCAGCGTTCGGAAGGCGATCTTGTCCGATTTCAGCTTGTAGAAGCCGATCTGGTTGGCCGGCAGCGCGTTGGAAAAGGCGAAATATTTTTCGCGCTCGGCGCTGTGCCACAGAAAGACGACGCCGTCATATTGCCCGTCCTGCGCCTCGTCGAGCGCGCGGGCCCAGGGCCGGAACGTGACGACCGGCTCATAGCCGGCGCGGCGGAATGCGCGGGTGACGATATCGACGGTGATGCCGCCGTTCGGCAGGGCGGCGCCCATATAGGGCGGATATTCGGTCGAGACGAGTTGGACCGGTTCGCCGGCCGCGGCGCTGCCGGAACCGACCAGAACGGTGGTGAGCACCGCAAGCAACGGCAGATGCCTAAAGATGCGACACATCGACAAGATGCCTCCTCAATAGCCATCCTAGCGCCTGCGTCGCAACAATCCCAAGCCGTTTAGGGCGCCAGCCGATAGAGCCTGAGCAGGATCCAGCGGCCGTTCGAATAGTCGAAGCCGCGGACGGCGCCGAACGGCCGGGCGGCTTTGCCGGCGGCCTTGAGGGCGGCCGCGAAGCCCGGGTCCTGCCGGTCGGCGACCAGCGCCAGCTTGGCCTTGCCGTCGATCAGGTCCGCTGCCGCCGCCTCGGGCGTCACCAAGCCGGTCCCGGTGCCGAGCATGAACACCAGGCTCGGCTCCGAATAGCCGGCCGAGACGATCGTCTCGCCCGGCAGCCGCTCGGCGGCGACCAGCACGGCGGCCGATCGGCTGAGCCAGATCGTGTCGAGTCGGGGCAGCACGAGTGCGAATGCCGGCGCCATCACCAGCAGACCGACCAGCAGGGCGATGCCGGCACTGCCCAGGCTGGGGCGTGCCCGCTCGCGCCAGATCAGGTGCCACAGCCCGGCCAGCACCGCCGCTGCCGCGATGGCGGCGCCGAAGGAGGCGCGGTGGCCGAGTTCGAGCGGCAGGCCGACCAGCGCGCCGGCCAGCGCCACGGCCACCAGCGCCCAGAGCCCCGCCGGCAGCCAGACGATCCAGCGGCGCGGCGCGGCCATGCCGTCTTCCGCCGCCGCGATCAGTCCCCTGGCCGCCAGCAGCGCTAGCGCCGGATAGAGCGGCACGACGTAGTGCGGCAGCTTGGTCGGCACCGCTTCCAGCACGAGCCAGAACGGGACGGCCCAGGCCAGCAGGAAGCGCGCCGCGGCAAGGCGGCGGTTGCGCCAGGCCCAGACCGTGCCGAAGCCCAGGAACAGGGTGCCGGGCCAGAACGTCACCGGCAGCAGCGCCAGATAATAGCCGGGCCAGGCGCCATGGGCCTCCTGCGCGCCGGCGACCTTGCCCAGCAGGTCATGGCCGACCGCTTCGGTCAGGAACTGGCCCTGGGTCGCGATCTCGATGCTGATCAGCCAGGGCAGCACCAGGGCCAGCAGCAGCGGCACGCCCCAGAGCGGCCGCAGCGCCTTCAGCCAGGCGCCGCGCCGGTCGGCCGCGACCAGCGCCAGGATCGTCAAGAGCGAGATTGCCGGCACGACCGGGCCTTTGACCAGGATCGACAGCGCCTGGGCGATCCAGAACAGCGCGGCGAGGCCGGGCCCGAAGCGCTCGCCCCGGCGCGGTGCCAGATAAGCGGCCGCGAGCGCGCCCTGGGCCGCGACGGCGGTCGCCAGCAGCAGCGCGTCGGTCGTGGCGATATGGGCCTCGAACACCAGATCGAGGCAGCCGGCCAGCAGGCCGGCCCCGACCAGCGCGGTGCGCCGGTCGAAGATCTGCTGACCGAACAGAAAGGCGAACAGCACGGCGGCGGTCGCGCCCAGCAGCGAGACTAGGCGATAGGGCCAGACCGCTGTCGCGTCGGCTGTGCTGAAGCCCGCGACGGCGGCGGCCTGCAGCCAATAGACCCCCGCCGGCTTTTTGTTGCGCGCCTCGTCCTGGTAGCGGATGCGCAGGAAATCGCCGGTTTCCAGCATCTGGCGCGTCGCCTGGATATAGCGCGCCTCGTCCCGATCGACCACCGGCAGGCTCGCCAGCCCCGGCAGATAGAGCGCCAGCGACAACAGCAGCAGCAGCAGCCAGGGACGCCGCCCTTCGGCCAGATAATCGAGGCGGGCGCCCGGCCCGTAGGAATCATGTGAGGTCACGGGAAGCAGGCTTACGCGGAAGTACCGCCCGAAGGCAAGGCGCCCGAGGGTAAGACAGAGCGCGCCAGTTCGGCCGCTCTGGCCGCCAGCGTGGCCAGGACGAGCGGATGCGCGCCCAGCGCCGCCGCTTCGATCAACAGGGCCCCGTCGCCGACCGCCGCGCGGGCCTGCCGCCGCGCCAAGCCGAGCAGGCTGCCCTCGGTCAGGAACCAGGGCAGCAGCAGAATGCGGCGATGGCCCTGGCTCAGCATGGTCTCGATCGCCTGGGCGACGGTCGGCTTGGCGACCGAGGCGTAGCAGGCGATGGCGGCGGCAAAGCCATGTTGATGGCCGAGTTCATCCGCGATCGCGACCAGCCCGGCATTGGTCCGGGCATTGCTGCTGCCGGCGCCGACCAGCACCAGCGCCACACCCTGCCCATCATGCCCGGGAATGACGGCGGAGAGACGATCGCCCAGCGCCGCGATCAGCCGGGCGTCGGTGCCCAATTCGCGGCCCAGGACCACCTCGACGCCATGATGGCCCGCGGCGGCGGCCAGTTCGCGCGGCAGGTCTTCCAGCATGTGGCGGGCGGCGAACAGAAAGCCCGGCACCGCCAGGATGCGCTTGGCCCCGGCGGCGACCAGCGTGCCGACCGCCGTTTCGAGGGTGGGCGCGGCCAGTTCCATGAAACCATGGGCAAAGGGTGCGCCCGCCAGCAGCGGCGCCAGGCCCGCCGCGATCCGGGCGAAGCCCTCGACGCTGACTGGATCGCGGCTGCCATGGCCGCACAGCAGGAAACCATCGTCAATCATTGACCCGAGCGCTCACCGCCGGTCATGCTCCGCCCGCGATGCCCCATCTCGACTCTCTCCTGCTGCTGCCGGCCCATACGGTCGACCGTCTCGTCATCCTGGTGCTGGCGCTCGGGCTCGATTGGCTGATCGGCGATCTGCCGGCGCTGTTCCGCTTCGTGCCGCACCCGGTCGTCATCATCGGCAAAGCCATAGCGCTGTTCGACCGGCGGCTCAATCGCCTGGCGCGCAGCAGCGCCACGCGGCGGCGGCGCGGCGTCTACACCCTGCTGTTCCTGGTGGTCGCGGCGGCGCTGATCGGGTTCGGCTTGAGCCTGCTCGCCGCCCGTTTCGGCCGCTGGGGCGGCGTGCTGGAACTGCTCGTCGTCGCGGTGATGGTCGCCCAGCGCAGCCTGTACGATCATGTCGCCCGGGTCATGCGGGCGCTCGACAGCGAGGGGCTCGCGGCCGGCCGGGTCGCGGTCAGCCATATCGTCGGGCGCAATCCGGCCAGCCTGGATGCCCATGGCGTCGTGCGCGCCGGCATCGAATCGCTGGCCGAGAATTTCTCCGACGGCGTCGTGGCGCCGGTGCTGTTCTATCTGCTGGCGGGCCTGCCCGGCCTGCTCGTCTATAAGACCGTCAATACGCTGGATAGCATGATCGGCCATAAGACGCCGCGCCATCTGGCGTTCGGCTGGGCCTCGGCCCGGTTCGACGATCTGTTGAACCTGATCCCGGCGCGGCTCGCCGGCCTGCTGGTCGGGCTCGCGGCCCTGTTCGTGCCGCAGGGCGCACCGCTGAAGGCGCTCACCACCATGTTCCGCGACGCGGGCAAGCACCGCTCGCCCAACGCCGGCTGGCCCGAGGCCGCCATGGCCGGCGCGCTCGACCTCGCGTTGGCCGGCCCCCGGCGCTACGGCGACATCACCGTGACCGACCCCTGGATGGGCAGCGGCCGCGCGCGCGCCACCGTCGCCGACATGCGGGCGGCCCTGCGGGTGTTCCAGGTCGCCTGCCTGATCCAGGTGCTGGCGCTGGGCATTGCGGCGCTGGTGTTGACGGCTTAGGGGCCGGACTGGCGTCGTTTGAAGACGGCGTCGCAGACGAAGTGTTGCAACCGAATTGCCCGTTCGGCATTGCACTTCTAGCCCGCGCGCCACTCCGGCTCCGCGGCTGCACGCCTTTTTGGGGAAAACAGGATGAGCCGTCGCAATCCTTGGATGACGCTCGGGTGGAACGCCATGGCGCTGACGGTCGAGGCGGTCTCCGTAATCGGCCTCCGCTCGATGAAGATGGCTAAGGGCGGCCCAGCCGCCAGCGCCGAAGCCGATCTGATGGTCAAAGAAAAAATGGAGGCGGCTTGGGCGCTCCAGAGCCTCGCGATGGCCGGTGCGCTGGGCTCGACCGCCCCGGGGATTGCCGCCAAGACAGTGGCGCACTACCGGCGCCGCGTCCGGGCCAATCGTCGACGGCTCACGAAGACGGGCGCTTGAGAGTATAGGTCGGCAGAGTCTGGACAGAACCCAGAGCAGAACGGATTGGGAGCGTGGGAAGACTTTCGACCCGAGATGGCCGCTCAGCTCGATTTCCGCGCAGCTCCAAAGCGGTCATTCACTATACCGGCAATCAATCCGGCTTGTTAGTGGCTATTGTGGCTGCTGCCGTGATCTCCGCCTCCAACATCATGTGCCCCGTTATGGCCCGAACCGCCGGCGGGTTCGGAAGAGATGGCGAACACGTCAGGAACGTCGAAGGCGGCATTGCCGTGGAAATGCCTATCGGCGATCTCCGCCCGCATGGCGTCATAGTCGCAGACTTCGCCAAGCTCATGATGGAATTGATTGAAATTTTCGCGCTCAGAGAACATTGCCACAGCATAGCAAGAGTATTCGATATCCAGTCCTGAACGTTCCACCGTTCTTCTCACCTGCTTGGGTGTGTATGATCGCGAATAGCCGTAATCCTTGGATAGCAGCCGAGGGAGTTGACGGGTGTACGTGCGGATCGCGCGGCTCTTCGCAAAGGAGTGAAGATATTTTCTAAACCACGTCATGCATCCCCCACACAAAACATCGCACAAGTCCTGTGGCTAGTTTCGGCCCGCGTCGGACGCTCAGTCGGCGCCCCTCAATTTCCGAAAGCAATCCTAGCGTCTGCCCGTAAACTCAAGTCCACTCCTGCGCCATTCTCTCTTTGCGGTAGTCGCCTTTGGAGAGTTGCCCCACCTCGTCCACTCCCTCCCGGCTTTTCACGCGGAACCTCAGTTGGCCAACATTCGCGAAGTGATTCAGCACGTGCCGAACCCCTTCAAAGTCATCTTCCGATTCAGAAAATGGGGGGCGAAACCATGATCCAGGCCGCCCAACGGGTTCGACAAACAAGACGCGTTCAACAAGGTCGGGGTTGGTAATTTGGCGAAATCCAAGCCCTCGGTTGACGATATCGAAGGCCTGCTCCACTCGGATGCACGCGATTTCCTCCCAGCGCAGTGAGCCGGTCTTGAAGCCTAATGTGCGCCGAGTGATACCGTTCTCGTCTAGGATTAGGATTGATCCCGCTACGAACCCCGAAACAATAGCGACGACGATAAAAAAAGCGCCGGACACGCCAACAAAGATCGACGTGAATTGCTCGTATGGTTCCCAAATCAGAATGCAGAACATTGCGAAGGCTACGGCGGTCGCTCCTGCCACGGCGATCACTCCTTTTGGGGAGCTAAAATCGTACACGAATGGCAGAGATACAGATCCTCTATCCGTGTGAATCACTGTCTTCACATCTACCGCTTGATTCGTGGCACGCGCCAAGTTCTTCCTCCAAAAGCCCATCGCACAACCAACAACCAAAGGTTGCGGATGCCCGGCATGGTCGCATCAATTTCCGAAACCAGACAAACCGGAATCCACCCCCCCGCCCGCCGTCTTCTCCGTGACTGATTTTAGCGCTACCCCGCCAACCCCGCCGCCAGTTCCGCATCCAGCGCCTTCACCCTCCCGACCGACGGCCGGGCATTGATCCGGCCGATGTACGCCATGATCGGCGGCAAGTCCGGCACCAGCTTGAAATTGGTCATCCAGGTCAGCGCCGTGCCCCACAGCACGTCGGCTGCCGAAAAGCGCGCGCCCAGCACGTAAGGGCCGACCGACAGCAGATCGACCAGGGTCTGCAGCATCCTGTCGAAATCGCCGTAGGGGCACATGGTCGGCGGCGCCGGCTCGCGCTTCAGCGCCTTGTCGACCACCGCCGGCTCGAAGCAGGAGCCGTAATAGGCCATCCAGCGCAGATAGGGGCCGCGCAGCGGATCGCCGATCGGCGGCGCCAGCCCGGCCGCGGGGAACAGGTCGGCCAGATAGAGAGTGACCGCGACCTGTTCGGTGATCAGCGCGTCGCCATGGCGGAGCGCCGGCACCTTGCCCATCGGGTTGACGGCGAGGTAATCCGCCTTGCGCTGGTCGCCGGCCTTCATGTTGACGATCTTGAGCTCATGCGGCGCGCCCAGCTCTTCCAGCAGGATGCGCGTCCCGGTCGAACGGGTGTTGGGCGAATGGTAGAACACGATCCCGGTCATGGCCGATCTCCCCTCGTGGCGCCGCAACTATAGCGGGCTCAGCGCGCGCGGGCTATCGCCAGCAGCCGGTCCAGATCGACCGTCGCCTCCAGATGATCGGCCAGCCGGTCGAGCGTGCGCTCGATCATGGCCTCGAAGCCCAGCGTCGCATCGGCGCTGGCGCCGAGCGAGGTCAGGAACCGGGCGCGCCAGCCGTCGGCCGAGAACAGGCCGTGGAGATAGCAGCCGGCGACCCGGCCATCGGCCGAGACCGCGCCCTCGTCACGCCCGTCGAGCACCAGGAACGGCCGCGACCGGTCGGCGCCGTCGCTGGTCCCCAGATGGATCTCGTAGCCCTGGATGCGGGTGCCGGAGCGATCGTCCCGGGCGTCGATCCGCGCCAAAGTCTTATCCCCGCCCAGCACGGTCGCGATCTCGAGCAGGCCCAGCCCGGGGCTTTCGCCCGGCGGGCCTTCGACTCCGCCCGGATCGGCGACGGTCCGGCCCAGCATCTGATAGCCGCCGCACAGGCCTAGCACCCGCCCGCCGGCGCGGACATGGGCCAGGATATCCAAGTCCCAGCCCTGGGCGCGCAAGGCGGCCAGATCGGCGCGCGTCGCCTTGGAGCCCGGCAGCAGCACCAGATCGGCATCGCGCGGCAGCGGCTGGCCCGGCGCCACGAACGCGACTTGGACGCCGGGTTCGGCCGCGAGCGGATCGAGATCGTCGAAATTCGAGATGTTCGGCAGGCGGGGCACCACGATCTTGTAGCCGCCGCCGGCGCGCGGGCCCAGCCGGCGGTCGAGCGCGACCGCATCCTCGGCCGGCAGGCGCGCGGCATCGGGCCAATGCGGCACGATGCCCAGGCAATCCAGGCCCGTGCGCGCCTTCAGGATATCGACGGCGGCGCCGAACAGGCCGACGTCGCCGCGGAATTTATTGATGAGATAGCCTTTGAGCCGCGCCTGCTCCGACGGCTCCAGCAGCAGGTGGGTACCGACGATCGAGGCGATGACGCCGCCGCGGTCGATGTCGCCGATCAGCACGACCGGCACGTCGGCGGCCTCGGCAAAGCCCATGTTGGCAATGTCGCCGGCGCGGAGATTGACTTCGGCGGGGCTGCCGGCGCCCTCGATCAGCACCAGATCGGCCTCGGCCGACAGGCGCCGGAAGCTGTCGAGCACGAAGGGCAGCAGCTCTGGCTTCAGCGCCTGATATTGGCGGGCCTCGGCATCGCGCCAGACGCGGCCTTGCACGATGATCTGGGCGCCGGTCTGGGAATGGGGTTTCAGCAGCACCGGGTTCATGTCGACCCGGGGCAGGGCGCCGCAGGCGCGCGCCTGCAGCGCCTGGGCCCGGCCGATCTCGCCGCCATCGGCGGTGACGGCGGCGTTGTTCGACATGTTCTGCGGCTTGAACGGTAAAACGCGAAGGCCGCGCCGGGTGAAGGCGCGGCCCAAGCCGGCAACGAGCAGGGATTTCCCGACATCGGACCCCGTCCCCTGAAACATCAGGGCCGGGGTCCGCGTCGGGACGTCGGGGTTTTGCTTAGCTTTCGTGGGCAAGAGTCGTCCGCAGGCTGTCGGCGCCCGGGTTCTTCACGCTGTGCCGATTGACGATGCCGGCCGGCGAGATGGCGCGGCCGTAATAGGCCTGGTTCCAGCTGTCACGCGGCTTGATGATCGAGCCGTTCAGCGTCAGGCCGGCATAGGCGCCCGAGGAGGACGACCAGACGACCAGATCGGCATTGAGCGCGGCGGTCGTGTCGGCTTCGGCGGTCGAGCCGAGCGTGACGACGGCGAGGCCGGCCTGCGCGCCGATCTTGAACTGATCCTTCATGAAGGCCTGCAGGCCCTTCTCGGTCAGGGCGAACACGATCAGTTCGGCTTCTTCGCCACCGATCTGCAGGCCGAACGAGGCGGAGGCCAGCGTATAGAACGCCGGGTAGCTCCATTCATGGTTCATGCCGCGGGTCAGCAGCACGCCGGTGCCGCCTTCGCCGCCGACGAAGAAGCCGCCCTTGATCAGCGACGGGACGATCATCACGCCCTTGGCCCGGCGCATCAGCTCGGAGCCGTTGCCGAATTCCTTGTCCTTATGCAGGTCGTCGAGCACGATCCGCGCATGCTCGACCAGATCCTGCTGGTCGCTCGCCGCGAGCGCGGCCGAGGCGGTCCCCGTCATAAGCCCGAGTGCGGCAACGGCGCAGAAAGCGCGCTTCCAGACATTCAACATCGCAACGTCCCTCATCATGGTTCTTCATACCGCCATCGGCGGCGGGTGTCTCGTGGCTGCTAACGCGGAAGCCTCCAATGAGTTGCACGCACCATGATGCTCACTTGACAAATTTTGTTTCGGCCGATTTCAACAGCATCGGCAGACCCGCCGTGACGAATACGACCCGATCCGCCGACGCTGCCACCGCCTGATGCAACCGTCCGGCATGGTCGCGGAACGCGCGCGCCAGGGCATTATCCGGCACGATGCCCTGCCCGACCTCGTTCGAGACCAGCACCACCGGCCCGGCGAGATCGGCGAAACAGCCGGCGAGCGCCGCCGTCTCGGCCGCGATGTCGCGCCCGGCATGCATCAGATTGGACAGCCACAGGGTCAGGCAGTCGACCAGCACCGGCCGGTCGGGTAACGCCACCCGACGCAGCGTGCCGACCAGCTCGAGCGGTTCCTCGATGGTGACCCAGCCGGCGCCGCGCGACGCCCGATGCCGGGCGATCCGCTCCGACATCTCGCCGTCGCCGGCCTCGGCGGTCGCGAGATATGTGGCGAGCGGCGCGGCGTCGCGGATCAGCCGTTCGGCGTAAGCGCTCTTGCCGGAGCGCGCGCCGCCCAGGACCAGGGTCGTTCGGGGCAGGAGGGTCATATCCGAGTGCTATCACCGCACCAGCAGCGCATGCAACCAGGCGGCATCGTCAAGGCGTGCCTCGGGGCTACGACGGCCGTCGACCCGAGGAGGCCGTAGGAAGGTCGCGAGAACTATCCCGGTAACAGATATAGCCGTAATGGCTTGCATCCATAATCCTGCAGACCAGCACTGATCCAGCTTCGACCGAAATTATTTGAAATTTTGGAAGCGACGCGGCGAGTCCTGCTTTTCGAGCGAACTCACTTCGATAGCATTCCTATCGTCCTCAGCCACCTCTCAGCCATCTGCGGCCATGCTGTCACGGGGAATTCCGAATGTCGCAGGCCAAAGCCGTGGCCTCCCTGCGCATACAAATGCATCTCCACGGGAACACCTGCATTTTTTAAGGCCATGTAGTAGACTAGCGCATTATTCACATTGTCGACCGGGTCGTTTTCGGCCTGCGTCAAGAAGGTGGGTGGAGTATTGTCGGTAACGCGAATATCTGGGTTCAACACAAAACCCTTTTCTTCGTACCATTGGTGTCCCGGATAAACAGCGATCGCGAAATCCGGGCGGGTGCTTTCCTGATCTGCTGCATCCACCGGTGAATATGAGCGCTGCGCAAAATGCGTGCTTACTTCTATTGCCATATCTCCTCCCGCCGAAAATCCGATCACCCCGATCTTGTGCGGATCGATGTGCCACTCCGCAGCGTGTAGCCGCACCAGTCCGAGTGTTCTTTGGCCATCTTCCAGTGCTTGCCGCGACTGATGGTAGGCCCCCACTTTCGGGGTTGGCGCGCGATATTTCAGCAGTACGGCAGTGATCCCCCGGGATGTGAGCCAGTCACAAATCTCCGTGCCTTCTAGGTCGATGGCCAGGCCCTGATAACCTCCACCAGGAAACACAACGACCGCAGCGCCCGTATTCTTTCTCGATGGCGAATAGACTGTCATCGTGGGCTGTGAAACGTTCACGACCCAACTATACGGCCTGCCAGCCACAAGTTCCTCTTTATCGATCGTCATCACCTCAGGCCCCGTGACAGGGACGGGGTCTGGAATCGCGTCCGGCCATATGGGCACTTGCGTGTGCCCGGCAGATGGCTGCCATACGGTCGGTTGTGCGCTAAGGGCACTCCCCTGACAGACCGACGCGAGAAGAGTGAGGGCCGCGATCGCCACATCACGAGAAAAGTTCATGATACTCGATGATCCCTGATATTGGCGGCATCATCGCGGCTGAAGACTACGACCTTAACGAGCCATTTCGCTTCCGACCCGATCAAGCCAGCGGACGAACGTCCGGTTTTTGGTCTCGCCCTCACAGAACGGACCGTCGCACCCTGCTCCGACATGGCGCGGATGGTCATGGGCTCGCGACCTAATCGACAATGAACAACGTCGCCCCACCCGCCGTCGCCGAGCGATGTGCCTCCGCCCCGTCGGCGACCTGGTACGACATGCCCGGCGTCAGCGTGAATCGCCGCCCATCGGCCAGCTCGGTCTCCAGCACGCCCGCGACCACCAGCAGGATATGCCCCTTGCTGCACCAATGGTCGGCCAGATAGCCCGGCGTATACTCGACCATGCGGACCCGGATCGGGCCGAACTGGCGCGTGCGCCAGAAGGCCTTGCCGGTCTCGCCCGGATGTTCGGTCGGGGCGAGTTCGGACCAGTCGGTCGTGCCGAACGGGATCGCGTCGATCTGCATGGGATGGCCTATCGTTCGAAGATGAAGCGCTGGCAGTCGCGCCGACGCTCCCAGGCGGCGCGTTCGAGCGCCGGGACGTCGTCCTCCTGCTCGGGATAGCCCAAGCAGAAATACCCCACGAAGCGCCAGTCCGCCGGCACGTCGAGCGCCGCCGTGACGTCGGCCGGATCCAGGATCGAGACCCAGCCGAGGCCGAGGCCTTCGGCGCGGGCCGCGAGCCACAGGGTGAAGACGGCGGCGACGGTCGAGTAATCGGCCATTTCCGGCATGGTGTGCCGGCCGAGCCCGTGGCCCTGCTCGGTCGAGCGGTCGGTGAAGACCGCGAACTGTTCCGGCGCCTGGTCGAAGCCGGCGAGCTTGAGCGTGGCATAGAGCCGGGCCCGCTCGTCGTCCAGGTCCGCCAGCGCCACGGCATTGCAGCGCTCGAAATTGGCGCGCACCGCCGCGCGCCGTGCCGGATCGGCGACCCGGACGAAGCGCCAGGGCTGCGATAGCCCGACCGAGGGCGCGAGGCAGGCGAGCGAGACCAGCCGTTCGAACGTACCGTCCGGCACCGGCGTGGTCCGGAAGCAGCGCACGTCGCGGCGCCAGACGATCAGGTCGGCGAGCCGCGCCCGGAAGCCATCGTCGAACAGGGGCGCTGTCGTCTTCACCGCGGCGGCTGATTGGTGAAATTGACCCGCCATGCATTGCCCTGGCCACCGGCGTCCGCCGGGAAATGATCGAGGCGGGTGACCGAGATATTGTCGACGGCGAAGGCGAGCGCCGATTCCGGCGCCAGGTCGAGCGCCAGCGCGATCGCGGCGCGGATGGTGCCGCCATGGGCGACCGCCACGATGTCCTGGCCGACGAAGCGCTGGTTCAACTTGTGAATCGCGCGGGAGACGCGGGCCATCAGATCGACGAAGCTTTCGCCGCCCGGCGGCCGTTCGCTCGCCGGCGCCAGCCAGAAGCGGTGATAGGCCAGGGCCTGCTGTTCGGCCAAGGCGGTATAGGTCTGGCCCTGCCACTCGCCGAAATGCTGTTCGGCCAGATCGGCCTCGACCGTGACGTCGGGGCCGGGGAAGGCGGCCGGCCCGGGCAGGCCGGCGGCGACGATCGCGGCCGCGGTCTCGTGCGTCCGCCGCAGCGTGCTGGTCACCCAGACCGCCTCGCGGGGCAAAATCTGGGCGAGACGGCGATAGGCGGCCGGATCGTCGGTGTTGCACGGATGGTCGGTCTGGCCGTAGCAGCGGCCGTCATTGACCACGACCGGGGCATGGCGCACCCACCACCAGCGCGTCGTCCGGGTCGTGGCGCGGACGCTGTCGGGGCTGGCGGCGGTATTCATGGCGGGTTCCTCAGAACGGCAGCGGGATTTGGGCGACGGCGGCCAGCAGCAGGATGATCTCGCCGATCTGCTGTGCCGCCCCCAGCACGTCCCCGGTGTAGCCGCCGAGCTGTCGGCGGGCAAGGGCGCCGACCGCGACCATGCCGACCGCCGCCGCGACGAACCCGATCAGGCCCAGGATATCGCCCAGCCCCCAGAACACCGCCGCCGTGCCGAGCACCAGCGCCGTGATCGACGACAGCGACGAGGGCACGCCGACCGAGGCCGCGAGGCCGCCCGGCCGGACCGACGGCAGCGCGCGCATCAAGAGCGGCAGCAGCGCGCGCGACCCGGCATGGGCCGCGACCAGCGCGCCCAGCAGATGCAGGCGCGAGTCCTGCAGCGCGCTGGTCAGGGCGGCGGCGCGCAGGCCGACGCCGACGATCAGCGCGAGTACGCCATAGGAGCCGATCCGGCTGTCCTTCATGATCTCGAGCTTTTGCTCACGCGTCCGGCCGCCGCCGAGCCCGTCGGCCGTATCGGCCAGGCCGTCCTCGTGCAGCGCGCCGGTCATCGCCATGGTCGCGGCCAGCGCCAGCAGGGCGCAGGCGACCGCCGGCAGCCCGATCGCATCGCCCGCGATCGCGACTCCGGCACCGACCAGCGCCACCAGCGCGCCGGCGACCGGGAAGCTCCAGGCGGCGCGCGCGACGGCATCGTCGGGCAGTGCGCCGCGCAGCGGGATCGGCAGGCGGGTCAGGAACACCAGTCCCAATGCCAGCTGCTGGAGCGGGCCGAAACGGGACGCGCGGGGCAAATTCGACATGGCTCCCTCGTTCGGGTTGGAATTGTACAAGCATGGACGGCGGCAATCGGGCCATGATAAGGCCGGATCGCCCTATTGATTAGCACGAGTGACGCCGATGGCGACCAGCGCCAAGCCTGCAGCGACCCTGAACGAGATCCGCGCCCTGCTGCGCGACCTGCCCGGGCCCGATCTGGAATCCGGCACGGCGGCCCTGCTGCGCGAGCGCACGCTGACCAAACCCGCGGGCGCGCTTGGCCGGCTCGAAGAGGCGACCCAGTGGCTGTCGACCTGGCAGGCCAAGCATCCGCCGGTGATCAACCATCCGCGCACCGCCGTGTTCGCCGGCAATCACGGTGTGGCGGCCCTGGGCGTGTCGGCCTTTCCGGCCGATGTCACCCAGCAGATGGTCGCGAACTTCATCGCGGGTGGCGCCGCGGTCAACCAGCTCTGCGCCGAGGTCGATGGCGATCTGCGCGTCTATGAGATGGCGCTGGACAAGCCGACCGACGACTTCACCCAAGGCCCGGCGATGTCGGAAGAGGCGACCGCGCGCGCCATCGCCTACGGCATGATGGCGGTCGAGCCCGGCGTCGATCTGCTGGCGCTGGGCGAGATGGGCATCGGCAACTCGACCGTCGCTGCCGCGCTCTGCCTGGGATTGTTCGGCGGCGAGGCCGTGGATTGGGTCGGGCCCGGCACCGGCGTCGATGCCGAGGGCCTGGCGCGCAAGATCGCCGTGGTGACCGAAGGCGTCGCCCGCAACAAGCTGGCGATGACCGATCCTTTCGAGGTGCTGCGCACCGTCGGCGGCAACGAGCTGGCCGCGATCGTCGGTGCGATCCTGGCGGCGCGGCTGGCCCGCGTGCCGGTCGTGCTCGACGGCTTCGCCTGCACCGCCGCCGCCGCCGTGCTGTTCGCGGTCGACCGGCGCGCGCTGGATCATTGCATCGTCGGCCATCGCTCGCCCGAACCCGGCCATACGAGGCTGCTGAAGCTCCTGGGCAAGGAGCCGCTGCTCGACCTGGGCATGCGGCTGGGCGAAGGCTCCGGCGCCACGCTCGCGATCCAGATCCTCAAGGCGGCCATTGCGTGTCACACCGGCATGGCGACGTTCGACCAGGCCAATGTCAGCGGCCGGTCGGCCTGATCATGCGGCAGCTGACCCTACTCATCGGGTTTCTCGCCCTGGTGCTCGGCATCGGTCCGGCGATGGCGGCCGATCTCACGATCACCATCGACCAGATCGAAAGCGCCGACGGCAAGGTCTATGTCACGCTGTGGGGCAGCAAGGAGACCTGGCTCGACGATCAGAAGTCGTTGCAGAACATCGGCGAGCCCGCTGCCGTGGGATCGGTCACGTTCGTCATGCACGACGTCGCGCCCGGTCGCTACGCCATCGCGACGTTCCATGACGAGAACGGCAATGGCCAGATGGATTTCAATTTCATCGGCTATCCGACCGAGGGTTATGCTTTTTCCCGCGACATCCGGCCGTTCCTGTCGGCGCCGAGCTTCGAATCCTGCGCGTTCGACATCGGCATTGATGATGCCGCGCTGACGATCCATATGGTTTATCCGTAGAGCGCTAACCGAACACGTGTGATCGGTTAGCGCTCAGACGTTATTGATCTGGCGCGATTTCTGATCGTCCGGATGAATTCATCCGGACGGAAAGCGCGCTTGCGCCCACGCCGGCGCAGTTGGAGGCGCCATTGATCTACCCCTGCCCGATGGCGCGGACGGCCCGCGGATGAGCGTCGCGGAGATCGACGAGCTGGCCGAGATTCCGAGCGGCACCGAGCGCGGGCGGGTCAGCCTGCGCACGCTGATCTGGATCCGCTGGGTCGCGGTCGCCGGCCAGGCGGTGACGCTGCTGATCGTCCATCTGGCGCTGGGCTTCACCCTGCCGCTGGAGATCGCGCTGGGCGTGGTCGCGACCTCGGGCGTGATCAATTTCGCCAACCAGATGCAGCGCACCGGCTCGCTGCGCCTGGGCGACCGCGATGCCATGACCTATCTGGCTTATGACGTGGTGCAGCTGGGCGCGCTGCTCTACCTGACCGGCGGTCTGCAGAACCCGTTCTCGCTGTTGATTCTGGCCCCGGTCACGGTCGGTGCCACCATCCTGTCGCGGCGCAGCGTCATGATGCTGGCCGCCTTCGCCGTCGGCGTCGCGACCATCCTCGCCATCTGGCACCTGCCGCTGCCCTGGGACGAGGATCAGCTGGAATTCCCGCCGCTGTTCGTGCTGGCGGTCTGGCTCGCGCTCACGCTCTCGACTCTGTTCATCGCGGCCTATACCTGGCGCGTGACCGAGGAGGGCCGACGGATCAGCGACGCCTACGCCGCGACCCAGCTGGCGCTCGCGCGCGAACAGCGCATCTCGGCCGTCGGCGCGCTGGCCGCCGCCGCGGCCCATGAGTTGGGCAGCCCGCTCGGCACGATCGCCGTCATCGCCAAGGAACTCGCCCGCGATCTGCCGGCCGAAGGACCGCTCGCCGACGACGCCCGGCTGCTGCTGAGCGAGACGGCAAGATGTCGCACCATCCTCCAGGAACTCGCCCAAAAACGCGAGGCGGATGGCGGCACGCCCTACGACCGTTTGCCCCTGTCGGCTCTGGTCGAAGCGGCCGGCGAACCCTACCGGGTTCCGTTGACGAGACTGACCCAAAAAGTCGAGGGAAAGCCTGAGGATCAACCGCTCGTGGCCCGCAGTCCGGAGATCATGCACGGGCTGGGAAATCTGGTGCAGAATGCGGTCCAGTTCGCCATCGCCGAGGTCGTGGTCCGGACCCAATGGGACCAGCATTGGGTCACCGTCACGGTCGCCGATGACGGCCCCGGTTTTCCGACACAGGTATTGTCTCGGCTGGGAGAACCCTATCTATCGGGGAGAGACGAAGATGCGGAGCACATGGGGCTCGGCATCTTCATCGCCGAAACGCTGCTCCGGCGCACCGGCGCAAAGCTGCATTTCGCCAATGGCGCCGAGGGCGGTGCCGTGGTGCGGGTGCGCTGGCCGCGTCGGGCGCTGGTCACTGTCGCAGGTCTGGCCGTCCCGGTCGCCTGAGCCGATCTTTGCCCCGGGGACGTCGCTGGCGCCTCCCAAGACTCTGAGGAACTCGTTCGACCATGATCGACGCTCACATCCAGACTTCCGATGCCCCACCCCCGTCCGAAATCGACTTCGTCTCGCTCGACGGACTGCCCGATGCCGAGCGCAGCCTGCTGATCGTCGATGACGATACGCCGCTATGCCATCGCCTCGCCCGGGCCATGGAGCGCCGCGGTTTTCTGGTCACGACGGCCGAAAGCGTCAAGGAAGGCATGGCGAAGGCCGACGAGAACCCGCCGGCCTTCGCCGTGGTCGATCTGCGTCTGGGCGACGGCAACGGGCTGGACGTGGTTGGCGCCATCCGCAAGGTCCGGCCGGCCGCCCGCATCATCATGTTGACCGGCTATGGCAATATCGCGACCGCGGTCGCGGCCGTGAAGGCCGGTGCCATCGACTACCTCTCGAAGCCGGCCGATGCCGACGCGGTCGAGCGCGCGCTCTTGACCCGCGGCGCCTCGCTGCCGCCGCCGCCGGAAAACCCCATGTCGGCCGACCGGGTCCGCTGGGAACATATTCAGCGTGTGTTTGAGCAGTGCGACCGCAACGTGTCGGAGACCGCCCGACGGCTGAAGATGCATCGCCGCACCCTGCAGCGCATCCTGTCCAAGCACGCGCCGCGCGCCTGAGCCATTCCCGCAAGGTGCGCGCTTTCGCCGCACCCCTACCTGGGTAGCGACGCCCTCTGCCCCGCGATTTGAATCCGTTATAGCCCAGGGGCTTATGGCGCTATTTTGCCGGGGAACGAGCGGGCTGAAACTAATCGTTACAAAGTCGTTACCATTCGGTCGGGGATGAAACTGCCGGTCGAGCATTAGAACCCTAGGGGATCCTTGTAGGTGCGGCTCGTCGCAAGGCCGCTCCGGATCGGGCATTAGGGGAAGCCATGCTGGAAGTTTCGTCACCGCAGGCCGTCGCCAGTGACGTGCCCATGTTGATCGGTCTGGGACCCATCCGGTCCGGGACGACCTGGGTGCACGAGTTGCTGTTCGGCCATAGCCAGGTGGCGACGACCCGCATGAAGGAAGTGAATTTCTTCAATACCCACTTCGACCAGGGGATCCCCTGGTATGAAGAGCAGTTTCGCCCCGTCACGCACGCGACGCGCCTGCGTGCGGACATCTCGCCCTTCTACATGATGGATCCGACGGTGTGCGACCGGATCGCCCGGACGGTCCGCGACCCGATCCTGATGATCAACATGCGCAGCCCCTACGAGCGCGTACTGTCCTGGTACCAGAAGTATCGGCAGGAAGATCATGCGATCGGCTGGCTGGCGAGCGATCCGAAGGTCCATGCCGAGGCGCTCGAAATCGGCCTGACCGCGTCGATGCTGGAGCAATATGCCGACCGGTTCGGCCGGGACCGGCTGATCCTGGTTGATTACACCGATCTGAAGCGCGACCCGGTCGGCCTGGCCGAACGGCTGCAACGGCGCCTGAACCTGGATATCGAGACGCCGCCGAGCGTCACGCGCGAGGTCAACGCGTCGGTCAAATATCGCAGCGCCGCGCTGCGTCGCCTGGCCCATCTGGGCGGTCCGGTCGTGCGCAAACTGTCGCCCGACCTGTTCTACGCCATGAAGTTCGGCCCGTTGCACGATCTGATCTTCGCCAAACAGCGGATCGTCGGTCCGTCGGCCGAGCAGAAGCTCCGTGCCATCGGCAGCCTGCGCGACGCGTTCGAGGCGGATATCAGCCGGCTGGAAGATACGCTCCATCGCGATCTGACGTCCTGGCGCTATCAGGCCCAGGTCGCGGCACTGGAACAGGTGGCCGCGGCGAGCGCCATCCCCATCGTCACCCCCGTCAAAATCTCGACCACGGCGTCGCCGCAGGCCGAGCCGCTCAGCTGGACCACCCTGCCGGGACGTCTGGCGTTCGAGGCGCGGGCACTCTGGTCGCTCGCGTGGGACCCCAAGGTGCCGCTGCGCGCACGCATCGCCTCCCTTGCCGTCGCCAGCTATCTGATCTCGCCGCTCGACATCATCCCGAACAGCATCCCCGTCGTCGGGCATCTGGACGAGGCGGTCACCATCCCGCTCGCCATCGCGGCGTTCCTATGGCTATCCCCGGCGGCGCTGGTCCGCTGGCATCGCGAGAACGTGCGCCGGTCGAAGCAGGGAATGGCGACGTAGCGGCCGCTTCCGACGCCGGGGCGTGCCGGAATCTGGGTCCTCTATTAAATCAGTAATTTGCCGTAATACTCCGTCGTGCCCGGGCTTGCCCCGGGCACGACGAGAAAATATCTAACTCTTTGAAGTAGAAAAGAAAGATACGTACTTAGTCTAGCGTTCCTGCGGGAATGACGACGAATTTCTTCCCCATACGTAATCAAGTCTGACTTATTTCTTTTGCGCGCGTGGCCGTGGGAGATTTTTCGTTTCAGGCGTTACCGAAGAGTGCCTTCCCGGTAACACCTAACCAATCGTAAATGTTTGACCAACAGAATGGGGGTTGCCTCGGCGGAGGATTTTTCCGTGAAGTGGCATGGGCGCTGGAGAACCCGAAACTCGTGGGCAGGAACGCGGCGAGAACATTGTTGGGAGTCGGGCTCATGCGGTTTTCGGACTGGCGTATTTCCCACAAGGTGGGGGCGGGTTTCGGCGTGGTTATTCTGCTGCTGATTGCAGTGGTGCTGACGGCTTGGCTGGCGTTCCGGACGGCCGACGGCAATTTCGGGCGCTATGCCGCCCTGGCCGAGACCAACAATCGCCTGCAGTCGGTCCGGGACGGCGTCGCCGTCGCCCGGCTCGAGGTGGTGAAATACCTGGCGGGCGACGCGAAGACGCCGGACGACGCCAGCAGGGCGATCGACGAGGCGGCCCAGCGGACCGCCGATGCCCAGGGCCAGATCGCCGACGCGGCGATCAAGGCGTCGCTGGGCGAGGTCGGCGGCAAGATCGGTGCCTTTAAGGCCAAGTTCGCCCAATTGTCGAAGCTGCTGGCGCAGAAGCGCTCGCTGCTGCGCGATCAGTTCGACCCACTGGACGAGACGATCGACCAGGCATTCGGCGATTTCGTCGAGACGCTGGCCAATGCCGGCAAGGTCGATATCGCGATGTATCTGAACAACGATGTCGCGCGCCAAGCATCGGCCGCGCGCACCAATGCGCTGCGCTATTTCCGCGACGACGATCCTGCCTTCAAGGTCAAGGCCGAGGATGCGCTGTCCAAGGTCACCGACGCGGTCGCCCAGTTGCGCATCCGCGTGCCCGATGCGGAATATCGCAAGAACGTCATCACCGTGATCAAGAGCACCGACCAGTTGGTCGGCACCTTCCACGATGCCATTTCCGCCTATGAACAGGCGCGGCTGATCGAGTCCAAGGATCTGGCCGACGCCGGCACCGAGATGCTGCAATCCATCGCCGGCATGGTCGAGCATACGGTCGAGGCGCAGCGCACGCTCGGGCTCGAGGCGCGCTCGGGCGTGTCCAATGCCGGCCGCTCGGTCCTGCTGATGTCGCTGGGCGCGGTGGCGCTCGCGGCCTTGCTGGCCGTGCTGATCAGCCGGGCGATCGCCAGCCCGGTCGTGGGCCTGAGCCAGGTCATGCAGGCCCTGGCCGGCGGCGACCGGTCGATTACCGTGCCGGCGCTGGATCGCGCCGACGAAGTCGGTCAGATGGCGCGCACGGTCGAGGTGTTCAAGCAGACCGCGATCGAGGCCGAGGCGCTGGGTATCGCCCAGGCCGCGTCCCAGGCGCGGCGCGACAAGCGCATGCAGTCGCTGGATCAGCTGACCCACAGCTTCCAGACCGACATCGGCGGCATCATTCTGGATCTGGGTTCCGCATCCGAAAGCCTGCGCGGCACGTCGGAAGCCGTGTCGGCGGCGGCCGAGGAGACCGGGCGCCAGGCCGAGGCGGTGTCGAGCGCGTCCGACGAGGCCTCGTCCAACGTCGATGCCGTCGCGGCGGCGACTGAGCAGCTGTCGGCCTCGATCTCGACCGTGGCCGAACAGGTCGGCCGCTCGGCCGAGATCGCCCGCAAGGCATCGGAGATGACCGGCCGGACCGATGTCACGGTGCGCGAGCTGGCCGAAGCGGCGGAGCGGATCGAGGCGGTCGTGCTGCTGATCAACGACATCGCCAGCCAAACCAATCTGCTGGCGCTCAACGCCACGATCGAGGCGGCGCGCGCCGGCGAGGCCGGCAAGGGCTTCGCCGTCGTGGCGTCGGAGGTGAAGTCGCTCGCCAACCAGACCGCCCAGGCGACCGAGGACATCCGCAGCCAGATCGCCTCGATGCAGTCGGTCACTGGCCGCACCGTCACGGCCATCCGCGAGATCGGTGGCACGGTCGGCGAGATGACCGGCATCGCCAACGAGGTCGCCTCCGCCATGTCGGAGCAGCGCCAGGCGACGGCGGAGATCGCCAAGAACGTCAACCTGGCCGCAGCCGGCACCAAGGAGGTCTCGCGCAACATCTCCGGCGTTTCGACCGCGACCCTGTCGACGGCGCAGGCCGCGAGCCATGTGCTGGAGGCCGCCGACGGTCTAGGGCGCCAGGAGGGCGCTTTGCGCGCGACGGTCGATGGCTTCCTGGAACGGGTGCGGCAGGCTTAGCCGCGCTTTACCCCAAAGCAATGTTCCGGGCCCGGAAAGCGCCGCTGGCGCACATCCTCGGCATAGGCCGCGACCGCCTGGTCGATGGTCGGCGCCAGCTCGGCATAGCGCTTGACGAAGCGCGGCGTGAAATCGCCGAACAAACCCACCAGATCGTCGGTCACCAGCACCTGCCCGTCGCAGGCCGGCGAGGCGCCGATGCCGATGGTCGGGATCGCCAGGCTCTCGGTGATGGCGCGGGCGACCGGCTCGACCGTGCCCTCGATGACCAGGGCGAAGGCGCCGGCCTCGGCGATGGCGTTTGCGTCGGCCGCGACCTTGGCCGCCTGGGCCGCGTCCTTGCCCTGGGCGCGAAAGCCGCCGGCGGTATGGACCGACTGCGGCATCAGCCCGACATGACCGCAGACCGGAATGCCGCGCTCGGCCAGGAAGCGCACGGTCGGCGCCATCTCGACGCCGCCCTCCAGCTTGACCGCGCCGCAGCCGGTTTCGGCCATGACCCGGGCGGCGCTGTGGAACGCCTGTTCGGGCGAGGCCTGATAGCTGCCGAACGGCAGGTCGACCAGGACCAGCGCGCGGGTGGTGCCGCGCATCACCGCGGCGCCATGGGCGATCATCATGTCGAGCGTCACGCCCAGCGTACTGGGCAGGCCATAGAGCACCATGCCCAGCGAATCGCCGACCAGCAGCGCATCGACATGCGGGTCCATCAGCTTGGCGAAGGGGGTCGTATAGGCGGTCAGCCAGACGCTCGGCGTGCCCCCTTTGACGATGTCGCGCACCGTATGGCGCTTGGTTGCGGAATGGGTGCTCATGGCGATCACATCTCCCCCGGTCTGACGGCGCGCAATATCAGGTTGCAAGGCCGCTCGGCAAGGGATGTCGGCGCCAGCGCGATTGACCCGGCTCTGCCAAGCCCGCACTCTGGTCGGATTGCGATCGGCAAGCGCGAGAGCAATCCATGACATCCCTCGTCGAACAGGCGGTCGGCCATCTGAACGGACAGCGCTTCGCCGAAGCCGGCGCCGCGTTTCTGGCGGCGCTCAATGCCGACCCGGCCGACGACGAGGCCTGGCGCGGCGCAGCCCTGGCCTTGGCGCTGGAAGGCCGGCTGGGCGACGTCGTCGGGCTTGCCGATTATCGCGGACGGCGCCGCGGCGACGGCTTCCTGTTCTGCCACGAAGTGCTGGGCGTGCTGCTGGCCTACAAGCTGCGCGCCCATGTGAAGGCGTTCGACGCGGCGCTGCCCGACACCAGCGTCTATAAGCCGTCGACGTTGTACCAGGCCGGCTGCGCCGACCTGCTCGACGGGGACGAGGATTCGGCATTCGCCCGGTTCGCCCGGTTCAAGGCGATGGCGGCAGGACGGACCGACTTGCCGATCGGCGCCGACAGCCATTTCAATATCGCCTATCGCCAGGGCAGCCTGATCGAGGATGCCGACTTCGTCCGGGCGCTGGTCGAGTCGGCGGCGGTCGTTGGGCGCCTGCCGCCGCGGGTTGATGCGGGCGAGCCGCATCTGGGTCCGCGGCCCTATGTGCTGGCGGCGGCCTGCGACGGCCGCTATTTCGAGCGTTTCGCGCCTGGCTTCGTCGCCAGCGCCGCCCGGACCATGCCGGGCGCCACGCTGCATTTCCATGTCATGGAGGCGGATGCCGCCGGCCGGGCGCTGTTCGCCCAGCTTGCCGCCGGCGCGCCGGAACTCGCGCTCAACCTGTCGACGGAGGCGGAGAGCCCGTTCAAAAGCGGCGCCTATTACGCCTCCGCGCGCTTCCTGATCGGGCCCGATCTGCTGCGGCGCTACGCACGGCCGCTGGTGCTGCTCGACGCCGACATCGAATTCGAACAGGCGCTGGATCCGTTGATCGCCGCGGCGGCCGGGTCGGATTTTGCCTGTTTTCGGCATGACGGCGCCGGGCCCTGCTCGCGCTATCCGGCCGTGTTGAGCGTCACGCAGCCGCAACAGGGCGGCGCGATACTCCTGGAGCGGATCCGGCTGTTCGTGCTGGCGAAGCTCGATATCGAGTGGCCGTTCAATTGGATGCTCGATCAGGCGGCACTGGGATCGGTCATCCGATGGGCAGGCAAGACCCGGACGGATTGCAGTGTGGGCGTGCTGAACGATTTGGTCGGCACGCATTTTCAACCGTGGCTTCGGTCGGTCGGTGGCGAAGAAAAAGCCGCCCTGATCCGGGCCGCGAGTGGGCGATAGGGATGGCTTCTTGAGGCAGCGATGCATGTCCCCCGGGGGCGCGGGGCACAGGGAGAATGGGAATGGGCATATTCGAGCGGATGAAGCAGTTCAACTGGACCATCGAACGCAAGCTCGTCGCCGCCTTCACGGCGGCGATCCTGGTCGGTTTCCTGATCATGATCGGCCTTCAGGCGAGCGATCAGCGCGCCAGTCTGGTCGATCTGGCGGTATCCGATCTCACCGCCAAGACGACTCAGCTCGGCAACGCCATGCGCATCGGCTTCATGGGCCATGACGGCTCTTCGATCGAGACCGAGTACAAGCCGATTGCCGACGCGCCCGACACCCAGCTGGCCAGCCTGGCCTCGTTCCAGGACGATGGCACGCTGATCTTGAAATTCGAGAACGACAAGCCGACCCTGAAGCCGATCGATCTGACCGGCATCCTGAAGGATGCGCCGGACGTGCTGACCAAGGGCACGCCCTTCGTCAAGGCGACGGCGACCCACCTGGTCACGGTCGTGCCGGTGATGAGCCTGCGCGGCACCAAGGTGATCGGCGCGCTCGCCATCGCCTGGAGCCTGGACGCCCAGAACGCCGCCGTCGCCAAGGCGCTCCGGAACCAGACGATCGTGGCTTTGGTCGTGATGATCGTGCTGCTGGGGATTCTGGCCTTTCTGGTGCGACGGATGGTCGTGCGCCCGATCCTGGGCATCACCGAGGTCATGCGCCGGCTGGCGGCGGGCGAAACCGACATTCAAATCCCGGCGGCCGACCGCCGGGACGAAATCGGCGCCATGGCCAGCTCGGTCATCGTGTTCCGCGATACCGCGGCCGACGTGGCCCGGATCGAGGCGGAGCGCGAGGAGCAGAAGCGCCTGGCCGAGGAAGGCCGGCGCCAGGCCCTGCTGCAGCTCGCGGCCCGGCTCGAAAGCAGCGTGAAGACCGTGGCGGACTCCGTCGCCGGTGCCGCCAACCAGGTCGAGCGCAGTGCGCGCGCCATGGCCGACGCGGCGCAGACCGCGACGGGCCAGACCTCCGCGGTCGCCGCCGCGTCCGAAGAAACCTCGGTCAGCATCCAGACCGTGGCGTCGGCGGCCGAGGAGCTGACGGCGTCGATCGGCGAGTTGCACCGCCAGGCGGCGGGTTCGGCCAGCGTCGCGGAAGGTGCCGTGATCGAAGCCGGGGCGACGTCGTCCAAGGTCGAGCATCTGGAAGCCGCGGCCGGTCGCATCGGCGAGGTGGTCAAGCTGATCAGCGACATCGCGGCCCAAACCAACCTGTTGGCGCTCAACGCCACGATCGAGGCGGCGCGCGCCGGCGATGCCGGCAAGGGTTTCGCCGTGGTCGCTTCGGAGGTCAAAAGCCTGGCGGCCCAGACCGGGCGCGCGACCGAGGAGATCACGACCCAGGTCACGGCGATCCGCACCGCGACCCAGGAGGTCGTCCAGGCGATCCGGGGAATCGAGGCGACCATCGCCAAGATCAGCGAGATCGCCGGCGCCATGACCGCCTCGATCGACCAGCAGGGCCAGGCGACACAGGAGATCGCGCGGAATGTGCAGCAGGCGGCGACCGGGGCCGGCGAAGTGTCGGAGAACATCATCGGCGTGACCCGGATCGCCAACGAAACCGGGCGCAATGCCGGCAATATCCTGGGTGCCGCCGGCGATCTGGTCCGGCAATCCGACCTGCTGAACCAGAGCTTGAACGAGTTCCTGGCGGCGGCGCGCGCCTCGTGACCGAAGCCCCGCCGGGCGCATTCATTCCGGCGGGGCTTCGTCCCGTTGCAAATTCGACCTGGACGGCGCAAAGGTGAGCGCTATCGAGGGTTTCGGAGCCTTGTCGGCGATGGCGTCTCATCCGCATTTTTCCTCGGTCCCGGTATCCGGCGAACTTCTGGCCACGCGCCCGAGGAACAACCAGCAGGCCGTGATCGCCGGTCTGATCGCTTTGGCGTCGATCGCTTTCGCGTCGGCCGTGCTGCCGATCGCCGATCGGCAATTGCCGACGCTCCCCGGGTTCCTGATCATCGGCCAGACGCTCGCGACCCTGGTCTATGCGCTCACCGCCCACCTGCTGGTTCGGCACTTCCTGGCCAGCCGCACGGTATCGCTGCTGTGGATCGCGGGCGGCACGCTTTATGCGGCCGTGCTGCATCTGCTTCAGTTGCTGTCGCTTCCGGATATGCTCATTTCGAGCCTGCCGACCGAGCGCGCCTTGTTCATCGCGGCGTGGCTCTGGTTCTTCTGGCACGCGGGACTGCCGATTGCGGCGATCGGGTTTGCCTGGTCGGAGCGATCGGCGCCGCAGCCGCCTTGCGCCGTCAATCAGACCAGGATCCTGGTCTGGGGCATGCGCGCGACCGTGGCGGCGCTCGTCGGAATGACGGCGGTTCTGGTCATGACGGCGCCTTGGACCGGTCAGCCCATCATCCATGGTGACGATTACCGCGGCGCCGGCACGGCGGGCGTCGGGTGGATCCTGTTGGCCGAGAGCGCTGTCACCCTGCTGCTGCTCTGGCAGTGGACCAAGGTCACGACAAATCTTCAGCTGTTTCTCGGCCTCTCGATCCTGATCCTCATGCTTGATGATCTGCTGACGATCGCGGGCGGCCAGCGGAGCTCGTTCGGCTGGTATGCGGGACGGCTGGAAGCGCTGGCCGCGGCCGGATGCCTGTTGACGCTGTGCCTGGGTGAAATCGGCCGGCTCTACAGGCGCGTCACGCTCGCGACCGAAGGGCTGCTGATCGCGGAATGGTCGTTCGAGACCGAGGTCGTCCGCCGCACGCGGGATCTGTCCCAGGCGCTGGCCGAGGCGGCGCGGCAGCGCGACGCCTTCGCGGCCGAGGCCCAGACTCGTGACGCGGCGCTGGTGATCGCCACGGTCGAACGCGACGAGGCGCAGAGCGCGCTCGAAACCCAGGCGGCCGAACTCGAAGAGCTCAAGACCAAGGCCGAGGCTGCCGGTGTCGCCAAGACCCAGTTCCTCTCGACCATGAGCCATGAGCTGCGCACGCCGCTGACCGGCATCATCGGCTTTTCCGACTTGCTGCTGCGGACCCAGCAAAGCCCGTCGGAGCAGCGGCGTTTTCTGGAACTGCAGCGCGAGGCGGCGCACGCCCTGCTCGTCGTCGTCGCCGACGTGCTCGACTACGCCAAGGCCGAGGCCGGCCGGCTGGAGCTGGAGATCACGCCCTTCTCGCCGCGCGCGCTGATCGACGAAGCCGTCGCCGTGGTCGATCCGGGCATCAAGGCCAAGGGGCTGGAACTCAGGGTCACCGTGGCGCCCAGCGTGCCGGCCGGTCTCGCCGGCGACGGGGCACGCATCCATCAGGTGCTGCTCAATCTGCTGTCGAACGCGCTCAAATTCACCAAGGCCGGCTCCATCGAGCTGCGGGTCGACTATCAGTCGCGCAACGGTGGCGTGCCGCTGTTGTGCCTGCAGGTCATCGACACCGGCATCGGCATCGCGGCCGACATGCTCGATCGCCTGTTCCAGCAATTCAGCCAGATCGACGGCTCCAACACCCGGCATTACGGCGGCTCCGGTCTGGGCCTGGCGATCTGTCGCAAGCTGGTCGAACTGATGGGCGGCGCGCTGGGCGTCGAAAGTGAAGCCGGGCGGGGCAGCCTGTTCTGGATCGAGCTGCCGCTGGCGCTGGCCGCACCGCCGCAGGCGCTCGATGCGCCACGGCCGAGCCAGCCACGCCGCATTCTGCTGGCCGAGGATGTCGTTGCCAACCAGATCCTGGTGACCGCGATTCTGGAGGCCCGCGGTCATGCTGTCGATGTCGTCGATGACGGCGTCGCCGCGGTGACGGCGCTTCGGCGCACCGCGTACGATCTGGTGCTGATGGATATCCAGATGCCGATCATGAACGGCATCGATGCGACCAAGGCGATCCGGGCGGACGAGGGCAGCGAGCGCCACACGCCGATCGTCGCCTTGACCGCGAATGCCTCGGCCCAGGATTCCGAACGCTGCCTCGCCGCCGGCATGGATGCCTATGTCGCGAAGCCGATCGACGAGCCGCTGCTGCTCGCCACCATCGACCGGCTGACTGCCAGATCGGCGATTGAACCGGCCCGTCCTGCCGTCGCCGTGCTGGACGATGTGGCGCTCGACGGGCTGATCCAGCGCCTGGGTCTGGGCAAGGTGACCGAACTGGTCAACCTGTTCCGTCGCAGCGTCGAGACCGAGGTGGCGGCACTCGAACTGGCGCGCTTCGATTCGCCGGCGGCGCGCGGTCACGGCAATGCGCTTGCCAGCATCGCCGGCAATCTCGGTTGCGCGGAGTTGGAACGGGCCAGCCGGCGCCTGATGAAGCTGCGCGTGGACGCGCATCCGGAAGAGCTCGATCGCCATGTGGCCGTGCTGATGGATGCGGCAACCCGCGCCCTGACGGCGCTGTCCGAGCGGTTTTCCAATGGCCCGCGCGTGGTGCCCTTGGCAGGCCGGCGTCCCGGATCCGTTTGATTTCCGTCATAAATCCGACCCGGTCGGCGTGCTAGCACACCGGTCCCCGTCCCAAGGTCGCGTCACCATGGCAGGCAGTTTCTCACGAAGCTGTCGCCGCGGTGGCGCGGCTTGGGCGCATTTACGCTTTGATCGCTTCTGGATCGCTATGATTTGGAACGAGCGCGAAACGGGCAGGGGACTGGGGTGGAAATCGGCAAGATAGCGATCGATTCGGCGGCGATGATCGCAGCGGGCGACGTCGAGGGCGCGCAGGCGCAGATCGTTGACCGGTTGCGCGAAAACCCTGAGGATCCCGCGCGTTGGGCGGAAGCCGGCTATTTCCTGCAGCAGATCGGCAATGACGCCGAGGCGCTGGATCTGCTGGACCGGGCTTGGGCCCTGGGCAGCCGGGATATCCGCATTCCCTATTACCTGGGCGTGGCCTATCGCGCGCTGGGCCAGGCGGTGGCAGCCGAGGGCGCTTTCCGCCAGGCGCTGGCGCTCGACGATCGCTATGGCGACGCCTGGCATCTGCTCGGCCTGGCGCTGGCGCAGCAGGGCCGGTTCGCCGAAGCGATCGACTGCTTCGAGACGGCGCGGGTTCGGCTCGACGACGGCACCGGCCTCGGCGACCGGATCTGGCGCACCCGATTCCTGGCCGGCGACTGGGACGAGGCCTGGCGCCTGTGCCGGGCCAGCCTGCCGGACGATCTGGCGGCACGCTGGCGCGATTTGCACGGTACGGGACATCGGCAATGGCAGGGCGAGCCGCTGGCGGGCCAGGAGATCGTGCTGTTCAGCCATGGCGGCAACGGCGACACCATCCATTATTTTCGCTACCTGGATCAGGTGCTGGCCGCCGGTCCCGACCGGATCACGCTGATCATCCAGCCCGCGCTGGTCCGTTTGGCGCTGGCCAGTCCGATCGTGGCGGCGGCCGGTCCGGACCGGATTCGCGTGATGACGACCGAGGGCGCGCTCGAAGACCGGCCCGGCTATTTCATGTGGTTCGAAGGGCTGGCGATGCTGTACGGCGCCAAGCCGGGCGTCCTGGCGCCGTGGCGGCCCTATCTGGCGGCGGAGCCCGCGCGGGCCGAATTCTGGGCGGCGCGGCTCGGGGACGGTGCCGGCCGCAAGATCGGCCTGGTCTGGCGCGGCTCGCCCGGCATGCCCGAGGATCGCTGGCGCTCGATTCCACTCGAACAGTTCCTGCCCCTGTTCGGGCTGCCCGGCTGCCGCTGGTTCGCCTTGCAGCCGGGGCCGCTCCCCGACGAGGAAAGCACGCTGCTGGCCCGGGCCGGCGTCGAGGATCTGTCGGCCGGCCTCACGGATTTTTCCGAAACCGCCGCGATCCTGGCCCAGCTCGATCTGGTCGTCACCATCGACAGCGCGCCGGCGCATCTGGGCGGCGCCCTGGGACGCCCGACCTGGATGCTGAACCGCGCGACCTCGGAATGGCGCTGGGGCTGGCAGCAGACCGAAAGCTTCTGGTACCCGACGATGCGCCTGTTCAATCAGGCTCAGCTGGGCGCGTGGGCGCCGGTCATCGCCGCGGTCGGAACGGCGATGACCGCGCTGTGGAATCAACCGTTGCGGAACGTGTAGCTGTAGCCGTTGATCGCCGGTACGCCGCCCAGATGGGCGTAGAGCACTTTCGAGCCGGCCGGAAAGAAGCCCTTGCGGATCAGGTCGATCATGCCCTGCATCGATTTACCTTCGTAGACCGGGTCGGTCATCATGCCTTCCAGTCGGGCCGACAGGCGGATCGCCTCGATGGTCTCCTGGGACGGCACGCCATAGACCGGATAGGCGTAATCCTCGTTCAGGACGATGTCGTCGTCGGTGATGTCGCCTGCGCCGATCAGGTCCGCGGTCTTCTGCGCGATGTCGAGCACCTGCGCCCGGGTCTGCGCCGGCGTGCAGGACGCATCGATGCCGATGACCCGGCGCTGACGGCCATCCTTGGCGAAACCCACGACCATGCCGGCGTGGGTCGATCCGGTCACGGTACAAACGACGACATAGTCGAACGTGAAGCCGAGAGCGGCCTCCTGAGCACGGACCTCCTCGGCGAACCCGACATAGCCGAGGCCGCCGTATTTATGGACCGAGGCGCCGGCCGGAATCGCGTAAGGCTTGCCGCCCTTGGCCTTGACGTCTTCGAGGGCGGCTTCCCAACTCGCGCGGATCCCGATATCGAAGCCCTCGTCGACCAGTTGGACCTCGGCGCCGAGCACGCGCGACAGCAGGATATTGCCGACCCGGTCGTAGACCGCGTCCTCGTGCGGCACCCAGCTCTCCTGGATCAGGCGGCATTTCATGCCGATCTTCGCCGCGGTCGCGGCCACCATGCGCGTGTGATTCGATTGGACCCCGCCGATCGAAACCAGGGTATCGGCCCCGCTCTGGATTGCGTCCGGCACGATATATTCGAGCTTGCGCAGCTTGTTGCCGCCGAACGCCAGCCCGGAATTGCAATCCTCGCGCTTGGCATAGATCTCGACGCGATCGCCGAGATGGGCCGATAGACGCGTCAGTTTCTCGATGGGCGTCGGCCCGAAGGTCAACGGATAGCGCTCGAACTTCTGCAGCATGGGAGGTCTTTCGCTCGGCGGTGAACTCGGGCGAAGGATAGGGAATTCACGATGAAAGGTGCTCTCGATTTTCAACCCATATTTTTATTCGATTGCGGATTTATCGGCTAATCTCGTTCATCTTTCTCCAGAGATTAGGACAGAAATGAGAGAATCTTCCGCGACGTCCGGCTTGGATCGGATCGATGTGAAAATCCTGCGGCTGCTCCAGGCCGACGGCGGCCTCGGCAATGCGGAGATCGCCAAGCGGGTGAACACCAGTGCGGCCACCTGTCATCGCCGAACCCAGCGGCTGTTCGCCGAGGGCTATATCAGCGGGATCCGGGCGCAGATCGTGCCGCAGCGGGTCGACAAGGGCGCACTGGTCATCGTCGGCGTCGTGCTCGACCGATCGACGCCGGAAAGTTTCGCCGCGTTCGAGACGGCGATCCGCGGCATGGCGATCGTGCTGGATTGCCATCTGGTCGCCGGCGATTTCGACTATTTCCTGAAGATCCGGGTCCGCGACATGGCCGACTTCAACCGGTTGCACGGTGAGACGCTGATCGCGCTGCCCGGCGTGCGTCAGACCCGGACCTTCTTCGTGATGAAGGAAGTCATCGACAACGCGCCGCTGGATTTCTGAGGCTCTAGTCCGGCTGGCCGGTCAGATCGTCCGGCGGCGGCAGGGCGATCGCCTTGGGCAGTTTGGCGACCGGCGTGTCGGGCGGCGGCGGGGTGACCGGGGTCAGCGCGCGCATTTCCCGCGTCGCCTGATCCTGCAGCGCCTGCCGTTCGGCCGGCGTCATCGCCTTCATCTCGTCATCGAACCGCGCCCAGAAAGCGCTGCGGTCGACCGGGCTCCAGGATCGGGTCTGCTCGCGCAGCGCCATGCGCTGCGGCGGCGTCATGGCGATCCATTGGGCGACGCTCGGCGGCTGTTCCGGCGCCGCCAGCGCGGAACCGGCGGCGAACAGGGCGGAGAATGCCAAAAGGCCGAACCGGGTCATGAGCGTTTCCGAAGCCGCGACGGGAGCGCCCTTATACCAAATCTCAATGAGGGTAACTCATTGGGATTTGGGATCGCGAGCAAGCGCGAGCGCGCGCTGCACAGCGCGACAGCCAAGCCCGCGGATCGTCGGACGAACGCGAAGCGTTCGCCGATGGGCGCCCGGCGACTGAGGCCTCGTTGATCTGAACCATCGGTTCGGATCAACGAGATTTGGTATGAGTGCCGGATTTCAGCCCGCTCAGGAAAGAGTCATTTCTGCGAGGCGGTCGGCGGCCGGGCCGGCTTCTCATACGGCAGCGGCTGCCATTTCGGATCGCGCGATTCAGTGCCGAAGGCGATGATGTCCGGGGTCGGCCGGCCATAGAGAAAGCCTTGGGCGAAATTCGCGCCGATCTTGTTGGCGAGCGCCACCTGGGTCGAATTCTCGACCTGTTCGACGATGATCTCGCTGCCGCGCGCGATCGCCATCGCCACGACCGCCTGCAGCGTCTTCAACTCGCGGGGATCCTCGAGAGCGGCGCGCAGGAACGGACCGTCGATCTTGACGAAATCGGCCGGCAGCGCGCGCAGCGTCTCGAGCGAGGTCGAGCCCGCGCCCAGATCGTCGATGCAGATCCGGTGACCGCGGGCCTGCAGGCCCTTCAGCACGGCGGCCATGGCCGGATAGTCGGTGATGCCGGCGGTCTCGGTCACCTCGATCATCAAGCGCGGCGCCTGGTCGGGGTGCGCGTTGGTGATCTTGTCGAAGCGCTGGCGGAACAGCGTGCTTTGCAGCGACTGGGCCGACAGGTTGATGGCGATCATCGGCAGCCAGCCGGCCCTTTCATGGTCGGCCATGGTCGCCATGACCTGCTCGGCCAGGATCAGGTCATAGTCCTGGATCAGGCCGGTTTCCTCGGCGAAGCGGATCCAGGGGCCGATCGAGGCCACGCCCGAGATGCGCGACAGCGCCTCGAAATGATGGGTCCGCCCATCGCGCAGCCGTACGACCGCCTGATAGACCACCTCGATCTGCCGCTGCTCCATCACTTCGCGCGCTGCGGTCACCAGCTTGACCGTGTCGGTCAGCAGAGCCGATGCGCCGTCCTTCAGCGAGCGGACGGTGAAATCCTCCGACCGGGCATCGGTGAAGCGGCGGATCGAATAGGCCAGCGCGCGCGCCGAATCGGCCTCGTCCAGGCCGCCGGCGTCGAACGACAGGTCGAACATCTTGACCGACGAGGGGATGGCGGCCTTTGCCAGAATGGCGTTCATGCCGGCGATGATCTGTTCGTCGGTCACGCCGCGGGCACGCACCAGACCGAACTTGCCGGGCGCGAGCGGGCTGGCCAGATCGCCCCCGGCCGAGACCGAGCGCAGATAGGACATCAATTTCGGCACGACCAGGGCGACAGCGGCCGGTCCGCGCTCGTCCGCCAGCTTCTGCAGCCCGTCGAGCATCAGGAAGGTCATGCCCTCCTCGACCTGCGCCTCGGCCGCGACGGCGAGGCGGTGCGAGGCGCCGGCGGTGAAACGCTCGTTCTCGCTCTGGCCGGCCACTTCAGGCGCGCTCACCAGCATGCTGGCCAGCACCAGGCCCAGATGCAGCACCTCGCCGGCGCTTTCCATCCGGCGGCCGCCCAGCATGAAATCGGTGCGCTTGCCTTTGGCCGAGCGCAGGGCCACGCGGGTCAGGCTGATGGCCCCGGTCGCGATCAGGCGCTGCAGCAGATGGTCGAGAAACTCGCGATCCTCGTCCGCGACCAGCGTGGTGATCTGCCGGCCGATCAGCGTCTCCGCCGGACCGTCGGACAGCCCGCAGCAGGCGCCGGCGGCGAACCGGATTTTGCCGCTCAGATCCACCTCAAGCAGAAGATGTGCCGTCGCGAAGGCAAAGCCGACAAAACGATCGCGTTCCTGCTTCAGCATTTGCGGCATGCCGCGCCCTCGTCCTCAATGTGCGACCGAGATTCATCGATTGTCGACAATAG
>Ga0302317_10000173_pt1 | contig 61250 bp, 56 predicted proteins | sample III_Palsa_N3_3_FD_200450 | JGI IMG/M metagenome (GOLD analysis project Ga0302317, IMG submission 200450) | Peat permafrost microbial communities from Stordalen Mire near Abisko, Sweden - III_Palsa_N3_3 | ecosystem: Environmental > Terrestrial > Soil > Palsa > Peat permafrost | place: Sweden...
CTTCGAAACCGGATCATCCAGCGATACCCGCCCGTCGAGGATCATCAGCGCGAGCGCTGCGCCAGTGAACTGCTTGGATAAAGAGGCGAGGTGGAAAACTGTCTTTCGCGTAATGGGAACCTGATCGTCAAGGTTGGCCTCGCCGTAGCCTTTGGCGAAGACCAGCACGCCGTGGTCCACCACGCCGATGGCGTAGCCGGGCGTATCGGGCCGGTTGAAGTCAGCGAAAGAAGCGTTGATTGCCCGGACGGCGCTCGCCGGCAGCGGGGACGCGGCATTGCACGACGTGACGCCGATCGGCGCGAACAGGGTCAACACCCCGAGTAACGCCAACCTCAACAACGGTCACTTCCCTCTCTCAAGAGCTGATCCATAGCAGCAATTGTGCGCCCTGGGCATCCACGACGATAAATGTGCTGGGCGGTCGGTCGACCTTGGGTCGGGCTCGGCGGCTGACGCTTGGTCAGGAAGTGAACCTTCATTCAAGGTGGGCGTCCGGCGAGCGAACGGCCGAAAAATGGCGCGGACCGCACGTCCGTTGGCGCAAATCGGACCCCGACAAATGGCGAGGTAATGGCGAGGTGACTCTTCTCGGACCTTGGGAAGGTCAGCTTTCGGAAAACCTGCATGCGTCCTTATCGCGGTTCGTCCCGCCGCCGCGGTTCCAGTCAAAGCTGTGGACCCAATCGGGGGATAGGGAATTTATTCGGTTAGCGAGACAAGCTGACAATTGGCGCTTGGCGCATGGGCGATTCCGGGACTGCGAACAGGAGAACTGTTAGCGTCCGACGAACGGAACGGACAGGAGGTCATATGTCGGATGCGGCCGTTGACGCCATGGCCAGGGCGATCGCGGAGGCCCACCGGGCTCGCGCGCCCTATGCGCTGTTGCCGGCCAAGCGCATCGGCGATCTCGATTTCGCCTACGCCGTCCAGGACCGGCTCGTCAGCGGCTGGCGAGAGGTTGGCGAGGGCGCGATTGTGGGTTGGAAGCTCGGACTGACCTACCCCGAGATCCAGGCCACCGCCGGCGCCGTTGAGCCCATATCGGGCGTGATCCTGGAGCGGCGCGCGAAGTCAACCGGCGTTGTGCTGAACGCGGCCGATTTCGTGCACATGGGTCTGGAGGGTGAGATCGCAGTTCGGGTGAAGGACGCTTTTGTCGAGACCGAGCCGGTCGGTCCGGCCGTGACGGCGGGGCGGCTTGACCTGGTCGCCGCTGCGCTCGAGATCACCGACGATCGCAACGCCGACTGGACCAGGCACCTGGAGGCGACCTCCCTCGTCGCGGACAACATCTGGAACATGGGCCTGGTGCTTGGGCCGCCGGCGCCGATCGACGCCTATGGCGCCTTGTTCGGGCGGCGCGGCGTGGTGACGGTCAACGGCGAGGTGCTTGACGAAGGTATGAGTGAGGACGCCGGTGGCGATCCGCTGGACATCGTCGCCTGGCTGGGCGCCCATCTCGCGCGCCGCGGCCAGCCGCTCCAGCCGGGCCACTGGATCATGACCGGCAGCTTCGTTCCCACCCGGTTCCCTAAGGCTGGCGACCACCACAGGTTCGAGGTCGACGGGCTGGAGCCAGTGGATGTGACGATCGCGTAGACTCCAGGCTCAATGGTCAACTGTTGTGACGTCGGCCCCCTTCGGCTTGTCGATTGCTCGAACGATCAGGCTAACCACAATGCCCGACGCCAGAGCAGTGCCAACTGCGAGGACTGCACCACGATAGAAGCTGGCTGTTGTGAACGGCGCGGGACCGAAGGCCCTTAGCGAGAGCATCACCAACACCGCAGTCAGGCCACCTTTCAAGACGAAGCCGCCCAGCAGGGTCTGCCAGAACCTCAAAGCTCCGCGCCCGATCGTACGTTGTGCCGCCCAAGCTGCAGTCACAAGGACGGTTGCGACGACGGCCGAGGTGAAGACTGTCGACCATAGCGCGGGGGGTGGCATGTCCCCCATCTCACCATCGTAGTTATATAGTCCGACCGCCCACGCAGCATCGGTGATCGCGACCATCCCCCACGCCGCAACTAAGGCGGATGCCGACGGTCGCGTCGCGGCTGCAAATTGGATCATGACCCTGAGGTTGGTCCCGCCAAACTGCAAACACAAGCGACACGACCGGACGAATATCGCGGTCGCCGTCTCGCTTCAGGCGGGTCGATGGTCTGACGAGGCGCGCCGCCCGGCGTTAAGATGCGACCTGATCCACCGGCTTGCCGTTCGCGGCCAGCGGTCGATCGCCCTTCACCCACAGCCGGTGCATCTGGCGGATGTATTTGGTGTCGTCGAACAGGGTGCCCGTGTGCAGGGTGCAGCGGTTGTCCCACAGCAGCAGGTCGCCGACGCGCCACTTGTGCCGATAGGTGAAGTGCTCCTGGGTGGCGAACGCCACCAGCTCGTCGACCAGCTGTGTGCCCTCCGGTTCGGGCACGCCGACCAGGCCCTTCACCGTCCCGGTCGAGACCCACAGCGCCTTGCGGCCGTCGGCGGGATGCGACCGGATCAGGGGATGGAAGACGTCGGGGTTCTGCTCGAACAGGTCCTCGCTGGTCTCGGCCTTGCCCAAGACGCGGTTCTCCATGAAGTAGCGGAAACTGTGGTGGACGACCAAGGGGTCCAGCGCCTCGCGCCGCTCTTCCGGAAGGGCGTTGTAGGCGGCCACGATGTCGGCCAGCAGGGTGTCCGATCCCTCGTCCGGAACCTCCACCGCATAGAGCATGGTGCACATGACCGGCTCGGCCCGATAGGAATAGTCCGTGTGCCAGACCACGCCGTCGTTGTGCGCGCCGATCGGCCGGCCATCGACGATGCGGTTGGACAGGATGTAGATGTTGGGAAAGCCGGGCAGGGTGTATTCCTTCAGCGTATGCTCTTCCGGCTCGCCGAAGGCGCTGACGAAGGTCAGCAGGTCCTGAGGGGCCATCTGCTGATCGCGCAGCAGGATGGCGCCGCTGCGGTGGAAGACCTCGACCACCGCCTCCCGTGTCGCCGCATCGGCCGCCGCCAGGTCGACGCCCAGGATTTGCGCGCCGAAACCGGGCTTTAGCTCTCGGGTGCGCAGCTGGGTTTCAAGCTTCATCGTCATGCACCTGCCTCTAAGCGCGCGCGACGCCCCTTACGCTCCCACGCCGCCTGGTAGCGCGGAACGAGCCAGCAGTTGAGCAGGCGTTGCGCGCCCTCCTGCCACGAATAGCGGCTGCGGGTGGCGAAGCGCGAGCGCAGGCCGACCTGGACCCTCTCATCCACATGCAGGTCCTGCACCGTGATCGCCGCCATCACATGGTTGATGGCCTCCAGTCTGTCGGAGAATTCGGGCTGGTCCATCGCGCCCGGCGCGAACAGCAGGCCGAAATCCATCTCGTGGCTCTCAGGGCCATCGGGACGCAGGATGAAGTACATGATCAGGTCGCACGTGAACCCCAGCGACAGGGTCGGCGGGACGTTGGCGAACACGACTCTGCCCCGCTCTTCCTCCGTCAGTCCGGGGAAGATCGGCATCAAGGCCTTTTGCGTCGGGTTGAAGCTGGCGTCGGGATGCAGCGTGCCGTTGAAGCGATAGTAGCCCGCCGTGTCGGCCGGCAGCTCGGGGAACCAGGCCAGTTCGCTGGGAACAAAGTCGTGCAACGGTCCGCGATGCAGCTTGTTGGCGTGGTAGCCGTCGTTGTTGTTCTCCAGCATCACCTTCCAGTTCCAGGGATGGTGGCCCGCGTTGCCCGGTTGCGGCCCGTCCGCACTGGCGGGATCCCAGTGCTCGATCACCTTCGTCACCGCCGCCAGGCGCGGCGCCAGCGGTGGGGCGTTCGCATCGAAATTGATGAAGATGAAGCCCATCCAGAGCTCCACCTTGAACGCCGGCAGCCGGACATCGGCCTTGTCGAAGTCGCTGGCGCGGTCCATCGCCGGCGCGCCGATCAGCCGGCCGTCGAGCGCATAGGTCCACAGGTGGTATGGGCAGACGAAGGTCTCGGTATTGCCGCGTCCCTCGGCGACCAGCATGGCGCGGTGCTGGCAGACCGCCGACATCGCGCCAATCGTCCGATCTCGGTTCCGCACGACAATGACCGGCTCGCCGATGACCGAGCTGGTGAAATAGTCTCCGGGGTTTGGAATCCAGGATTCGCGCCCGACGCACAGCCACTCATGACTGAACACCGCTTCCTTCTCGAAGTCGAAGAAGTCGGCGTCGGTGTAGCAGCGCGGCGGCAGGGATTCCGCCAGCCCGACCTCGGCCGTAGAACGGTTCAGCCCCGTGAAGAACGCGTCGGTGAACAGGCCTTTCATCATGTTCGGCTCCGGCTGACGGGCGCCCTCAGTCGCACGCGCGGACCGAGTGGCGTCAAGGACAGCGTGAACCCCCGTCTCTCCGGAGTTCGGCTGGTTGGCGCGGCGCATACATTCTGGGCGCCGGGCCCAATTATTGGACGGGCAAGCGACCCGCCCGCCGGCTATTCGCGCGTGAAGTCGGCGGGGATTTGCGGATCAGGGCCGGCCTTGCCCCAGAGGATGATCTCGTTGCCCCACGGGTCGCGGAAGGCGTGATTGTAGCCGTTGAATTCCTTCCAGTAGTGGTCGCGCCACAGCTCGACAGCGCCCCGCTCGCTCGCCCGCGCGAGGATATCCTCATAAGACTGGCCGTCGCCGACCAGGATCCAGACCCGCGCCTTGCGGCCCTCGCCGACCAGGGTGCGCGGCTCAACGCCGGCTGGATCGGGGTGGGGGCGGGCGTTCTCGGCCTTGAATATGCCGAGGTGCAGGTTGCCGATTTGGCTCTCCGAGCCATCGGGATTGATGAAGTTTCCGCCAGGCACCATGCGGTGGAAGACGCCGTGTGGGCGGGCGTCGTTTTGCCAGCCAAACACCTCGGCATAGAAGGCGCCGGCGGCCTCAGGATCATCCGAGGCCAGGTCGACGAAAATCAGTGTGTTCGGCGTGGTCATGTTTGCCTCCTCGTGTCGGATCAGGCCGCGTATTCCGCGCGCTTGGGGGTGAAGACATCCAGGTTCAGCACCGGTTCGTCGCCGACCACCACGCCCCAGTGCCTGGCGTTCGGCGGTACGACCAGAAGTCCGCCCGCGCCAAGACGCGTGACAGTGTCCCCGATGTGGAAATCGATGGTTCCAGCCAGGATGTAGACGATCTGTTCGTGCGGATGGTCGTGCGGCCGCGGCTCGTGTCCGGGCTGCAGCCGGTTCAGCGACACGGTCGCGCCGCCGCCCGAAAACGCCTTGCGCTCGACGCCTTCGCGCACCGGCTCCCAGTCCGTCTTGTTCCAATCGATCGAATGAATGTCCATGTTCAGGTCTCCTGTTCCTAAACGTCAAACCGGTCCGTAGCCGCCGCCGCCTGGCGTCTCGAGCACCACCACATCCCCGGCAAGCATCGTCATCTTCTTGCCCTCGGAGACGGGCTTGCCGTTGACCAGGAAACGGCCTGCCGCACCGTCCTCTCCGCCGTCCAGACCCTCGGGCCCGCGGTCGAGCCTGCTCGGCACCGCGTTCAGCAGCCAGGGCTGGTCCGTCCGCATATGAAAGCCGATCACCTGTCCATCGCCGCCAGGCGAGCGGCCCTTGCCGCCAGAACCCAGACGCAGCTCGCGCTTGTCGAACACGATCGGCATCGCTGCTTCCAGGATCTCGACCGGAACGGCGGCGACGCCGGTGGGGTAACAGGTGGCGCTCGGCCCGCTCTTGGTCAGCCGCGCGCCCATGCCGCCGGAGTAGTTGAACATCGAGGAGGTGAAGGCTTCGCCCGAAGCGTGTTTGCCTTGGATCTGCACGGTCCAGACCGCGCCGGACCCCTCCGCCAGGACGCGATCCGGCATCACCTGGTACAGGGCCTTGAGGATAGGCATGGGGACGAACATGCCGACCACGTGTCTTGCGTTCAGCGGAGATGGATAGGCCGCATTGACGATTGACCCCTTGGGCGCAACGACCTTGATTGGGGCGAGCGAGCCGTGATTGTTCGGCTGTTCCGGATTAAGGCAGCTGCGCACCGCGAAGGTCGAATAGGCGTGCGTGTAGTTCATCACCACATTGATGCCCATCGGACTTGCGCCTGAGCTTCCGGCGAAATCGATGATCACTTCGCCGAGGGCGTTGTCGATCGTCACCGCGGCCTTCAAGGTGATGATGTCGCCGCCGGGCACGTCGAACTGGCTCTCGCCATGCCAGGTCCCGGCCGGCAGGGCGCGGATCGCCCGCCGTGTCGCCGCGTCCGAGCGCGCGATGATCTCGTCCGCCACCTGCTCGATGTCTTCCAGCCCCTGCCGTTTGCAGAGCGCGATCAGTCGCTCCCCGCCCGCGCGTCCGCTGGAAACCTGGGCGGAGAGGTCCCCGAACACATGGTCGGGCGTGCGCACATTGCTGCGGATGATGTCGTGCAAGGTCGCGTTGGGCACGCCGGCTTCGTACATCTTGAGCGGCGGAATCCAGAGGCCCTCTTCGTGGATGTCCCTGGCGCCGGCGCCTATGCCGTATCCGCCGATATCGGTGTGATGAATGGTCGAGCCGATGAAGCCGATCAGGCGCTCGTCCCAAAACACCGGGCAGAGCACGGTTATGTCAAAGAAATGGCCGGCGGACATCCACGGGTCATTGGTGATCACGATATCCCCGGGGACCAGCCGACCCTCGAACAGCTTGGCAAGCTTCTCGCCGGCCGCGGCGAGCGAGTTGATGTGGCCGGGCGTACCGGTATTGGCCTGGGCCACCATCCGCCCGCGGGCGTCGAACAGGCCGCTCGCGAGATCGCCCGCCTCCCGCACAATCGGGCTGAAGGCGATCCGCTGCAGCGCCTTGGCCTGTTCGCTGACGATGCCGATCAGGTTGGACCAGAGGATTTCGAGTTCGATGCCGTCCATGTCAGCTCTCCCGGCGCGCGGTGACGCAGCCGATGTCGTTCACCACGCCGATCCAGCCGGGCGGTAGCACGATGGTGGTTTCCCGTTCCTCGATCAGAGCCGGGCCGGGGACCGCTTGGCCGAGGGCGAGGCTTGCGCGGTCGAATATTTTGACTTCACCGGCGCCGGGCCAGAGTGCGATCTGGCGGCTCGACTTGGGCAGGGCGTCCTGGCCGCCCGGAACACGCGCGCCCTCGACGACATCTTCCGACCCTCGAGCTGTCAGCCGCCAACTGACGATCTCGATCGGCACATGCGAGGGATTGACCCCGTACTGGGCGAAATAGGCGGCTTCGAAGGTCTCGCGGATCATGTCGGCGTCGCGGGCCTTGCGCGGGTCTACCGGCAAGTTGACGCCAACCTCGTTCTGCTGACCGGCGTAACGCAGATCGGCGCCCACGCTCCATCGCACGTCGGCAGGCGCCGTGCCGGCCTCCACCAGCGCCGCCAGGGCTTCTTCGGTCATTTCCGCTAGCAGCCGGTCGGCGTCCGCCCAATCCAGCGCGTCCAGCTGGCTCAGCGCGCTGCGCACCAGATCGAGCCGCACAGGCGTGACCAATGCGCCAAACGCCGACAGCACGCTGGCCTGGGGCGGGAAGATCACGCAGTCACTTTGCAACAGCTCACCGACCGCGCAGGCATGCACCGGCCCCGCGCCGCCGAACGCCAGGAGCGGCAGGCCGCGATGGTCAACGCCGCGATCGGTGGCATGGGCGCGCGCGGCGCCGGCCATGGCCTCCGCGACGATGCGGTAGACGCCGGACGCCGCATGCTCTCGGCTTACGTCCAAGGCGTGGGCGAGCCGATCGATCGCCGCTTCCGCCGCCGGCTTGTCGAGCGGCATGTCGCCGCCCAGGAAATTATCAGGGTCCAACAGACCAAGAATCAGATCGGCGTCGGTGACTGTTGGATCGATCCCGCCGCGGCCGTAGCAGGCCGGACCGGGTTGCGACCCCGCGCTGCGTGGGCCGACCTTCAGCAGGCCAAGGTCGTCCACGGCGGCGATGCTGCCGCCGCCGGCGCCGATCTCGATCATGTCGATGGAAGGAATGGTCAGCGGCATGCCGCTGCCCTCACAGAAGCGGTATTTCCGGTCGACCTCGAAACTGCCGGTGACCAGAGGTTTCCTGTCCTCGATCAGGCAGGCCTTGGCGGTGGTGCCCCCCATGTCGAAGGACAGCAGCCTATCGAGCCCCAGTCGCTCGGCGAAGTAGGCCGCGGCCAGGGCCCCGGCGGCCGGACCGCTTTCAATCATCCGCACGGGATAGCGTCCGGCGACCTCGGCGCCGATCACGCCGCCGCTGCTCAGCATGATGAGCGGCCTGTTGGCCACCTTGGCGGCTTCGAGGCCGGCCGACAAACCCCGCAGATAGGGCTCGGTGATCGGGGCGGTATAGGCGTTGATCGCCGTAGTCGAGGCGCGCGGATATTCGCGGATCTGAGGCGCGACGCTGGAGGACAGCGACAGGTATAGACCGGGCGCCCTGGCTCGCAGGATTTCGGCGATCGCCTGTTCGTTCGCGCCATTGCGGAAGGCATTGATCAGGCAGATGGCCACCGAGACCACGCCGGCCGCCCGCAGGCGCGGGATCAGGGCTTCGACCTCCGCGACCTCAACGCCCCGCAGCACCTCGCCATCGGCCAGCACCCGCTCGTCGACCTCGAAGGTAAGCTCGCGGGGGATCAGCGGGTCGGAGAATTCGATTTGCGGATCGTACATCTCATAGCGGTGCTCGTTGCGGATCGGCAGCACGTCGCGGAAACCCTTGGTGGTGATCAGGGCGGTGGGCTGGCCTTTGCGCTCGATCAGGGCGTTGGTGACGATCGTGGTGGCGTGAACCACTACACCGTCCACGGCCTCCGGGCCGATGCCGGCCTTGGCGAGCGCCAGATTGGCCGCTCGGAAGAAGCCTTCCAACAGGTCGTCGTGGGTGGTCAGGGTCTTATCGACCACAAGGGCGCCGTCGGAACCCCGCAACACCGCATCCGTGAAGGTGCCGCCAATGTCGACAGCGAGCGAATAGGAGACGCTCATTCGCCCCTCCATCCCAGCCGCTGTGAGGCCTCCGCGGCGGCTTCCGTCACCAGGAGGATCAATTGCTCCGAAGGCGCCCGCGGAATGAACTGCGAGGCGCCCACCAGGGCTATCGCGCCGCGCCACTCGCGCCGATGGTCGAACACCGGAGCGGCCAGGGCGTTGACCCCGATCAGCACCGCGTCCGCCGCCGTCGCCCAACCCTGCCGGCGAACCATCTCCACCTCGGCGCGGACGATGTCTGGATCGATCATCGTGTGCGCTGTCCAGCTCTTGAGCGGCTGGGCCAACGCATCTTGCAGCAGTGACGGCGGGCCAAAGGCCAGGGCGATCAGGCCGTGGGCGGAGGCGTGGAAGTCCAGCCGGGCGCCTGGCCGGATGCCGAACTCAACCAGTGTCCTGCCCTGCAGCATCTCGACTACGGTCACCGCGCCCTCGACCAGGATTGAGGCCGTCACGGCAAGGCCGCTCGCTTCGCGCAAGGGCGCCATGACCGAGCGGATGGCGCGGGCGACGTCAAACCGTTCGCGAACGGCTTCGCCCAGCGCCAAGACCTTGATCCCGATTTCATAGCCATCGCTGCGCGGATCCTGCACGGCGTAGCCGCGCTGAACCAAGGCGCGGAGGTGCCGATGCGCGCGGGGCTTTGAGATGCCCAGGCTGCTGGCGACATCGGTTACGCCGCGCGGTTCGCGGGAGTCGGCCAAGAGTTCGATCAGCCGCAAGATCAGGTCGACGGACTCGAGGTCCGACGACGTCTGCAGTGGCGCGAGCGTTTCCAGCAAGTTGGCCTCATTGTTCCGTTGACCGGAACACTATATCGTTCAGCAGAACTTTCCGCCCACGCGGGCGCCATTGTCAACGGGCGCGGGAGAACCAGTCTCGGTCCCGGCGCGATGTTGACCTTGGCCACGGCGGGACCCTAGGTTGCCTGATGGTGAGGTGGGCAGCGGCATGACGGACGGTTTTCGCCAGGCGGTCAGGAGCGGCCGCAGCCTCCTCGGCGTGTTCATCAAGACGGCGTCGCACCAGATCGTCGAGCTGATCGCTCTGACCGGGGTCGATTTCGCCGTCATCGACGCCGAGCACGCGCCGTTCGACATGGCCGTCCTTGATCGCATGGCGCTGGCGGGCCGCGCCGCCGGACTGCCGCTCCTGATCCGCCCGCCGAAAATCGAGCCGGGGTTCATCGGCCAGGTCCTGGACCTGGGGCTTGGCGGCGTGGTCGCGCCCCACGTCGAGTCCGAGGCGTCCGCGAACGCGTTGGTGGCCGCGGTGCGCTATGACCGAGGGCAGCGCGGGTTTTCCCCCTCCACGCGCGCGGCCAACTATGGCGCGCCGGATGCGCGGGCCTATCGCGAGGCCGCGGACGCCGCGAGCAGCATCTGGTGCCAGATCGAGGACGCCTCGACCTTGGACAGGCTCGACGCCATCTGTGGTGTCGAGGACGTCGATTGCCTGTTTGTCGGGCGGGCGGATTTGGCGGCGTCGCTGGGCGTCGAACGCCAGGACGACCCGGCGGTGAAGACGGCCGTCGAAGCCGTCGCTGCGGCGGGGCGAGCGCATGGCCGGACGACGGGAATCTACATTGGCGCGCCGGAGGAAATTCCGCCGCTCAAGGCCCAGGGCTACAGCGTGTTCGTCTGTCGCTCCGACCAGGGCTGGTTGCGATCGGAGGGGCGGCGGATCCGCCACGAGGCCGACGCGGCCTTCTAGGGGCGCTGACCGACGTCCGGCCCCAACAACTGGCCCGCATCCCGAGACCAGCCAATCCGGACGCGCGAACCCTGACCCGGGTTGCCTCCCACGGCGTCGGTCGGGACGCCGACGGCGACCACGGTCTGACCGAGCGCGCTCAGGGTGTAACGGACCTGCTGGCCCAGGAAGACCCGATCGAGGACCTCCGCTTCGACCATGTTGTCCGCCGTCTCGCCCGCGGCCAGCAGCTTCACCGCCTCGGGACGCAAGGACATGGTCGCGGCGCGGTCGCCGCCAAGTGAGGCTTTGCCCCGGCGTGCCGAGCAGAGCATTCCGGCAGTCATTCGGACGTGAACCAGATCGCCATCGGCGCCCTGGACCTCGCAGGCCAGCAGGTTGGTTTCTCCAAGGAAGGTGGCCACGAACCGGTCGACCGGGTGGTTATAAAGCTGCTCGGGCGTGTCGATCTGGGCGATCCGGCCGTCCTCCATAATGGCGATCACGTCGGACATCATCATCGCCTCCTCCTGGTCGTGGGTGACGAACAGGACCGAAACGCCGGTCTTGCGCTGGATGTCCTTGATCTCGTTCTGCAGCGTCTCTCGCATCTTCTTGTCGAGCGCGCCCAGGGGCTCATCGAGCAGCAGCAGGTCGGGTTCGAAGGCCAGGGCGCGGGCCAGCGCCACCCGCTGTTGCTGGCCGCCGGACAGCTCGCGCGGACGCCGGTGGGCGAAGGCGGCCAGCCCAACCTTGTCGAGCATGTCCAGGCCCCGCCGGCGCCGCGCCTGGCTGTCCATGCGGCGCATGCGCAGCGCGAACTCGACATTCTCCTGGACGGTCATGTGCGGAAACAGCGCATAGCCCTGGAACACCACCCCAAACTCCCGCTGATGCGGCCGCAGGGTGGTGATATCGCGGCCGCGCGCGAAGATGTGGCCTTCGGTCGGCGGCTCGAAACCGGCGACCATCATCAGGATCGTCGTCTTGCCGGACCCGCTGGGTCCGAGCAGGGTCATGAACTGCCCTTGCGCGAGGTTGAAACTGGCTTCTCGCACCACGGGTTCGGCGACAGCGCCATAACGCTTCCAGACATGATCGACCGCCAGGTACGCCGGTGCAGGTGATTGTCGGGATGCAGCCGCCATCGCCGCTAGGCCTCCACGACCGGCTTTGCGCGACCAGCGGTCAGGGTGAGAAGGCCCTGGCCAACCAGGGTGACCGCGGCCAGCAGCACCAGCAGCGACGAGACGGCGGCGATCTTGGGCGTCAGCTCGTACTGGATGCTGGTGAACATCTGCACCGGCAGGGTGGTGACGCCGGGTCCCTGCAGGAAGAGCGACAGGATCACCTCGTCGAAGGAGCCGTAGAAGGCGAACACGGCCCCGGCCAGCAGGCCCGGCCGGATCGCCGGCCAATAGACGTGGAGCAGCACCGCCAGGTCCCTCGCGCCGAGGCTGCGGGCCGAACGCACCAGGGCCGAGTTAAGCCCGCTGAGGCTGGTCTGGACGGACAGCACCACGTAGGGGACGCCCATCAGGCTGTGGGCCAGGCCGATCATCGGCCAGTCGCCCACCAGGCCGACCTTGCCCAGCGCGAGATAGTCGCCCAAGGCCAGCACGATGACCGGCGCCATCATCGGCAGCATGACGAAGGACGACACCGCGCCCCGAACCGGTCCACGCAGCGCATGCAGGGCCAGGGCGGTGGATGCGCCGACCAGGCAGGCGACCGCGGTGGCGAGGACGGCGATCTTGAGCGACACCAGGGTGTCGGCCATCCACTCGGGGTCCCCCAGGTAGTCCGTGAAGGCGTGCACCGAGATCCACACCGGCGGAAACTCGATGATGTTCGACTTGGTCAACGCCATGGGCGTGACGATCAAGGTGGGCGCGAGCAGGAAGACCAGCAGCGGGCTGGCGCCGATCAGCAGCAGGCTGGCCCCGGACGGTCGCTTAAAGCGGGCCAAACTGGCTCTCCTTGGGCAGGCGCTGGTAGAGGGCGAAGAGGACTGAAACGGCGAGCATCAGCATCACCGCCAGGGCCGACGCGCCGGCGAAATCCACCGTCTCATGGGTGTAGGCGTCCACCAGGTTGGCGATCATCATGTCCTTCTGCGAGCCCAGGATGACCGGCGTCAGATAGAAGCTGGTGGAGACGATGAAGGTGATCAGCCCGCCGGCGTAGACCCCGGGCAGGGTCAGCGGCAGGGTCACGCGCCAGAGGGTGGACAGGGCCGTGGCGCCAAGGCTGAGCGCCGCCCGCTCCAGCGAGCGGTCGATCGCCAGCATGTTGCTGTAGATCGGGAAGATGGCGAACGGCAGCACGTAATGGGTCATGCCGACGATGACGGCGAAGCGGTTGTGCAGCAGGGTCAGTGGAGCGTGGGTCAAGCCCGTCGCCTGCAGCGCCTGATTGATCAGGCCCTTGTCCTGCAGCAGCGCGGCCCAGGCGAAGTTCTTCACCAGGCCGCTGGTCCAGAACGGCAGCAGCACCATCGCCAGCAAGATCATCCGCACGCGGGGACCAGACCGCCAGATCGTCGCGGCCAGATAATAGCCGAGCAACATGGCCGCGAGAGTGGTCTCGGCGCTGATGACGATGGTGTTGGCCAGGATGGGCTTCAGCAGCGGATTGGCCAGCACCCGCGCATAGGCGCCGAGCCCCTCCGAGAAGCTCATCCGCAGAATGATGATCAGCGGCGCCAGGGCCATGGCGCCGTAGAGCAGGGCGGCCGGCGCCAGCAGCCAGCCGGGTCCGCGCAGCCTGTCGGATAGGGCGCGAAGCGTCGCCGCCCAGGACGCGGTCATGCCGCGACCCCGAGCTGCCACTGCCTGAAGCGGTTGGACACCGGCTCCAGGTTCGCCGCCCAATAGGCGTCGTCGGGTGTGTACAGCCTGGCGGAAAGGGCGGGGTTGGTCGGCGTCAGATCCGCGTCCTCCTTCGGCATCAGTTTCAGCGAGTCGAGGTTGGGCGTGCCGTAGTGGGTAAGCCGGCTGAACTCGGCGCAGGCCGCGGGGCTGCTGATCAAGGCGTTGATCAGCTTAAAGGCCGCCTTCGGGTTGCGGCTGGTTTTGACGACGCACAGCCAGTCGCCGGCGAGGCTGCACTGGTTGAAATTCATGCCCAGGTTGGCGCCGTCCCTGTTGGCGCTGGCGACCCGGAACGGCCAGGATGAGGCCAGGGCGACCTCCTGCGACATCAGCCGCTCGATCGGCTCCTGGAACGATTGCGACCAGATGACATTGTCGCGGCCGAGGCGGTCGAGGCTGCGGAACGCCCGGTCGAGGTCCAGGGGATAGAGTTTGTCCGGCGCGACGCCGTCGGCCATCAGGGCCATCTCCAGCGCGCCGCCGCCGCCGTTGACCGTGTTGAGCGATCGCTTGCCCGGCCTTGTCTTGGTGTCCCAGAAATCCGCCCAGCCCGAGGGCTGCAGGCGATCGGGCACGGCGCGCCGGTCCCAGGCGATGCAGTCGTTGAACATGGCGTACTCGACGCCATAGGGCCGCACGAACTGCGGGGACGTCGCCTTGACGTTGACGATGTCGGTGTCCAGCGGCAGCAACAGACCCTGCTGGGCGGCCAGGACGTACCAGGGGCCGGTCAGCTCCACGACGTCCCACTGCGGCCGATCGGTCTTGGTCTGCAGCTTGGTCTGGGTCAGCGAGGTGTTGGACGACAGGTTGACCCGGACGCCAGTCTGCTTTTCGAAGTCGTCGATCCAGACCCGCCTGAGAATGTCGTTGTAGACGCCGCCCGTGGAGGCGAAGCCGATGGCCTTTTCGCTGGCGGCCGGTGCGCAGGACGTGATGACATAGGGGGCGGCGAGCATGGCGCCGAGGACTCCACGCCGGCTGGCGGTGGTGGGCGCTGGCGCCGCTTCGCCCGTCCCGGTCAATCGAACAGGTCCGGCTCTTCGTCGGAGATCACCGACCAATAGGGCGCGAAGGCGTCCAGGCCGGCGCGCTCTGTCCCCAGCTGACTGGCGGTCAGGCGCGCGACCTCGGCGGGCATCGGCTTCGGCTTGCCGGCGGCCTCGGCCATCAGCTGAACGCGGCAGCAGGCCTCCATGGAGATGTAGCGCCAGACGGCGGACTCGACCGTCTGGCCGACAGTCAGCAGGCCATGGTTTTGCAGGATGACCGCCTGGCGCGGCCCCAGGCATTGGGCGATCTTGGCGCCCTCGCTGGTGTCCAGGACCAGCCCCGAATAGTCGACGAACAGGGAGTGGTCGTCGAAGAAGGCGGCGGCGTCCTGGGTCAGGGGATCGAGCAGGCGGCCCAGGCTTGACCAGGCCATGCCATGGATCGAATGGGTGTGAGCCGCCGCGACCACGTCCGGGCGGGCCTTGTGCAGTTCGGAATGGATGGCGAAGGCGGCGGGGTTCAGCAGCGCGGGGAAGGTCTTGGGCGGCTCCAGGATATCGCCCCGGTCATTAACCAGCATCAGCTCCGACACCGAGATGCGGCTGAAGTGCGCGCCGGCCGGATTGAGCCAGAAGCAGTCGGCCCGTTCCGGATCGCGGGCGGTGATGTGGCCCGCGTCGCCCATGTCGAACCCGCAGCGCGCGAAGATGCGAAAGCCGGCGGCCAGCCGCTGCTTTCTGTACAGACGCTCGTGCTCAAGGGTCGGTTGCGCCAGTGAGACCGGCTCGATCTTGGCGGGATGCGGCGTCCGGTTGCGAGCCAGGGCGGCGTTGAAAGGCAGGGTCATCGCGCGGTCCCATGTTTTGCCGACCGAAGGGTTGGCGCCAAGTTCCCGCCTGGTCTCGCGCTTGGCCACCAGATCGACCCGTCCCGGCGAAACGGCTTTGCAACTGAACGGGATTTGAGCAGAGGCGAGCGCGCCGCCGCACACCAGTCGCATTCGCAAAATTACGGCTTCAACAAATCCGAGCTTCAGAGCGCCGGTCCCGCCGTTAATGATAAGTTTGCTCGGGGCGGCGTCTTCGCAAAGGCCGCCCAGCGAACGGACGCCTGGCGTGAACAGCCTCGATATCCTCGACAAACTGATTGGATTCCAGACGGTTAGTCTCAGGCCAAACCGCGATCTGATGGGCTTTGTCCGGTCGGTGCTTGCCGATGCGGGCATCGAGGCGATCGAGGTGGAAGGCCCTCACCCAGGCAGCCTGAACCTGTTCGCCACCATAGGCCCGACCGATCGCGGCGGCGTCGCGCTGTCCGGCCACACCGATGTCGTGCCCGTGGAAGGGCAGGCCTGGACCACCGATCCCTTTCGCCTGACACGGCGCGAAGACCGGTTCTACGGACGCGGAACCGCCGACATGAAGGGCTTCGTCGCCTGCGCCCTGCGCGCCGCCGTCCTGGCCGCTGGGCGCGAGCTGGCGACGCCATTGCATCTGGCCCTGTCCTGCGACGAGGAGATCGGTTGTGCGGGCGTGCGCCCGATGCTGGACCTGCTCGCCAGCCGGTCCGTGCGTCCCATCTCCTGCATCGTCGGCGAGCCGACTTCGATGCGGCTGGCCACCGGCCACAAGGGCAAGATCGCGCTGGCGGTGACCTTCACGGGCCGGGAGGGCCACTCCGCCCTGGCGCCGAACCTGCTCAACGCCATCGGCCTGGCGTCGGAGTTCATCCAGGCGGTGGCCGGGCTGCAGAATCGTACCGAGCGCCACGGCGCGCGGGACGAGGCCTACGACGTTCCCTATGCGACGCTTCACGTGGGCAGGATCGTCGGCGGCGAAGCGCTCAATATCGTGCCGTCCCGCTGCCTGCTGGAGATGGAGATTCGCAGCGCCGCGCCGGCGGAGGCGGACGCCCTGCTTGATCAGCTCAGGGTTTTGGCCGATGCGATCGTGGAGGCGCGGCTGGATCGCTTCCCTGAAGCGGCGATCTCGATCGAGGTTCGCAACGCCTATCCGGCCTTGAACGCGTCGGAGGATGACGCCGCGGCGGTCCTGGTCCGGCGCCTGATCGGCGCCAACGAGACGATGAAGGTCGCTTTCGGAACCGAGGGCGGCCTCTATCGGCAGCGGCTGGGAGCGCCAACGGTCATCTGCGGACCGGGGTCGATGGACCAGGGACACAAGGCCGATGAGTACGTCACGCTTGAGCAGCTGGACCGTTGCGATCGGATGATGGACGCCCTGATCGACCATCTCGCGGCCGGCTGATCGCCGGCCGGCCCTGGCGCCTGGCAAAGCGATTCAAGAAAGCCAATTCAACGTTCCCGAAACAAATACTGTCTTTGCCGTCCCTGTCTTGGCTTAGCTGGCGGCGGCTAGTTCAGCAGACTGATGAAATAAAACCAAGGCTGAGGAAGAGATGATCCGAACGGGCAGCCAGTACATTGACTCCATACGCGATGACCGCGAGGTCTACCTGAACGGCGAACGCGTCAAGGATGTCAGTCGGCATCCCATGTTCAAGCCGCTGGTCGACATCCGCGCCCGGATCTACGACATGCAGCATGACCCGGCGACTCAAGCGGTCATGACCTACGAGGATGGCGGCGAACGCAACGCCATCGCCAACAAGCCCCCGGTGAGCCAGCAGGACTGGTGGGACAAGCGCGCGGCGGTGGACGCCGTGCTGGGCGACATCGGCGGCGTGGTGACCCGTGTCGGCGACGAGACGGTCGGCGAGATGTGGTCGCTGATGGACGGCAAGGACGTGCTGAACGCCGCCGATCCGCGGTTCGCCGTCAATATCGAACGCCACATCCGCCAGGCCCTGCACCAGGACCCTTTCCACGTCTCGGCCAACACCGATCCGAAGGGCGATCGGTCCAAGCCGCCGCAGGATCAGGACCCGGACATGCTGCTGCACCTGGTCAAGGAGACCGATGCCGGCATCGTCGTCCGCGGGGCCAAGTATGAAACCGCGGCCGCCTACGCCAACCAGGCCTTCGCCAAGCCCACCATCGCCAACTGGGGCAACGCCGCCTATTCCGACTATGCCCTGGGCTTCATCGTCGACATGGCCTCGCCGGGGCTGAAGTTCATCTGCCGCACGGGCTTCGCCGGTCGCGCGCCGGTTGAGGACTACCCGCTGGCCAACCGGTTCGACGAAGTGGACGCCCTGGTCATCTTCGACGATGTCCTGATCCCGTGGGAGAATGTGCTGTTCTATCGCAGCACCGCGGCGGCGGCCTATATCCGCTCGTCACTGCACCGCTACTCCGCCTTCGCCTTTGTTCAGCGTACGCTTAAGTTCGCGGACATGATGATCGGCGCGGCCCTGTTCAACGTGCGCCAGACGGGGCTGGAAAATCAGCAGGCCGTGCAGGAGAAGCTCGCCCGGCTGGCGGTCTATCGCGAGGGGATCAACGCCCACCTGACCGCGTCCATCGTCATGGCCAAGCCCAGCCCCAGCGGCCTTCTGATGCCGGACCCATCCCTGCTTTACACCGGCCGGGTTTTGGCCTGTTCCGAATTGCCGGCGATGATGCACATCGCCCGCGAGCTCTGCGGCGGCCAGATCTGCATCACCCCCGACAAGGCCGCGTTCGACGCGCCCGGGTCGGGACCCTGGCTGCAGAAATACTATTCGATCAACGATGACTGGGTGGCCGAGGACCGGCGCAAGCTGCTGGCTTTCGCCCGCGATCTGCTCAATTCCGACTATGCCGGCCACCGGCTGACGTTCCAGCTGTTCGCCCAGGCGCCGCCCTTCGCCCATCTGGCCGCCGTCTACAGGAGTTTCGACTGGGACCAGACGCTTGACGCCGTCCAGGCCGCCGCGGGGCTGTCCGATCGGGTCCGGCCCCCGGCCATCGGAGACCTCGCGCGACCGACGTCGATGGCGAGCTGACATGGGCGCCGCGCTGAAGGATCAATTCCTGGACGCCATGAGCCGCAGCGTCAGCATGGTCAATGTGGTGACCACCGATGGCCCCGCCGGCCGGTTCGGCGCCACCCTGTCCGCCATGTCGTCGGTGTCCGCCGACATGTCCCCACCCACCTTGCTGATCTGTCTGAGCCAGGGCAGTTCGACCGCGCCGGCGATCGTGCGGAACCGGGTTTTCTGCCTCAACCTGCTGCACCAATCCCAACAGGCCGTCGCCGACTGTTTCGCCGGCCGCGCCAAGACCGCCAGCGGCGACAAGTTCGACTGCGGACTCTGGATACGCGGCGCCGACGGGGGATGGCGTCTGAACAACGCCCTGGCCAGCTTCGATTGCCAGGTGCTGAAGGTCGAACTGGTGGGCACCCACTATGTCATCATCGGCTCGGCCCACGCGGTGAGCTGCGGCGCCGATACGCGCGCGCTGCTTTACGGCGGTCGCACCTATTGCGCGGCCGTCGCACTCCCCGCCGCACCTTCTCTATCGCAATAGATTTCGGAGGCCGCAGACAACCATGGTCCATCGCCGGCTCCGACAATTCAACACCCGCGAAACCTACCCCGACCAGGCGTTGGATAACGACCTGTGCCAGGTTGTCGTCGCGCGAGGCGCGACGGTGTTCGTTCGCGGCCAGATCGGCCAGGACCTCGACACCTCCGCGAGCGTGGCGATCGGCGACGCCGGCGGCCAGGCCGAGCAGGCGATGAAAAACATCGAGGTGTTGCTGACTGAGGCCGGGTCGCGGCTCGACCAGGTCTGCAAGATCACCATCTACCTGACCGACCCCCGGTACAGGGAGGCGGTCTATCTGGTGGTGGGCCGCTGGCTGAAGGGTGTCTTCCCGGTCTCGACCGGCGTGGTGGTCACGGCCCTTGCTCGCCCCGAATGGCTGGTGGAGATCGACGTCATCGCCGTGATCCCGGACGAGGCGGCGTGACCTTCTCCATCGTGGCGCGCTGTCCGGCGACAGGCATGTTCGGCGTGGCGGTCTGTTCCTCTTCGCCCGCCGTCGCGGCGCGTTGCGCCTTTGCCCGCGCCGGCGTTGGCGCGGCGACCAGTCAGAACATCACCGACCCGGCGCTGGGCGAGCGTTTGCTCGATCTCATGGCCAGCGGCCTCCGTGCGCGGGCTGCGTTGGCCGCGCTGACCAGGGCCGAACCGAGCATCGACTTCCGGCAGATGATTTCGGTCGACGCCACCGGAGAGACCGGCTTGTTCAGCGGTGCCCACACTCTGGGTTTGAACGCCGTGGCGCACGCCCCCGACGTGGCGGCGGCGGGCAATCTGCTGGCCACCGTGGACGTCCCGGCGGCGATGGTCGCGGCATTCCAGGCCAGTACGGGCGCCTTCGGGGAACGGCTGCTGGGCGCCATGCGAGCGGCAATGGCGGCGGGCGGCGAGGCCGGGCCGGTGCATTCCGCAGGGCTGAAGATCGTCGACAAACTGTCCTGGCCGCTGGTGGACCTGAGGGTCGACTGGGCGGAGGAGGGCGTGATCGACCAGCTCCAGACCCTCTGGGAGATATACGCGCCCCAGGCCGCAGACTATGTGACCCGCGCCCTGCACCCCGAGACGGCGCCCGGTTTCGGCGTGCCGGGCGATCCCTAAACGCCTCGCCGCCTTGGCGCCTGCTTATTAGGCGCCGACGTTTGATGGGACGTTGGGCAGGTCGCGCCACTGGCCGGGAGAGCCTGCAGCGCGCTGTAATCCCATCCATGTTCCCGTGTCCTGCCCTGCACGTGAGACCGACGGCTCGATACGGGCTTGCGGCGGCGCGCCAGGGGCTTCGGTCATGAACCTGCGGATCACCCTTCGTCAGCTGGAGTATTTCGTCGCCGCGGGCGAGGCGGGCAGCATCACCGGGGCGGCCGACAAGATCAACATTTCGCCGCCGTCCATCTCGATGGCGGTGTCGTCGCTGGAGCGGGAGTTCGGCGTCCAGCTGTTTGTGCGCCACCATGCCCAGGGCCTGTCGCTGACCTTTGCCGGCCAGGCGCTGCTGGATCAATCAAAGCGGCTGCTGGAACAGGCCGAGAGCCTGTCCTCGGCGGCGTTCGATCTCAGCGAACAGGTGAGGGGTCGGCTGTCGGTCGGCTGCCTGGTCACGCTGGCACCCATGATCCTGCCCGAGTTGATCCACGGTTTCATGCAGACGCATGAGCTGATCGAGATCGACCTGTTCGAGGGCGACCAGGAGCGGCTGCTGCAGGCCCTGCACCGCGCCGAACTGGATGTCGCCATCACCTATGACCTGGACCTGCATCCCAATATGCGGTTCAGGCCGCTGGTTAGCCTGCCGCCGCATGTCCTGCTGGGCGAGAACCATCGGTTGGCCCATCGTGCTTGCCTGACCTTGGCGGAGCTTGCCGAGGACGACTTCCTGTTGCTCGACCTGCCGCTAAGCTCAGACTACTTCCTATCGCTGTTTCGCGCTGCGCGGGTTGAGCCTCGCATCCGCTATCGCTCCTCCAGCCTGGAGGTGGTGCGCACGATGGTGGCCAACGACCAGGGCTATAGCCTGGCCAATGCGCTGCCACGATCGGAGCAGGCGCTCGACGGCCGGCGCACGGTTCGGGTGCCGCTCGCCGGCGTCCATCGCCCGATGACGATCGGCCTGTTGAGTCTGGCGGACGTGCAGAAGTCCAAGCTGTTTTCGGCCTTCGAGGGTCACTGCTGCGCGCTGATCACCGCCAAACATATTCCCGGCATGGCGCCGCCGCTGCCGGCCACGCGGGTTGAGCGAAACGCAGCGCCAGCTCTGGCCGTCGAGATCGCGCGATGAAGCCAGCGCCGGTTGGCGCTCGTCCAGCCGCGGCCGACACGATCTCCGCCGGCGCAAGGCGCGCCCAGCTCGCCATCGTCGGCGCCTGCCTGCTTGGCAACATCGTCTCGCCGACGCCGATCGTCTACGGCGCCCTCAGCATGTTCCTGATCCCAATCTCGCAGGCCTACGCCTGGCCGCGGGAGAAGGTCTCCGGCGTGCTGATCCTGTTCTCCCTGGTCACGGCCGCCGCCTATCCGATCGTGGGCAGGATCGCCGACCTGTTCGGGTCCCGGCGGCCGATCCTCTTCGGCGCCCTGGCCTTTGGCGCGGCGGTGGCGGCCCTGGGTTTCACCGGCGCCAATGTGATCTGGTTCTATTGCCTGTTTGGGCTGATCGGCGCCTTCGGCTCGCTGCCGAGCACCATGATGTACAACCGGGTGATCTCCGGCTGGTTCGACGCGCGGCGCGGCGCGATGCTGGGGATCACCGCTGGTCTCGGCAACGGCGCGGGCGCGACCATCATGCCCTTCGTCGCCCTGATCCTGATGAACCATTTCGGCTGGCGCGGCGGGTTCGTGGGACTGGGCGTGATCGTCATCGCGATCGGATTTCCGGTCCTGTTCTTGTTCCTTGAGGATCCGCCGCGCGGCGCGCCGTCCGGCGCGGGCCAGGCGCCCTCGGTCCCCGGCCTGAGCCTGGGCGAAGCGGCGCGGACCTCGAGCTTCTGGCTCATGCTCTCGGCCATCTGCGTTGGCGCGGGCTGCCTGACCGCGGTCATGGCCCATATCGTGCCGATCCTGGCCGACCGGCATTTTCCGCTTCAGCAGGGCGCGACGGTGGTGTCGGTGTTCGCCACCGTCACCGCCATCTGGCAGATCGTGGTCGGCTGGCTGCTCGACAAGACCGGATCGCCCAAGCTGGTCGCGCCGCTCTACATCGTCTCCGTGCTCGGCCTGTTGGCGCTCGAGCGCGGGACCAGCTTTCCCGTGCTGGTCGCCAGCGGCGCGCTGATGGGGATCGGCATGGGCACCGAATACGGCGTGCTGCCCTATTTCATTTCGCGCTATTTCGGCCTGCGCCGCTTCGGCAATATCGCCGGGCTGATGTATGCGGCGGTGGTCCTGGCCCAGGGCGTGACGCCCTATCTGATGGACGTGGATTTCGACCAGCATCGCTCCTACCTGCTGTCGCTGCATGTGATCGAAGCGCTTTTGATCGGCGGCGCAGGCATCATCGCATGCCTGCCAGGCTATGCGAAGACCGCGGCGCTCTGGGGCGGCGAGCCGCGACAGCTCTAGTTGAGCACCGGCGCCTCAAGCCCCAGGTGCGAGCGCAGGGTGGCGCCGGCATAGTCGCGGCGAAAGAGGCCGCGCCGCTGCAGCACCGGGATCACCTCGTCGACGAACAGCTCGAATTCGACGGGCAGCTGCAGCGCCTGGACGATGAAGCCGTCGCAGCCGCCGCCTTCCACCCAGGCTTGCATGAAATCGGCGATCTGGTCTGGCGCGCCGACCTTGGTCAGGTGCCCGCTCGGCCTGGCGGCCATCCGCTGGGCATAGGCGGCGATGGTCTCGCCCTCACGCACGTCCGCCAGAAACCGCGACCGTGGGCCGCCGACGTTGGGCCGATCCTCCAGCGTCGCCTTGATCTCCTCGACCGGGACGAGGCTGTCCATTGGACGGTCGGTGAAGTCGATGTTGAACCGCTCCCCCAGCATGGCGCGGACCATGCGGGGATGGATCAGCTCGCGGTAGACCTCCGCCTTTTCCTGCGCCGCCTGTTCGGTGGCGCCGATGATCGGCATGAAGCCGGGCAGGACCTTGACGCTGTTTGGCGTGCGGCCTTTGGCCGCGACCTGCTCTCGCAGGCCGGAGCGGAAGGCGCGGCCAGCCTCCAAGTTTGCAAAGGCGGCGAAAATCGCCTCGCCGAAGGTGGCCGCGAAGTCCAGACCCCAGGTCGACATGCCGGCCTGGATCAGCACCGGCTGGCCTTGAGCTGAGGGCGCGCCGGAGGCCCAGGACTCCCGGACCGCGTGCACCACCTCATGCGCGGCGGCGTAGCGGCGGGTGTGATCGGGATGGCCGCCGGCGCCGAAGTTGCGGGCCGCGGAGGCGTCCGAGGTGACCATGTTCCAGCCGGCGCGGCCATGGCTCAGGGTGTCGATCGTCCCGAACTTGGCGGCCAGGACCTCGGGGCTGTTGTAGGTGGTGGAATAGCTCGCCGCCAGACCGATGCGCTCGGTGGTCGCCGCCAGGGCGGCGATCTGGATCAGCGGATCGAGGGAGTTGAACGGCGCCTCGCCGAACACCCCGCCGTTGCGCTCCCGCGGCGCCAGGGTGTCCTCGAAGAACACCATGTCCAGCTTGCCCCGCTCGGCGAGCCGCGCGAGCCGCACATAGTGGTCGATGCCGGTGATGGCGGCGGGGTCCGACGCGGTCTGTCGCCAAGCGCCGATGTGGTGACCGCAGGTCAGCAGCCAGAGGCCGAGATGAAGTCCGGCGTCAGCCATGGCCGTCAGGCCTTCGGCGAGGGACGCGGAGCACTGCTTCTCCGCGTCCCTGCCTTGGTCAGAAGGAAACGGCGACCGTACCGATGACCTGGCGCGGCGCGGTGTACTGGCGGCTCGTCTGTGCGGTGCCGTAGGGGTCGGTGTACTGGGAGTTGATGCCCACCACGTTGAAGATGTTGGTCGCGGTGAAGGTCAGCTTCAGGTGTTTGTCGCCTTCAGGGACGAAGGTCACGTTCAGATTGGTCAGGCCGTAGGCTGGCACCTTGTCCAGCGAGGGCTCGTTGAAGATCCGCGCCCATTCGAAGCCCCGATAGGTATATTGAAGCCAGGGCGTCAGCACGCCGCTGGACAGGTCGAAGTCATAGGCCACGTCCGCCGAGCCGGCCACATCTGGCATCGCCGGCGGCGACTTGCCTTGGATGTTCTTCGCGGTCGCCTCCACCGCCGCCCAGCAGGCCGGATTGTAATAGGCGCCCGAGAAGGCGCATGGCCCGAAGAACGGCAGGGAATTGTTGCCCGAATAGTCAGGGCCTTCCAGGGCATTGGCCGTGGTGGAGTCGATGGTCAGGTATTTTCCGATCACCTCGCCCTTCTCGAGGCTCAGGGTGGCGTCGATGTGCAGCTTTGAGTCCATGCCGCGATAGTGAGCCTCGAACTCGGCCCCGTAGTCGCGGACGTGCGGAACGTTTGACATGCCGTCGTCGAACGGCACGGGGTCTTGCTGAATATACTGGAAGTTGTGGTGGTCGTAGTAGAAGGCGTCCACGTTAAGTTGCAGCGTGTGATCCAGGAAGTAGTTCTTCGACCCGACTTCGTAGCCATCGTTGGTTTCGGCGACGAACTGGTTCTTGACCACCTGCGGACAGGCGAAACCGATACAGGGACTGCCGTTCACACCCCCCGGCTTATAGCCGCGGGCGTAGCTGGCGTAGAGCATGTTCACTGGCGTGAGTTCATAGTCCGCCTCGAAGCGCCAGGTCGGCGTCGCGTGCGTGTAATGAGCCGTATTATCGCTGGTGCCGAACTGGCTGAAGTTATAGCTGTTGTTGAGATATTGATCCCAGTTGTAGCGGGCGCCGGCGGAAACACTCAAATTCGGCAGCAAATGATAGGTCACGCGGCCGAAAGCCGCCCAGCCCTGGCGGGTCGACGTGCTGACGTTTCCGTACGACAAGCTGCAGAGGCTGCTCAAATCTCCCGGATCGATGACCGGACCAGGATCTGACGCGCAAGAGTTGGCGGGGCCCTCGTATTCCCTGGTCGTCGATACATCGGCGACGTTCTCGCCAAAACCGCCGATGATCCATTCCAGCGGGCCTCCGGACTTGGAGAGGATGTCGAACTCTTCGTTGAAATTGGATACGACGTCGGACCAGCCCGGCACATCATCATATGAACCAAGAAAGGCGAACGAACTGCGCGAGCTGTCCTCACGGGTCACGTGATCGAAATGCTGGTAAGCGGTCACGGACTTGACTTCGAACCAGGGCAGATCCCAGTCCAAGTTCAGGTGATAGATTTGCTGGGCAAGGTTGAAGAGGCCCGCAAAATCCTGGTCGAACAGGCGCGGGTTGGAATTGGGATCATCGATGTTCTTCTGCTCGGCGCCATGGGTGTCGGCCAGGTACCATTCGCCGGTCAAAGTGGCCGTGAAGTGGTCCGTGGGCTTCCACAACAACGCCAGCTTGCCGCTGGTGTCGTTGGCGTCGTCCTCCTTGAAGCCGGCGAGGTTGGCCGAGGTGTCGGTGGCGAAGCCTTCATGTTCGTAGTGCTGGACCGACGCGCGGATCGCAAAGTCGTCGCCCACCGGAATGTTGGTCTCCGCCCTGATGCGGAAGAGTTGGTAGTCGCCGAAGCTGACGTCGCCTGATCCATCATAGACGTGCAGCCGCGGCGCCTTGGTGTCGATAATGACCGCGCCGCCAACCGAGCTCTCGCCATAGAGGTCGCCCTGCGGCCCGCGCAGCACTTCGATATGGTCGATATCGAACAGGGTCTGATCGAGCGAAATGCTGTTGGCGAGGTAGACCCCGTCTACGAACATCGAGACGCCCGGCGTGGTCGACGCCGAATTCTCCGGCGTTTCCGAGCCGACGCCGCGGATGGTCACCAACTGTTCGATGCCGGAGGTATGGGTGATCTCCAGACTGGGCACCACGGCGTTCAAGTCCGCGACCTGGGTGGCGAAGGTCTTGTCCAGCGTGTTGGCGGTGACGGCCGTAATCGACTCTGGCGTCTTCTGGATGGTGGTGTCTCGCCGTTCGGCGGTGATGACGACATCCTGCACCGTTGTGGGCGCCGTGGCGGCCATCACCGACGCCTTCGCCGTCTGCGCCGTCGCTTGGCCCGCCATGCCGAGCGCCGCGATCATGACGATGCCGGAAGCGCCCTTCAGCAGGGAAGACCTCAAAGCTGTCGAACGAAAAGACATGCCGAACCCCCATCTAACATGTGAGAAAGTATGAGAGCAGAAACGGATCGCGCCACTAATTAGTATTCAGCGCAGCGTTACGTCAGCAAAACGAAACGCCGCAAGGCAGTTGGACGCCGCTTTGCCTTCGGTGAAGGCAGGTCGCCAACCAGGCGATACGGGCGCCAAGTCTATGTGCGCATGACGTCAAAACTACGGGCGCAAATTGCAAAGTCTTAGGGTTGAGATGAACGCCCGAGGCCGCGATTAATCCCGTCCAGGTTATTCAAACCGCACTCGCCGCCTGGCCAAACGTGTTGCGCGGCAAGGGAAGGCGCGTGCTGAAATCATCGGCGCCACGGCTTTCCACACCATCGGACCGTTTGCCCTGGAAGATTGCGAGCAGGCGCCTCATCTGCTCATTTTCTGACATCGGAGCAGGTCTCCCAGCCATCAGCCCCATTGAAGACGTGCGCGCCGACCTCACTTCGCGCCGGAGTCTGATTGGCTCGCATCGCGTTCGCTCGATGCTTGGCGGAGGCGCGCGGGGTCCAATGGCGACGCTAACTCCTGGTCATTCGGGAAGCGTGTTTACACGCCGGCGCCTGATGGGCGCCGGGCTCGCCGCACCGTTCTCCGCCTTGCTGCTCACGTCCTGCGGCGGTGAGGCGAAAGGCGCCAACATCATCGGTCTGGCCGCCAGCGGCGGCATGTTCAACGACGTCCTGCGTCACGTCTGGACCGATGAGTTTTCCAAACAGACCGGCGTCAAGGTGAACCTCTCGCCCGCCACCTCGCTGGCCTTGGCCAAGCTTCAGACCGTCACCGACCACCCACAATGGGACCTGTTCGAGCTGACTGGCCCCCAATACGAGCTTGCGGTGCGGCAGGATCTGCTGCTGCCGATCGACACCGCAATCGTCGACGTGAAGTCGATCCCGGCCCAGTACGTGAAGCCCTACGGGATCATGTATGCGATCTTCAACAGCTGCATCGCCTGGGACCGACGGCAGATCGCGGACGTGCGACAACCCTCCGGTTGGGCCGATGTCTGGGATGTGAAGGGGCGGCCAGGAAAGCGCTCGCTTGACCCGGTGAACGGCGGCGCCGGCGTGATGGAGATCGCGCTCATTGCCGACGGGGTGTCGCCGGACAAGCTCTACCCGCTCGATGTCGATCGCGCGTTCCGCAGCCTGGACCGGCTCGGCCAGCAGAACATCATCTGGTCCAACTCGATCGAGGAGACCGTGCAGCGGCTGGTGTCTTCCGAGGTGTCCCTGGCCAGCACCTGGCCGTTCCGCGTCATCAAGGCCGACGAGGGCGGGGCCAATATCGGATTCAACTTCAACCAGTGCATGGTCGAGGGCGAATACCTCTGTGTGGTCAAGACCACCCGCAATCCGAAAGCGGCCTTCAAACTCATCGATTGGATCGTCAGCAGCCCGCCGGCCTGCGCTGAATTCAGCCGCCTGACCCACTACGGCACGCCAAACCTGGCGTCGCTGAAGCTGTTGTCGCCCGCTGACGCAGCGCTCATACCGACCAATCCAGTGGTCGCTGAAAAACTGTTTCCGTCCGATGATGTCTGGTGGTCGCAAAACCTTGAACAGGTCTCGACCCGCTTCAAGAAATGGCAGCTCGGGGTTCAGACCTAACTAATCGCGTCCCGCGCCGTCACGGCCTAGAGGAACCGGGTGATCGCATCGGACAGACCCATGATCCTTGGCCTGCGCCTTGGCGGCCTCGGTGAAGGCGCCGACCTCGCCGAACAGGCCGCCATCGACTTTGTGCTGCTTGGCGACCCTGAGGGCGCGACCGACGGACCGGTCGGCGCCGACCCGCTTTCGGTCGCAGCCTTCCTGATGACCACGACGCGGAAGATCGGGCTGGTCGCCTGTGTCCGCGATGACTGGGCGCCCTTCAATGTGGCGCGCGCCCTGGCGTCGTTCGACCTGTTGTCCGGCGGTCGCTGCGGCTGGGTCGCGCTGCAGGCTGGCGACGACGCGTCGCGGTCGGCGGAACATCTCGACGTGGTTCTGCAGCTGTTCGACAGCTGGGAGGACAACGCGCTGGTGTTCGACAAGGCTTCGGCCACATTCGCCGACCGGACCAAGGTCCACCGGATCCGCCACGCCGGCGCCTTCTATACCGTCGACGGTCCGCTGAACGCCCCGCGCTCGCCGCAAGGCCGGCCGGTGCTGTTTCAGCCGATCGCCACCGCCGGCGACGCCGCCGATGTGGTGCTGATGGATCTTGACGATCTGGGTCCGGAGAGCAGAGCGCGCAGCCCGACCGCCAAGTTGCTGGCGGAGGTCGCCATCGATCTTGGGGTGAATCCTGAGAGGCGTTGCGCCGCGCTCGCGGATAGATTGGCGGCCGCTTACGCCGGAGGCGATTGCGATGGTTTTGTCTTCGCGCCGGCCAACCCGGTGACAGATATTCCTCTGCTGGCGGATCAACTTGTTCCGCGGCTGCATGGCCGCGGCCTTGCGGCGACGGCTCACAGCGCCGGCGATTTCAGGACCCGGTTAGGTCTGGCGCGCCCAGCCAACCGGTTTGCAGGCCAGATCGGGCCATGACAGGCGATCCGGCGGAGCCCGGCGATCTGCTGCATCTCGGTTTCTGGATGCTGACCAGCGGCGGGCACGTCGGTTCGTGGCGACATCCGGCCACCCGGCCCGAGCGCCTGCTCAGCATCGATCACTACATCGAGACCACCCGGCTGGCGGCGCGCGGCAAGTTCGACATGGTGTTTTTCGAGGACACCCTGGCGGCGCGTGAACGCAATGGCGCGGTATTCGGCGAAGTCTCGATCAACTCGCTGGACCCGCTGGTGCAGATCGCGGCCCTGGCCGGGGCGACCAGCGATATCGGTCTGGCCGCCAGCTTTTCCACCACCTATCACACGCCCCGGGTGCTGGCCGACAAGTTCGCCGCCATCGACCGGCTGAGCGAGGGTCGCGCGGGCTGGAACATGGTGACCTCCGGCGCCGCGGCCGGCCGCAACTTCGGGTCGGGCAGCCATCCGGAACATGCCGTCCGTTACAGCAAGGCGCACGAGACCGTGGACGCGGTCAGGGCCTTCTGGGCCTCCGCGCCCGCCTCGCCACAGGGCCAGCCGGTGCTGATCCAGGCCGGCATGTCGCAGTGGGGTCTGGACTTCGCCGCCACCTATGGCGAGGCGATCTTCGCCGCCTTCAGGGACATCGAAGGCGGTCGGGCGTTTCGCACCAACTTGCGGGCCCTGGCGGTGGAGAAGGGCCGCCCGGCGGACGCGATCAAGGTGCTGCCCGGTTTCATGCCGCTGATAGGGTCCACCTCGGCGGAGGTCGCCGACAAGAAGGCCTTCTATCGGGCGCTGATCCATCCGGCGATGGTGCGCGGCATGCTGGGAGAGCGGTTCAACTTCGACTTCACCGGCTATGACCTGGACCGGCCGTTTCCGCTCGACGACATTCTCGATGGCCTGGAGGATCGGCCGATGATCGGCGGCGGTCGCGCTCGGTTTGTGAAAGAGATCCAGCCCGGCGACACCATCGCCGCCTATGCCGAACGGATGGCCTCGAAACTCTCGGGCCATCTGACCTGCGAGGGGTCGCCGGAAGACATCGCCGACTTCATGCAGGCCTGGCTGCAGGGCGGCGCCTGCGACGGCTTCATCATGCAGGCGCTGCAGATTCCGGTGGAGCTGGAGCTGTTCGTGGACCAGGTGGTTCCGGTCCTGCAGAGGCGAGGTCTGCACCGCCGGGACTATTCCGGGTCAACCCTCCGCGACCACCTAGGTCTGAGGAAACCAGGCTAATCCTCACGGCGTCAGCACAATGCGGAACCGCGCGTCGCCCGCCATCATTCGCTCGTAGGCCTCCGCCGCCCGCTCCAACGGCATGGTTTCGACCATCGGCCGCACGCCGGTGAGGGCGGAAAACCGCATGGCGTCCTGGGATTCGATCCCCGTGCCGCCGGCGCTGCCGGTGAGAATCCGCCCATAGAGGACCTGGTAGGCGTAGACCGGAACCGGTTCTCCCGGCACGCCCAACATCACCAGCCGTCCATCGCTGGTGAGGCCGTTGATCGCCGCGCCTACGCCATCGGCGCTGCTGGCGGTGGCGAGGATGGCTTGCGCGCCGCCCAGCGCCTGGAGCGCCGTGGCGACGTTTTCGCTTGTGGTGTCGATATAGTGGCGGGCGCCCAGGCTGATCGCGAGGTTGGACTTTTCGGTTCCCCGGGCGATCGCCACGGTCTCGAACCCCATCTTCGCCGCGAACTGGACCGCCAGATGGCCCAGCCCGCCAACGCCCATCACCGCGACCACGCTCCCCGGCCGCGCGCCGCAACGGGCGAGGGCGTTGAAGGTCGTGACGCCCGCGCACAACATCGGCGCGGCGTCGATACTGGCCAGCTCGTCGGGGATAAGCGCCAGCGCCTGGTCGGCCGCGATCACCGCCTCGGCATAGCCGCCGTCGCGGGTGATCCCGTGGATGGAGCGATTCAGACAGGCCATAAAGTCGCCGCGCAGGCAGCGCTCACAGCGGCCGCAATTGCCGCCGAACCAGCCGGCGCCGACGCGTTGCCCAACCCTCCATTCAGTGACGCCGTCGCCGATCGCGTCGATCACCCCGGCGATCTCATGACCGGGAATGACCGGATAGATCTGGCCGGGAAAGCCGCCGTTCTTGGCGGAGGCGTCGCTATGACAGACGCCGCACGCTTCCACGCGGATACGAACCTCGTGGTTTCCCGGCTCGGGCACGGCCCGCTCAACCAGCTCGAACGGCCCTCCCGCGTAGGAGACCTGCATCGCCCTCATGGTGGTCATGCTCTGGGTGGCGCCGGTCAGAACGGCTTGTCGCCCGACACGGTCACCCGAAACCCCGACCGCGTCGCCGGGTAGTAGTCCCACACCGCCAGGTGCTGGGTGCAGCGGTTGTCCCAGAAAGCCACCGAGTGCGGCTCCCATTTGAAACGGACATGGAAGTTTGGATTTGTGATGTGCTTGTAGAGGTAGCCCAGGATCGCGTCGCTCTCTTCCTTGGGAACCTCAACAATGTGTGTCACGTAAGAGGCGTTGACGAAGATGCCCTTTTTCCCGGTCACCGGGTGGGTTCGGATCACGGGGTGGGTGTTACAGGGGTAGCGCTTGTCCAGGTCCGGGAACAGCGGCCGGTAGACGTGGTCTCCGTCGTGAACTGCGGTCAGGCCTTCCAGATAGACCTTCATCTTCGGCGAAAGCGCGTCATAGGCCGCGTACATGCTGGCGAACATGGTGTCGCCGCCGATCGGCGGAATGACCGGCAGGTAAAGGATAGAGCCCATCGGGGGTTCGGCGTTCATGGTCAGGTCGGAGTGCCAGTTCTCGCCCGCGACATTCTTGGAGTTTTCATCGGCGTGGATGGGGACGATCTCCGGGTGATCGGGCAGGCCGGGGACGCCGCTATGGATCGCCAGTTCGCCGAAGGCGCGGCCGAACGCCTTGTGGCTCTCGTGATCCAGGTGCTGGTCGCGGAAGAAGATCACCTGGTGCGTCGCTATCGCGTCGGCGATCTCCTCCAGCTGGTGATTAGTCGGCCGGCACAGGTCGACGCCTCTGATCTCGGCGCCGATGCGAGCGGTCAGGGGGACGATTTCCAAGGATCCATCAGCCATGTCAGAGCTCCTTATTCGCCGAACGGATTGTCGCCATAGACCGGCGCGGCATGCACCCCGCCGCCAGTGGTTTCACTACGCCCGCAAACGGCCAGGGCGGTGAGCGCATAGATCAGCGCGCTGTCGGCCAGGTCCTTTGGTGTCGGCCGCCAGCGTTTGAAGCCGGTGGTGATGGCCGGAATTCGCTGCATGTTGAAGACGTTGTGGTCTCGCCACATGCTGGAGAAGACAGGCGCGGCCAGCTTGACCGGATGGTCAAGGGTCAGGCGCGTGGCGGCGTCCACCGCCGCCACCAGCGGCGCTACGGCCTGGCCGTCGGCCTCAAAGCCGTGGCGCGCGACGACCGGTTCGATCTCGATTTCGCCAAGGCCTTCGTCTGCCACCAGGTCTTCGAGCATGTGCAGGATGTCGGCGACGGTCTGGCGCGGCGTCATGCCGACTTCCAGATAGAGGTTGCAGACCTCCGTCCCCGCGCCAAACGCGAAGGGCACGCCGCCGCGGATGGAGGCGATCTGCGCCTTGGGAACCGCGACGCCGCCGGCGGATTCGTACCGGTTCTCCACCTCGTACCGCCGTCCCCATCGGTTGATCGCCGCGATCAGTCCGCCCAGGCGATAGATGGGGTTTGGATGGTCCGCCGGATCCTCCGGATGGGTGAGCAGAGGCGTGAAGACAGCCGCGCCCAGCACCCTGATCCGGAACACCGCATAGCCGCATCCGACCCAGGTCAGGCCGAAGTCGCAGCCTTCTGCCGCGATGACATAGTCCGGCGCGACGCCGCCATGATGAAACAGGTAGTGGGCGCCGATGTCCTTGCCCATGTAGGCGATGCCCTTGTGCTCCTCGATCGGCTCAGGGCCGATCTCGCCTGGGCAGGCGGTCAGGTACATCTTGCCCGACAGATTGAAGCCAGCTGTCTTCAACGCTTTAGCGGCGATGAGGAAGCAGCTCATCGGTCCGCGGTCGTTGGCGATGGGATAGCCGTAAAGGACGCCATCTTCCAGCCAGCACTCCTGCCACTCGCGGTTCTGCAAGGTGGCGGGGCGGAACTTGTAGGGGTCCAGCGTCGGGTCCCAAGTGGGCGCCTCGGTGTCCAGATGGGCGGTGAACAGCAGGTTGCCGCCACGCCCATGGCCGCCATAGGTCCCGATGATGTTGTTGCGTTCGGGCGTCGCCCCGACCTTTCGCGGGGAAAAGCCCTCCCGCTCCATCCAGTCGTAGACGAAGTTGCCCGCCGCCAGCTCGTGTCCGGCGGGGCTTGGAATATTGCCGAGGTCAAGGGCGAGCTGGACCAGCTCGTCCACATCGATCGCCCTGATCAGCGCCTCGCGATCGGCGTCGCTGACGCCGTGAGGCGCCGGCGTGGAAGCGGGGAATGCGCCGTCAGCCATTGGCGGCATGCTCCGCCCAGGCCGCGGCGATTTGGTCGGTGTTGACCAGCATGGCGCAGTTCAGCTCAAGGTTTTTCAGGGCCGCTTCATGGACATCGACCTCGTAGGCCGCGCAGGCGTCACGGGCGATGAAGACTTGGTAGTCGAGGTGGTAGGCGTCGCGGACGGTGCAGTCGACGCAGCACTCGGTGGTCAGGCCGCAGACCAGCAAGGTGTCGACACCCAGCGCCTTCAGGCCCGCGTGCAGGGTCGTGCCGAAAAAGCCGCTGTAGCGGATCTTGGGGATGACCAGTTCACCGGGCAGGGGCTGGGGTCCGACAAAGTCCGCGCCGTGTTCGCCCACGCGGCACAGAGCGCTTTCCTCATCTGGATTGGCGCCGCGCCGGACCATCCGCTCGCGCCAGGCGGGCGAGTCCAGGGCGGCCGAGGTTTGCAATCCGACAAAGATCACCGGCGTGCCGGCCGCTCGGGCCATGTCGGCGAGTCGAGCGGCGGTGGCCACCGCGGGCGCCACCACCGACGTGTCGAGCCCCGCCTGACCCAGCGCCCCTTCGGGCAGCGCGAAGTCCACTTGGATGTCGATGATGACCAGCGCTGTCCGTGATGGCGCGATCCATGCGGCGAGGCCGTCCTTAGTCGGCGCGTCCTGGTTGGTTTCTTTAACCAAGGCGTTCACGCCGCCACCGCGTGCAGGCGCGGCAGGATTTCGCTTCCAAACATCTTCAACCCCTCGACGTAGTCCGGGAAGATCAGCATCAGGCCGTCAAGCTCGGCGTAGCTGGCGTAGTGTTCGACCTTTTCGGCGCAGGTCGCGGGCGACCCCACCACCGTCTGGGTCATGAACGGCCCCTGGGCGTCAGCCACCGCCGATAGCCGATCGGGCGGCACGCCCCAGCTGCGCAGCATATTGATGATCGCGCCCATGTCGGCGCCCTCGCGGTAGTAGTCCACCAGAGCCTCCGCCTTGGCGTCGGTTTCGGCGTAGATCACCGTACACATGGCGTAGGTCTTGATCGTGGTGCCCATCTCGGCCGCCACGGCCTTGGCGCGACGGCTCGCGTCGCGCAGCTCATCCATCGAGCGGCCGCCAATGAAGCAGGCGTCGGACTCGCGCACCGAAAAGCGAAAACCGCGATCTGACATGCCGGCGCAGATCAGGTCGGGGCGTGGCCGCGACAGGGGCTTGGGGTCGGAGACGCAGTCCTTCAGGTGAAAGAACCTTCCGTCGTGGGTCACGCTCGGCTCCGCCCAGAGCCGCTTGATGATGTCTGTCCATTCCTCGGCCAGGACATAGCGGTCGTCGTGATCGAGGCTTTCGTCCCAGGCCCCCATCTGGTCGAACTCGTCCTTGTAGGCGCCGGCGACGATGTTCAAGCCGGCGCGGCCGCCGCTGATGTGATCGAGGGTGGTGATCATCTTGGCGATCACGACCGGATTGTGCAGCAGCGTATGCGCCGTGGCCCAAACCTTCACCCGCTTGGTCGCCTGGGCGATGCCGGCCATCATGGTGATCGACTCCATCGATGAGGCCCAATGGTTTGTCTCGCCGCCGAAGCCGCGCCACTTTCCCATGGACATGACGAAGTCTAGGCCCACTTCGTCCGCGGTGACCGCGGCGGCCAGGTTCTGCTTCCACAGGCCGTCCAGCTTTGGCGTGGTGTCGGAGATGATCCAGCCGCCGTTGGCGACCGGCAGGAAGACGCCGAAATCGATTTTTCGTGGATGCGTTGTTGGCATGGGTGTCCCTCAGGCCGGGTCGTGAATGGGTTGGGAGTCGAGCCGCTGCGATGCGAGGCCAGCGTACGCGGCATCCTGGTCGTTTTCCGCCCCGCGCACCGGCGGCCGCATGAACACCACGGCGGCCAGGATCACCGCGATCACAACTGCGTACACCTGGAACGCCACGCTGAACCCGCCGGTGTGGTCACGGATGGCGCCGCCGATAAAAGGGCCCAGGGCCGAGACGGCGCCGATCAGACAGGTGCGTGAGAAGATTTCCAGATTGTCCCGACGGCCGTAGTAGTTGAGCAGCAGCAGGGTGACGGCGAGTGCGGTCATGCCAAAGCCGAGGCCGCTGCCCACCGCATAGACCAGCAGCATGGCGTAGCCGTGCGCCACACTGAGGGCGAGCCCGCCCATGGTCAGCGCCGCCAGCGCGAGCATCAGCAGGTAGCGCGGATCGATCAAATCCCCGAACGCCCCGCCGATCGCGCGGCCGGCCACGCCCACCGCCGACTCTATGCTGAGCATCACCCCCGCCAGCCTGAGCGACGTGCCGGTTTGGGTGAGATGGGCGACCGAGAAGCTGGCAATGGTGATCCCGACAAGCATATGACCGAAGTAGGCGGCGAGCAGGATATAGAACTGCGGCGTCCGGACCGCTTGGCTGGCGGTCCATTGCACGGCGGTTCGGTAGACTCTCTTGGACCCTGGGCGCGCCGCTTCCTCGGCGACGTCGTGGTCAGTCTGCTCGGCACGATTGGCGAGCCAGGCCGGCGAACCCACCATAAGAATGCAGACAGCGCCCATCACCACCGCCAATCCGGCCTGGGTGATCCAGAACAGTCGCCACTGATCGTGGAAGACGTGCATGATCGACAAGGCCATGATCGGCCCGGCGATGCCACCGACGGACGCGGACGCGAAATAGATGCCGAACGGCAGGCCCCGGTGCTTGAACGCCGCCGCCAGCACATAGGTGCCGGGGATCAGCGCCATCATCTGATAGCCGACCCCGCAGAGCGCGGTTCCGAGGAAATAGACCAGTGGCCCATGGGTGACGCCCAGGCAGCCGAAGCCGGTCGCCATGACCGCCGTGCCCAGGGTCAGGGTTGCGCGCACGCCGACGCGTCGGATCAGGAAGGCCGGAATATAGGAAGAGGCGCCCGTGCACGCCCCCAGGAGGGTGAATCCCAGCCCGGCGATTGTCCAGCTCCAGTGTTCCTCCCGCACCATGTTCGGCAAGACCACGCCGAGCGAGGAATAGGTCGAGGCGTTGATGAGGAAAAACACCAGGCTGAAAGCCGCGACCATCAACCAAGGGCGCCATTCAGCTTTAGGCATCGCCGTCCTTCATAACCGAGGGGTTGAATGGCGCTAGAACCGACGGACAGCCGTCGAACGAGGTCTCGTTGCTTGCAGGACCGTCAATTGGATCGACGTTCGTGCGCTACGGTCATCAAGTCAGACGCGTCCGTCAAGCGCCATCTGAAATTTCACACACCATGTTATCCACGCTCGTGATTTGATCAATCCAGCGACACGGGGCGCCTAGGGGCTCATCACCCCATTGCAGGTCCCCGGCCATGTCGCGCCACAGAACTGCGCAAACCGCCGCTCAAATTGTCATGCGCGCTGAGGCAAGACCGCCCGCCGATCCCTATGTAGTCTAATGTGCTGGGTCTGAAGTTCGCCTGTAGAACGGATCGAGCGCGGAGCGAACTTCAGACCCAAAAAGCACACTAGAATTCAAACACTTCCAGTATGGCTTATGATTCAGAAATTCGCGCAGCGCTTGCCATCATCTACGGGCGGATTCTGAATCGCCACACTAGACCGACCATCCGGAGCTGATCGATGAGCGATGTGACCGCCGAGGCCACTCTTCCGACCTTGTTCATCCCCCACGGCGGCGGCCCCTGCTTCTTCATGGAGTGGTCACCGGCGCATACCTGGGACCGGATGGCCGCCTGGCTGGAGACCCTGGTCTCGTCCATGAAGGTCAAGCCCAAGGCGATCCTGGTGATTTCAGGGCATTGGGAGGAGACGGACTTCACCGTCGGCTCATCGCCAAAACCGCCGCTGATCTATGATTACTCCAACTTTCCGCCGCATACCTACCAGCTTCGGTTCGATGCGCCCGGCTCGCCGGCGCTGGCGCAGCGGGTGCGCGACCTGCTCGAGGGCGCCGGCATCCCGTCCGGCGAAGACAGCCAGCGGGGCTATGACCACGGTGTCTTCATCCCGCTCAAGGTTGCTCTGCCCGAGGCCGATATCCCGGTGGTGCAACTTTCGTTGAAGCATAACCTGGATCCGGAACAGCATTTGGCCGCGGGACGGGCGCTGAGGCCGCTAAGGGATGAGGGTGTGCTGATCCTTGGCAGCGGCATGAGTTGGCACAACATGCAGGGCTTCAACCCTCGCTACACGGGCGCCTCGGAGGTCTTCGACGCCTGGCTCAGCGAGGCGATCGCCGACCCGGACAAGCGCGACGAGGCGCTCAACCATTGGACCGCGGCGCCCCATGCCCGCGCCGCCCATCCGCGCGAGGAGCATCTCGCGCCGCTGTTCGTCGCCGCCGGCGCTGCCGAAGGTGAGTCTGGCCGCCGTATCTTCTCCGATATCGCGATGGACGTCCGTCTGTCCGCCTTCGCCTTCGGAGACGCCGGCTGAGCTAGATCGTTGGCCAGGTCGTCTGGATCGGCAGGCCCGTCCGCGCGAGCAGGGCGGTCCCGGCCTGGCGGGCGTCGGCGAGGATCTTGTCTTCGTCAACGAAGGTTGCGCGACCCGCATCAAGGACCCGAACGCCATCGATCCAGACGCTGTGCACCCCGCCTGGCGGCGCGGCGAACGCCAGTTGCAGCACGGGGTCAAACAAGGCGCCGCCCCAGTCGGGCAACCAAGTGTCGTGCAGCACCAGGTCCGCCTTCTTTCGGACCTCCAGCGAACCAATCGCGTGGGACATGCCCATGCCCTTAGCCCCGTTCAGCGTCGCAAGCTCCAGGACAGCGGAGGCCGGGAACAGGTCTTCATCGCGCCGGGCGTCGCGGAAAACGCCCGCCATCAGCCGCGCCGAGGAGAGGATGTCGGTCGCCGCTCCATCCGTACCGAGCATGATGTTGACACCCCGGGCGGCCATCTCCGGAAACAGTCCAATCTGGGTCACGCCGTAAGCGCCCAGAAGCGCAGCCTGCGGGCAGTGGATGGCGTTGGTCCCCGACAGAGCCAGGAGCGCGAGTTCGCTGTAATCCAGATCCGCCAGATGCGTCAGGGCCAGATGTTCACCGAGGACGCCCAAATCGGCGAGATGCTCCAGCGGACGACGACCATAACGCTCAAGATACCGCTCCGCGTCGGAGGGGTGCGGACTCATGTGTGCGGACACCCGAAGACCGTGCTGCGCGGCCAGCGCCGTGGCGGCGCGCCAGACGTCGTCCGAATTTGTCGAGTGGCCGACCAGGATCGGCCAGGCCGCCAGCCTCGCATCGTCCCGGTCGGGATAGCGGGCGATCTCGGATTCAAGCACCGCGATGGCGTCAGCCGAAGCCTTGGCCTGATCCGCATCTGGGTCGTAGACGCGTCCTTCGACCCATTCGCCGACGCGCCCGCGTATGCCGGTTTCGGCAAGGCCTTCCATGACTGCGTCGAGGTGAACGACCGTTCCGGCTTCCATGAAGCAGGTGGTTCCGTGGCGCATCATGGCCAGGGCCGCGCACTGGGCGGAAAGACGTTCGTCCTGCGGCGTCTGGGCGCGAAACAACGGAATGACCCAGCGGGACAACTTGTCGGCAAAGCTTTCGCCCGGCGCGCCGCGAATGAACCCACGCGTGATCGGATCGCCGGTGATGTGAATATGGCCGTCGACGAAACCGGGCGTCATGACGAACCGCCGCCCGTCCAGGACCTCCTTGGCGCTGACCTCACGCTCGAGCGCCGCCCGCTTGCCGACGGCGACGATGCGGTCGCCACGCAGGGCCAGGGCGCCGTCGGCGATGACATGGCGCTCCGCGTTCATGGTGATGAGCGTCGCGCCAGCGATCAGGAGATCGGCGGTGATGGGCGCGACAGTCAGGCGGCCTCTCTTTGCAGCCCGGCCTCCGCAGTGGGGCGACGGAATACGGGTGGCTTCATGAACCAGGTGGCGGCAAGCATGATGGCCGCGGTCGCGCCGCAGAGCAAAAAAAGGCCCACGAAACCGCCAAATGTGTCGCGGGCCCAGCCTCCGACCGCCGGTCCCAAGGCGGCCGAGGTGCTCATCAGGGCCATGATCGAATAGAGCCTGAGGTTGGGGGCCTTGCCGAAATAGGTGATCAGCAACATCGTCGAAGCGATGAAGGTCAGGCCGAAGCCAATACCCATGCCGACCGCATAGACCAGCATCAGCGCATAGCCTCGCGCCTCCGCCAACCCGGCCATGCCCAAAGTCAGGGCGAACAGGGCGATCAGCATCAGGGTCTTCGGCTTGATTTTTTCGCCGGCGATGCCGCCGATCAGCGATACGCCTGCGCCGATCAACGCCTCCAGGCTGAGCATGCCAGCCGCGATTTTCGGATCGATCCCGCGCTCGGTCAGATGCTCGACCGCGAACCCGTGCGCGGTGGTGTTGATCAGCAGGTACATGGTGTAGCCGGCGACGATGACATAATACTGCCAGGTCGCCAGCGCGCGGCGGACGGTCCAGTCGTGCAGGCCCTCGATCAGCTCGACAGGATTCAGCTGTTCGGGCGGGATCGAGGGACCAGTCTCAGGCTCCCTCCGTCCGGCCGTGGCGGCCGAGGCGAACGCGCCGGACAGGGCGGCCAGGATCACGAACACCACCCAATATCCGCGCCAGCCATTCGTCACGGCGCGGACGGCGATATAGATTATCGGCCCCGCCACGCCACCCAGCGCGCCGATGGTGAAATAGGCGCCAAGCACGGTCGACCGGCGCTGGAACAGTCCCGTGAGCACATGGGTGCCGACCACGGTTCCGCAAATCGCGAAGGCGGTGCCGACCACGACGGTCCCGGTCAGATAGGATGCGACCGAATGGGTTTTCGCCAACATCGCAAAGCCGCCCGCGAGCAGGACAGTCCCTATGATCAGTGTGCTGGGAACGCCGATCCGCCGGATCAGTATCGCCGGTATGAAGCTGGCCAGACCGCAGCCGACGCCCAGCAGGGTGTAGCCCATGCCAGCCTGCCGCCAATTCCAGTGCAGCTCCCGCACCATTGAGGGGAGGACAACGCCCATCGAGCTGAAGGTGCCGGCGGATACCACGAAGAAGAGCAGGCTCAGCGCTGAAAACGTAACCCAGGGATGCGCACGCAACGTGAACATGGACGTTATTCCGACGACGGCCAACGGGCGGGGAGCCTAGGCCGCATGGGTCGCCTGATCGATGACGGGCGAGGATTCGGGCATCGGAGGGACGACCCTAAAATTTCAGATCACATCTAGACCTGTACCGGGAGGCGCGGGAGAAGGCCGCCACACCATAGTACATTTCAGTCAAATCCACCGATCGCCTGCTTCTTGGTCAGGCGACCGAAGCGGGCGCAAAGCAATCTGGCAGTTCAGGCCTCAGGCGGCGGCGTTGGCTTCGATCATGGACCGGATGTCCTGTGTTGAACAAACGTCGGCGAAGTTCAGGCGGAGATTCAGCAACGCGGCGTTGTGCTCCATGTCCGTCAGAGTTGCGGTCGCATCGGAGACGACGATCACCTTGAAGCCCGCCAGATTGGCTTCCCGCGCGGTGGTCTCGCAGCAGCAATTGGTCAGCGTGCCGGTGATCAGGACCATCTCGGTCCCCAGCGCCTCGAGGGTCCGCCGCAGGTTTCCGGCCGGGCAGGAGAGGGCGCCGTAGCGATACTTGTCGATGACGATGTCGCCTGCCGCCACCTCCATCGCCGAATAGAGGGCATGGCCTGGCGCGCCGGCCTGCAGCGCCGCAATTCCTTCGGCGACGCCCGGCTTGGCCGGGTCGTACTGCCAGCGCGGCGGCGCGCAGGGACCGTCGTGGGTGTGGGTCTGCCGGGTCCAGATCACAGGCGCTCCGATTGAGCGCATAGCCGCAGACAGAGCGTTCACGGCGCCGACGATATCGCGAGCATGCCGGTTGCCGTAAATCTGGTTATCGTCCAGGAACACAGCCTGCATGTCGACATTGATCAACGCGGTTTTGCCTCGCTCCAGCATCGGAAAGCTGTTCAGGACACGACCGCGCCTTATGGCCCATTGGGGCAATCGGGTTACATGCATCGCGTGGTTTCCAACCGGATGGGGCGCTAAGGATCCGCCATGAGTGTCTGCGTTGTCGGTTCGCTGAACTTCGACATCATTTGCCGCGTGGACCATCTCCCGACGCCGGGCGAGACTGTGACCGGCTCCAGCCTGTCGCGCCTACCCGGCGGAAAGGGCGCCAACCAGGCGGCCGCCGCTGCGCGCGCCGGCGCCAAGACCGTCTTCATCGGCGCCGTCGGTCGCGATGAGCCGGGAGACATCGTGGTCGCGGCCCTTATGGATCGCGGCGTCGATGTGTCCGGCGTGAAGGTGTTCGACCACATCGCCTCCGGGCACGCCTTCATCTCAGTGGCCGAGTCCGGCGAGAACAGCATCGTGCTGGCGCCCGGCGCAAATGCGGCGCTTACGCCGGAACATGTGATCCAGGCCGCCTCTGCCGGGCATGCGGTGCTGCTGGCGCAACTCGAATGCCCCCTTGAAACCGTGGCAGCGGCCTTCCAGGCCGCGCCCGGCGCGATCAAGATACTGAACGCCGCCCCGGCCCTCGAAGGCTGCCGCGCGCTGCTCCCGCTGATCGACATCCTGATCGTCAATGAGTCCGAGCTGGCCCTCCTGGCCGGCGCCGGCGACCTTAGGCAGATCGACGACATCTCGGCCGCGGCGCGCGGCCTGATGGCGAGGCCGGATCAGGTCGTGGTGGTCAGCCTTGGCGCCGCCGGGGCCGTCGCCGTGCTGGCCGAGCGCATTGAGTTGATCGAAGGCCGGCCCGCCAAGGCGATCGACACCACCGGCGCCGGCGACTGTTTTTGCGGCGTGCTGGCGGCGAAGCTTGCCGAGGGCGCCGGCCTGCGTGAGGCGATGGTGTGGGCCAACACCGCCGCCAGCCTCTCGGTCGAACGGCCCGGCGCCCTGCCGGCGATGCCGACGCGTGAGGAGATCGAGGCCGCGCTGGGCGCCTGAAGCTTCCTCATCGATCCGCATTTTCCGCAGTGGGAACGGGGCAATCATCGCGCGCCCTTCCGATACTCCCGCGGCGATAGGCCGTATTGTTCGCGGAACGCACGACTGAAGTGGGCGGAGCCGTTGAATCCCCAGCGGAAGCAGATGTTCGACAGCGAGTTGTCAGTATAGCGCGGATTGATCATATCCAGCCGGCAGCGCTCCAGCCGGCGAAGGCGCAGATAGTGGGTGAAACTCTCTCCGGCGCTGGCGAACAGCTTCTGCAGGTAGCGCGGCGAGACGCCTTCGGTTTCGGCCACCTGGCCGAGGGTCAGGTCGGGAGCGCCCAGAAGGGTTTCGATGGTCTGGCGGATGCGGTGCAGGTGGGCCTCGCGGGCGCCTGTCGCGCCGCGGGCTTGCGACGGTTCGTCGACCAGGGCCGCGGCAAGGAACTCGGTCACCGCCAGCTCCACCGGCCGCAACTGGTCGGCGGTGAGGTCGTCGAGCCGCTCGGCGACGGCGCGGAGTAGGCTGGAGAAGACCTGGTTGATCGCCTCCTCGGCGGGCAGGCGGCCAACCCGCAGCGCGCGCGGTTTCACCAGCCGGTGGTCCAGCGCCACGCGGGGAACAGTGATAAACAGCAGCCGAAAACGCGTCTTGAATCTCAACGAGGCGGCGACGCCGGTGGGGCCAAAGATGATGTCTCCCGGCGCGACCGGCGCCTCTCGCTCACCGTCGGACAGCACCGCCGCGCCATCCAGCAACACCGCCAACCAGACCGCCGCGGGCTGGTCCGGGTTGCGGCCGGAGATTTCCTGCGCGCCGGCGGAAACCCTGGAGAACTCCATGCCGATGGGAGACACCAAGCAGGTGACGGAGGCCGAGCCGCCGTCGTCCTCGGGCGCGGCCTCGACGGGAAGGCGCAACCGCACCATCGCCTCACGCCACGCCAGCCGCCGCTCGTGGCGTGGAAAGACGTCCGTGGTGAACTGCCAGGCCTTCACCTAACCGGGCGCTTCGCGGGCGGGGAAGATCGAGCGCGGAACGCGCACATGCACCCCCTGCCTGCCGTCGACCACCTGGGTCACGGCAAAGTCGGTCGCCACGCTCATCAATGAATAGGCGTCGTTGCGCGAAAGGCCCACGTGGTCGGTGAGCAGGCCCAGCATCTCCAGCGAGGCGTCGCGCATGGCCACGTTCAGATCCTCATTGAAGCCGTGGACGATCCAGTATTTCGGCGTCTCGAGCAATGGGCTGGGGATGGTAAAATCCTTCCGCAGCACAATCTGGAACAGCACGTTCAGCGACGCCTCGATGGCGGTGCCGCTGAGCTCGCCGTCGCCCTGGCTCACGTGCGGATCGCCGATGGAGAACAGGCCGCCGTCGACCTGCACCGGATAATACATGGTCGCGCCGGCGCCGATCCGCCAGTTGTCGATGTTTCCGCCGTGCAGTCCCGGCGGGATGGTGGAGACGCGCCCGGAGACGTCCGGCGCCACGCCCGCCGTGCCGAGGTGCGGCCTGGCCGGCACGCGCACGCCCTTCAGCGCCGGCTGGCGGTCACAGACGGGGCAGTGGGTGACAGTCCCCGGCGTCAGATAGACGCCGGGAAAGTCGTAGGCGTAGAGCGCCTCGGCGTGATTGGCGTTGGCGTCGAGCTGATAGATGGTCACCCGCTCCTTCTCGCCGAACTCCTTGTAGAGATAGCCCCAATTGGCCGCGAGGTTGGACCCGTAGGCGCAGCGCGGCGTCATGTTCAGGTAGCGAACCTCGAGGATGTCGCCGGGCTTGGCGCCCTCCACGAAGATCGGGCCGGTCATGATGTGGACGCCGGGGTTGCGGTCGGTGGCCGGCACCTTGTCGAAGATGGCGGTGACGCCTTCGTCCATCATCAGCTCCGGCGCGTCGCCCGCGTGGTGGGTGATCGCCTCGGCCTGGATCAGATCGCCGCTCTTTACGGTCAGCACCGGCGCCAGGCTGGCGTCAAAGTAGCCCCAGTGGATGGTCTCGGGCGTCGCGACCAGATGGTGCAGGGCGCCTGGAACCACGTCCGGCCGCGCCTGGCCGCTCTCACAGATGAACGGCATGCTCGGCTCCCTGCTTGACGGCCGTTTCGCGCCAGCGCAACCAGGTCTGCTGGTAGCGCGTCGTCAGCCATTGATTGAATTGTCCCTGCGCGCCCTCCTGCCAGGAGTAGCGTCCGCGCGTGGCGAAGCGAGACCGCAGGCCCTGCTGCACCAGCCCGTCCACATGCATGTCCTGGGCGATAATCTTGCCCGCGGCGCTCATGATCATGTCCAGCCGATGCTCGAAGCCTTCGGCCTGCATCGCGCCGGGGGCCACCAGCACCCCGGTGTCCTGCTCAAGCGACTCCGGTCCGGTGGCGCGCAGGATCAGGTAGATGACGAGATCGTTGGTCAGCACCAGCGACAAGGTCGGCGGCACATTGGCGAAGGTCATCCGGTTGCGATCGACGTCGCTGAGCCCCGGAAAGATCGGCAGAACCGCCTTCTGCGTTGCGTTGAAGCTGGCGTCCGCATGCAGGGTGCCATTGAAGCGAAGAAAGCCCGCATCGCCCGGATCGGCGTCGGGGAAGGTCGCCAACTCGCTGGGCACAAAGTCGTGCAGCGGGCCCCGGTGCAGCTTGCTGGCGTGATAGCCGTCGTTGTTGTTCTCGAACATCACCTTCCAGTTCCAGGCGAACGAGCCGGTCATGGGCGGCAGGCCTTCGGCCTTTGCCAGATCATAGGGGGCGATGGCGTCGGCGACCTTGGCCAGACGTGGAGCCAGCGGGGCGGCATCGTCGTCGAAATTGATGAAGATGAAGCCCAGCCAGACCTCGACCTTGAAGCTCGGCAGACGGATCGCGCTCTTGTCGAACCCGCAGGTCCGCTCCATCGCCGGCGCGTTGATCAGGGCGCCGTCGAGGCCATAGACCCAGTGGTGATAGGGGCAGACGAAGCCGCGCGTATTGCCGCGGCCTTCCGCCACCAGCATGGCGCGGTGCTGGCAGACCGATGACATGGCGTTGATCTCGCCGGCGCGGGTTCGGGCGACCACGATCGGCTCGCCGACGATCTGAGTGGTGAAATAGTCGCCGGGCTGCTTGACCCAGTCCTCTCGGCCCACGCACAGCCATTCGTGATTGAACAGCGCTTCGGTTTCGAAGGCGTAGAAGGCGGCGTCCGTGTAGCAGGCGGGCGGCAGCGTCTCAGCCCGGTCCAGGCCGACCACCGACGAAGACATGCTGTCGAAGAAGGCGTCGCTGAGGATTGGTGTGGGCACGGTCGGACCTCGCTCGGCGCCATTACTGCATCAAACGCTAACGCCGCCAACAGTGCGCGGTCTTGCACCAGCGCGCACGAGGAGTTGGATGGGATCGTCATTCGGTGTCCCGAGGCGCGCGAATTAGGCGCCGGATCGAACTGGGCGATTAAGGCGTGAACAGCACGGGCCAGCCGGTCAATAATCGCGTGCGCGCTGGGGCAAGACGTCCAGTTACCCGACGACTACACTTAAGTCATATTCAAAACCCGAGCCCGCCCCATGACCGTCGCCGTTCTCCCCAAGACCTGCGAGCTGCGCCCCGGCTTCGGCGCCGAGATTCTCGACGTCGATCTTGCCCACGCTGATGACGCGACCCTGGATGCGGTGGTCGACGCCTTCAACCGCCACGGCGCGGTCATGGCGCGCGGCCAGACCATGACGCCGGATGACCTGGAAAGGTTTCTCGCCCGCTTCGGCGAGCTCGAGGACCACACCCTGGTGGAAAACACGCTGCCCGGGCATCCAAAAGTCTATGTGCTGTCCAACCGGATCGTCGATGGCAAGCCGATCGGCGCGCACAACGACGGCATCGGCTGGCATACCGACCTAAGCTATCGGGCCGAGCCGGCGATGTGCACCATGCTCTATGCCGTCGAGGTGCCGGCCGAGGGCTCGGACACCCTGCTGGCGGACGGCTGCGCGGCCTGGAATGCCCTGCCCCCGGAGCGGCAGGCGGCTTTGAACGGTCTCATGCTGCACCATAGCTGGGAGTTCTTCATGAAGACGCGGGATTACAACCGCCAAGAAGAGCTCGATCCGGCGCTGCTGGCCGACAATCCCGACGTGATCCATCCCCTGGTGCGCAGCCATCCTTCGGACGGCCGCAAGGCGCTTTGGCCTTCCACCGGCACGGTGAAGGAGATCGTCGGCATGCCTAACCCCGAGGGCTTGGCGCTGGTCGAAGAAATGCTGGAGTTCGCCACCCAGCCGCGCTTCGTCTATCGCCACAAATGGCAGGTCGGCGATCTGCTGGTGTGGGATAACCGTTGCACGCTCCACACAGGCACCCTCTACGACGACCAGAAATATGTCCGCGAGATGCACCGCCTTTGGGCCAAGGGCGACCGGCCGTACTGACACCGACCTGCGCTGTAGCGCGCCGTTTCGACAACCTCTAGGAGCGGCGCGATGACCTCCCGCACATGGCTTATCACCGGCGTCAGCTCGGGCCTCGGTCGCGAAATCGCCAAGGCCGCGCTGGCGACGGGCGATACGGTCGCCGGCAGTATACGCAGCGAGACAGACCGCGCCGCGTTCGACGCTCTGGCGCCCGGCCGCGCCATCGGTCTGATCATGGACCTCGCCAACGAGGTCGCCGTCCACGCCGCGGTGGCCGAGGCGGAGCGCCGGATGGGCCGGATCGACATATTGGTCAACAACGCCGGTTATGGCCTGGTTGGCGCCGTGGAGGAGGCGAGCCTCGCTGAGACCCGGGCGCAGTTCGAAGTCAACCTGTTCGGGACCATGGCGGTAATTCAGGCCGTGCTGCCGGCCATGCGCGCGCGGCGCGCCGGCCGCATCCTGACCGTCACTTCCGTCAGCGGCCTCGCCGCCTGGGGCGGCACTGGCGTCTACTGCGCCAGCAAGTTCGCGCTGGAGGGGCTGACCCAGGCCCTGGCGCAGGAGGTGGCCGAGCTGGGGATCAAGGTCACCAACATCGCCCCAGGCGGCCTCAGGACCGACTACGCGGGCCGCTCACTTGCGCTCACCGATCGCACGATCGACGACTACGACGGCGCGGCCCGCTTCGCACGCCAGGTCTTGCGGAAAGGCGCCGGCCATGAGGGCGGCGACCCTGTCAAGGCCGCGGCCGCCATCCTGAAGATCGCCGAGGCGGAGGCCCCGCCGATGCACCTTCTGCTCGGACAGGACGCGGTTCATTATGCCACTCGCGCGGCCGGGCAGCTGCAGACCGACCTTGGCGAATGGATCGGCCTCACCGCATCGATTGCAGTGAGACCATAAAGGGCGATCACCTGGACTGTTGAGATTGTCCGGGCGAGGGCGCTGGCCAATGGGTGTCAGCTAGCTTTGAACAGCCGGTGACTTCCAAGAAAGGGCGTTAGACGCGTTTCTGCAGCGTGCCGGCGGAACGGCGATGTTTGACTCGTTGGCGACGTTGGGAAGGTCCGCTTCCCGCGCCGCCACTTAGGCGCCAGGTTGGAACTTAGCTGGCCGGGCCGAATATCTCGATGTTTGCTAGGATTGTGCGGCCTTTGCGGGCGCCTTCGGGGCCGATTAGGCTCGTAATCCCGGCGATTGCCCGGCGCCGGCTCCAGCAGAGAATTTCTCCATCACTGGTTGGCGGCGCCGTTCGCCACCCGACCGATCCCGTTCACCACATTCGAATTGCCGCTTTCCGAACGCTCCCTCTCCTGGATCGCGCACATTCCAGAGGCGCGCGGGGGGTTGAAGCCGTTCGCGATCGATCATGCCACGGCCGGCGGCCGAATCCGCGGACGGCTGAGGCGGCATACAGGAAAATTTCGTATGAGCCGCGGATCATCAATCCGCGAACAAAGACAAAAGGAGGCCATCATGAAACAATCCGGACACCGGGCACATTTTCCTGGCAGCGTTGCAGTTGCAGCGGCGTTGGCAATAGCCACACCTGCAACAGCAGCCATTACAGATCTCGAGCCTGGTGGATTTGCCAACGAGGTGACGGTCCATGTCGCTGCGCCACCCGCCAAGGTGTACCAGCTTATCGGTAAACCGGCGCTGTGGTGGAGTGCGGACCATACGGTCTCCGGCAGCGCCGCAAACCTGAGCCTGGACGAACGGGCCGGCGGGTGCTTTTGCGAGCAATTGCCCAACGGTGGTTCGGTCCAACATTTGGTTGTTGTCTATGCCAACCCGGGAAAGATTCTGCGTCTGCGTGGCGGTCTCGGACCGTTCCAAGGTTACGGCGTCGATACCGTGTTGACCTGGACGCTTACTCAGTCCGGGGCCGGCACGGATGTCACTGCGACGTTTCTCGTTGGAGGTTACGTAAAGGGCGGCATGGCCGATCTCGCGAAGGTGGCGGATGGCGTTCTGGCGTTGAATACGGGACGTCTCAAACAATTCGCTGAAACCGGATCGCCGGATGTGATGCCGCAATCGGCCGAGATGCCGACGCATTGAACTGGTTGTCGTCGTTTCGACGTCCAGAAACATCCCTGGAATCTGTTTGAGCCGATGTCGCCTGCGGCTTCCGCGACCAGCGCTCACCCGCTCGCTGACAGCCTGGGCCTGCCGCCGGGTTTCGTTCACGCTACTACGGCCGAAGCGCCGTCATAGCCCTGGCCTTCATCCCCTCGCAGCCGCGATTCATTCTAAAGCCGGACCGTTAGCCCCGCAGCGCGGCGTCCTCGCCACATATCATTTGTGAATATCGGGCCATCCCCTGTCGATCCCCTCCCAACGACAGGAGGGGCGCGATGCGCGATCGGCGAAGGATGATGTTCATGGCGGCAGTGTCATGGGTGACAATGGCCGCCGCGCTAGCGCTGATGGCGCCCGCTGCGTTCGCCGCTGAACCGCCATCCCCGAATACCCCGACGACCTCGGCCGACTCGCACAGTGTCATCGCCTATCCGGCCTCGTTTTTTGCACCGATGGGCCTGGAGACCGCCTACGACATGGTGTTGCGGATTCCCGGCTTCACGCTTGATGACGGTAGCGCGGTGCGCGGTCTGGCCGGCGCCGCAGGTAATGTTCTGATCGACGGACAGCGGCCTGCCAGCAAGACCGACGACCTGATCAGCAACCTGCAGCGCATCGCGATCTCCCAGGTCGAGCGCATCGACCTGGTCCGTGGCGGCGCGCCTGGCCTCGATATGCAGGGCAAGACGATCGTGGCCAATGTCATTCGCAAGAAGAGCTCTGGTCTCACTGGCGACGCCGTCTATGGCCAGTACAAGCCTGAAGGCGTGGAGATCGATCCCCAGCTCAAGCTCGAAGGCGCCTGGCGTGACGGCGAGCGCACCCTGGAGGGCTCCCTGTTTCTGGCGCGCTATCACGATAACACCGAGGGCAGCGGCCCCCACGACATATTCGGCCCGAATGGCCAGCTGCTCGACATTTCGCCGATGCACAATAGCGCGCCAGCCTGGCAGAACACCGCGACGGCTGCCTACGAGACCCCGCTGCTGGGAGGCCGATTTCGCTTAAATTTCACTCTTCAAGACCAGCCCTACGACCTGTTCAGCCAGGACAACTTCCATCTCGCCGGACTGGAGATCGAACGCGTACATCAGGACATCACCGACGGGGAACTGGGTCTCCATTTCAGTCGAGATCTGCCGAGCAGCCTATCCCTGGAGGTGTTCGGATTGCAGCACCTGAACCGGACCGGCTATGCGTCGACGTTCGACACATTGGGCGACGCGCAATACTTCAATGTGGGCGAGACCGGTGGCGAGAGTATCGCCCGCGCCATCCTTCATTGGCATCCATCGGCTGCCTTGACGGTCGATGCCGGCGGGGAGTTCGATTACAACTGGCTCAAGACGCACACCCTGTTCACCGACGATGGAACGCCAGTGACCTTGCCGGCCGCCGACGTTCTGGTCCAGGAGGGCCGCGGCGAGGCGTTCACAACCGCAACCTGGAAAGCCACGCCGACCCTGGCGATCGAAGCGGGCATGCGGGTAGAGGAGTCCACCATTACCTCTTCTGGCGACGTGACGCTGATCAAGACGTTGCTCTACCCGAAACCGCGCCTGGTGGTGACGTGGTCGCCGGACGCAGACGATCAGGTGCGGGTGAGGATCGAGCGCGAGGTGGGCCAGTTGAACTTCAACTATTTCGCGGCGACCGCAACGCTCAATGGACCCGGCGTATTTCCTGGCAACCCCAACCTCGCGCCTCAGACCGATATTGCGTTTGAGGCAGCCTATGACCGCCATTTCTGGAAGGACGGCGTGGTTTCGCTAACCGTTCGCCACCTGACCTTGCAGAACGTGATTGACCAGGCCGCCGTTTCTTCTCCGTCCGGCTATCTCAGCGAGCCAGCGAACATCGGCGGTGGGTCCGAGAACGACTTGGTGGCTTCGTTCAGCCTGCCGCTGGACCGTGTTGGCATCCCAGGCGCCGCGATGCGCGGACTCGGCACCTGGAGGGTCTCGCAAGTCGTCGATCCCACGACGGGCGAGCAGCGTCCGATCTCCGGTCAACATCCGCTCGACGCTGAACTCCACTTCAGCCAAGATCTGCCGAAATGGAAGCTTAATTGGGGCGTTGACCTTTCCATCGGCTACACCCAGCGCAACTATTATTTCGATGAAGTCGACACCACCCGCGACGCCAATTCCACCTCGGTTTTCCTTGAGTACACGCCCCGGCCGGACATCGCTGTGCGCTTTGAGGAGGACGACTTCAATCGCGGCTCCTACTATTTCACACGCCAAGTGTTCGACGGTCCGCGCAATCTCGATCCGCTTGATTTCACGGATTACCAGGAGCACCGATTCGGCTTGATTTCCTATTTCCGGATTCGCAAGACGTTCGGCTGACCTAGATAGCGGGGCGCTCTTGTAAGGCGCAGGCCGGGCTGATCCACTGGCGCCGCAATCCGCGCCCGCGCCGGCGCGCTGTCGGGAGCGTCAACGCACCAAATGCCGCCACTCCACCTCCGTAATGCGCCTAAGGACGGAGCACAGGATGCTGCGGACGGGGAGTTGAGGTGGTCTTGGCGCCTGCTCTTCGCCCTGGCGGCAGTGTGGTCGTTCGTGGCGCTGGCGTTTTTCCTCTCGTGGATACCGGAGGCCGACCAGACGGATCTGCACTGGACGTCTGAAGCCGTTTGGTACGGCGGGACCTACCTTCTGTGGTTCCTGTTCTCGCCGCTCGTATTTTTCCTCGCGAAGGCGTTTCCGGTTCCGGGCGACCGGCCGCTCCGCAATATTGGTGTCCATGTTCTGGCCGCGATGACCCTCGGCGCGGCCCACTTCCTGCTGTTCATGGCCATCGATCATACGTTCGACCCGGATTTCCGCACCCGCTTTCCTTCGGTTATCCAGGCCCTGAAGAACGGCTTGTTCTACCGGTCGCTGACCGGCATGGCGACCTATGGCCTGGTTGTCCTCGCCTTCACCTCCGACGCCGCCTTTCGAAGGGTGCGTCTGGAGGAGCGTCGGTCAGAGGCGTTGAAGCATGAACTCGCCGAGGCTCAGCTGCAGACGCTGCGTATGCAGATCCAGCCGCACTTCCTGTTCAACACTCTGCACTCGATTTCAGCACTGATCTACGAATCGCCCCCCGCCGCGCTCACTGTGGTCTCGCGCTTGGGCGATTTCCTGCGCGCCACGCTTGAGCGAGGGCGCGTCCAGACGATCCGTTTCGAAGAAGAGCTTGAGTTCGCCATGCTCTACCTGGAGATCGAGAAGGTCCGGTTCGGTGATCGTCTAAGCATCCACGTCGAAGTATCGCCCGAGGTGCGGGACGCCCGGACGCCCACCTTGATCCTCCAGCCCCTGGTCGAGAACGCGATCCGCCACGGCGTAGCCCACTCGACGATCCCGGTCGACCTCGCGATCAAGGCGCTCGCCCGGGACGGCCAGCTGCAGATTACCCTGCAGAATGGCGCGTATGGCGTCTACGCGGCAGCAAGCGGCTCAGCGCCCGTCGAGGGCTTGGGGCTCAGCAACACGCGGGCCCGGCTCTACCGGGCCTACGGCAATCGCGCCTCGCTGAGCTGCTCACAGACGCCCGGCGCCTTCCTCGTGGGCATTCGCCTGCCGCTGCAAAAGATGAGCGAAGACGATGGCTGAAGCGTCGCCCGTTCCCGACAGGCGTCTTCGCGTCCTCGTTGTTGACGACGAGCCGCTCGCTCGCCGGTTCCTGCGGCGATTACTCGTTCGCGACGACAGTGTGCGCGAGATTCGCGAGTGCGCGAACGGCCTGGAGGCCAAGGCCGAGATCGCACGCGCCAAGCCTGACATCCTGTTTCTCGATGTGGAGATGCCTGCTCTATCGGGCGCGGAACTGTTGGGCTCCCTACCCCCAGCCGGCGCGCCAGTGACGATCTTTACGACCGCCTATTCGGAATACGCGATCAAGGCGTTTGAACTGGAAGCCTGCGACTATCTGCTCAAACCCTTCGACGAGGCGAGATTCACCAAGGCCTTGGCGCGCGCGAAGGCGCTCGTCGAGGCGTCGAGACCAGCGGGCCGCACGACCCTTGCGGTGGAGGCTGGAAATCGAACGATCCTGCTGGATACGGACGAAATCGTCTTCATCTCCTCGGAGGATAACTACATCAAGGTGTGGGTCCGAGGGCGTTTCTACCTCCAGCGAACCACGCTTTCCGCGGCGGAGGAAGCGTTGAAGGGCGTGAACTTCCTGCGCGTTCACCGTCGCTTTCTGGTCAATGTGGCCCACGTTCGCGAAATATCTCGACTCGATCAGCGCCGACTGGAAATCACGCTGGACGACGGTTCCCGTGCGCCGGTAAGCCGCAGATACAGAGACCGTGCTCGCGCCCTGGTGGTCGCCTGCTAGGGCAGGGCGTCGATATCGAAGCTGCGCTCAGCCGCCCGGGTCAAGCTTGTCGAGGTCGCTGATGTCCATGGCGTAGATCTTCGACAGCCCGTTCTGATCGCCGTGGAGTTCGCGCTCCAGTTCGGCATATGTCACACGGCGCATGCGGGGTGCGGGGTCGATACGGTCGCTGGAGAAGTAGAGCGTGCGGTTGTCGGGTGACAGGCCCGGCGCGGACTCGAAGGACGGAGAATTCACCGCCGGTCCCAGGTTGACCGGCTTCGACCACCGCCCGTCCGCGCGATGGAAGCTAACGAACAGGTCCGCGCCACCGAGTCCTCCCCGATCCGTGGCGAAGAAGACGATGAATCGGTCGTCGGAAGAGATCACGGGATTTGTGCACCCACCAGTATCGCAGAAGGGCAGCGGCGCGGGCGGCCCGTAGGCCCCGTCTTTGAACTCCGATCGGAAGATCGCCGGACGGCCGTTGCGCTGGGCTTCGAAATAAAGTGTCCCATCGCGCGTCACCGATGGATATGCGCCTCCGGCGCCGGCGTTGACGGAACTTTCCAACCGCTTCGGGGAACCCCAAGCGCCGCCGCTGACGCGCTCGACGATCCAGATGTCATAGTGGGAGTTCGGTGTTCGACCGCCATCGACCGGGCGGTTGGAGGCGAAGAATAGTTTTCGTCCATCCGGCGAGACGTGCGGATCCGTGTCCCTCCAGAATCCGGAAAATGGTGCGACCTGCGGCGTCATCCAGTGGCCGTGCGCGTGGTGGGACTCCACGATGGTGATGTGGGCCCATCCCGGATTGTGTTTCGAGAAGTAGATCGTCTTTCCGTCCGGTGTGAATGTTGCGTTGGCCACGGAGTCTGAGTCCGAAATCACACCGCGTCCGAGCAGATGCGGCGTTCCGGCCAGGACTGGCGCGGGCGGTGCGGGCGTATTGGCCGCCGCGGACCCAGCAAAGGCGACGGCTGCGGCAAACAGCAGGCCGCGCAGGCCGGTGTTCGTAACGGTCGCCTGGTGGCTGGGCATGTGTTTCTCCGGTGGACCCACTGGCGATCCAGACGCAGCACGCCAGGACCGCCAACCGCCTTGTGGCCGACCGGCCGGATGGCGGGGCGAACGGTCTGGGTCGGCGCCAACCCCATTGAGGTGAACCGCGCAAGCTGGACCGTTCGCCACGGTGGAGGGCCCGGTGGCCACAATTGATTTGTGGCCGGCCGCCTGCTCGGCGCCGATCAGAAGGCGTGCAATCGACCGTCACGCTTGGCTGTATAGGTCCCTGGGAGTTCTATCCTTGAAGAAGCTCGTTCTCGCCGCCGCCCTGATGACGATCACTGCGGCGCCGGCCCTGGCCGAGACTTCCCCGCCCGACAAGAACAAGCCGGACGCGACCCGATCCGCGGACCTCGACAAGGGGGTGATGTTCTCGCCAGAAAGCTCAACCACGTTGGGTTCAGTCACCGTGGAGGGCCGAAGGGTAGACTACCAGGCGGTGGCCGGGACGCTGGTCGTGCACGCCAAAGGCTGGGACGACGCCGCCACGCGCGACGCAGGCGGCGACGGCAAGGATCAGGTCGACAAGGCGAACGCCAAGCCAGAAGCCTCGATGTTCTACGTCGCCTATTTCAAGACCGGCGCCCCGTCGGAGAGTCGACCGATAATCTTCCTCTACAACGGCGGCCCAGGCTCCTCCACCATGTGGCTGCACATGGGCGCCTTCGGGCCACGCCGTGTCGTGACGCTCGATGACGCGCACATGCCCGCTGCGCCCTATCGGCTGGTGGACAACACCTACAGCCTCCTGGATGTGGCCGACTTGGTGTTCATCGATGCGCCCGGCACAGGCTTCGGTCGCGTCGCGGGCAAGGACAAGGAGAAGGCTTTTTTCGGCCTCGACCCCGACGCCTATACCTTTAGCCAATTCATTACCGGCTTTCTCTCGCGATACGGTCGCTGGAATTCGCCCAAATATCTATTTGGCGAAAGCTACGGGACGACACGCTCCGCCGTCCTGGCCATGGAACTAGAGACTGGAGAGGGGGTTGACCTCAACGGCGTGGTGCTACTTTCCGAGGTGCTGAACTTCGATCTCGGCGCTGACACGCCGCAGTTCAATCCGGGCACCGACCAAGCCTACATCACCACCTTGCCGACCTTTGCCGCGACCGCTTGGTATCATAACCGTCTGGGGGGCGATCGGCCCGCTGACCTACCCACCTTTCTGCACGAGGTTGAGCAGTTTGCGCAGACCGACTACGCCCTGGCGCTCCAGGCCGGGTCAAAGCTGGACCCCGCGCGCCGCCAAACCATCGCGGAGAGGTTAAGCCGCTACACAGGCCTGCCTGTCGCTTATGTGATGAAGAGCGACCTGCGGATCGATGGCGGTCAGTTCGACAAGATGCTTCAGGACAGTGACGGCCTGACCACCGGTCGACTTGATACGCGCTTCTCCGGTCCGGATATCGATCCGCTGAGCCGCGAAGCCGACTATGATCCTCAATCGGCCGCGATCAAGTCGGCCTATGTGTCAGCGCTCAACGACTATGTCCGCAAGACGCTGAACTTCGGCGCCGGCAAAAGCTATCGGCCCTCCATCGATACGGGCGACAGCTGGTCATTTTCCCACCAACAGCCCAATGCACCCATCAGCATCCCCGGCATTATCAACGTCATGCCAGACCTTGCCGTGGCGATGAAATACAATCCCAGCCTCAAGATCATGGTAAATGGCGGTTACTTCGATCTCGCAACGCCATATTTCGCCGGCCAGTACGAGATGAGCCATCTGCAGATCCCGCAGAATCTACAGGGCAACATCGAGTACCATTACTACCCGTCAGGTCACATGGTGTACGCCCATGAACAATCGTTGAAAGACCTTCACGACAACGTGGCGGCGTTCGTGAGGCGGACGGACAATCTGAGTAGCTAGAATGCGGTGCGACCGCCGCCATTGCACGGGGCAGGGCGCTGATCCGCCAGCATACTCGAGGTGCTACTTGAACATCACGGCTTACGACCATGTGGGCATAAGGGTGACCGACCGGGTCCGCTCCCTGGCGTTCTACCGGACCCTTGGATTCGAGCTGGACGAAGAAAATTCCACTGAGACCGCGGCCGAGATTCTCAATGCAGCCGGCGTGCGGCTCAACCTGATCCTGAACGGCGTCCCGACACCGGACGGCGATAATGTTTTGCTTGATCGCCCGCAGAAATGGCCTGGCTACACCCATGCGGCATTTATCGTGGACAGTTTGCCGCTCGTATTAGACTGGGCGTCGAACGCCGGCATTCCGATTACTGAAGGGCCGCACGATTGGGGGCGGCGTCTGACATGCTTTCTGCGCGATCCGGACTCCAACGTCCTGGAGTTCAACGAGCTGAAATCAGAGCCGGCCTCGACACCAAAATACACCTTGATCATAGGGCCGAAGAACTATTCGTCCTGGTCTATGCGGGCGTGGCTGCTGCTCAAAATGCTGGGCCTTCCATTCGCGGAACAGACCGTACCGCTCTACCAACCCGGATCGCGGGACCATGTCCGCGGTCTCGGTGGCGAGACGGGGCTGGTGCCTGTGCTTCTCGAAGGCGATGCGGCGATCTGGGATACCTTGGCGATCTTTGAGCACCTGTATGAGGCCCACCCGGCGGTATGGCCGGCCCACCGTTACGCGCGCGCTCATGCGCGAAGCCTTAGCGGTGAGGTCCATGCTGGGTTCAGCGCGCTGCGTTCAGCAATGCCGGTGAACACGCGAGCCCGAAATCGCATTGCACGGCGCTCGGAAGCGGTAGAGGCGGACATTCAGCGCGTTGTCGAAATTTGGACATCCCTCGGCGGCTCGTCCTGGCTCTTCGGCGACTTTTGCGCCGCCGACATCATGTTCGCCCCCATCGCCACAAGATTTCAGACTTACGGGGTCGAGTTGGAAGGCTTGGCGGGCGCTTATATGGACCGACTGCTCCGCCATTCTTTGACGATGGAGTGGCTCGAACTCGGCCGGTTGGAATCAAGCGTCATTCCTTTGTTCGAACCCTAAACGAAAACGTTCGACCGTCTGCTGCTATACCTCGCTGACGGCGACCCGCTCAAATCGCGGCTTGGCCAGCGCGACGTAGTCCGTCGTCCTCAAAGCAACGGACCGATCCAGACGCGCCGCGTTGAAGAAGAGTTCCGCATGGTCCTGAAGGCCCGGGTCGGCGATCAGTGTGAGTTCGGCATTGAACGCAAACGGCAGGACCGTTCCCGGCACGCTTCCCGCCAGGCGCTCAGCGACATCTGACGCCGCAAAGCCCACATAGGTCGCGTTGAAGAGGGCGCGGATCCTGTTGGTGTCGACGCGGGCGTCTCCCGGCACGACGGCCAGAATGAATCGGGTGGTCTTTTTTCCGATCTTGACGATCAAGATGATGCACTTCGCCGCGGCGGCCAGCGCATGCCCGCGCAGCCGGCTTACCTCGTCGGTCTGTCCAACGGGTTCATGGTCGATCAGACGATAGGAGGCTTTGTTTTCGTCGAGCAGTTGGATCAGTCGTTCATACGTGTCGGACACTTCAGGCTATCCCCTAACAATCGCGTCGAGTTCGACCGATGCGCCCAGGGGAAGGGCCGTCACCGCGACCGTCGTGCGAGCAGGAAATGGCTCGGGGAAGTAGGTCGCATAGACCCGATTGACGAGCGCAAAGTCCGATAGGTCGGTCAGGAAAACACCGACGCGAAGCACGTCGGAAAAATCCTTGCCGGCGGCTTCAAGAACAGCGGCCATGTTCTCGAACAGCTGTTCGGCCTCACGCTCGACGCCGCCTTCGACCAGCGCCCCCGTTGCGGGAATCTGGCCGATCTGGCCGCTGATGAACACAAGGCCGCTGGCGTTGATGGCCGGCGAGAACGGACCGGCGGCCTTGGCTAGCTTGGCGGAAAAGATGGCTTGCTTTGTCATGTTTCGATGCACTTCCTTGTGGACGAGGTCATGTTTCCAGCTATCCCGCGCGCGCTACGATGCGCGTCCTTTGGCGATGGGACTGGTCAGCCGGGAATGCGATCGATTGTTCAAACTGAGCCGTGGTCGTGTTGCCGCCGCAGACGATCACACCCACACGTTCCGTCCGGGCTGGCCGATATTTGCGCGACAGCAGCGCCGCGAACGCCGCCGCACCGCCGGGCTCGGCGACTATACCTGCGGAGCGCCAGAGCACTGATTGCGCGTCGCGAATGTCCTCGTCGGTCACAAGCACGACCTCGGGCGCTACATAGGCCCGGCAGATGGGGTAGATCAGATCACCGACACGGCGGGGCGCCAGGCTATCTGCGGCGATGCCGCCGGTGGGCGCGTCGACGGGCCGGTTGGCGGCGAATGCGCTGTGCAAGGTAGGCGCGTGGCTGCTCTCGACGGCGACGATCTTGAGCGACCCGGCGTACCAGCTGGCGATTCCGCCGATCAGACCGCCACCGCCCACCGCCACGAGCAGCGTATCGAGGTCCGCCGTGTCAGTCTCGATCTCGAGGCCGATCGTTCCCTGGCCGAGGATGGTCTCAACCTGGTCGAACGCGTGGATGGCGAGCGCGCCAATCTTCGCAGCATGAATTTCGCTGGCGGCAAGCGCGTCTGAGTATTGGTCGCCGGCAATGACGAGCGTCGCCCCCGATTTCCTGATCCGATTGACCTTGGATGGTGAGGTGATGCTGGGGATGAAGATTGTCGCGGGCGTCCCCAAGCGGTTGGCGGCGAAGGCGACCGCGGCGCCGTGGTTGCCCCCGGAAGCCGCGACGACGCCCGTGGCCGGCAGCCGGCGAAGCAGGAGGTTGGCGAACGCTCCACGCGTCTTGAAGGAACCAGAATATTGAAAGAGTTCAAGTTTGAGATGAATGGCGTCTTGGTCGACGCCCAGGGTGCTACCGTCGACGGTGATCATCGGCGTGCGACGGATGTAGGGCCGTATCGCTTGCTCGGTCATCTCGATTCGGCGTCGATCGAGGCAGTGCGGTATATCCATGGATTGGGCCTTCCCCGTCGCCCCGTATTGACATAAAATCGTTAGTTGGCAAAGTCACGAAATGTATAAGGCCGATATTTTCCAGGCGCTCGCAAACGAGCGGCGTCTGCAGATCCTCCAATGGCTGAAGGATCCCCGCGCGCACTTCCCGCCTCAGATGGAGGGCGACCTGGTCGCAGATGGCGTGTGTAGTCTGTTCATAGCCGACAAGGTCGGCCTGTCGCAGTCGACGCTCAGCGAGCACATGAGGGTGCTATGCAGCTCAGGCCTTGTGAAGGCAAAGCGCATCAAGCAGTGGACATTCTACAAGCGAGATGAGGGCGCGATCGAAGACTTTCTTCGCGAACTGAATGTGGACCTTTGACGAAGGCGCGAATGCGGCAGCTGGCCACAATAGACGCCGCCAGACGCAGGCGAATACACCCGGCTCGATCCGCGGCGGCGAACCCGTCACATCTCCGGCTGGTCGAAGCTCGGGGACACCTTCTACCTCTACTACGTCATTTTGACGGGGACGCGATTGTTCTGCGGGACCCCGCACTCGGACAAACGACCTCTGAGGGTGTGCGTCGTCCGCGTGTGAGCACCTGAACGATCTGTGCCTTCGGCATGAGGTTTGGTCCGACGTGCTCGTGGCTCGACGTTTGTCGAGCGGCGGGCTTTACGCGTTCTTCGTGACGAGCGCCGCCGCTGCTTGCCCGGCAGCGAGCGCATAGGCGGGATCGCGGTGGATCAGCACCTGGGCTGCGGCGCCATCAAGGAGAATCATCACCTGGCGAGCGCGGAGCGCAGGTCCGCTCAAGCCCGTCGTGGCGATGCGGCCTTCGAGCCACGCTTCGACCCTTTTCTTGTGCGCGGATCCAATCTTCAGGGCGGGGTGGCCTGGCGTACCCGCCAGCTCGGCCGCCGCCCGGATAAATCCGCATCCCTTCCAGCGCGGGGCGCTCATCGCCCGAGCCAGATTCTTGAACAGTCCGAGGACTTGCTCGGGCAAATCACCCTTGGTCTCGTCCAGCCACATGGCTTGGCGCGCGAACGTCGGCTCGTCGCGTGCAGCGAGATAAGCCGCAATGAGGTCGTCCTTGCTGGGGAAATGATAGTAGATCGTGCGCTTCGTAACGCTGGCCCTCGCCGCGATCGCGTCCATGCTCGCGCTACGGATTCCCTCTCCATAGAACAGGGCGTCGGCCGCTTGAATGATCTGCTCTCGGGTCGCGCGCGCGTCTCGTGCCACGGCGGCGTTGTATACCGACTAGTGAATATACACAATGGGCTGGTTCGCCAATATTCCTGCCTCTTCGCAAGGGAGAAGCGGGATGACGATGAAGCTCTATTCCTGGGATGTCAGTCCTTACGCGGCGCGGGTGCGGATGCAGATCTACGCCAAGGGTCTCACCGATATCGCCACCGAGCAGACGCCATTTTTCCTGACGCAGAAGTTCTACGAAGACCGTCCGCTCAGCCGCATCCCTTCGCTGGAGATCGACGGCGACGTGATACCGGAGTCCGCGGTGATCGCCGAGTATCTTGAGGAGATCTATCCCGAGCCTTCCCTGCTGGGCTCGACGGCGCGCGAGAACGCCCACATCCGCACGCTGGCGCGTATCGGCGACGTCTATCTTATGAACACCGCGTTCACGCTCGGGTCTCAGACCCGCATCCTTGCCGCCCAGACGCCCGTCCCAACCGGCGTCGAGAGCATCGTCGCGCTGCTCAGCGGCCAGCTGGCGAGCAGCATCAGGACGTTGGACCGGATGATCGGCCGCGACGGTTTCGCCTGCCTCGGTCGCCTCACCCTGGCCGATTGCGCGCTGGCGCCGGCGCTCTCCTACGTGCAGCACATGCTGTTGAACAGGGGGCTCGCCGACCCGATCGCCGCGAACGTCAACGTGGCCGCCTACCAGGCCGCAATCCAGGGACAGGAGCCTGCGGCGCGCGTCCTGGCCGAGTTCCTCCGAGGGCGGGAGGAACGCCGCGAACAGATCAGCACCGGCGAGCTCGAGAAGATGAGGGCGGCAAACCAGGCGGCAAGGGCAGCGGCGGAGCGAGCGCCGAGCTAGTTAGTGACGTCTGCTTTGGGTCGATTCTACCGGTTTGGTCGGCGCGGACAACCCGCCGTTCGGGGCCTGGCTGGCCCCCCGAAACCTGAACAGCAAGTTTCTGGGCCTACTTCAATGACCGCTAATGGCGCATGTTCGCCGCAAACGGTCGACGTTTCCCTCTCGCCGTGGGCTCAGAGTTGCGGAACGCTGACACCAAGTTAGGTCGCCCGATCATCGAATTGGAGCCTCGGCAATTCGCCCCCTGTTGATGGCTATTTGCTACCCCGTACGGAACAAAAAGAAAACTTTACGGCAACCGTCCGGGCGGCCTTTGTGGTAACTCGGCACGCCTTCAATCGGTCGCATCTTTT
>Ga0302317_10000175_pt1 | contig 60821 bp, 47 predicted proteins | sample III_Palsa_N3_3_FD_200450 | JGI IMG/M metagenome (GOLD analysis project Ga0302317, IMG submission 200450) | Peat permafrost microbial communities from Stordalen Mire near Abisko, Sweden - III_Palsa_N3_3 | ecosystem: Environmental > Terrestrial > Soil > Palsa > Peat permafrost | place: Sweden...
GTGATGCCCTGAACGCCGATCGCGCTCAGGGCCTCACGCACTTCGTCGAGCTTGAAGGGCTTCACGACGGCAGTCACCATCTTCATGGTCGGTATCTCCTCAGCTGGCGGGAGCTCTCGCGCCCGCTTCTTGTCGAACAAAACGACCCGGGTCGCCCCGGGCCCACGAGAATCAGTCGGCGTTCAGAACGAGTACTTCAGCCCGGCGACCACGCCGGTGCGGCCGGTGAAGCGGCCGTTCGACGTCTGGTAGTCCGCCTTCTTCGCGTCGGTCGCGATGACTTGCAGCGACGCGGACAGGCCCTTGCCGAAGTCCTTGCCCAGCGTCGCCGAATAGGCGCCGTACGACAGGTCGGCCGCCTTGGCGACCGAGCCGGTGATGGCCTGGTAGCCGATGTCCGGCGTCAGCGAGAAGCCCGAGCCGAGGTCGAAGTTGGCGCTCAGGTCGTAGTACTGGCTGCCCTTGCTCTTGGGCACGCCGAACAGCGGCGTGGCGGAGATCGAGACCTTGCCGGTGAAGACGCCGTAGGTCAGCGCGCCGTAGACCTCGCCGGTGTCGGGGTTCGACAGGCCGATCTGGTGGAATTTCTGGCCCAGGTACACATAGGCCAGCACGCCGACGTCGTACGACAGCGTGTCCTTGATGATGTCGCCCTTGGTGCCGCCGTACAGGTCCCATTCGACCGGCGCGCCCTTCTCGGACACGGGCGTGAACGAGCCCTCGTCGGCCTCGGCGGCGGCTTCGCCGGCGCGGTTGTACGAGACCATCGAGTCCTTGACCCACTGGATCGTCGACGCCCAGGTGCCGACGTAGAACGGGCCGTTGGCGTAGTCGATGCCTCCTTGCAGCGCCGGCTTCAGCTTCGACTGCGAGATGCCGCGATAGCGGTAGTCGCTCACCACGCCGATGTTGTAGGTGATCGGGCTGGCGTCCGGCGCGGACGCGGCGGCGGCCGCGGGCGCGGCTGCGTCCTGCGCGTAGGCGTTCATGGAGCCTGCGGTGACTGCGAGAACGGCGACGGCGGCAAGCGCGTTTTTCTTCATCTGGTCTCTCCGGGTGGTTTTTGAAAAGGTGGGTGGAATCTGTTTTTCTGCCGGAACCGCTGACGCAGGTTCCGTGCCACGCGGTCGAGCGTGCGAAAAACGCGCAGGTGGCCGGCGGCGGCTGCCGAACGGGCCGCTAGAAGAAGCGGATCGACTCGACAGTGCGCGATCCCGTGATGACGCCATCCATGCGGCGCGGCCGAGGATCCTGCGGAAGCGGGACGCCGATGCGGCGGCGACCGCACGCGATTCCGCCGCAGGCAGAGCAGTGGTGCACCGGTGTGGTGCGAAATATCCACGCAGGCAGCAGTGCGACGCACTCGAATGGCGCGTCGCTGGGCGGCAAAACCTCGCTGATGGCGCGCGGGGCGCGCGCGGAGGGCCCGCAGAATGAAAAGCGGCCTTTTTCGGCGGCTGAAGAGCCCGTTGCGGGCTGTCTTCGAAATGGGGTCATGCAATTCGCGCGCCAGGATTGGCGAGCCGCGAATCGTTTGACTCTGACCCCTTTTTAAAGTGAATGGCCGCAGGCCGCCCGCGCCGCCCGTGCCCAGGAAAGTCGTCTCGAATGAGCCTCGCCGTCATCCACACCCGCGCCCTCGTTGGCCTGCATGCACCCGAGGTTGTCGTGGAAGTGCATCTGGCCAACGGCCTGCCCAGCTTCACGCTCGTCGGACTCGCCGATACCGAGGTCAAGGAGGCGCGCGAGCGCGTGCGCGCGGCGCTTGCGCAGAGCGGGTTCGCCTTTCCGCACAACAAGAAGATCACCGTGAATCTGGCGCCGGCCGACCTGCCGAAGGAATCGGGCCGCTTCGACCTGCCGATCGCACTCGGCGTGCTGGCCGCCCAGGGCCTGCTGGACGCTGCCCGGCTCGCGCGCTGCGAGTTCGCGGGCGAACTCTCGCTGGCCGGCGAGCTGCGGCCGGTGCGCGGCGCGCTGGCGCTCGCGTTGGCCGTGCGCGAGAGCGGCTGCGCCCGCCGGCTGGTGCTGCCGGCGCAGTGCGCGGCCGAGGCGGCGCGGGTCGAAGGCGTGGACATCCGCTCCGCGCGCAATCTCGGCGAGGTCGTCCAGGCGTTCCTGCCCGGCGACGGCGAGGCCGTCGGCGCGCGCGAGCTGCCGGGTCCGTCGCGCGAACCTCCCGCGGCGCCGCCGCCGCTGCCCGATCTCGCGGACGTCAAGGGCCAGGCCGGCGCCCGCCGCGCGCTGGAGGTCGCCGCCGCCGGCGCGCACGGCCTGCTGCTGATCGGGCCGCCGGGCGCGGGCAAGTCGATGCTGGCCGAGCGCTTGGCCGGCCTGCTGCCGCAGATGACGCCGGCCGAGGCCTTGTCGAGCGCGGCGCTGCTGAGCGTGTCGTCGCAGGGCCTGGACGTGCGCCGCTTCGGCCAGCGCCCGGTGCGCGCGCCGCATCACAGCGCGAGCGCGGTGGCGCTGGTGGGCGGTGGGTCGCCACCGCGGCCGGGCGAGATCTCGCTCGCGCATGCCGGCGTGCTGTTCCTCGACGAGCTGCCGGAGTTCCCGCGCAGCGCCCTCGAGGCCTTGCGCGAGCCGCTCGAGACCGGCCACATCACCATCTCGCGCGCGGCGTACCAGGCGCAGTATCCGGCGCGCTTCCAGCTGGTCGCCGCGATGAATCCGTGCCCCTGCGGCTGGCTGGGGGCGTTCGCCGCCAGCGGTCGCCAGTGCCTGTGCAACGGCGAGGCCGTGCGGCGCTACCAGGCGCGGCTGTCGGGGCCGCTGCTCGATCGCATCGACATGCAGATCGAGGTGCCCGCGCTGCGCCCGGCCGAGCTGCTGCCGTCGGCGGCCCGGACGCCGGAGGCCGCGCCATCGGCGCAGGAGTCGTCCGCGACCGTCGCCGCCCGCGTGCGCGGCGCGCGCGAACGCCAGCTGGCGCGCCAGGGCGGTCCCAATGCCTTGCTCAGCGCCGGCCAGATCGAGTCCGGCCTGCGGCTCACCGAGGCCTCGCGCGCGCTGCTGGAACAGGTGGCCGATCGCCTCGGCTGGTCGGCGCGCAGCCTGCACCGGGTCGCGAAGGTCGCGCGGACGGTGGCGGACCTGGCCGGCTCCGCCGATGTGGAGGCGGCGCACATGGCCGAGGCGGTGCAGTATCGACGGGGCTTGCCGGGCGGGTGACGCTGCCTGGCGATCGACGCCAGGGACGACCCGACTGCGTGGCTCAGGCGGTGCTGACCGCGATCGGCGGCGTTGGCCTGTGGGGACGTGCAAGACGTAGCGCGGGCTGCTCGATGAAGTGCCAGGAGAACACCGCCATGGCGAGCGTGGCGGTCATCGATGCGGCGAACAGCGAGGCGACGCCGAGCGTCGGCAGCAGGCACATGAGCGTCTGCTGCGTCGGAAACGCGTAGACATACACGCCGTATGAATAGTCGCCCAGCTTGTTGAAGCCCAGGACTCTTCCCCGGGGCAGGTAGGCCAGGCACAGCATGAAATAGGGCAGTGCCAGCACGTAGACCACGCCGAACAGCTTCTCGTTGACCATCGACAAGGCGAGCACGCCGGCGATGCCGGCCAGCCAGCGCGCCGAGAGCACCAGTTTGTCGCGATACAGGTAGCCGGCGACGCCGGTGGCGAACATCAGGTTCAGCCTGGGCGGCGAATTCTCGAGCGTCAGATGTGTCATCGACCAGCAGTGCCAGCAAAGCAGCGCGGCCCACGCCGCCGTCACGAAGATCTTGAACACCCTCTCGGACGTCAGCTTGCGCACCGCGATCCAGCTGGCCAGAAGGTAGATGTAGCACCTCACCTCGGATGGCAATGTCCAGAGCGAACCGTTGATCGCGTGTGCCTGCGGATTGCCGTCGAAGACCCCCGGCAACGTGTAGTCGATGCCGCGCAGCAGTACCAGGTTCTTGCCGAGATGCCGCCAGGTGTCGTGGGAAGAGAAGTACGCCGAGATCGGCAGGCTCGTGAAGACGGGCCCGATGACGAATACCGCCAGTGCGACCGCGACAGTCAGTGCCGGCCAGATGCGGAAGAAGCGGGCACGCACGAAGTCCGCGACGCTGTTGCGTCGCACGAGGCTCATCGTCACGAGCAGGCCGCTGATGGTGAAGAACAGATCGACCGCGATGCTTCCTGGCGTGCATCCGAGCAAGGCGCGCAACGGCTCGGAGGTCAGATTTCCCGTCGAGAGCGGGAACGAATGCGAGAACAGGACCGCCGACGCGGCCAGCAGGCGAACCAGGTGGAAGTTGTTGTCGCGGCCCAGCACCACCGCCGAGAGGCGAGTCATGCGCAACGCACCTTCCGCGGCCGATTCCCGGCCCGACGGCCAAGCGGCGTTCGACCGCTATCGCAAGCGCGGCTGTCAATGGCGCGGCGGGTCGAGTAGCTCGACAGGGTTTCTGTGGTCATGCCGGCAGATTTCGCCAAAGGTCGGTGCAGCGAGATTAACAGCATGCGACGGCGCCGCTTGGGCCGGGAGGCCACGTTGCGCGCGGCTCGTCGGTACTGCGTCACAATCCTGGCAACAGCCGCTCTCGCATGGATAATTGCCACATGACCGACAAAAAAGTAGCCCTCATCACCGGCGTCACGGGCCAAGACGGCGCCTACCTGGCCGAGTTCCTCTTGAAGAAGGGCTATCAGGTGCACGGCATCAAGCGCCGCGCCTCCTCCTTCAACACGGATCGCATCGATCACCTGTACCAGGACCCGCACGTCAACAACCGCGACTTCGTCCTGCACTACGGCGACCTGACCGATTCGACGAACCTGACGCGCATCGTGCAGAAGGTGCAGCCCGACGAGATCTACAACCTCGCGGCGCAGAGCCACGTGGCGGTCAGCTTCGAGGAGCCCGAGTACACGGCCAACGCCGACGGCATCGGCGCGCTGCGCCTGCTCGAGGCGATCCGCATCCTGGGCCTCGAGAAGAAGACGCGCTTCTACCAGGCCTCGACGTCCGAGCTTTACGGCCTCGTGCAGGAGATCCCGCAGAAGGAGACGACGCCGTTCTACCCGCGCAGCCCGTACGCCGTCGCCAAGCTCTACGCCTACTGGATCACGGTGAACTACCGCGAGGCCTACGGCATGTACGCCTGCAACGGCGTGCTGTTCAACCACGAGAGCCCGCTGCGCGGCGAGACCTTCGTCACGCGCAAGATCACGCGCGCCATGGCCCGCATCGCGCTGGGCCTGCAGGACTCGCTGTATCTCGGCAACATGAGCGCGCTGCGGGACTGGGGCCATGCGCGCGACTACGTGCAGATGCAGTGGCTGATGCTGCAGCAGCAGCAGGCCGAGGACTTCGTCATCGCCACCGGCGTGCAATACAGCGTGCGCGACTTCGTGCGCATGTCCGCCGAGCGCCTGGGCATGACGGTTCGCTTCGAGGGCGAGGGCGAGGCCGAGGTCGGCATCGTCGACACCGTCACCGGCGACAAGTCCAAGTGCAAGCCGGGCCAGGTCATCGTGCGCGTCGATCCGCGCTACTACCGCCCGACCGAGGTCGAGACGCTGCTGGGCGATCCGACCAAGGCCAAGGAAAAGCTGGGCTGGACGCCGACGACGACGTTGCCCGAGCTTGTCGCCGAGATGATCGATGCCGACTACAACACCGCTCGCCGCGACGCGCTGGTGAGCATGGCCGGCTTCCAGACCTTTAGCCACCATGAGTGAAGTCGTCGCCGTGCCGGGTCAGGACGAGGCGATCCTGGTCGCCGGCGCCCGCGGCATGGTCGGCTCGGCGCTGGTGCGACGCCTGAAGTCCGCTGGCTACACCCGCGTGCTGGCGCCGCTGCGCGCGGAGCTCGACCTGCAGGACGGCGCCAGCACGCGCGCCTACCTGCAGCGCACGCAGCCTGCGTACATCTTCATCGCCGCGGCCAAGGTGGGTGGCATCCACGCCAACAACACCTACCGCGCGCAGTTCCTGCACGAGAACCTGGTGATCGCCGACAACCTGATCGCCGGCGCGCACGAGGCCGGCGTGCAGCGCCTGATGTTCCTCGGCTCCAGCTGCATCTATCCGAAGCTGGCCGCGCAACCGATCCGCGAGGATTCGCTGCTGACCGGCCCGCTGGAGCCCACCAACGAGCCGTACGCCATCGCCAAGATCGCCGGCGTGAAGATGTGCGAGGCCTACAACGACCAGTACGGCCGCCAGTACATCAGCGCGATGCCCACCAATCTGTACGGGCCCAACGACAACTACGACCTGCAGACCAGCCACGTGCTGCCGGCCCTGATCCGCAAGGCGCACGAGGCCAAGCTGCGCGGCGACGCGGAGTACGTCGTCTGGGGTTCGGGCACGCCGATGCGCGAGTTCCTGTACGTCGACGACCTGGCCGACGCCTGCGTCCACATGATGGAGCAGGGCTACGACGGCCCGCTGGTCAACATCGGCACCGGCGAGGACGTGACGATCCGCGAGCTGGCCGAGACGGTGATGGATGTCGTCGGCTTCGATGGCCGCATCGTCTTCGATGCCAGAAAGCCCGATGGCACGCCTCGCAAGCTGCTGGACGTCGGCCGCCTGCACGCCCTGGGCTGGAAGCATCGCATCGATCTCAGGCAGGGCATCGCGCTCGCCTACGAGGACTTCCTGGCTCGTTTCGGGCAATAGGCCCCGGCGAACGCACCCGGGCCAGGTTCCGGGGCCGCCGAATCGGCACTTTCTCACGATCCCGACCCCGCGAGCCGGCGTTTGTGCGCACGGCGCGACCGTCGCGAGATTGACGCAGGTTAGTCTCTACAATCGCCTGTTTTGCCGCATTGCGGCCGGGCAAGGCGTGTCTGCCGGCGCCCGCCACGAATCCGGGCCGCAAAAGGCCATGAGGGGGCTCTCGTCGATGATCTGTTCTGAAAAGATGACCAACCGCGCGCGCATCGGCGCTGTTGCCATGGCTGCCATCCTGCTTGCCGCCTGCGGGCAGAAGAAGGACGTGGCGCCGACCGACACCGCCGGCAGCGAGGCGGTCGCCAAGGTGAACGGCGACGAGCTGACGGCCGCCCAGCTGGGGATCGCGATCCTGAAGCAACGCGGCATGCGCCCGGACGCCGGCGATGCGGCGTCCAAGCAGGTGCTCGACCAGCTGATCGACGAGGAGATCGTTGCCCAGAAGGCCGTCGCCGCGAAGCTGGACAAGGATCCGAAGGTCGTCGCACAGATCGAGGCGGCCCGCCGCGACATCCTCGCGCGCCGCTTCCTCGAATCGGCCGCCGACACCGCCGCCAAGCCCGCGGACGACGCGGTGCAGAAGTTCTACGACGGCCGCCCGGCGCTGTTCGCCCAGCGCAAGGTCTACACGCTGCAACGCGTCGACATCCAGGCGCCGGACGATCGCCGCACCGAGATCGACGCGCACGTGCAGTCGCTCAAGACCGCGGCCGAACTCACCGACTGGCTCAAGTCGCAGAAGCTCGCGTTCACCACCAAGCAGGAGCAGGACGCCGCGGAGCAGCTGCCGCCCGTCCTGCTCGACAAGGTGGCCGCGATGAAGGAAGGCCAGTCGATCGTGGTGCCGTCGCAGGTCGGCGTCTCGGCGCTGACGCTGATCGCCAGCGCCTCCGCGCCGAAGTCGCTGGTCGACGCCCGCCCGGCCATCGAGCAGTTCCTGGCCAACCAGGGCCGCCGCGACGTCATCATGAACCTGCAGAAGACCATCCGCGACGGCGCCAAGGTGGAATACCAGGGCCGCTTCGCCGCACTGGCGGCCGCCAGCGGCGACGGCCAGATGCCGGCCCCGGCCTCGGCACCGACCCTTCCCGCGGCGACCGCAGCCAGCAGCGTCGCTCCGGCGGCATCGCAGAACACCTCGAACCAAAAATGAAAATTCGATCGGCTCTCAAGTTGTCGGCGACGCTGGCGTGCGTCGCGGTGCTGCTGGCGGCGTGCGGCAAGAAGACCGAGGACACGTCTGCGACGCTCGCCACGGTCAATGGCGAGAAGATCACGCAGGACCAGCTCGATTTCGCGACGAAGCAGATCGCCGCGGCCCGCCCCGGCGCGTCGGCGCCCGAGGCCGCCCAGGTGCTGCAAGGCCTGGTGGAACAGCGCCTCGCGGTGCAGAAGGCGGAGAAGGACAAGCTCGATCGCAATCCGGGCGTGCTGCAGGCGCTCGAGGCGGCACGCAAGGACGCGCTCGCGCGCTACTACGTGGAGCAGTTCGCGGCCAAGGTGGCCAAGCCGACGGCCGACGAGATCAAGCAGTACTACGACGGCCATCCCGCCAACTTCGCGCAGCGCAACGCCTACGTCATCCAGAAGGTCGACGCGCGGGTGACGGCCGACCAGGCCGGCCCGCTGGCGGCCAGCGTCCAGGCGGCGGGCGGTGCGGCGGCGGTCGCCGGCTTGCTCAAGGCCAAGGCGAGTGCGGTCAATGTGACCGAGACGACGCAGCCTGCCGAATCGCTGGGCCCGTTGTTGCCGAAGATTTCGACCATGAGCGCCGGCCAGACGATCGCGATTCCGCAGCCGGGGGGGCTGACCGCGCTGACGCTGGTCGAAGTCCGGCCGCAGCCGGTCACGCTGGCGCAGGCCCAGCCGATCATCGAGCAATTGCTGTGGAACCAGAAGAAGCGCGAGGCGCTGCAGGCCGAAACCAAGGAACTGCGCGCCAAGGCACGCATCGACTACCTCGGCAAGTTCGCGCCAGGCACGGCGCCTGCCCCTGCCGCGTCCGCTGCTCTGCCGGACGCCGCGACGACTCTCCCGTCTTCGCCCGCCCCCGCGGCTTCGGTCGGCGGCTAATGTTTCCTTCGCGTTCAGCCTCATGAAAATCACAGTTATCGGTACTGGCTACGTGGGCCTGGTTTCCGGCGCTTGCCTGGCGGAGATGGGCAACCACGTCCTCTGCCTGGACGTCGACCCGCGCAAGATCGACGTGCTCAATAGCGGCGGCATCCCGATCCACGAACCGGGCCTGGACAGCGTGGTCGCGCGCAACGTCGCCGCGGGCCGGCTGCAGTTCACGACCGACGTGGCCGCCGCCGTCGCGCACGGCACGCTGCAGTTCATCGCCGTGGGCACGCCGCCCGACGAAGACGGCTCCGCCGACCTGCAGTACGTCCTGGCCGCCGCGCGCAACATCGGCCGCCTGATGACGGACTACAAGCTGGTCATCGACAAGAGCACCGTGCCCGTGGGCACCGCCGACAAGGTGAAGGCGGCGATCCAGGCCGAACTCGACGCCCGCGGCGTCACGCTCGAATTCTCGGTCGCCTCGAACCCCGAGTTCCTGAAGGAGGGTGCGGCCGTCGAGGACTTCATGAAGCCCGATCGCATCGTCGTCGGCGCCGAAGGCGAGCGCGCGATCAGCCTGCTGCGATCGGTCTACGCGCCGTTCCAGCGCAATCGCGACAAGCTCGTGGTCATGGACGTGCGTTCGGCCGAGCTGACCAAATACGCCGCCAACGCGATGCTGGCCACGCGCATCTCGTTCATGAACGAGCTCGCGCTGCTGGCCGAGTCGCTGGGCGCCGACATCGAACTCGTGCGCCAGGGCATCGGCTCGGACCCGCGCATCGGCTACCACTTCCTGTACGCCGGCTGCGGCTACGGCGGCTCCTGCTTCCCGAAGGACGTCAAGGCGTTGATCCGCACCGCCTCGGAAAGCGGTCGCGACCTGAAGGTGCTGCAGGCCGTCGAGGATGCCAACGACGCGCAGAAGCAGGTGCTGGTGAGCAAGATCGTGCGGCGCTTCGGCGAGGACCTGTCCGGCAAGCGCTTCGCCGTCTGGGGCCTGGCGTTCAAGCCCAACACCGACGACATGCGCGAGGCCAGCGCCCGCGTGCTGATCGGCGAGCTGCTCGCGCGCGGCGCGTCCGTGACGGCCTACGACCCGGTGGCGATGACCGAGGCGCGCCGCGTCTTCGGCGACGAGCCGCGCATCGGCTACGCCGAGAATCCGGACGAGGCGCTGGTCGGTGCCGATGCGCTCGCGATCGTGACCGAATGGAAGGAGTTCCGCAGCCCCGACTTCGCCCGCATCGCGAGCACCCTGAAGACGCCGGTGATCTTCGACGGCCGCAACCTGTACGAGCCGAAGCTCGTGCGGGACGCCGGCATCGACTATCAGCCGATCGGGCGCGTGTGAAAACTGACGACAGGCCCGACAGGGCCGGGAGAGTGGGTCTCATGACGAACAAGAACACGACGATGCGCCAGGCCACGCTGACGGCTATTGCAGTCGCCGCGGCGTTGTTGCTGGCCGCCTGCACGGGGCACAAGAAGGACGCGACGCAGTCGGCCGCGCGCGTGGACGGTACCGAGATCACGGTGCACCAGATCAACTACCGGCTGCAGCGCGAACGCGGTCTGCGGCCCGATCAACAGGACGCGGCCAGCCACCGGATCCTCGAGCAGCTGATCGACGAACAGCTGCTCGTCGAGAAGGCCGAGAAGGTCAAGATGGACCAGGAGCCGGGCGCGCAGCAGGCACTGGACGCCGCGCGACGCGAGATGCTGGCTCACGCCTACATGGATCAGCTGGCGGTGTCGGTGGCGACGCCCACCGAGGCCGCGATCCACGCCTACTTCGACGCGAACGACGCGCTGTTCACGCATCGGCGCGTCTATACCCTGCAGGAATACCTGGCCAGGCTGCCGGAGGACAAGATCCCGACGCTGCGCGCGATGGTCGACGGCGGCAAGTCGCCCGGCGACGTGGAGGCCTGGTTCAAGGCCCAGGGGGCGCAGGTCCGTGCCCAGGAGACCACGCAACCGGCCGAAAGAATTCCGCTGAGCTCGCTGCAGGCGCTGGCTGCCGTCCAGGACGGCCATGGCCTCGTGGCCTCCGCCGGCAACCAGGTGCACGTGACCTACGTCACCAGCAGCACATCGGCGCCGGTGTCCTTCGACAAGGCCAAGCCGGCGATCGGACAGTTTTTGCTGGTCGACGCGCGCCGCAAGGTCATGGAGTCCAACGTCGCAGCGCTCAAGAGCTCGGCGAAGATCGACTATGCCCCGCAGTACGCTGCGCTCGCGGCCTCCGGCCCGGCGCTCGCGACGACCAAGGACATCGCGGCGACATCGTCGCTCCCGGCCGAGAACGGAACCCACGTCACGTTGCCTGCGGCCAATGCGACGTCGAGCGTCCAGGTGACCCTGCCGACGACTTCGACTTCCAGCGTGCAAGTCTCGTTGCCCCAGACCCAGGGCGTGCGTGTCAGCCTGCCGGCGACCCCGGCTTCATCGGTCGAGGTGCGGTTGCCGCCGCAGACGTCGACTGCCGAGCCCAAGAAATAAAGGAAGAACGATGATCAACCTTCTCTCCACCGCCCGCGCTCGTCGCTTCGCGCTGGCCGCGATGCTTGGATGGTGCGCCGCGCTGACGCTCGGTTCGTCCACGGCACTGGCGCAAGCCTCGGCGCCGAAGACCGCGCCTGCAAAGCCGGCCGTGCCGGTCGACGTGGATCAATCGCGCATCGGCGCGGGCGACACGATCCGCATCACCGTCTACCAGAGCCCGGACCTCAGCATGGAGACGCGCGTCAACGAAGGCGGCGCGATCAGCTATCCGCTGCTGGGACGCGTGCAACTGGCCGGCCTCACGGTGACGGCCGCGGAGCAGCACATCGCCTCCGAGCTGAAGCGCCGCGACTTCGTCAAGGATCCGCAGGTCATGATCGTCGTGACGCAGGTGCGCGCCAACCAGATCAACGTGCTGGGCCAGGTCGGCAAGCCCGGGCGCTATCCGCTCGATCTCACCGGCATGCGCATGACCGAGGTGCTGGCGCTGGCCGGCGGCGTCGTCGCCGGGGTGGGTTCCGACACGATCGTCCTCACGGGCACGCGCGACGGCAAGCCGTTCCGCCACGAGGTCGACCTGCCGCGCCTGTTCTCGGCGGGCGGCACCAGCGAGGACATCGTGGTCGCGCCGGGCGACACGGTCTGGGTCGATCGCGCACCGCAGATCTACATGTACGGTGAGATCCAGCATCCGGGCGTGATGCGACTGGAGCGCGGCATGACCGTGATGCAGGCCGTCGCCGCGGGCGGCGGCGCGACCCCGCGCGGTACGCTCAAGGGCCTGAAGGTGACGCGCCGCGGCCCCGACGGGAAGATGCAGACGTTCGAACCCTCGATGGAAGACACCCTCAAGGATGGCGACGTCGTCTTCATCCGCGAGAGCCTGTTCTGACGGCAGGAGCTGATTCATGAATCTCACGCATTTCCTCGCAGTCCTTCGAGCACGGTGGGTCAGTGCGGCGGCGGTGTTCGCCGTCGTGTTGCTGGCGGCGATCCTGTATCTCGTGTTTGCCACGCGCGTCTACACGGCGACGGCATCCTTGCTGATCGACGTCAAGCCGGATCCGGTCAGCTCGATGCTGTATGGCGGCGCCACGCCGTCGCAGATCAACACGCAGATCGAGATCATCCGCAGCGATCGCGTCGCCCAGCGGGTCGCGCAGAACCTGAAGCTGGCCGATCTCGCCGACATGCGCGCGGCCTGGGCCAACGCCAAGAGCGGCTTGACGATCCAGGAGTGGCTGACCGACCTGCTCGAGAACGGCCTCGATCCGAAGGTCAGCTCGCCCGGCAGCAACGTCATCAACATCGGCTACCACTCGGCCGACCCGCATTTCGCGGCGACCGTGGCGAACGCCTACGTGCAGGCCTACCTCGAAACGTCGATCGAGCTGCGGGTCGATCCGGCCAAGCAATACAGCGGCTTCTTCACCGACCAGCAGAAGTCCGCTCGCGACGCCCTCGAGGCGGCCCAGAACAAGCTCTCGGCGTTCCAGAGGGAAAAGGGCATCATCGGCAGCGACGACCGGTTCGACCTCGAGATGAGCCGCCTGACGGCACTGACCCAGGAACTCGTCGCGATCCAGACCGCGCGAGTCGATGCCTCGACGCGCGAGAGCCAGGTCGGCAATGCCGGCCACCTGTCCGAAGTCCTGCAGAGCGGAACGGTCAGCTCCCTCAAGAACGACCTGTCGACGGCGGAACTCAAGCTGCAGGAACTTTCATCGCGTTATGGCGACAAGCATCCCCAGGTGCAGGAGGCGCGCGCGGCCGTCAACGAACTGCAGGCCAAGATCGCCCGCGCCACCAGCGACGTGACGGGGGCGATCGGCGTCGATGCGCGCGTGAGCCACGCGCGCGAGGCCGACATCCAGGCGGCCGTCGAAGCCCAGCGCGCCAAGGTCTTGCAGCTGAAGGACACGCGAGACCAGGTCGCCGTGCTGCAGCGGGACGTCGACAATGCGCAGAGGTCCTACGACGCCGTCTACAACCGCGCGAGCCAGACCAACCTCGAGAGCCAGAATCGCCAGAGCAACGCCACGGTCATCAGCCAGGCGACGACGCCGTCGACGCCGTCGTCTCCGAAGCTCGTCTCCGTTTTGGTGATGGGCATCGCGGCGGCGATCGGCCTGGGCATCGGCGCGGCGTTGCTGCTCGAGCAATTCGACAAGCGCATCCGCACGGCGTCCGACGCATTCGATTTCCTCGGGCTGCCGGTGATCGGCATCATGCCGAGTCCGACGATGAATCGCCGGCTCAAGGGCCAGATGGCCATGCTCCAGGACCGCGTCGTCTCCGGACGTCGACTACCAGCACCAGACAAAGGGCAAGCATGAGTGGCAAGATGGAAGGGCCTGATCTCTACATCGGCGAGGGCCAGGCGACCGACGGGGGCGCCGGTGTCCGGTCGATCGGCGAACTGATCCAGGACGCGCGTAACCTCACCGCGGACGACCTCGACCGGATCGGTCGCTATCAGCGCGACAATGACCTGCGCTTCGGCGAGGCCGCGATCGCGCTGGGCCTGGCCGATACCGAAGACGTGCTGCAGGCGCTGGCGCAGCAGTTCAAGTACGCCTACGCGGACGACGAGTCGCGCAAGGCCGCGCCCGAGCTGGTGATGCTGAACCAGCCGTTCGGCCACCAGGCCGAGGCGTTCCGGGCCATTCGCAGCCAGATCCTGATGCGCACGCAGGCCGAGAACAAGGGCCAGCGTCGCCCGCTGGCCGTGGTCAGCCCGGACAGCGGTGACGGCAAGACGTATTTCTGCGCCAACTTGGCAGTCGCGCTCGCGCAATTGGGGGGCAAGGTCGTCGTGATCGATGCGGACATGCGCGGTGCCCGCCTCGACCAGGTGTTCGGCGTCCCGGGCGGTGCCGGCCTGTCGGGCGTGCTGTCCGGTCGCGGCGGCAAGGGCATCGTCAAGTCGGTGCCGGGCATCCCGAACCTGTACGTGATCCCGGTCGGCGTGCAGCCGCCGAACCCGCTCGAACTGGTCGAAGGCCCGTCGTTCGGGATGCTCCTGCGCGAGGTCTCGATCAAGTTCGACCACGTCATCGTCGACACGCCGGCGGCGTGCTACGGCAGCGACGGCGTCGTGATCGCGTCGCGCTGCGGCTCCGCCCTGGTGGTCTCGCGCAAGGATGCCAACAAGGTCGACCGCCTGCAGGACCTGGTCGCCGGGTTGCAGGCGGGTCAGGTGCGGTTGGCTGGCGTGATCATGAACGAACTGTGATCCTGGCAATGCGCGCCCTGCAGCGTCTGACCGCACCGCGCACGGTGCCCTGGTGGATCTGCGCCCTCGGGCTACTGGCCCTGTACGTCCCGACCGTCGTGGACCTGACGCGCAACATCTGGTCGACCGAGGAGCAGAGCCAGGGCCCGATCGTTCTCGTCATCTGCCTCTGGCTGGTGTGGCGGGCCTGGGATCGGATCGACGACTCGTCCTCCAGCGCTCCGCGACCCGTGGCGGGCTGGCTGCTGGTGGCGATCGCATTGCTGCTGTATGCGTTCGGCCGCTCGCAACGGATCCTCAGCGCGCAGACGTTGTCGGTCGTCCTGCTGCTGCCCGGGCTGGTGCTGTTGCTGCGCGGCCCCAGGCAGTTGGCGGCGGCCGCGTTCGCGCTGTTCTTCATGATCTTCCTGATCCCGCTGCCGGCGACGTTCGTCGATTCGATCACGCAGCCGCTGAAGCTGGCCGTCTCCAGCGTGGCGACGACCGTGCTCTACGCGGCGGGCTATCCCATCGCGCGCACGGGGGTCATCCTGCAGATCGGCCAGTATCAGCTGCTGGTGGCCGACGCGTGCGCCGGTCTCCACACGCTGTTCTCGCTGGAGGCCATGGGCCTGCTGTACCTGAACGTGGTTCGGCACAGCTCGCTGCTGCGCAACGTCGCGCTGGCGATCCTGATCGTGCCGATCTCGTTCACCGCCAACGTGATCCGGGTGATGGCGTTGGCGCTGATCACGTACTACTTCGGCGACGAGGCGGGGCAAGGCTTTCTGCACGGGTTCGCCGGCATGGTGCTGTTCATGACGGCGCTGCTGTTCATCATCGCGACCGACAGCGCGCTGCGCTGGCTGGTCGCCCATGCCAGCATGAGGCCCCAGCATGCGTGACCCCATCCTCACTCGCCGGGCGGTGATCGCGGCAGCCCTGATGGCGGCGGCCGCGGCCGGCGGCCAGGCGATGGTGCCGACGAAGCGGATGGCCTTGCTGCGAGGCCCGTTCAAGCTGGCGGATCTCGTGCCCGACAGATTCGGCACCTGGCAGGCCGACAACGTATCGGTCGGCGGCATCGTCAATCCTGAGACCGAAGAATTGCTGCACAAGCTGTACAGCCAGATGCTGGATCGCGTCTATGTCGACGATGCGGGGCATCGCGTCATGCTGTCGATCGCCTATGGCGCCGACCAGGCCGACGACGATGTCCAGTTGCACTATCCGGAGGTCTGCTATCCGGCGCAGGGCTTCAAGGTCAACTCGAGCACGCTCGGGCAGATCGACCTGCCCGAAGGCGGCATCGCGGTGCGTCGCCTGGAAACCCAGTTCAGCGACAGTCGTTTCGAAGGCGTCACGTATTGGACCGTCGTCGGCGACCGCCAGAGCCTCAGTGGGTGGGACCGAAAGGTTTCCGAGATCCGCCACGGCTTGCGCGGAGAGATCGTCGACGGTCTGCTGTTCCGCATTTCGACGATCAACCGGAACTATGGCGAAGGGTTTCGTGTGCAGAACCAATTCATTCGTGACGTAGTGCACGCCATGAGTCCTGCAGCCCGGAAGCAACTGGCCGGGCTTGCCTAGGCAGGGACGGGTTCGTCCGTGGATCTGCGCCGATTTCCAGTTGCAACGACGACGCGTTTCGTCACAGTCGCGTTGTTGTGCGCTGCGGCGATCGTCGGTACCTTCGAGTCGTTGTCGCAGCCCCTCGCGACAGACCCGTCTTCGAGCAAGTACGAGTTCGCCGTCGATTCGCATCGAAAGGTGATGGGTATCCGCGGATGTGCGGTCACATTCCCTTTCTCTTTGCATTCACTTACGGGCCTGGGGCTGCCGATTAACCGTGCATCGCAGCACGTGTCTTCGGGGTTCGCCGTCGACGAGGTAGGGCTGCGGCCTTTCTCGACCCCGGTAACCTACATGGCTCTGAATCTGTTCGACTCGATTCGCGTTTCCGCGATCGCCCTGGTGGCTGGCGCCGCACTCGGTGGATGCGGTGGCGGCGGCTCCGCCAACAGCGACGATGGCGTCGCTTCGACCCAGTCCTCCGCGACGGCGACATCTCCCACTGCAGCGTCCGTCGGCACTTCCGCGACGGGTACGTCCACGGGTACCGGCGAATCCTCGATCGCCAGCAGCAGCAACGCCGATGCCCAATCGGCGGGCCTGACTTCCAGCGTGGTCGACGTCACCCCGGTGAAGTCGACGCCGACGTCGTCGTCCGGCAGCGACCAGACCGCCACCTCCTCGACGGACACGTCGACGATTGCATCGACCCTCGGCGTGCCCGGGACCTCGCAGCCGACGGAGCCCGCGGACCCGACGACCGTCGTCGCGTCCTCGTCGTCCAACAACTCGATCCCCGCCATGCCCCCCCGGACGACGCAGGCTGCCGCGCGCTCCGGTGCGGGCATGAATGTTGGTGGCCTGAGCCCGTACTCGCCGGAATTCCCGTCGATCGACCTGATGAAGGTTTCGGGTGCATGGCTCACGCAGTGCTCGAACACGAAGGGGTCGAACTGCAACAACTTCGGCACCGGCGCGAGCGGTTGGGAAACCCTCGAGGAATCGCAACTCGATCTCGATTCGCAAGGCTGGATCAAGAGCCTGCCGGCGAGCACGGACACCACCGTCAAGTATCGCTACGTGACCACCACGATCACCGCGGGCGGTTTGCCGGACGGCCAGTACATCGTGCGCTACGACGGGCAAGGCACGCTGAGCTATTCCGCCGGCGGCGCCAAGGTCGCTTCCGCATCGACGGCCGGCCGCGATGTCGTCCAGTTCACGGCGGCCAAGGGCGGCTTCTTCGTGACGATCACGGCCACGACGCCTACGAACTACCTGCGCAACATCCGCGTCTATCCGCCCGGTGGCGCCTGCGCGAATGACTACACGACCTATGCGGCGAGCGCATCGGCCTGCGGCGGCTCGAAGGGAGCGTACGTCGCCTTCGAATCGTTCCCGTCCACGCAGCAATGGTTCCCGCAGTTCATCTCCGACATGAAGGGCTTCCGCACGCTGCGCTTCATGGACTGGATGAAGACCAACACGACGATGATCGCCAACTGGTCCGATCGTGCCCTGCCGACGGATCGCAACTGGGACGGCGTCAATGGCGCCCCGGTGGAGACGATGGTCGATCTGGCCAATAGCGTCGGCGCGGATCCGTGGATGAACATCCCGCCGCATGCAACCGACGACTACGTGCACCAGTTTGCAAGCCTCGTGCACCAGCGCCTGTCGCCATCCCTGCACCTGAACCTCGAGTATTCCAACGAGACGTGGAACTACGGCTTTGCCGCCACCAGCTGGATGCTCGCGCAGGGCAAGGCCGCGTGGCCGACCCAGGTCGCCCAGGGCGCCAACGTCTACTACCTCGAGCTGAACTGGTATGCGCGCCGGCTGGCCCAGGTGTGCACGATCGTCAAGCAGGAGTTCGGTGCCGACGCGTCGCGCGTGACCTGCATCGCCAACACGCAGGCGTCGCTGGCCAACATGACGCAGCAGGTGCTGGCCTGCACCTACGCCGCGGCGGAGCTCGGCAAGCCGTGCGCCAAGTTCTACGATGCCGTCGCCATCGCGCCGTACTTCGGCTACTACATCGGCAATCCGACTTACCGCCCGACCATTCAGACCTGGTACACGGACGCCGACGGTGGCCTGGGCAAGCTGTTCTCCGAGATCGACGGCGCCGACGCCAACGGCACGTCCATCACGGCACCGCTGGCCGCGCTGTCGAAATTCCCGGCAGGCGCCCGCGGCATGTCCAAGGGCTGGATGACGACGACCAAGGCGGTGGCGGACACCTACGGGCTCCCGATGTGGGCCTACGAAGGTGGCCAGCACCTGCTGCCTTACCAGGGCGATACCGACACGAAGTTCTACAACCTGGTGCTGGCCGCGAACCGCGACGCGCGCATGGGCACGGCCTACGCGCAGGATCTCGCCGACTGGAAGGCGTCGGGCGGCCAGGTCTTCACGTTCTACAACCACGTCGCGACTCCGTCCAAGTATGGCTTCTGGGGTGCGAAGGAAACGCTGGCCGACACCTCGAATCCGAAGTGGAAGGCGGTCGTGCAGACGCGCGACGCCACGGCCTGCTGGTGGTCGGGCTGCTGATCCCCGAGGACGTCCGGTCTCGAAAGGGCGCCTCCTCCTACGTGAGGCGTTCCACCGATCAGCTAGACTGGCCTGCCATCCCGGGAGATGGCCGGCAACTGGTTGGCGGCAAGGCGGCTCCGGCCGCCTTTTTGTCATCTTCCCGGGTTCGACGTTCCCACGAGCCCCCTGGCGACCCTTGCATGAGTGTGCCCAACCCGATGCCGACCGCGCGGCTCGGCGCCTTCGAATGACCGCCACGACGACCGCGCCGGCGGCATTGCGCCACCGCGTCGCGAAGGCCGGCTCCTGGGTCCTTGTCGGGCACTTCGCCACGCAGAGCGTGCGCCTGGCCACCAACGTCGTCCTGGCGCGCCTGCTGTCGCCGGACGCCTTCGGCCTGATGTCGGTCGTCTACATCCTGGTCATCGGCATGGCGTTGTTCAGCGACCTGGGCATCAACCGCAGCGTGGTGCAGAGCCGGCGCGGGAACGATCCCGACCTGCTCGATACCGCGTGGACGATCCAGGTCGTCCGCGGCCTCGGGCTGGGCGGCGTCAGCATCGTCGCCGCCATCGTCATCGCGCTGGCGGCCCATTGGGGTCTGTCATCGTCCAAGACGGTCTATGGCGATCCGCGTCTGCCCTGGGTCGTCGCCGCGTTCTCGTCGGTGGCCATCCTGGCCGGCTTCGAATCGATCCGCATCGGCCTGGCCAAGCGCACCATGCAGATGCGGCTGTTGACGAAGATCGACGTCGTCAGCCAGGTCGTCGCTGCGCTCGCGATGATCGCCATCGCCTGGTCTTTCCACTCGATCTGGGCGCTCGTGACCGGCGCGGTCGTGACCGGCGCCGTGCGTTGCGCCATGGGCCACCTCGTGCTGCCGGGGCATCGCGAGAAGTTGCGCATGGTGCCCGACGCGGTTGCGGAACTCATGAGCCACGGCAAGTGGATCCTGATGTCGTCGATGCTGGGGTTCGCGGCTGTCAACGGCGACCGGCTGTTGCTGGGCGGCATGATCGACAAGCGATCGTTCGGCCTCTATACGGTAGCCTTCATGCTGGTCAACACGCTGCAGGTCGTCGCCAACACGCTGTGCACCAGCGTCGCCTACCCCGCCATCGCGGAGGTGCACCGCGAGCGTCCACACGACCTCGCGGCCACGCTGCAGAAGTTCCAGTGGCTCTACGACGGCCTCGTCGTGTTGCTGGCCGCCATCCTGATAACGGCCGGGCCCGCGATCATCCACGTGCTGTACGACGTGCGCTACGAGGGCGCGGGCCGGATCATGGTCGTGCTGGCCATCGGCGCGGTCGGCATGCGCTACCAGATGGTCGAACAGTGCTACCAGGCCACCGGCGAGCCCAAGTACATCACGCTCGCGAACCTCATCCGGCTCGTCGCGCTGGGCCTCGGGATCGTCGTCGGCAACCACTACGGGGCCACGATGGGCGCGATCTGCGGCATTGCGCTGAGCCAGTACGCGGCCTGGCCGCTCGCCTGGTGGTTCAAGGCCAGGCACCACGCGTTCACGTGGCGCTCGGAGATGATGCTTGCGCCGGCGCTGCTCGCGGGCAGCCTGATCGGATGGCTGATCGCGACGGGGCTGGCGTGGCTGTTGCCTGCACATTTCTTGCATTGAAGAAGACATGAGTCGACCTGCTCCTTCCTTTGGCATCCTCACCCTGGCCACGCCCAACGACTACCAGAAGGCGATCGGCCTTGCGCTGTCCGTGCGCGTGAGCAACCCCGGCGTGCCGATCGCGGTGGCCTGTTCGGCGCGCGTCCGGCCGCTGGTCGAGGCGTACTTCGACCATGTGGTGGAGGAGAAGGCGGGCCTGCGCGGCTTCGTGCACAAGGTCTACCTCGACCAGTACTCGCCGTTCGACGAGACGATGTTCTTCGACTCCGACGTGCTGGTCTTCAAGCCGGTGGCGCCGTACGTCGAGGCCTGGCGCCAGCACGCGTACACGGCGACGGGCCGCTACGAGTCGCAGGGAAACAGCGCGTTCGGCATGGACCGCCCGGAGATGCTGCGCCAACTCGGCAAGCCGAAGATGGCGGTGATCGACGGCGCCGGCCATGCGTACTTCCGCAAGCCGGCTTGCACGCAGATCTTCGACGCCGCGCGCGAGGTCACGGCTCGCCACAAGGAGATCATGGGCGGCATCCCCTACGCGGACGAGGACGTGATGGACTACGTCATGACGATGCTCGACATCCCGCCGATGCCCAAGTCCGACTTCTTCTCTCGCCACGTCAGCGCGAAGCCGGGCACGATCCGGATGGACGTGTCCAGGGGCATCTGCGAGTTCGTCTCGCAGGACACCGGCGCCACCATGCACGCCTGCATGATGCATTTCGCCGCCGACGAGGCGCCGTTCACCTACCACTACCAGTTGCACAAGCTCTTCCGCAAGTTCGGCGTGGCCGCGCCGGGACTGTGGCGCGGGGCCTTCCACGATTTCTACAAGCGCTCGATCCATCTGCAGTTGCACGACTGGAAGAAGCGGCTGCTCGCGCGCGCGTGATGGGAAGCGATCGGGGGCGTGTGCGAAGCCAGCCGTTGACCGGCACCTTGCACAGGACTGCGTTGGACGGATTGCGCGCGCTGGCGATCCTGGGCGTGATGTTCGTGCATGCCGGCGTTCCCGGCTTCAAGTCGGGATGGATCGGCGTCGACCTCTTCTTCGTGCTGAGCGGCTTCCTGATCACGACGCTGCTGGCGATGGAGTCGTCGGCAACGGGGTCGATCGCCTACGCGCCGTTCATGGCCCGCCGCGCGCTGCGGCTGATGCCGGCCTATTTCCTCTACGCGATCTTCATCACCGTGTTGATCTGGGGCTGGCCGGGCAGCGTGCGCAGCGAGAACGGCGGCTGGGACGCCGCCGGACTCACGGCCGCGCTCTGGGGCTATGCCATCAACTTCGTGCCCCAGGGCGGCGTCTGGAACGGACAGGACCTGACTATCCACCTGTGGTCGCTGGCGGTGGAGCAGCAGTACTACCTCGTGTGGCCGGTGATCTTCCTGGCGTTGCATGCGCGCCCGAAGGCGCTCAGGGTCGTGGCCGCCATGCTGGCGGTCGTCGTCACGGCAGGCTTCGTCGCGGCGCCCGATGGCCTCTACAAGAACGCCATGCTGTTCACCCGCGGCTTCAGCCTGGTGGTGGCCTCGGCGCTTGCCTTGTGGGTCTTCCACCAGCCGCGCCTGGTGGCGCATGCCAGCTTCAACCGACTGGTCGACGCGATCGGCGCGGTGCTTTTGATCGCGCTGGCCGTCTTGCCCTACATGGGGTGGAGCGAGAATCGGATACGCGGTGCGCTCATCCCGATTCTGGTGCCGATCTTCGCGCTCTGGATCGCGCGCCTGTGGAACGTGCGGTCCAGTGGCCCGCTGCGGCGCTTGCTGCAACAGCCGGCGTTGGTCTACGTCGGCAAGATCTCGTACGGCGTCTACCTGTACCACGAGGCCGTGCGCGTGGCCGTCTGGGATCTGCTCAAACCCGTCATGAGCGGCTGGCAGCCCGGCGTCGGATTCGTCGTGCGGTTGCTGGTCTACGGGCTGGTCAGCTTCGCCCTTGCGGCACTGAGCTACGAGTTCTTCGAGAAGAGGTTCCTGCGGCTGGCCGATCGGTTCCGGCCGCCGCGCGCCGCGGCCGAGGCATCGACGCCGCGCTGATCCTCAAGTGGCTGCCCCGCTGCGCCGCGGCCTGTCCAGTATCGACACGAGATGGCGACCGAGGTTCACCGACCAGGCTTCCAGGGTTCGGGAGGACACCCAGGCCACGGCGATCGTGGCGAGGCCGATGATCGCCAGCGCGATACCGAAGTCGGCGAAGTTCGCGACGCCCGAGCGGCGCGGCAGCCACTCCGCGACCATGTCGATGACCGCGAAATGGAACAGGTACGCCGAGTACGAGATGCGGCCGAGGAAGGCGAAGAACGTCCATTCGAAGCGCCGCAGGACGACCGCTGCGAACAACAGCATCAGCACGACCTCGCCCCACAAACCCGGCCGTGTCGGCCACCCGAGTGCTCGCCCTGCAAGCGCCGCGACGGCCCAGATCGCGCAGACGATCGCCAGCGTCGGCAGCGGGAGCCGCCCGTCGCCGGGGAACAGCATCGCGAACAACGCCATGGCCACGACGAAGATCGGCAACTGGGTCAGCAGCGAGTAGTACAGCACCGTGCCGTCGATCTGCCAGAAGCGGGCCAACAGCACCTCGCAGGCGGTGCAGACGACATAGATCGCCAGCGCGCTCCAGAGCCGTTGCCGTGCCGTCGCGAAGCGCGTCACCATCAGCGGGAACAGGAGGTAGAAGCCGGCCTCTGCGGCGATGCTCCAGCCGCCCGGCACGACGAGGTTGATGTCGTGCGGCACGAAGCCGTGGGCCAGCAGCGCCGTCACCAACGCGTCGGCGGCGCCTGCCGGCTCGAGGCTGGCCAATCCGGTCTGCCGCCACAGCATGTAGAAGACGATCGCGAACCAGAACGGCGGGGCGATGCGGCACAGGCGGCGGATCAGGAACTTGGCCGTCTCTCCGGTCTCGTCCTTGCGCGCCGACCACATGTAGCACATCGTGATGCCGCTGACGATGAAGAACAGCTGCACGCCGTTGTAGCCCAGCAGCGCGATCCGGCCGGCCGGCCCGGGCGCCGGGAAGTGCAGCTGCACGTGGAACAGGATCACCGTTGCGATGGCGATGCCCCGCAGCGAGTCCAGTCCGCGCAGCCGTCGCGGCGTGTTGATGGTGACGGCAGCCGTCGGGTCAGCAGGAGCCATGGAAGTCGTGACAGCACGCGTCGGGGCCGTCGTGCCGGAGCCGGCGGAACGGGGAAGCGGCAGTCTACATGCAGAGGTCGGCAAGCCGCGCGGAACGGCGCGCGCGCGGGGTGGATCGCCGATTGCCGTGGCTCCCGTCTCGACGCGCGTCCACGGCCCACGGCGGGCGTGGACGCCGATGCGCCACTGGAAGGCGGCGATTCGCGCAAATCCGCCACGACCTGCGCCGGTGCGTCGCGGGCGGCAGAGGTGCGTGGCGCTATCATTTGTGGTTGGACGATGCGAGCGCTCGAACCGAGCCGCGCTCCGGCGCCCAGCCCCGTTGCATGCGCGTCGTGGTCGTCGTCCGGCCGTTCGGCCGGACAGGATATTTGCAGAGCCCGAAGGCTCATCGATTGGAACCCTGGTGGTCTACGCGCTCAAGCTTCTCCTTCCGGTGCTGGTCATCGGCCTCCTGGCGCTCTTCGGGCTGCGCTCGGCATTCGCGTCGCTGCTCACCAAGTTGCAATACCAGCGCGCGGCGATGGTGCTGATGCTGGTGATCGTGGTGTCATTCCTCGCCCACAGCCAGTTGATCTATGTTGTCGTGCTCGCCGGCGTGGCGCTGTTCGCGCAGGCCCAGCTCGGCGGCGGCGTGCGCGGAAAGGTCGCGGCTTACATGCTGCTGGTGCTGGCCCTGCCGCCGCTCGCGTACGGCATCGGCGGCGTGGGCGACATCAACTACGTGCTGGAGCTGACCGGGCCGCGCGTGCTGTCGCTGGTACTCCTGCCGGGCGCAGCCATGGCGCTGATGGTCGACCGGACCTTCGAGCGGCCGCGCTGGGTGACGGGCGTCGACCTGGCGGTCGTTGTCTACGCGGTGCTGAAGATCGCGCTGGCGTCGTCGCATTCGAGTGCGACCGCGTCCCTGCGCCAGCTCGTCGAGTTCGTGCTCGACGTCCTGTTGCCCTATTACGTCGTCTCGCGCGGCATCCGCTCGGAAGTGGACCTGCGTTTCGTGCTGTCGCACTTGGCCATGGGCTGCGTGCTCGCGGCCAGCGTCGGCTGCGCTGAGTTCGTCGTCAACCGCAACCTCTACAGCGAGTTGCAGTGGGTCTACGGCTACAAGTGGCAGCTGACGATGAGCCTGATGCGCGGCACCCACGTTCGCGTGCAGGCAATGACGCCCGAGCCCATCGTGCTCGCGTTCGTGATGATCTTCGGGCTGGGCCTCTGGACCTATCTCGTCGGCCGCGAATTTCGCCGCTGGCCTGTGCTATTCGTCTACGCGATGATGGCGGCTTGCCTGTTCTTCACGTTCTCCCGTGGCCCGCTACTCGGCGCCCTGGTCTTCGGCTTGTGCCTCCTTGGCCTGCACAAGCTGCCGGTCAAGGGCTTTGTCGCGCTGCTGCTGCTGCTGCTGGTGGCCGCGATCGGGGTAAAGGCCGCCGGCGCGGACGCGGCCATCATGACGGCACTCAGCGGCCTGTTCGGCTCCAGCCAGGCCGACCTCTCGTCCATCGCATATCGCAACGAACTGCTCGACACGGCGCTGGCCCTGCTGAAGCAGAGCCCCTGGCTCGGAGTTCCCGACTACGGCGCGCGCATGCAGGAGCTCAAGCAGGGAGAAGGCATCATCGACATCGTCAACAGCTACATCGCGATCGCGCTGGACACTGGTCTCGTCGGCCTCGTGATCTACCTGCTGCCCTACGTCTTCGCGCTCAATCGGCTGTTTCGGGTGCTCGCCTTGAGCGGCGCCCCGGGCGAGGATGCAGACAAGGCCGCGTTCACGCGCGTGTTCGCCGCCCTGACCATCGCGCTGCTACTGACGATCTTCACCACGTCCCTCGTGTCGACGATGCCGATCCTGCTGATCATGCTGCTGGCGTTGCCAATCGCCCGACTGTCGATGAAGACGGTCACCGCCACCGCGCAGGAGGGGCCCGGGCGCACCCCGATCTACACGCCGAACGGCTTCTATCTGACGGATCGATGAGCGAGGACGCCACGTCGCCGCGCGACCGGCCGCAACAGGGCGTCGTCGTCATCGGCCGCAACGAGGGCGAGCGCCTGCGCCGCTGCCTGCTGTCGTGCGCCGCCTCGGGGATCTGCGTGTATGTCGATTCGGAGTCGACCGACGGCTCCGTCGCCCTGGCGCGGGAACTCGGGGTGGAGGTGCTGCCCCTGGACATGAGCCGCGGCTTCACGGCCGCCCGCGCGCGCAACGAGGGTTTCCGGCGCCTGCAGGCCATGGCGCCGGACCTCGAGTTCGTGACCTTCGTCGATGGCGATTGCGAGCTGTTTTCCGATTGGCGTGCCGAGGCCACCGCGTTCCTGCGCAGCCATCCCGAGGTGGTCGCCGTCTGCGGACGCCGGCGCGAGCGTTTCCCCGACGCGTCGGTCTACAACCAGCTGTGCGACATCGAATGGAACACGCCGACGGGAGAGGTGCGCTCGTTCGGCGGCGACGTCCTCATCCGGGCGCGGGCGCTGTCCGCGGTCGGGGGCTATCGCGACGACCTGATCGCCGGCGAGGAGCCCGAGCTCTGCGTGCGGCTGCGCGCCGCGGGTGGGCGCATCTGGCGACTCGATCGCGACATGACCTGGCACGATGCCGCCATGACCCGCTGGGTGCAGTGGTGGCGCAGGAACAAGCGCTCGGGCTACGCCTTCGCGGAAGGCGCTGCGCTGCACGGCGCGCCGCCCGAGCGACACTTCGTCAGCGAGGCGCGGCGCGCGCTCGTCTGGGGGGCCGCGATTCCGTTGGCCATCTTGATGGCGGCGACGCTGGGCTCGCCCTGGATGCTGCTGCTGATCGGGCTCTACCCGCTGCAGTGGGTACGCATCGGCGCGAAGCTGGCGCGCGCCGGCTCGCCGATCCCGTGGGCCCGCGCCGCATTCCTGCTGATGGGCCGGTTCCCCGAGGCTCAGGGCGGCCTCAAGTTCTGGTTCGGGCGCCTGTTCGGGCAACGGAGTGCGATCATTGAGTACAAGTGAAGCCAAGGCCGCGCCGCCCGTCTCGGCGGAGATCGCGGACTGGTCCCGGGAGCACCGAGGCTTCATGGACTGGCTGCCGTCGCGGTCCCTGCTCGAGAGCATCCGGGCCTACCAGCGCCACGCCGGCGCCTCCGGCCCGCTGCACGCGCTGGCGCGTCGCGTCGCACTGCTGCGACATCGGTTCTGGAGCGTGGTGACCGGTGCCGACATCCCGCCGAACTGCGTGCTCGGAGGCGGCCTGCTGCTGCCGCACCCGAACGGCATCGTGATCCATCCGGAGGCCACGGTGGGTGTCAATTGCCTGATCTTCCAGCAGGTCACCATCGGCGCGGGTGGCCGTGCCGGCTTTCCGCGCATCGGTGGTCACGTCGACATCGGGGCTGGAGCGAAGATCCTGGGCGGCGTGGTTATCGGGGATCACGCCCGCATCGGGGCCAATGCGGTCGTGGTGGACGACGTTCCGCCGGGGACGACCGCGGCGGGCATTCCTGCGCGCGTGCTGGAGCCGCGCCCATGAAGGTGGCCTATTTCATCAACCAGTACCCGAAGGTCAGCCACACCTTCATCCGCCGCGAGATCGCGGCGCTGGAAAGGATCGGCGTGGCCGTCGAGCGCATGGCCCTGCGCGGTTGGGATGCCGAGGTGACGGATCCCGAGGACGTCGCCGAACGTGGACGCACGCGCTACGTGCTGCAGGGCGGCGTGCGGTCGTTGGTGGTCGACGGCCTGGTCGACGCACTGCGCCGGCCGGCCGCCACCTGGCGCGGGCTCCGGCTGGCCTGGGCCATGTCGCGCCGTTCGGAGCGCCCGTTTCCGTTCCACCTGGCCTACCTGCTGGAAGCAAGCCGCGTGGTGCGCTGGCTGCGGGCATCGGGCATTCGCCACGTGCATGCCCATTTCGGCACCAACTCTGCCGAGGTGGCGATGCTCGCCCACGAACTTGGCGGCGCCAGCTACAGCTTCACGGCGCACGGCCCGGAGGAATTCGACAAGCCCGACGCGCTGGGCCTGGCCGCGAAGATCGCGCGGGCGGCCTTCGTCGTGGCGATCAGCTCGTTCGGCCGCAGCCAGCTGTGTCGATGGGTGCCGGGCGCGCAATGGGCCAGGATCGCCGTGGTGCATTGCGGACTCGAGTCGGATTTCTTCGTGGCCGCGCAGGAACTGCGCGCGGCGCCGGTCGCACGGCTCGTCTGCGTCGGGCGCCTCTGCGAGCAGAAGGGTCAGTTGCTGCTGGTGGCCGCCGCGGCGAAGCTGGCACGCGAGGGCATAGCCTTCGAGCTGGTGCTGGCCGGCGACGGCGAGATGCGCGCGGACATCGAGGCCGCGATCGCGGCCGGCGGCCTGGCGCACCGTGTCCGCATCACGGGCTGGATCAGCAGCGCGCAGGTGCGCGACGAACTGCTGGCGTCGCGGGCGCTCGTGCTGCCGAGCTTCGCGGAAGGCTTGCCCGTCGTCGTCATGGAGGCGATGGCACTGGGCCGCCCGGTGATCAGCACATTCATCGCCGGCATTCCCGAACTCGTCCGTGACGGCCGCGAAGGATGGCTGATCCCCGCCGGCGACGTCGATGGCCTGGCCACGGCGATCCGGGCGTGCCTCGACACCGATGCGGAGCGCCTGCTGGAAGTCGGGCGCGCCGCCCACGCGCGCGTCCTCGAACGACATCGGGTCGATGCGTCGGCGGCGCAGTTGAAGCAACTCTTCGCCACGGCGATCTCCGGGGAGGCCGCGTGACGCTCGTGGCGGATGCACTTCTCGTCGTCGCGTCGCTGCTGGTGCTGGTCGGCCTCGTCGCGGTGGGCGTGTTCGCGGCGCAGATCCTGGCGCATGCCTTCGGGGCGCATCGCGTGGACGACGCGGCGAGCGCGACTGCGGCATCGCGTCTCCCGCTCGTGGTGCTCGTTCCGGCGCACAACGAGGAAACCGGGATCGCGCGGACGCTCGTCGCGGCGCGTGCGCAACTCCGGCCGGGCGACCGGCTGCTGGTCGTTGCCGACAATTGTTCCGACGCGACCGCCGATGCGGCGCGCGCGGCGGGCGCCGAGGTCGTCGAACGTTCGAGCGAGCTGCGCGGCAAGGGCTACGCGCTCGCCCACGGCATCGACCACCTGCGTGCGGCGCCGCCGTCGGCCGTCGTGATCCTGGATGCCGACTGCGACCTGGCCCCGGGGGCGCTCGACGCCCTGATGCGCGACCTGTCGGCCACCGGGCGTCCCGTGCAGGCCTTGTACCTGATGCTGGCGCCGGCGGACGCCGGGCTCTCGCGCCGGCTGGCGCAATTCGCCTGGCGCGTGCGGAACTGGGCGCGGCCCGCGGGCTGGGGCCGCCTGGGCATGCCGTGCCAGTTGATGGGCACCGGCATGGCCTTCGGCTGGGACATGCTGCGCGATGCGCCCCTGGCCAACGCGTCCATCGTCGAGGACATGAAGCTGGGCATCGACCTGGCGCTGCGGGGCACGGCGCCGGTGTTCTGCGAGCGTGCGCTCGTGACCAGCTGGTTTCCCGAGACCGCGGCCGCTTCCGGTACCCAGCGGACGCGTTGGGAGCACGGCCACCTCGAGATGATCCTGCGCGAGGTGCCTACCCTGCTGCGGCTGGCTGCGGCTCGGCGCGACGAGCGCGTGCTCGGCCTCGCGCTCGATCTCGCGGTGCCTCCGCTCGCACTGTTGGCCGGCCTGCTCGCGATGACCTGGCTACTTGCCCTGGCCGCTTGGGCGCTTGGCGGCACCGCGCTGGTGCTGGCGCTGGCCTCGACATTGCTTGCGACCTTCCTGGTCGCGGTCTTGTGCGCCTGGCACGCGCGGGGGCGCGACCTGGTGCGCCTGCGCGAATTGCTCGCCGTGCCCTGGTACGTCGCGGTCAAGCTGCCGATCTATGTGCGCTTCATCGTGCGCCGACAGCGCGACTGGGTGCGTACCGATCGCAAGTGAGCGCGCTGTTCGGAACCGCTCCTGCACGGGCGCCGGAGCGGGTGCATGGACGGGCCACGGTCGGGCAGGTCGCTTGCCCCGCATGGCAAAATGACACTCGCTCGCAGCGGCTCCATCAGAGTCGCCGAGGCCACGCGATATACAGAAAGACGCGGTTACGATGATTCGACAACGGGCAGGTGTGACGGGTGAGGGCGGCGGCGGCGAGCCGCCTCGGCCGCCGCGCGTTCCCGCGCAACAGTCGCGATGGCCGCGCCAGCCCTTGCTCAATGTCTGGGCGGACGACCTGTCCATGGACGACCTGTTGCAGCAGATGGCCGACGGCGGCGGCGTCGTGTTCACGGTCAACCCGGATCATCTGTACCACTTGCAGTACAACCCGGAGTTCGTCCGCGCCTATCGGTCGGCCGACATCATCACGGTCGACAGCCACTACGTGCGCCTCGCGCTGCGGCTGCTCGGGCGTCCCGTCGTGAACCGGCTGCCGGGCTCGGACATCGTGCCGGCGTTCTGCGCACGCCATGGCGCCAATCCGGAGGTGCGCATCTTCCTGCTCGGCGCCCGTCCTGGGGTGGCGCAGAAGGCGGCCGCGTCCATGAACGCCAAGGCAGCCCGCGAACTCGTCGTCGGCGCGCACGGGCCGTCCATGGACTTCGTCAACGATCCGGCGGAGATCGATGCCGTGATCGACATGATCGTTGCCAGCGGGGCCAACGTGCTGCTCGTCGGCCTCGGCGCGCCGAAGCAGGAGATCTGGATCGCCAGCGTGCGCCATCGCTTGCCGACGGTGCGCGTCATGATGGGCATCGGCGCCACCATCGACTACGAGGCCGGCGCGATCAAGCGGGCCCCGGTCTGGCTGCGACGGCTGGGACTGGAGTGGTCATATCGCGTGTTCACCGAGCCGGGCCGCTACCTGATGCGGTATGTGCGCAGTTCGCGCTTCGTGTGGTGGATGGCGCTGGACCGGCTGGGCCGCTACAAGGATCCCTTCGACGCGACGGCGACGTCGGTGCCGCGCTAGACCAACAAGAACAGCTTGCCGGGCAAGCCAGGAAAGAGAGTCATGAAAATCAAGTCTTTGTCGCCGTGGTTGGCCCTGGGGCTCGTCGTCCTGAGCGGTAGCGCGCGCGCCGATCTCGAACCGTTCTCGTTCGGGGCCAGCGAGGCGATCAAGCACGACGACAACGTGACGCGAGGTCCGTCGAGCGAGCGCGAAGGCGATTGGATATCGACGACCGAGATCAGCGCGGCGCTCGATCAGGCCCTGGGCCGCCAGCGCCTCACGGCCAACGGCGCCTTCGACGTCAACCGCTACAAGGACCTGCACAGGCTCGATGCGAATACCTATTCGCTCGCGGGCGCGTTGAACTGGGAGACTGTCGGCGACCTGTCGGGCGCCGTGGGCGGCGATTCCGCGCGCCAGCAGTATGTCTACGGCCTCAACGGCGAAGTGCTGGGGCCGGACGGGGGAACCACCCGGAACCTGCAGACGACCAACCACCTCTTCGCGAACGCGCAACTGGGCGGCTTGGCGCGCTGGAAGATCTTTGCTGGCGCCGATGCCAACGAACGCAAGTATTCCAACCCGCTCTTCGAGGCCAACGAGGAGCGCCAATGGTCGGGCCACGCCGGCACGAGCTATTCGACCAGCCCGGACCTGTCCTTCGGGTTGCAGGGTCACGTCACGCACGGCGTCTACCCGAATCTCATCCTGGGCAGCAGCCACGACGACTTCGACCAGAAATCACTGGGCCTGACCACGAAGTGGCAGATCAGCGGAGTGAGCGGGCTCGACGCGGCGTTGGGGTATACGCGGGCCGACTACGCCGAGCAGCCGTCCAACCATTTCGTCAACGGATCGCTGAACTGGACGTGGTCTCCGCCGTCGCACTTCGTCGTGCTGGTCGGCCTGTCGCGCGACTCCTCCGCGGACACGGGGATCTCGGGCGCGATCACGGCCAATGACAGCTTGACGGGCCGCTCGATCAACAGCGTCGGGCACATCTCCGCCACGTACGAGCTGACCGCCAAGACGAGCCTCGTGGCGAACGCGCAGTACACCCAGCGCCACTACGAGAACGCGGTTTTCCAGGAGACGGTGCCGGGCATCCCGGTGACGATCAACGGCAGCAACCGCACGACGCTGTTCAGCCTGGCGGCGCATTTCATGCCGACGCGCACCACCGACCTGAACTGCAGCGTGGCGCACGAGGTCCGCCACTCCGACGCGTCGGTCGTCGTTCTGGCGCCCAGCTACATCGACAACACCGTGACCTGCACCGCTTCGATCAAGTTCGACTGAGCGGCCGTGTTCGCTGGAGCTGACGAAGCCATGAACTACCTCGCCGTCGTTGCCCTTTGCGGCGCGGGCACGGCGCCGAGCGCCGTGAGCCGCCTGGGCGTGGGTGTCGAAGCGGTGCTGCCGGCGTGGACCGCGCCGGCGCGCAGCGGCGGGCAGGCGACCGCGGCCGCGAAGGAGCGCCGATGAAAGTCCTGGTCACCGGCGCCGCCGGCTTCATCGGCATGCATGTCGTCCAGCGCCTGGCCGCGCGTGGCGACAGCGTGGTCGGCATCGACAACCTGAACGCGTACTATGACCCGTCGTTGAAGCGCGCGCGCCTGGCCGAGCTGGCCGGGCTGCCAGGCTTTCGCTTCGAGCCGCTGGACATCGTCGACGGCGCCGCGCTGGAGGCGCTGTTCGCGCGCGAGAAGTTCGACCGCGTCGTGCACCTGGCGGCGCAGGCCGGCGTGCGCTATTCGATCGACAACCCGCTGGCCTATGGCGACTCCAACCTGTCCGGCTTCCTGCACGTGCTCGAGGCCTGCCGCCACCACGCGGTCGGGCACCTCGTCTACGCCAGCAGCTCCAGCGTCTATGGCGGCAACGCCAAGATGCCGTTCTCGGAGGCCGACAGCGTCGACCATCCGGTGAGCCTCTACGCGGCGACCAAGAAGGCCAACGAGCTGATGGCGCACACGTACAGCCACCTGTACGGCATCCCGACGACCGGCCTGCGCTTCTTCACCGTCTACGGCCCGTGGGGCCGGCCGGACATGGCGTACTTCTCGTTCACGCGCGACATCCTGGCCGGCAAGCCGATCGATGTCTACAACGACGGCAAGATGATGCGCGACTTCACCTACATCGACGACATCGTCGACGGCGTCGTCGCCGTGCTCGACAAGCCCGCCACGCCCGACCCGGCCTTCGACCCGCTGAGGCCGCATCCCGGCCGCTCGCGCGCGCCCTACCGCGTGTTCAACATCGGCAACCAGGATCCGGTGCGGCTGGGCGATTTCATCGAGACGATCGAGCGCGCCCTCGGCGTCGAGGCCGTGAAGGTCTACAAGCCCATGCAGCCCGGCGACGTCGTGGCCACGCATGCGGACGTGTCGGCCTTGCGCGACTGGACGGGCGTCTCGCCGCGCACGCCCCTGAACGAGGGAATCGGGCGTTTCACCGAGTGGTTCAAGCGATACTACGGCCGCCCAGAAGGGTCGGAAACTGCCGCCTCGCGTCGAGGCGGGCAAGAAGGAAAGACATGATTCTCGTCACCGGCGGCGCCGGCTTCATCGGCAGCAACTTCGTCCTCGACTGGCTCGAGAACCACGACGAGCACGTCATCAACCTCGATGCGCTGACCTACGCGGGCAACCTCGCGAACCTGGAGCCGCTCAAGGGCGATCCGCGCCACGTGTTCCAGCACGGCGACATCGGCGACCGCCATCTCGTCGAGGCGATCCTGCGCAACCATCGTCCGCGCGCGATCGTCAACTTCGCGGCCGAGAGCCATGTCGACCGTTCGATCCTCGGGCCGGGCGCGTTCCTCAAGACCAACATCGAGGGCACGTTCAACCTGCTCGAGGCGGCGCGCGGCTACCACGCGGCGCTCGAGGGCGACGACAAGTCGTCTTTCCGTTTCCTGCACGTCAGCACCGACGAGGTCTACGGCTCGTTGACGCCCGACGCCGCGCCGTTCACCGAGACGCACGCCTACGAGCCGAACAGCCCGTACTCGGCGAGCAAGGCCGCCAGCGACCACCTGGTGCGCGCCTGGCACCACACCTACGGCCTGCCCACGCTGACGACGAACTGCTCGAACAACTACGGCCCGCTGCACTTCCCCGAGAAGCTGATCCCGCTGGTGATCGTCAACGCGCTGGCGGGCAAGTCGCTGCCGGTCTACGGCGACGGCCTCAACGTGCGCGACTGGCTCTACGTGAAGGATCACTGCTCGGCGATCCGCACGGTGCTGGCCGAGGGCCGCGTCGGCGAGACCTACAACGTCGGCGGCGAGAACGAGAAGACCAACATCGAGATCGTGCGCGGCATCTGCGGCCTGCTCGACGAGCTGCGCCCCGACCCCGCCGGCCCGCGCGAGCGCCTGATCACGTTCGTCAAGGACCGGCCGGGCCATGACCGCCGCTACGCGATCGACGCCAGCAAGCTTGCCGAAGAACTGGGCTGGCGTCCGAAGGAAACCTTCGAGACGGGCCTGCGCAAGACCGTCGAGTGGTACCTCGCGAACAGCGAATGGGTGCAGGGCGTGCAGAGCGGCGCCTATCGCGACTGGGTCAGCACCCAGTACGCGAAGGCCTGAAGCTCATGAAGATCCTGCTGCTCGGTTGCGACGGCCAGGTGGGCTGGGAGCTGCAGCGCTCGCTGCAGCCGCTCGGCGAGGTGCTCGCGCTCGATTTCCAGAGCCGCGACTACGCCGCCGACTTCTCCAGGCCGGACACGCTCGCCGCGACCGTGGACGCGGTCAAGCCCGACCTGATCGTCAACGCGGCCGCGCACACGGCCGTCGACAAGGCGGAGTCCGAGCCGGCATTGGCGCAGGCGATCAACGCCGACGCGCCCGGCGTGCTCGCGCGCCGCGCGGCGGCGTGCGGCGCCTGGCTCGTGCACTACAGCACCGACTATGTCTTCGACGGCTCGGGCGACCAGCCGCGCGGCGAGGACGCGCCCACGGGCCCGCTGTCGGTCTACGGCCGCACCAAGCTCGATGGCGAGGAGCAGATCCGCGCCAGCGGCTGCAAGCACCTGATCCTGCGCACCAGCTGGGTCTACGCGGCGCGCGGCGGCAACTTCGCCAGGACGATGCTGCGCCTGGCCGCGACCAGGACGGAGCTCAACGTCATCGACGACCAGATCGGTGCACCCACCGGCGCCGATCTCCTGGCCGACCTCACCGCGTTGATGGCGCGCGCCGTGCGCACGCAGCCCGAGCTGGCCGGCACCTACCACGCCGTCGCGGCCGGCGCGACGAGCTGGCACGGCTATGCGCGCCTCGTGATCGAGACGGCACGCGCCCGCGGCGTGCCGCTGACGCTGCCCGCCGATGCGCTGCGGCCCATCCCCACCAGCGCGTATCCGACGCCCGCACCGCGGCCGTTGAACTCGCGCCTCGACACGCGCAAGCTGCGCGAACGCTTCGGCGTGCACCTGCCGGACTGGGAGTCCGGCGTGCGCCGGCTGCTCGCCGAGATCCTCCCCGCCTGACACGCAAGGAATCCTCTTGAACCGCAAAGGCATCATCCTCGCCGGAGGCTCCGGCACCCGGTTGCATCCGGCCACGCTCGCGATCAGCAAGCAGCTGATCCCGGTGTACGACAAGCCGATGATCTACTACCCGCTCAGCGTGCTGCTGCTGGCGGGCATCCGCGAGATCCTGATCATCAGCACGCCGCAGGACACGCCGCGCTTCGAGCAGTTGCTGGGCGACGGCAAGCGCTGGGGCCTCGACCTGCAGTACGCGGTGCAGGACAGCCCGGACGGCCTCGCGCAGGCCTTCCTGATCGGCGAGAAGTTCCTCGGCGACGCGCCGAGCGTGCTCGTGCTGGGCGACAACATCTTCTACGGCCATGACCTGGGCGGCCGCCTCGAGACCGCTTCGGCCAACCTCGATTGCGCGACCGTCTTCGCCTACCCGGTGACCGATCCCGAGCGCTACGGCGTGGTCGAATTCGACGCCGCCGGCAAGGCGATCAGCCTGGAGGAAAAGCCGGCCAAGCCGAAGAGCCGCTACGCCGTCACCGGCCTCTATTTCTACGACACCGACGTCGTCAGGCACGCGAAGGCGCTCAAGCCGAGCGCCCGCGGCGAGCTCGAGATCACCGACCTGAACCGCGTCTATCTCGAGGCCGGCAAGCTGGACGTGCAGATCCTGGGCCGCGGCGACGCCTGGCTCGACACCGGCACGCACGACTCGCTGCTCGAGGCGAGCCAGTTCGTCCACACGCTGGAAAAGCGCCAGGGCCTGAAGGCCTGCTGCCCGGAGGAGATCTGCTGGCGCCAGAAGTGGATCTCCGACGCCGAACTGGCCGCGCTGGCGGCGCCGCTGGCCAAGAGCGGCTACGGTCAGTACCTGCAGCGCCTGCTGGCTGAACGAGTGTTCTGACGCAATGACGACCTGACTCGCTGCCGCTCCCCGCCCCCGAGGGGCTCAAGCCGGCTTGCTCCGGGCGGCCGCGCGCGCGCCGGCTTCAAAGTTCGAGAACACCTGACATGGAAATCGAAACCACCGCGATCGACGGCGTCCTGGTGCTGCAGCCCAAGGTGTTCGGCGATGCCCGCGGCTTCTTCCTGGAGAGCTTCAACCAGAACGCGTTCGACGCCGCCGTCGGCCGGCACGTCGAGTTCGTGCAGGACAACCATTCGCGCTCGGCGCGCGGCGTGCTGCGCGGGCTGCATTTCCAGAAGGGCCCGAAGGCGCAGGGCAAGCTGGTGCGCGTGACCGCGGGCGCGGTCTTCGACGTGGCCGTCGACATCCGCCGCGACAGCCCGACCTTCGGTCGCTGGGTGGGCGTCGAGCTCAGCGGCGAGAACCATCGCCAGCTGTGGATCCCGGCCGGACTCGCGCATGGCTTCCTGGTGCTCAGCGAGACCGCCGACTTCCTCTACAAGACCACCGAGTTCTATTCCCCGACGGACGAAGGCGCGGTGCGCTGGGACGACCCGGACGTGGGCATCGCCTGGCCGGATCTGGGCGAGGCACCCCGGCTTTCCGCCAAGGATGCCACGGCCGGGCGGCTCAGCGAGCTTCCCTAGGACGGGGTTTCGGCCTACAAGTACGGCGCGGCCGAGCTGCGAGAATCGGCCCAGGAGTGTCACGATCGCGCTGTAGCGTGACGTGCTGAATTCGACGGCTTCTCCGGTCGCCTTGCCTGAGCCGACCCGAGCCGGACCCTTTTCTGATCGAAGGAACTGCAATGGCGAAAGCCATGATTCTTGCTGCCGGCCAAGGCACGCGCGTCAGGCCACTGACCAAGTACATGCCCAAGCCGATGATCCCGATCCTGGGCAAGCCGGTACTGGAGTACCTGATCGAGCATCTCGCGCGCTATGGCGTGAAGGAGATCATGATCAACGTGGCCTATTCGCACTGGAAGATCGAGAGCTATTTCGGCAACGGCAGCCGCTGGGGCGTCGAGATCGGCTACTCGTTCGAAGGCAAGCGCGACCACGGCGAGATCGTGCCGAACCCCAAGGGCTCGGCGGGCGGCATGCGCAAGATCCAGGATCACAGCGGCTTCTTCGACGACACCACCATCGTGCTGTGCGGCGACGCGATCATCGATCTCGACATCGGCGCCGCGCTGCACGAGCACGCGAGCAAGAAGGCGCTGGCCAGCGTCGTCACGCTGGAAGTGCCGCTGGAGGAAGTGAAGAACTACGGCGTGGTCGTCAGCGACGCGGACGGCCGCATCACGGAGTTCCAGGAGAAGCCGGCACCGGAGAAGGCCAAGTCGCGCATGGCCAGCACGGGCATCTACATCTTCGAGCCGGCCGTGCTCGATCTGATCCCGTCCGGCCAGGTGTTCGACATCGGCGGCCAGCTGTTCCCGCTGCTGGCCGAGAAGGGCCTGCCGTTCTATTCGCAGAGCCGCTGGTTCAACTGGATCGACATCGGGCGCGTCACCGACTACTGGGCGGTCTGCCAGCGCGTGCTGCGCGGCGAGGTGGCCCAGATGGACATGCCGGGCACCGAAGTGCGCCCTGGCGTCTGGGTGGGCCTGAACACCAGCATCGACTTCGACAAGGTCGACGTCACCGGACCGGTCTACATCGGCTCGTCGAGCGAGATCGAGCCCGGCGCGACGATCGTCGGGCCGGCCTGGCTGGGCAACGGCTGCGTGTTGCGCGGGGGCAGCAAGCTGATCCGCAGCATCCTGTTCGACTACACGCGCCTGTCCGAAGGCGAGACGCTCGAAGATATGATCGTGTCGCCGAACTATTGCGTCGACCGGCACGGCAACACCACGTACCCCGGCGACGAAGGCACCGTCCTGCGCTGGGGCGACGCGCGCGCCTGATTCGCCGCAAGGCGGCCGTCGCGACACCCGGGCGCGTGTCGCGAGGTTTCATTCTTTTCCGAAAGCGTCCCATGGCAGCGTCCATCTCCATTCAACCCGTCGTCATGGCCGGAGGCAGCGGTACGCGCCTCTGGCCGTTGTCGCGTGCCGGCTTTCCCAAGCAATTCCTGTCGCTGGGCGCTGACGACAGCCTGTTCCAGCAGGCCGTCGCGCGCCTGATCGGCCTGGGCGGCGCAGACATCGCCGTCAAGGCGCCGCTGATCGTCGGCAACGCCGAACACCGCTTCCTGGCACTCGAGCAGCTGCGCGAGAAGGGCGTCGAGCCGGCGGCCGTGATCCTGGAGCCGATCGGCCGCAACACCGCGCCCGCGCTGACGCTGGCCGCGCTGGCGGCGTGCGAGGGCGGTGCAGATCCGGTGCTGGTGGTGTCGCCGGCCGACCAGACCGTCACCGACCAGGCCGCGTTCACCGCGGCGCTGCAGAAGGCGGTGCGCGGCGCCGCCGACGGCGCCATCGTGATCCTGGGCATCACGCCCACCAGCCCCGAGACGGCCTACGGCTACATCCGCAGCACCACGGGCGAGGGCCTGCAGAAGGTCGCCCAGTTCGTCGAGAAGCCCGACGCGGCGACCGCGGCGCGCTACCTGGCCGAGGGCGGCTACACCTGGAACTCCGGCATGTTCGTGCTGCGCGCGTCCGTGTGGCTGAAGGCGCTGGAGCAGTTCCGCCCCGACATCCTCGCCGCCACGCAAGCCGCCTGGAGCGGCCGCACGCCCGACGAGCGCTTCATCCGTCCGACGCGCGAGGCGTTCCTGGCCGTGCCGTCGGAGTCGGTCGACTACGCCGTCATGGAGCGCTGCCCGGGCAGCGCGTTCGACATCCGCATGGTGCCGCTGGACGCCGGCTGGAACGACCTCGGCGCGTGGGACGCCGTCTGGCAGGTCGCCGCCAAGGATGCGGACGGCAATTCGGGCGTCGGCGACGTGATGTTCGAGGGCAGCCGCAACACGCTGGTGCACGCCAGCGGGCGCCTCGTGACGGCGCTGGGCCTCGACAACGTCGTGATCGTCGAGACCGCCGACGCCGTGCTCGTGGCCGACCGCGAGCGCAGCCAGGACGTCAAGAAGCTGGTGAGCCGCCTCGACAAGGACAAGCGCACCGAACACGCGCTGCATCGCAAGGTGCATCGCCCCTGGGGCTGGTACGACAGCGTGGACGCCGGCCCGCGCTTCCAGGTCAAGCGCATCATGGTCAATCCGGGCGCGACGCTGAGCCTGCAGATGCACCATCATCGCGCCGAGCACTGGATCGTCGTGCAGGGCACGGCGGAAGTGACCTGCGGCGACCGCAAGATGATCCTCACCGAGAACCAGAGCACCTACATCCCGCTCGGCGAAACCCATCGGCTCGCGAACCCCGGCAAGCTGCCGCTCGAGATCATCGAGGTGCAGTCCGGCTCGTACCTCGGCGAGGACGACATCGTCCGCTTCGAGGATACATATGGCCGTACCAGCTGAGATGGCGCGAACCTTGCGTGCCCCTCCCGGCACCTCGCCCGGGTGCTTTGTAGCCTGACATGTTCGAAGAGCGCAGCGTCCGCAAGCAGTTCCTGAGCGCCCCGCCGTCGATCGGGAGCACGATCGCGTCCCTGCTCGAGCCGCTGGTGGCCGCGGGCATGCTGGGCCTGTTCCACGAGATCTATGGCTACCGCATGGACGGCGTCGCGATGGCGCTGGCCATCCTGCTGCTGGTGCTGATGTTCCCCGGCGTGAACCGGTTCGGACGGACGGGCGTCGGCGTGGGCATCGACATCATCCTGTCGTGGGCGTGGGTGCTCAGCGTGCTGGCGTTGCTGGGCTACGCCACCAACAGCCTGCAGTCGTTCGACACCGACATGCTGATCGCCTGGGGCATCGCCGTGCCGCTGGTGCAATGGGCGCTGGTGGCCATCGGCACCGCGATCCAGCGTCACCTGGCCTCGCTGCCGGACGCGCGTCGCCCGGCGGTGGTCATCGGCGCGGGGCGCATGGGCATGCGCGTCGCGCAGATGCTGCGCCAGCGCCAGTCGTTCGGCCACGACCTGCTGGGCTTCTTCGACGACCGCTCCGCCGACCGCGTGAACCTGCCCGAGGATGCCGTGCTGGTGGGCGCGCTCAAGCAGTTGCCCGAGTTCATCGAGACGCACGGCGTCAAGGACGTGTTCATCACGCTGCCGCTGACCTCGCAGCCGCGCATCCAGTCGCTGCTCGAGTCGCTGCAGAACACCACCGCGTCGATCCACTTCGTGCCCGACATCTTCGGCGTCGCCGTCATCCAGGGCCGCCTCGAGGACATGGGCGGCGTGCCGGTCGTGGGCCTGATGGTGGCGCCGTTCACCGGCATCAACGGCTTCGTCAAGCGCTCGAGCGACATCGTGCTGTCGGCGCTGATCCTGCTGCTGATCTCGCCGATCCTCGTGTTGCTGGCCATCGGCGTGAAGCTGAGTTCGCCGGGGCCGGTGATCTTCCGCCAGCGCCGGACCGGCCTCGACGGCGAGATCATCGAGGTCTACAAGTTCCGCTCGATGCGCACCACCGACAACGGGCCGGTCGTCAAGCAGGCCACGCGCGACGATCCGCGCATCACGCCGTTCGGCGCCTTCATCCGCAAGACCTCGCTCGACGAGCTGCCGCAGTTCGTCAACGTGCTGCAGGGGCGCATGAGCATCGTCGGTCCCCGCCCGCATGCGGTGGCGCACAACGAGCAGTACCGCAAGCTCGTGAAGGCCTACATGGCGCGACACAAGGTCAAGCCGGGCATCACCGGGTGGGCGCAGGTCAACGGCCTGCGCGGCGAGACGGACACCCTGGACAAGATGGCGGCGCGCATCGAGTACGACCTCGAGTACCTGCGCAACTGGACGCTGGGGCTGGACCTGCTGATCATCGCGAGGACGGTCAAGCTGGTGTTCCTGGATCGCAGCGCCTACTGAGCGCCCGTTGCCCGGCGGCGCCTGCGGGAATGGGCTTCGCGATAACATTTTCCAGGCCGTGACGCGTGCTTTCGCGCCACGCTTCCGAGTTCCGCCGCGGCGCGCGGCCAGCTGCTAGAACCTTCTCATGACGACCACTGTCGACGCCGAACCATCCGCCCTGGCTCCTGGCGCCGCCAAGCCTGCGGCCTCAGTGGCGCTGCCTGTCGGCGTGGCCGTCGCGGCCACGTTCACGGCTGAAGGACTGGAGGCGCCGCTCGCGCTCATGCTCGAGTCAGCCGGCCTGCAAGGCGAACTGGTCTTCGCGCCCTACCACCAGCTGTTCCAGGAGCTGCTGACGCCCACGAGCGTGCTGTCGCGCAACGCCGCGGCCAAGGGCATCGGCGTCGTGCTGTTGCGACTCGAGGACTACGTGCGCGACGCCGAGGAGGGCACCGACCTGCCGGCGGTCGTGGCCCGCGTTGCCGGCGAGCTGGCCGACGCGTTCCGGCAGTTCGTGCAACGGGCCGTGCAGCCCCTGCTGGTGTTCGTGCTGCGCGCGTCGCCGGCAGTCGCCCCCCCGCTGGCCGCGACGGTCAACGCCTGCTCGGGCGAGCTCGCGGCGCTCCTCGAAACACTGCCCAACACGGCCGTGTTCAGCGAGCAGCCCGTCGACGCGCTGTGTCCGACGACGCGCCACGACGCCGTCGCCGACAAACTCGCGCACATCCCGTTCACGGACGACTGGTTCGGCGCGCTGGCCATCGTCGTTGCGCGCCAGATCCACATGCGCAAGATCGCCGCGCACAAGGTGCTGGTGCTCGACTGCGACAACACGATCTGGCGCGGCGTGGTCGGGGAGGACGGCGTCGCGAACATCGGGCTGGATGCCGGCTTCCTGGCCGTGCAGGACTTCGCGGTCGAAGCGGAGAGCAAGGGCATCCTCGTGTGCCTGGCCAGCAAGAACGCCGAGGAGGACGTCCTGCGCGTGTTCGACGAGCGGCCCGACATGCACCTCGCGCGTCGCCACGTGGTGGCGCACCGGATCAACTGGGAGCTGAAGTCTGCCAACCTGCGGGCGTTGGCGCGCGAACTCAATCTCGGGCTCGATTCGTTCGTGTTCCTGGACGACAACCCGATCGAATGTGGGCTGATGCAGGAGATGCTGCCCGAGGTCGTCACGCTGCAACTGGCCTCGCCCGAGAGCGCCGCGAGCCTGCTCGCCAACCTCTGGACCTTCGACAAGGCCGCGGTGACCGCGGAAGACCAGCGCCGCACCGAGATGTACCGGCAGAACGCCGAGCGCGAGCAGCTCGAATCATCGACGAGCGACATCGGCGCCTTCCTCGCGTCACTGGAGCTGAACATCGCCATCGGTGCGCCGGCCGAGGACGACTGGCCGCGCGTCTCGCAGCTGACCCACCGCACCAACCAGTTCAACTTCACCACGCGCCGCCGCAGCGAGCCCGAGATGCGGGCGCTGGGCGGCACCGCCACGGTGCACGCGGTGCGCGTGAGTGACCGATTCGGCGACTATGGCCTCGTCGGCGTGGTCGTGGCCGTCGAGACGGCGGACGCCATCGAGGTCGACACGCTGTTGCTGAGCTGCCGCGTGCTTGGCCGTGGAGTCGAGCACGCGATGCTCGCCGGGCTCGGCCGACTCGCCCAGGCGCGTGGCAAGCCGACCGTGCGCCTGCGCCTGATCCGCACGCCCAAGAACGAACCGGCGCTGGCCTTCGCGGACGCCGTGGTCGGCACGTTCCGGCGCGAGGTCGAGGACGGCGTCGTCTATGACGTGCCGGCGGAGTTCGCCGGCGCGATCGCGCACAAGGCCGGAGAGGATGCCCCCGAGGTCATCGCCGCTCGCAAGGCCGATGCCGCCAAGGCGCCCAAGGCCGCGGCGCCCGCGCTGCTCGGACGATCGGCCCGCTACGCGCGCCTGGCCACGGAGCTGACGACCGGTCCTGCCGTCATGCAGGCGTTGCGTGCGGTCAAGCGTGCGGTGCGTGCGCCCGCGGGCGCCGACGCGCAACCGCGCTCCGCCACGGAACGCGCGCTCGTCGTGCTGTGGGAGGAGTTGCTGGGCGCATCGGGCATCGGCATCGACGACGACTTCTTCGCACTCGGCGGCACGTCGCTGCTGGCCGCGCGCATGATCGCCGAGCTGGCGCATCGCCGCGGCGTCGCATTGCCGCTGACCACGATCGTCGAGTCGCCAACCATCCGCCTGTTCGGGCAGCGCGCCGACCAGGGCGAGGCCGCGCAGGCGAACGGTCTCGTGACGCTGCGCAAGGCCGGCGAGCGCCGACTGTTCCTCGTGCACGACGGCGATGGCGAGACGCTGCTCTATCGCAACCTCGCGCGCCGCTTGCCCGCGGCGATCAGCGTCTACGGCATCCAGCCGGAGCGCCGCGCGCGCATTCCGCTGGCGCACCTGTCCATCGAGGAAATGGCCACGGCGTACCTCAAGATCGTTCGCGCCGAGCAACCCGAGGGACCTTATCTGCTGGGCGGCATGTGCGCGGGGGGGCTGATCGCGTTCGAGATGGCGCGGCAGTTGCAGGCCGAGGGCGCCGTCGTCGAGCGCGTGCTGATGATGGACTCGGCCACCCCGCATGCGGAGCGGGCGGCGAGCATGGTCGCGCAGCGGTCGTCGCGCCTGCGCGAGGCGCTGGCGGCCGCGCGCGCGGGCCGGGGCGCGGTCGCCGGAGCGGTCGCTTCGCTGGGCGTGATTGCGCGCAAGGTGCGGGGCACGCTGACCTACGAGATGGCCAAGCGCCGCGAGCAGGCGCGCGATCGCCGCAGCCTCGAGACGCTGCGGCGCGTGCTGACCGAAGGCGGCGAATGGCCGGCCGACGAGCCCAGCCTCGATTTCCGCGCCATCTACAACCATGCGGAGCATGCATACCGGCCGACACCGTCCACCGTGCCGGGCCTGCTCGTGCGCGCCACGCAAGGCACGGGCGACGACATTCCCTATGCGCAGGTCTTCAAGGATCCGACGCTGGGATGGGCGCCCATCGTCAGCGACCTGGTGGTCGTGGACGTCGAAGGTGGTCACGCCAGCATGCTGCAGGAGCCGCAGGCCGCGTCGCTGGTCGATGCGATCCTGCCGCATGTCGTCGGGCCCGCCGCGCGGGTGGGCGCATGAGTGCGAAGAGCGCCCGCACGGTCGGCATCGCGATCGTCAGCTACAAGTCGGCGGCGCTGACGGTCGACTGCCTGCGTTCGATCGCCGCGGAGCGCGCTAAGTCGTCGCTGCGCATCCGCTGCGTCGTGATCGACAACGCCTCCGGCGATGGCCCGTACGTCTCGGACGCCGTCGTCGCGAACGGTTGGCAGGACTGGGCGCGCGTGGTCGTGGCGCCGCGCAACGGCGGCTTCGCGTACGGCAACAACCTGGGCCTGGCCGAACTCGAGCGGGACGGTCCCGTCGACTTCTTGCACCTGCTGAATCCGGACACCGTGCTCCATCCGGGCGCGATCGACGCCCTGGTCGCGTTTCTCGACGCGCACCCCCGTGCCGGCATCGCGGGCGGCGTGTTCGAGAACGGCGACGGCAGCGAGTGGGCCATCGCGTTTCGCTTCCCGTCGCTGGTCAGCGAGCTGGAAGGCGGCGTGCAGCTCGCCGCCGTCTCTCGACTGCTGGCGCGATGGCAAGTGGCCATGCCGATGGGCAACGTGGCGCGCGAGGTCGACTGGGTCTCCGGCGCGTCGATGCTGATGCGCCGCGAGCTCCTGTCTGCGACCGGCGCCATGGACGAAGGCTTCTTCCTGTACTTCGAGGAGACCGAGCTCTGCTTTCGCGCCAAGCGCGCCGGTTACGAGGTCTGGTACACGCCCGACAGCCGCGTGACCCACATCGCGGGCCAGAGCACCAAGGTCACCGAACGCTTCGTCGCCCCGCGTCGCCTGCCGACGTACTGGTTCGAGTCAAGGCGCCGCTACTTCGCGCTGACGCGCGGCGTTGGCTACGCGATGATGGCCGACTTGGTGGCGCTCGTCGCGGGGACGATCGGCACGCTCAAGCGCCTGCTCACCGGTCGAAGGGAGCAGGGCGTGCCGGCCTTCCTGCGCGACCTGCTCGCGAACAGCCTGCTGATGAGACGCAACCGGGTCGCCTGGAACGCGGCGTCCACGCAAGCCGCTGAGAAGCCGGACGCCTGACGCCGGGATGACGGCGACTCATGTCACTGGAGCAAATGTCCGGTAGCGTGCGACCAGCCGGGCGCAGTCGGGCGGCACCAACGCAGTCACGGCACCGTGCCAACCCGCCGGCAGGGCGAGCGCCTGCCAGAGCAGCGCAAGGCCGGGCTCCAGCGCGAATGACGCCGGCAGCACCACGCGGCCCGAGCCCTCGGCGATCGTCGGCGACAGGTCGACCTCGTGCGGCGGGATCGCGAATCCCTGGCCGATGGCCTTGAGTGCAGCTTCCTTGCCGGTCCAAAGGCGAGCGAGCACATCGACCGGCGGCATCGAGCCGGCGTTCGCTTGCCACCATGCCCGCTCGAGCGGCGAGCAGAGCGTGTCCGACAGCACATCGGCGCATTCGAACGAGGATCGATGCTCGAGATCGATCCCGACCTGGATGGCGTCGTGGATCGCGATGGCGGCCAGGCCGCCGGCGTGCGTCACGTTGAAGCAGCAACGAGGCGTCCCGTCGATGAAGGGCTTGCCTCCTTGTGCGGAAAGTGCAATCCGGGCCGGCGCCATGCCCAGTCGTTGACCCAGGATTTGCCGCAACGCCATCCGTGTCGACGCGAACTCGTGGGCCGCCGCCGGCGAGATGAAGCTGCGCAGGCGCGTCCATTCGGCGGGGCTCAGCAGCGTCATATCCGGCGCCGTCGCCGCAGCGCCCGTCAGGTCGATCAGCCAGACGTCGATCGTGCAGTCCATGGCAGAGCGGGCGACGCGACGCGCGCGGCGCGATCAGGCGCCCAGCAGCCCGCGCTCGACGAGCGAGCGGCGAAAGCTGTCGATCACCGCGGCTTCGGTGCAGTGCGCGCGTGCGAAGGCCTGTCCACGCTGGCCCAGTCGCGCCTTGCGCGCACCGTCCGCGACCAGGCTGTCGATCGCCTTCGCGAGTTCCTCGGGCTGGCCCTGCGGCGTGACGACGGCGGTGTCGTCTTGGCGCAGATAGTCGTCGAGCCCGCGGCAATCGGTCGACACCGTCGGCACGCCCAGGTGCAGCGCGGCGACTGCCGTCACGTGGCCGCAGCGGGCCTGGACATCGTTCATGGGCAGCACCATCAGCTCGCTGTGCTGCAGGAGCTGCATCGCCCGGGCGTAGGGGATGTTGACGTGCATCTCGACGTTGTCCGGCATGCGGATGCCGCGCACGCTGGCGGGCGTCGCGACGATCGCCAGGCGCAGGTGCGGCAGGCGCCGCATCGCTTCGGCCAGCGTCGCGTAGTCGCGAGCCTGGCTACCCAGGGCGCACACGTACGGCGCGTCGATCAGACGCGCGTTGTCGGCCTCCACGGCGGGCGGCCGAACGCCCCAGTGCTGGAACGCGATGCGTGAGACCGGGATGTCGAAGTAGTCCGCGTAGAGCTCGCGTTCCCACTGGGACGACACCACGAACCGGGTGACGTTGCGGAACGCGCGGGCCATGGCGTGTCTTTCGAGCCTCGTCGGCAGCTCGGTGTAGTTGAATGAGTACACGTCGTGCGCGTCGAGCGCGCCGCCGCCGAACCAGCCCCAGTACGTTGCGGGCCGCGGCCCGTGGCTGACGAGGATGTTCGGGCCGCGATGGCTGGCGAGAAGCCGGCGTGCCTCGACCGTCGCGCGCCAGCGCGTCTCCCGCGTGCCACCGAGCGGCCAGCGGCGCGGCATGGCCTGGGCCGACACATGATGCCAGTCGGGCAGGTCGACGCGAAACGGCTCGCGCAGCCATTGCCAGTCCTTCGGCAGCTCGCTGAGGTTGACGAGTCGCGGGGCGCGGGATGCGCTCGTGGCGATGCTCATGCTTCTCCGGCGGCGAGCGCGTGCTCGTAGATCTCGAACACGGCGCGGACCTTGCGGTCCCAGTCGAAATCGGACTCGATTCGCAGGCGCGCGGCCTGTCCCATGCGCTCGCGCAGTTCGGGCGACGAGGCCAGGACGCCCATGGCTTCGGCCAGGCCGGCGATCAAGCCCTCGCGGGACGTGGGCGGAACCAGGAAACCGGTGTTGTTGTCGAGGTAGTCCAGCGGGCCGCCCCACGCCGTCGCGACCACGGGCAGGCCGCACGACATCGCCTCCAGCACGACGGCGCCGCCGCACTCGCTGAGGCTGGGCAGCACCAGTGCGTGGCTGACACGCAATTGCGCCGCGCAATCCGCCTGGGATTGCCAGCCGGCGAAGAAGACGCGGTCGGTCTCGCGAATCGACGTGCCGTTCATGTCAAGCTGATCGGACAGCCTTCGAAGATCCGGCCCACAGGGGCCGTCGCCGAGGATCGTCAGGCTCATCGGCGAGTGCTTCCGAGCGCGATCGAAGGCGAGCAGCAGCAGGTCGACGGCCTTCCAGTCGACAAGCCGTCCCATGAACACGAAATGCGTGGCCGCCGCCGCGGGCTCTGCGGACGTCTTGAAGCTCGGACGCTGCCACAACGCCAGGTCCACGCCGTTCTCGACGACGACGAAGGCCGACTGCTGGAGCCTGGTGGGAAGCGCCGCGCGCGTGCGTTCGTTCGCGACCAGGATGGCCGCCGCCTGGGACTTGCCCGGGAAGACGACGTTGAGCAGGTCGCCGAAGCGCCTGGCGACGCGTTCCACGTGGCGCTTCCAGCCGGCGCTCGGGGTCTGGAACGCGGGCGGATAGTGCATGTTTCCGTTCAACGGTCCGATCACCACGGGGGCGCCGAGCCGGTGCATCAGCGAGGGCTCCCGAGGCGAGACGGGCATGGGCTGGTGCACCACGTCGATGCCGAACTGCCGGACAAGACGCCTTGCCAGGCGCCGCTGCAGCACCTGCGTGATGGCTCGCGACAGGAAGCCGGTCGTGAAATAGGAGATGCGCGCGGGCATCAACTTGCTCACCCGCCACAGCAGCTTGTGCGCCGCGTTGTCGCGGATGAAATAGACGCGGTCGAAGTCGTCCCCCAAGGCCTCCCGCAACTCGCCCCGTACCCGGTCGTGCGTGATCATGCGCACGTCGACGCCCATCTTTCGCATGACGCGGAAGTAGTGCAGGGGCAGCGCCGCCTCGCCGCCGAAGCGCGCCGACGCGTGTTCGGCCACGATCAACACCTTGCGGTGGCTCCAGCGCTCGGACGGTGATGAGAGTTGCTCCGACGAGGAGCCAATGGTTGCCGACAAGGGAAGTCCTTCAGCGATCGACGACGCCCTGGGTATCGAGCAACGACAGCGACCGGTGGAGCGGGTTGCGGGGCATCTTATCCTTCCGTTCGCCAGCGGCGCGTGCTCAATCGATCAGACCAATCGCCTTCAGCTTCGCGATCACGGTGTCCGCCGCTTCTTCCGCGCTCACCTCACTCGTGTTGACCACGATCTCGGGCGCCGCCGGTGCCTCGTAGGGTGAACTGATGCCGGTGAAATTCGCGATCTCGCCGCGGCGGGCCTTCTTGTAAAGGCCCTTCACATCGCGCTCCTCGGCTACAGCGAGCGGCGTGTTCACGTGGATCTCGATGAACTCGCCGTCGGCCATCTGGCCGCGCGCCATCGCGCGTTCGGAGCGGAACGGCGAGATGAACGCCGTCATCACGATCAGCCCGGCGTCCACCATCAGGCGCGCCACTTCGGCCACGCGGCGGATGTTCTCGACGCGGTCGGCCTCGGTGAAGCCCAGGTCCTTGTTGAGGCCGTGGCGCACGTTGTCGCCATCGAGCAGATAGGTGTGGCGGCCCATCGCGGCGAGCTTCTTCTCGACCAGATTGGCGATGGTGGACTTGCCGGCGCCCGACAGGCCCGTGAACCACAGCACCGCCGGCCGCTGGCGCTTGAGCTCGGAGCGCAGCGCCTTGTCGACGTCCACGTGCTGCGGGCGCAGGTTGTGCGAGCGGCGCAGCGCGAAGTTGAGCATGCCGGCGCCGACCGTGTTGTTGGTCATGCGGTTGATCAGGATGAAGCCGCCGGTGTCGCGGTTGACCTTGTAGGCGTCGAACGCGATCTGGCGGTCGAGCGCGAGGTTGACGACGCCGATCTCGTTGACGCCCAGCTGCTTGGCCGCCAGGTGCTCCATCGTGTTGACGTTGACCTTGTACTTCGGCTCGGTGATCGACGCCGTGACGGTCTGCGCGCCGATCTTCATCAGGTACGGGCGGCCCGGCAGCATCGGCTCGTCGGTCATCCACACCAGCGAGGCCTCGAACTGGTCGGCCACCTCGGCCGGCGCCTCGGCCAGCGACAGCACGTCGCCGCGCGAGATGTCGATCTCGTCTTCCAGCGTCAGCGTGATCGATTGCCCGGCCACGGCCACGGCCAGGTCGCCGTTGAACGTGACGATGCGCGCGACCTTGCTTTCCTTGCCCGACGGCTGCGCGACGATGCGGTCGCCCGGCTTGACCGTGCCGCTCGTGACGACGCCGGCGAAGCCGCGGAAATCGAGGTTGGGCCGGTTGACCCACTGCACCGGCATGCGGAAGGCCTCCTTCTGCAACCGCGTGTCGTCGACCTCGCAGGTCTCGAGAAAACCCATCAGCGTCGAGCCGCGGTACCACGGCGTCTTGTCGCTGGCCACCAGCATGTTGTCGCCCTTGAGGCCTGACAGCGGGATGGAGGTGATGTCGAGCAGTCCGATCTGGCGTGCGAACGCGCGGTACTCCTCGTCGATCCGGTCGAACACCTTCTGCGAGTAGTCGACCAGGTCCATCTTGTTGATGGCCAGCACCACCTTGCGGATGCCGATCAGGCTCACGAGATAGCTGTGACGGCGCGTCTGCGTGAGCACGCCCTTGCGCGCGTCGATCAGGATCACGGCGACGTCGGCGGTCGATGCGCCGGTGATCATGTTGCGCGTGTACTGCTCGTGGCCGGGGGTGTCGGCGACGATGAACTTGCGGCGGTCGGTGGAGAAGAAGCGGTACGCGACATCGATCGTGATGCCTTGCTCGCGCTCGGCCGCGAGGCCGTCCACGAGCAGCGCGAAGTCGATGTCGCCGCCTTGCGTGCCCCACTTCTTCGAGTCGCTCTCGATCGCCGCGAGCTGATCCTCGAACAGCATCTTCGACTCGTACAGCAGCCGGCCGATGACGGTGGACTTGCCGTCGTCGACGGAGCCGCAGGTGATGAAGCGCAGCAGGCTCTTCTTCTCGTGCTGCTTGAGGTATTTCTCGATGTCCGTCGAGATGAGGTCGGAGGTGTGGGCCATCAGAAATATCCTTCCTGCTTCTTCTTTTCCATCGACGCCGCGGAGTCGTGGTCGATCATGCGGCCCTGGCGCTCCGAGGTCTTCGTGAGCAGCATCTCCTGGATGACGTCGGTCAACGTAGCCGCGGTCGATTCGACCGCACCCGACAGCGGATAGCACCCGAGGGTGCGGAAGCGCACGCTCTTCATCATCGGCACCTCGCCGGCCTTCAGCGGCATGCGGTCGTCGTCGACCATGATCAGCGTGCCGTCGCGGTTCACCACCGGCCGCTCCGCCGCGAAGTACAGCGGCACGATGGGGATGTTCTCGAGGTAGATGTACTGCCAGATGTCGAGCTCGGTCCAGTTCGAGATCGGGAACACGCGGATCGACTCGCCCTTCTGCTTGCGCCCGTTGTACAGGCGCCAGAGCTCGGGCCGCTGGTTCTTCGGATCCCAGCGATGCTGCGCCGAGCGGAACGAGAAGATGCGCTCCTTCGCGCGCGACTTCTCCTCGTCGCGACGCGCGCCGCCGAACGCCGCGTCGAAGTTGTACTTGTCCAGCGCCTGCTTCAGGCCCTGCGTCTTCCACATGTCGGTGTGGATCGCCGAGCCATGCGTGAACGGATTGATGCCCAGCTCCGCGGCCTCGGGGTTCTGGTAGACGAGCAGCTCCATGCCCGACTCCTTGGCCATGCGCTCGCGCAGCTCGTACATCGCGCGGAACTTCCACGTCGTGTCGACATGCAGCAGCGGGAACGGCGGCGGCGACGGGAAGAACGCCTTGCGGGCGAGGTGCAGCATCACTGCCGAATCCTTGCCGATCGAATAGAGCATGACGGGGTTGTCGGTCTCGGCGACGACCTCGCGCATGATGTGGATGCTCTCGGCTTCCAGGCGCTGTAGATGGGTGAGATTCATGGGGCCGTCCGTTGACGTCGCGATCGAGATGAGGTGAGGGTGGCCCGTTGCGCGCGGTGTCGGAGTCGCGGCGACAGGAGGGGTGTCGAGGTCGGGCGCCGAGGACACGCTGTCCGGCATGGGCCCGGCCGGAAGCGGTGGCGGTGCGAGTTCGGCGACTTCCGCAGCGGCGGCATGCCGCCGGGCGACTGGAATCGGACATGCGACGAGGCGCAGGCGCGGCTGGGTCGCCGCCCACGCCGCCAGCTGCATCGCCCGGCGCAGCTCCAGCCCGTGCAGCCAGGCATCGACCGGGCTGCGCGTCTGCGACAGCAGGCGTTCCAGGAATTCCACGTAGGCGTCCTGCGCGCTGAGCGAGGCCACGGGCAGCCAAGCCACGTGGCCGCGTGCATCGATGGCGACAAGCAGTCCGCGCGGGCCGGCGGCGGTCGCCGGCGCCGGCAGGCCGCCGCACCACCATGTGCGCGGCGACGCGGCGCGGGGGGTCTCCACGCCGCCGGCCTCGGCGTTGCGGGCCGCCAGCCATTCCGCGAGTGCCGGGGTGCGGCCGGCGGCGTCGCGCAGCGCCACGAGGGACAGCCCCCAGCGCGCCAGGCATCGCGCGACGGCGCGGGCATGCAGGTCGATGCCGAACCGGCGCGCCACCCAGCGCTGCGCCGCATCCGCCGACCACAGCCCGCACGCCAGGCCGACCGACTCGGGCGTCGCATACAGCGCGGCGAGGGCGAGTTCCGTCTCCTGCGCGGCGGTCAGTGCCCGACCGACACCCCGCGGACGCCCCCGCGCGCCGACATCGACGGCACTCCAGCCGCCCTTCGTGAACGCCTTGAACGCACCGATGATGGTCGGCACGCTGAGCCCTGTCTCGCCACGGATCTGCGTCAGGCTGCGACCGTCCACGCGCAACTGCACGGCGCGGCGGCGCTGGGCGTTGAGCTGGGAAAGGTGGTCGGAGGGAGCGGACACGGCGGATTCAGGTACTAAAACATTTAGTGGTGAGATTTTCGCACGATCGGCGACAATCCGTCATCTTCATGCGGAAACCGTTCCATGAAACCCAGCGATCTCGACCTGCCTCGTCTCCTGAGCGACCTCGTCCCCCTCATCCAGGCCGCGGGCCGCGTCGTCATGGACGTCTACCGGACTGACTTCGAGGTCGAGACCAAGGGGGACGAATCGCCCGTCACCGAGGCCGACCGGCGCGCCGAAGCGGTGATCCTCGAGGGCTTGCGGCGCCTGACGCCGACAATCCCGATCGTCGCGGAAGAATCCGCCGCGGCAGGGAACATTCCGGATGTGAGCGCATGCTTCTGGTTGGTGGATCCGGTCGACGGCACCAAGGAATTCATCGGCCGCAACGGTGAGTTCACGGTCAACATCGCGCTGGTCGGCAACGGACGACCCGTGCTGGGTCTGGTACTGGCACCGGCGCTGGGGCGGTTGTACTTCGGTGCCGAGGGCGTCGGTGCCGGGATCGAGGATGCCCAGGGCCGTCGATCGATCCACGTGCGGCCGGTGCCCGACGCGGGGCTCACGGTCGTCGGCAGCCGTCGGCACGGCGACGACAACGCGGTAGACGCCTACCTGGCCGGGCGCCCGATCGCCGAGCGGCGCTCGGTCGGCTCGTCGCTCAAGCTGTGCCTCGTGGCGGAGGGCGGCGCGGACGTCTATCCGCGATTCGGCCGCACGATGGAATGGGACATCGCCGCCGGCAACGCCGTGCTGCGTGCCGCGGGCGGCGTGGTCACCACGCTGGACGGGAGCGAACTGGGCTACGGAAAGCCCGGGTTCGACAACCCGCATTTCGTGGCCTGGGGCACGGCGCGCTGAGACGCGACCACGGGCTCGCCGTTTCGCGGGCCGCGGCTACTTCAGGTAGCGCTCGTCGATCCGGTCCATCGCCAGTTGCGCGCCGTCGCGCCAGGCGCGGATCGGCAGCAGGCGGCGACTGACGAACGACCTGATCCACAAGGCGACGCCGTAGCGGCGCAGCGAGAAGCGCATCCGTCCGTAGCGGTCTTCCGCGCGCAACGCGAGTTCCTTCAGCGGCGAGATGACCAGCGGCGGCAGGCCGCTGGGCTGGTAGCCGGCCTGGGCCAGGCGGCTGCCCAGGCGCGCTTCCATGGCCCGGATGTCGTCCTCGCTCGCATCGTCGCGCCACGATCGCGACGCGCGAGGCGCGGGGCGCTTGTACGTCGTGTCCTTCTCGATCTCCATCATCGCGGGGTCGTACTCGACGCCCAGGAAGGCGGTGACCCGCCGGAGCTCATTTTCGGCGTGGGCGACCAGATCCTCGAACTCGACCGTGAGCAGGCGATCCGCGGGCACCTGGCGGCGGATGCGCTGCCAGGCGTCCTCCGAGTGGATCCAGGTCTCGACGCCCGCCCACGCGTTGCCCTGCCATCCCATCTCCACGCAGGAGCGCGCGACGTCGCGCGGGTCGCGCCCGAGATGGATGAACTTCGCGTCCGGCCAGATCCGCAGCAACTGGTCGAAATGGTTGTGCACGGTCGCGCCAATGAGCGGCCGGCCGTCCGCCCTCCGGCATTGGTCGAGCAGGTCGCGCGCCAGATCCGGGAACGGCAGCGTGGGATCGGCCCGAAAGCCGCTGGACCGATAGTCGCGCCGGCGCGCCAGGTCCGCCACATAGGCGTCGACGTCGGGCCAATCCTGCTGGCCGTCGATGGCGTAGGCAACATATTCGAACTCCTCGCAGCGGCAGATCTGCGGGTGATGGCCCAGCAGCAGGCGCAGCAGCGTGGTGCCCGAACGGACCGCGCCGACGAGGAAGAAAGGGGACGGATTGGGACGGCTCATCGGAAGGGGCGGCTACCTGGTTGTGGACGGCATGTGGGTGCGACGGACCAATGATAGGTCGATCGCCGCTTGTCGGGCGCGACGTGATCGCCTTGAACCAGCCCGCGCGTCGCGCCCATCAGCGCCGACGCAGCAAGGCTCATGGCGACGTCGTCGCGCCGCCCTCGAACGACGCGCTCAGCCGCCGCCGCGCCGTGGCCTCGTCCACACCCACGCTCGCGGCCCAGGCCTTCAACTGATCCTCGCCGATGCGCCCGACGTTGAAGTAGCTGGACTGCGGGTGCGCGAGGTAGAAGCCGGACACGCTCGCCGCCGGCGTCATCGCCAGGCTCTCGGTCAGCGCCATGCCGATCTCCCCGGCCTGCAGCGCGCGGAACATGTCGAGCTTGACGCCGTGCTCCGGGCAGGCCGGATAGCCCGGCGCCGGGCGGATGCCCTGGTATTTCTCGGCGATCAGGTCGTCGGTCGACAGCTTCTCGTCCGGCACGTAGCCCCACAGCTCGGTGCGCACGCGCTGGTGCAGGCGTTCGGCGAAGGCCTCGGCGAGGCGGTCGGCGATGGCCTTGAGCATGATCGAGGAGTAGTCGTCGTGCGCGGCCTCGAACTCGGCCTCGCGCTTCTCGACGCCCAGCCCCGCGGTCACCGCGAACATGCCGATCCAGTCGGGCTTCGTGCCCTTGGGGGCGATGTAGTCGGCCAGCGAGCGGTTGGGGCGCCGCACCTGGACGCCGTTCTCGTCGGGAATCAGCGGGCGCTCGGTCTGCATGCGCAGCGGCGCCCACTTCAGCAGCACTTCGGTGCGCGACTCGTCGGTGTAGATCTCGATCGTGTCGTCGTCGACCGTGTTGGCCGGCCAGAAGCCCATCACGCCGTTGGCCGACAGCCAGCGGCCGTCGACGACGCGCTTGAGCATCGCCTGGCCGTCGGCGAACACCTTGGTCGCGGCTTCGCCCACGACCTCGTCGGTCAGGATCTTCGGATACGGCCCGGCCAGGTCCCAGGTCTGGAAGAACGGGCCCCAGTCGATGCAGGCGGCGATCTCGGCCAGGTCGTACTGCTTGAACATGCGGCGGCCGATGAACTTCGGCGCCGGCGGCGTGTAGGCGGCCCAATCGAGCGGCGTCCGGTTCGCGCGCGCGGCTTCCAGAGTGACGAGCGGCACCTGCTTGCGGTTGGCGTGCTGCTCGCGCACGCGGGCGTAGTCGGCGACGAGCTCCTCGCGGAACAGCGGGCCGCGGTCGTCCGACAGCAGGTCGGAGCACACGCCCACCGCGCGCGACGCGTCGGGCACGTAGACCACCGGGCCTTCGTAGTGCGGCGCGATCTTGACGGCCGTGTGCACGCGGCTGGTCGTCGCGCCGCCGATCAGCAGCGGGATCTTCAGCGCGCGGAAGTCGGGGTCGCGCTGCAGCTCGGAGGCGACGTACTGCATCTCCTCGAGGCTGGGCGTGATCAGGCCGGACAGCCCGATGATGTCTGCGCCCTCCACCCTGGCGCGGTCGAGGATGTCCTTGCAGGACACCATCACGCCCATGTTGACGACCTCGAAGTTGTTGCACTGGAGCACGACGGTGACGATGTTCTTGCCGATGTCGTGCACGTCGCCCTTGACGGTGGCGATGACGATCTTGCCCTTCGAGCGCACGTCGTCGCCGGCCGCCTCCATGCGCAGCTTCTCTTCCTCGATGTAGGGCACCAGGTGGGCGACGGCGGACTTCATCACGCGTGCCGACTTCACCACCTGCGGCAGGAACATCTTGCCCGCGCCGAACAGGTCGCCGACGACGTTCATGCCGGCCATCAGCGGACCTTCGATGACGTGCAGCGGCCGGCCGCCCTTGGCGAGGATCGCCTGGTAGGCCTCCTCGGTGTCCTCGGCGATGAAGTCGGTGATGCCTTGCACCAGCGCGTGCGACAGCCGTTCCTCGACCGTGCCGGCGCGCCACGCGAGGCGCGCGGAGTCGTCGCGCACCATGCCCTTGACGGCCTCGGCGGCGTCCAGCAGCCGCTCGGTCGGCGTCTTCTTCGCGTCCGATGCGTTCTCGGTGCCGTCGAACTTCGGCTGGCGGTTCAGCACGACGTCCTCGACCAGCTCGCGCAGCTTCGGGTCGAGGTTGTCGTACACGCCCACCATGCCGGCGTTGACGATGCCCATGTCCATGCCGGCCTGGATCGCGTGGTACAGGAACACGGTGTGGATCGCCTCGCGCACCGGCTCGTTGCCGCGGAAGGAGAAGCTCACGTTGGACACGCCGCCCGACACCTTCGCGCCCGGCAGGTTCTGCTTGATCCAGCGCGTCGCGTTGATGAAGTCGACGGCGTAGTTGTCGTGCTCCTCGATGCCCGTCGCGATCGCGAAGATGTTCGGGTCGAAGATGATGTCCTCGGGCGGGAAGCCGACCTGGTCGACCAGGATGCGGTACGCGCGCTCGCAGATCTCGGTCTTGCGCTCGAAGGTGTCGGCCTGGCCGCGCTCGTCGAACGCCATCACGACGGCCGCGGCGCCGTAGCGGCGCACCAGGCGCGCCTGGCGGCGGAACTCGTCCTCGCCTTCCTTCATCGAGATCGAGTTGACGATGCCCTTGCCCTGCAGGCACTTCAGGCCGGCCTCGATCACGCTCCACTTGGACGAGTCCACCATCACCGGCACGCGGGCGATCTCGGGCTCGCTGGCGACGAGGTTCAGGAAGCGCACCATCGCCGCCTGGCTATCGAGCATCGCCTCGTCCATGTTGACGTCGATGACCTGCGCGCCGTTCTCGACCTGCTGGCGGGCGACGGCCAGCGCCTGCTCGAACTCGCCGGCCAGGATCATGCGGGCGAACGCCTTCGAGCCGGTGACGTTGGTGCGCTCGCCGATGTTGACGAACAGGTGCCCCGCGTCGAGCGTCACGGGCTCGAGCCCGGACAGCTTCATCGGTGGGGGATTCTTGACGACAGCGTCGGAATGGGCGGTTTCGGCGGGGGACATGTCGCAAATTGTAGGTGGCCGCACTCAAGCGGAGCCTTCGTATGGTCGATATTCCGGTTCTGACAATCTCTCGGCATCCATCGGTCCCCATGAAGGTCGTTCCCCTGTCCTCCGAAGGTCTGCGCATTGGCCGCCCGCTGCCGTTCGCGGTGCGGGATCGCCTCGGCACTGTCCTGATCGCCCGGGGCGCCATCATCCAGACGGAAAAGCAGCTCCAACTGCTGCAGTCGCGGCCCATCTTCATCGACCTGGCCGAATCCGAGTCCGTCCAGCGCGCCTACGCCGGCCAGCTCGACCAGATGTTCCGCCAGGACGTCGCGCTGGGCCGGATCGCCGATGCCCGGCCCGACTACGACACCTTGCCGATGCCCGGCGCCGCGAAGGCCGCCGAGCGCCCGCTCGACTGGCCCAACCTGCAGATGCGCCTGCGGCTGATGCTGGTCGACCCCCGGGGCGCGGACTGGATCGCGCGCCTGCGCGCGTTGCGCGACGACGTGCTGGCGCTGGTCGAGCGCAGCCACGACCGCGCGCTGCTGCGCCTGATGTACGACGCCAGCAACGATTTCCAGGACTACAGCGCCAACCACAGCCTGTTCGTCTGCGTGCTTGCATCGATGGCCTGCGCCCAGTTGCCGGGCTGGCAGGCGGACTGGGCCGACTCGCTGACGCTCGCGTCGTTGACGATGAACGTGTCGTTCACGCAGATGCAGGACGACCTCGCGCGCCAGTCCGGCCCGCTCAGCGACAACCAGCGCGAGGCGATGCGCGAGCATCCGGAACGCGCCGCCGCACTGCTGGCCGAGATCGGTGTCGACGACCCGATGTGGCTTTACGCCGTGCGGCACCACCACAGCGCCCCGTCCGGCCCGATTGCCGGCCGTTCTCCCGGGGAAACCATCGCCCGGCTGATCCGCCGCGCCGACCGCTACGCCGCGCGCCTGAGCCCGCGCAAGAGCCGTCCCGCGTCGGCGGCCACCGCGGCCGCGCAGGTGGCGCTGCTGGACGAGGGCGGCCACACGGACGAGGCCGGCCAGGCCCTGATCCGCACGCTGGGCGTGTATCCACCGGGCGTCTGGGTGAAGCTGCACTGCGGCGAGGTGGCGATGGTGCTGCGCCGCACGCCGATCGCCAAGGCGCCCATCGTCGCCAGCCTGGTCAGCCGCAGCGGCATGCCGCTGGCGGTGCCGGCGCTGCGCAACACCAAGCTGCCCGATTTCGCCGTCACCGGCGCGGTGCCGGCGTCGCAGGTGAAGGTGCGGCCGAACCTGGACGCGCTCGAGAAGATGGCCTGAGCAGCGCGCCGGCAATGCGAAACGCGGCTCGAAGGCCGCGTTTTCAGTGGGGCGCAGGGCGCTCAGGCCGCGGCCAGCAGTGGCGAGAACAGCGGGTCACGCACCCCGCGCGGGCGGTACGCGCCGACACGCCGCGCGATGGCCGCGATGTGGTCGGGCGTCGTGCCGCAGCAGCCGCCGGCGATGTTGAGGAAGCCGGACTTCGCGAACTCCTCGATCAGCGCGCCGGTGACCTCGGGCGTCTCGTCGAAGCCCGTGTCGCTCATCGGGTTGGGCAGGCCGGCGTTCGGGTAGCAGCTGACGTAGGTGTCGCTCGCGACCTTGGCCAGCTCCTCGATGTACGGGCGCATCAGCGCCGCGCCGAGCGCGCAGTTCAGGCCGACGGCGATCGGGCGCGCGTGGCGCACCGAGTGCCAGAACGCGGTGACTGTCTGGCCCGACAGGATGCGGCCCGACGCATCGGTGACGGTGCCGGAAATGATCACCGGCAGCCGGATGCCGGTCTCGTCCATCAGCTCGTCGAGCGCGAAGATCGCGGCCTTGGCGTTGAGCGTGTCGAAGATCGTCTCGACCAGGAACAGGTCGGCGCCGCCCTCGACGAGTCCTTCCGCCTGTTCACGATAGGCCGCCTTCAGCTCGTCGAAGTTCGTGTTGCGCGCGCCCGGGTCGTTGACGTCCGGGCTGATGCTGGCGGTGCGCGGCGTGGGTCCCAGCGCGCCGGCGACGAAGCGCGGCTTGTCGGGCGTGTCGACCTGGTCGGCGCACTCGCGGGCGAGGCGCGCGGCGGCGACGTTCATCTCGCGCGCCAGGTGGCCCAGGCCGTAGTCGTCCTGCGCGACCGAGGTGGCGCCGAACGTGTTGGTCTCGATGATGTCGGCGCCGGCCGCGAGGTATTGCGCGTGGATCTCGCGCAGCACTTCCGGCTTGACGAGCTGCAGCATCTCGTTGTTGCCCTTGATGTCCTTCGGATGATCCTTGAAGCGCTCGCCGCGGTAGTCGGCCTCCTGCAGCTTGTAGCGCTGGATCATCGTGCCCATCGCGCCGTCGATGATGACGATGCGCTGCTTCAGCAGCTCGGGCAGGCGGGCGCCGCGGGTGTACGCGAGGAAGGGCTTGGACATGCCCGAATTATTGCAGCAGGTCGATAACCGTGTCGGGGCCGTCGGGGGAATAGAGCGAGTCGCGGAAATCGTCGCGGCCGGACTGTGCGTCGGGCACGGTGTGCGAGACGTTGCGCGCCTCGCCCATCGCCCACAGCGTCAGCAGCCGCGCCGCCATCGGGCGCGCGAACAGGTAGCCCTGCAGCTCGTCGCACTGCAGCGTCAGCAGGATGTCGCGCTGGCGCGCGGTCTCGACGCCCTCGGCGACCACGTTCAGCCCGAGCGCGTGCGCGAGCTTGATGACGGCGTCGACGACGGCCAGCGCGTCCTGGCTGGCCCCGAGATCCTGCACGAAGCTCTGGTCGATCTTGAGCTGGCGCGCCGGCAGCTTGCGCAGGTAGGACAGGCTCGAGTAGCCGGTGCCGAAGTCGTCGATGGCCAGGCTCACGCCGACGGCGGCGAGCTGCGAGAACGCGCGCATCGTCTCCTGCGTGTCTTCCATCGCCACCGATTCGGTGATCTCGAACGTGAGCAGCGCAGGGTCGACGCGGAAGTGGTCGACGGCGATGCGCACGCGCTGCACCAGGTCTTCCTGGCGCAGCTGGTGCACGGACAGGTTGACCGCCACGCGCATGCGCAGGCCCTGCTTCCTCCACTCGCTCATCTGGCGGCAGGCCTCGTCGATCACCCAGTTGCCGATGGTGCCGATCAGCCCGAAGCGCTCGGCGATCGGGATGAACAGGTTGGGCGGCACGAAGCCGCGCACGGCGTGCTGCCAGCGCAGTAGCGCCTCGACACCGGTGATCTGGCCCGATTTCGCGTGGATCTTGGGCTGGTAGTACAGCTGCAGCTCGTTGCGTTCGATCGCGCTGCGCAGGTCATGCTGCAGCGCCAGCTGCTCGCGCGCGTCGAGTTCCATGCGCGGCTCGAAGAACGCGTACGTCGAGCCGCCGGCGCGCTTGGCCGCGTACATCGCGGCGTCGGCGTTGGCGATCATCTTGGCGTGGTGGCCATGCTCGGGGTACAGCACGATGCCGATCGACGCCGACAGGTTGACGACGACGTCGTTGGGCAGCGTCAGCGGCTCGTTGAGCGCCGCCAGCACGCGCTGCGCGATGGCGGCGGCGACGGCCTCGTGGCCCGGGCGCACCGTCATCAGCAGGAACTCGTCGCCGCCGACGCGGGCGACGGTGTCCTCGGGCCGCGCGATCGCCTGCAGCCGGCGGCCGATCTCGCGCAGCACGGCGTCGCCGGCGACGTGGCCGAACGAGTCGTTGACGGGCTTGAAGCCGTCGAGATCGATGAACAGCACCGCCAACGCGGCGGGCTCCGGATCGGGGCCGATCGCGGCCAGCGCGGCGTTCATGCGTTCCTCGAACAGCAGCCGGTTGGGCATGCGCGTCAGCGGGTCGGAATGCGCCTGGTCGCGCAGACGCTTGTTGGCGTCGTTGAGCGAGCTGGCCAGCTCGCGGTTGCGCATGTGGGCGTGGGTGTCAAGCCACGAGGCGAACAGGCCGACGGCCACCAGCACCGCGGCGAGCCCGCTCACCAGTTCCAGCGCGTTAGCGCCGAGTGCGGCGTGGCCGGCGAGCGTCTCGGGCGCCGGCGGCAACTGCAGCGCGCGCAGCGACAGGACCAGCGCCGCCGCATGGCAGCCGCCGAGCGTGGCCGCGCACAGCCACAGGCGTTTGATCACGTGGCCGGCATGGCGCCAGCGTTCGCCGAAGACGAGCCACAGCGCGGTGGCGCAGCCGACGGCCACCAGCGCGGCGGACAGCGCCAGCGTCGGCAGGCCGAAGACGATGCCCGGCGTCGCCGGGCCCCAGCTGAAGCCGCGGCGCGCGATCTCGAACATCGCCACCCAGCCCGCGGTGAACAGCGTGGTGTGGACGGC